>Ga0164309_10000110_pt1 | contig 49026 bp, 30 predicted proteins | sample Whisoiple_247_MG_FD_109984 | JGI IMG/M metagenome (GOLD analysis project Ga0164309, IMG submission 109984) | Soil microbial communities amended with fresh organic matter from upstate New York, USA - Whitman soil sample_247_MG | ecosystem: Environmental > Terrestrial > Soil > Unclassified >... | reverse complement strand
TGTGCACCGAGTTCCATCTCGCAGCAGCTGACCCAACGTGGGGGCCCAAGAGCGGTGGCGGAAACGGCGCCAAATACGGAGCAACCGCCACCGGTTCCGGCGCGGGTACGGCAAAGAACCTCCGCACCCCAAACGGCGGTCTCACGTGGCTCGTGGATCTCATCACGCTGCCCGCCATGAACCCTCAAGGCACGCAGACTCCACCCCCCGCGATCAACTGCGGAACGACGGGTAGCGGCGGAACGACGGGTAGCGGCGGAACGACGGGTGGCGGCGGAACGACGGGTAGCGGCGGAACGTCCTCGACCGGAGGTCACGGCGGTACATCCTCGATCGGCGGCCACGGCGGTGTGTCCGCAGCCGCTGGCCACGGCGGAGCGCCGGCAACGGGCGGAGCGCCAAACAGTGCTGGAAGTTCAGCGACCAGCGGCGGAAACCCGGGTGCCGAGCTGGGCGGCGGAGGAGCGCCCGGCGAAAGCTCCAGCGCAGGGAGCAGCTCCAACATCGGCGGGCAGATCGGCGCGACCGGTGGTCATGCAACGACGGGCGGTGTGAGCGCCGTTGCAGGCAGCGGCAACGGCGGGCAACGCGCGCTCGCGGGCAATGGCGGCACTCCACCGGGCAACGCAGACACGAGCGGTGGATGCTCGTGCGGCGTTCCAAGCAAACGCACGGCGCCACGGGCGGTCCTGGCGCTCACCATTGGCGCCGCACTCGCGTTTCGCTGGCGCCGGCCAAGGAAACCAAACGCGAGGTCGCAGCGAGACTAATCGCGCGTCCGCTTTCGACTCCAACGGATGACGTAGCTGAGCAGCAAGCCCAGCATGAGCCAGGGAGGTGCAGCGTCCTGCACGTTCGTCAAGCTGCAGCCCGAGTTCTTTTTACCGCCCGAGCTGTGCCCGCCCTGCGCAACGCTGTCTGCGCCGCTCGCACTAGCGCCGCTCGTTCCAACACTGCTCCCTCCAGTGCTTGGCCCGCCTCCGGACGGCGCACCGCCGGCCAGACACTCATTGAACACCCGAGGCGGAGGCGCATTCGGATCGCAGGCGCCAAATCCGGTCAGCAACATCTGGATTGGAGGCCACAGCGCGGGGCAAGTCGAGCCGACCGAAGTTGTACTTGCGCAACCAAAGTCCGAATGGATACACCCAAAGTCGAGCACCCGTTGAAAGCTCGCGCCTCGGTCCAGCGATCGGCCGACGACATAACCATCAATGCTTTGATCGCCGCACGCAAACAGGCCGGCGCTGTTCCACAGCATGCAGCTGACGCCGGAGCAGGAGACCTGCTCGAAGTCGAGCGTCTCCGTGTCCGCGCGAAATGTCCCTACGGCAGGGCTGCTCACGACCACTGTCTGTCCGTCAGGTGCCAGCGCGAAGCCTTGCATCTCGTAGTCCAGACGCAGCCGCTCGCTGAAAGTAGCCCCACCGTCCACGGTCACCTCGAGGCGTCCCGGAACCTCCCCGAGCCGCACATAGACTTTGTCGGCGTGCGTTGGATCGATGGCGCCGATGTAGGGCCAGGCGCCCCCTGTACTACCCGGGATTTCGTGCTCGACGAATGTCTTGCCGTGGTCTTCCGAGCGCAGCAGCAGGCCCTTTGCGCCCGAGCGCGTCGGCATGCCGCTGACGTATAGCAAATCCAGATCACTCGGCGCGACGTCGAGCGTGGTTGCAACGAAGTCGGGGAGCGGATCGCCCAAGGGCGCGAAGCTCACGCCCGCATCGGTCGACTCCCAGACCTGCGAGCGATGGACCACGTAGTCGACGCTCAGCGCGATCACACCGCGAGGATTTTTGGGAAGCACCGAGAGATCCACGACACTCTCGGTCACACCGCTGACCGGCGCGACGTCGCACGCGGCGAGTTGTGTGCGCGTGATCCCCGCGGGCACCCCGAGCACCAAAGGGCCACCGGGGAGCAACGCGACCGCGGGCAATGTATTGGTGTAGCCCAGCGCGTCTTCGCAAATCCAATTCCAGTTGGCTCCGGCGTCGGTGCTGAAGACCACGCCGAAGGTCGTGCGCAACGCCAAGTGGGTCGGATCGCCGGGCTCGGAGACCAGCTGGCTTACTGCTGGAAATGTGCCGTTCGCGCGTGCTTCACGCGCGGGCAGTGCGCTCAGCAGCAGCACAGTGAGCGCCCCACAAAGCCTGTTCGAAGGGAAACCTGACCTCATTGACCTAGCCTATGAGCTATTGCCCTAAAGGTACGTCGATGCACGATTTTTGACGAGTTTTGAGCGCGTCCCGCAACCTTGAACGTTGATGTCGTCTACGTTCGAGCCGAAGCCTGCGCCAACAATGGCGGTGTTCCCGGTGAGCCGAACCGGCGACGGGCCCCTGGTCGAGGCCGCGGCGGGCGGCGATCGCCACGCCATCGTCGAGGTGTGGAAGCGCTATGCCAACTTCGTGCGCGGTGTGCTGCATGGCAGCCTCGGGCGCGATAGCGCGATCGAGGATCTGGTCCAAGAGGTGTTCCTGGTCTTCGTTCGCAGCGCCAAGACGATCAAAGACGGCAGCAAGCTGCGCGGATTCTTGTCCGGAGTGGCCGTGAGGCAGGCTGCAAACGAGATCCGACGCCGACGCTTACGTCGTTGGCTCACGCTGTCTCCGACGGGAAGTCTGCCGGAGCTAGTCGCCCCATCGCGCGATCGCGATGGGCAAGAAATATTGCACGCGCTCCAGCGAGTGCTCTCGAGAATGAGCCAGCGCCGACGAACGGCGTTCGTGCTGAGGCACGTGCAAGGCTTGGAAATGTTGGAAGCGGCCGCGGCGCTAGCCATTTCGGAGTCGACACTACGACGCGAATTGGCGCGCGCCCGCGAACTCGTGTTGCGGGGCGTGGCTCGTGAGCCGGCGCTCGCCGAATATTTGGCTGATCGAGGAGGGTGGTCCAATGGCTGAGACCAACGACGTGGACCCACTCGCGCGCATCGCGGAATTGTCGCGACGCGCGGTGGCACGCGCGCCCAGCGCCTCGGATGAAGCGCTGTCCCTGCAGCTGTTTCTTGCGCGTGTGGACGCGGAGCTCGCTTCACCACTCAGGAAATGGGGCCACTTTCGCTGGCTCTTGGCTGTGCCGGCGGTGGTGAGTGTCGCCGCCTCTCTTTTACTGTTTTGGCGACGGCCTTTGCTCACTTTCAATGTTGAAGGTGGCGAGCGGAGCGGCCGCTACATGAGGGCCACCGATCAGGCATCCGCAGTTTTGCGATTCTCCGATGCCTCGAGCCTCGTGGCCAGTGCCGGTTCGCGGCTCCGCATCGAGGACGCGACCTCGCACAGCGCGCGCGTGTTACTGGAACGAGGGCAAGTCAGCGCGGAGCTCATGCACAGCAGCAATGCGGACTGGACGTTTGCGGCGGGCCCCTACGAAATGCACACGACTGAATCGCGCTTCGAGTGGAGTTGGGTACCCGAACTCGACAAGTTCGAAGTGGTCTTGCTCGAAGGTTCGCTGGAGCTCAGCGGACCAGGCGGCTCTAGTCGAATCGAGCTGCACAGTGGGCAGCTCCTTCGGGGCGACGCCAAGCAACACCTCATGCAAGTCGGGGAACTCGAAGAGACGGCGATCGTCCACGAGCAGGGCGCTCACTGAGCCGTGAGCCAGTACCTCTACGGCGCGCTCTGATGAACCACCAGGTGCGCGCTGTCGAACGAATTGTAACTATCGAGCAACGGGAACGTCAGTGACGCACCGCCAATGAGCCGACCGAACGCCGAGCGCGGATCGGTCGTGAGCGTCATTGTGCCGCTGCTGAAGCGAATCGCTGGCAAAACCGTGCGCATCTGTGACGAGCCCGCGAGGCCGTCTTGCCACCAGCTGGCGGTAAACGCGACCGGGGCCGCCGTTGGTGTCACCACCGGTCCCAGCAGCTGGTAAGCCGGCGCGCGCAGCGGATCGTCCTTCACCGAAAGCGTGCCCCCGGTGCTGCTCGGCCGAAGCACGAAGCGCAAGCTCGGATCGGGCTCTGCGCGGACGCCCTTGCTCAGCAAGGCAGCAGCGAGCAACGGATCCGTCGTGGTGTACCAGAGCGTGTAGTTGTTGATGTCCGCGGTGCTGTCGGGACCAACCAAGTTGATGCCAATTTGAGAGAGCGTGCCCCGTGGTGATCTCCGACCCGCGATGCGCGTCTGGTCGCACTGAGCGGTACGCACGACAATCACCGCGTTGCTCGCATCACCAGCGAGCGTGTAGCGCGCTGGCACGAGCGGACGCGCGTTCGCCGCCGGCACGAAGCCGATGCCGGCAAACTCGGTGCAGCCCGAGAAATCAACCGCCAGATCGCTCCCCCCGAGCGCGTTCTGCTGCTCGCCCACGGCTTCCGGATCCGCGCCCGCGCACCCCACGACCAGAACCGCCGCAAAGAACCCTCGCTTTACCATGGTCCACTCCTTTCTATTTCGGTGCCCACCCAACCCGCCACGTGCTCGCCCAAGCGGAGATTTGCTGGCACCCGCTGCAACTCCGCGCGGTGCACGGTATCACTGATTAAGCAAGTTTCCGAGCGGCAGATACATCGATACGGGATTCGACTTCAGCTCGGGTCGACGACGATTTGAATCTGGGCGATGACCTTGTTGCCGTTTTGGGTTGCAGTCGCGTGACGACCGCTGTTGCCCGACTCGGTCGCGGCCATCGCGCCTGCATACGCGGAAAGCGAGGTACGGCGCTTATAGGGCTCGACGGACTCATGAATTGATTTGCTGAACTGCGCATCGAAATAGAACTGGGTCGTAAAGATCCACGCGGGCTCGATGCTCTTGTTGTAAGCAACGCGACCGCGTGACTGCGAACCCTTCTTGAAGCACGCAACGCAGATGTGCAAAGCGCGACCGTTGAACCAGCCAGGAAAGACGCTCAAGAACGCCGCCACGCCGTCGGCATCGGTGACCTGAACACCGCGACAGAAACGATCGAGGTTTTCGAGGTTGTTCGCTCCGGGGCTACCGGTGTACGGAGCGTCCGGCTTCTGCTCGGTCGAAGAGCCTTTGGTCCCGAAGCCACTCGTGTAGCCCTGCGCGTCGGGATGCCAAATGTAGACTTCGATGTTCGGCACGGGCACGAGGTTGATACAGCCTGCGTCGTTCTTGGTCTTGTCGAGCACCCGCACGTAGAGCTCCATGTCCATGCCCTTCTCGGCGGCGGGATCATACTGACCACGGATGTCTTGTCGGACTAACGTGACGTCGTTCGGTATCTCGAGTTCGTGAATGAAGAACGGGCCCTGGCCGGAGGAGTCCACCCTCGTCACGACATCGCAAGCGAGCGGCTTGGGGTTGCTCGGATCGGTGGAGTCTTGAACGGGCACGCCCGTCCACGGAGGAGACACCAGCCCGCCCGTGCTCGACGTTCCACCCGCGCCCGTGCTGCTCCCACCGGCACCCGCCGTGTTGGACGCGCCGCCGGCGGCGGTGCCTGCGCTGCCCCCTTTGCCTCCGCTGCCCGCGGTACCTGCTTTGCCTGCAGTGCCTCCGCTGCCCGCGGTACCTGCTTTGCCTGCAGTGCCTCCGCTGCCCGCGGTGCTCGGCGAGCCTCCGACGCCTGGTGCGCCTGCTTCGCCAAACGCGCCGGCTTCGCCTCCCTCGCCCGCTTCACCTAGCGCGCCGGCTCCGGCTTCGTCCAGCGCGCCTCCGGCACCGGGCGCACCTGCGCGGCCAGGGCCGCCAGCGCCATGCAATCCCCCAGCCCCTAAGCTCCCGGTACTTCCCCCGCTACCGCTGCCTCCCGTTCCGAAATTACGGTGCGGTTCAGAGCTGCACGCGCCGGCCGCCACGAGCGCACCCAGTCCCTCGAGGAGACGTCGGCGGCTCACCGAACTCGCTGGGGTTCCGGCCTTCTTCGATTCACGCTTCCGACTCATCGACCCTCCGGGCGCGAGTGTCGCACATTCGATGGCGCCGTTTCGATTTTTTCGGGCATTCGCTGCTCCGCGATGAGCTAGGGCGATTGGCGCAGGGCGGTGTAAGGTTCGCCCGCCGTGCGGAAAGAACGGCGATCGGCGGATCCACTTGCTCTTCAATACTGGGCGCTTTGCGCTGTTTTTTCTGATCGTGTTCCTGGCCAATTGGCTATTGGGCAAGCGCTTTCGTGCGCAAAACGTGGTCTTGGTTCTGGCCAGTCAGTGGTTCTATGCCTGTTGGGACTACCGCTTCTTGGCGCTGCTCTGGTTCTCGATGTTGGTCGACTACGTCGTGGCCATGCGGCTCGACGCCAGCAGCAACGAGCGCCAGCGAAAGTGGTTGATCACGCTCAGTGTGTCGGTGCAGCTCGGCATCCTCGGTTTGTTCAAGTACTTGAACTTCTTCGCCGACAGCGGGGCGGCGCTGTTGCAACGGCTGGGGTTTGGAGTGCACCCGATCGCGCTGGGCATCGTGCTGCCGGTCGGCATCTCGTTCTACACGTTCCAGACCATGAGTTACACGATCGACGTGTACCGTCGTGTGATCCCTGCCGAGCGGAACTTGCTTTCGTTTGCCACGTTCGTGTCGCTGTTCCCGCAATTGGTGGCCGGACCGATCGAACGCGCGCGGCGCATCTTGCCGCAGATCAACGCGCCACGCAGCCTCCCGCCGGAAGCGCTCTACTCAGGCGCGACGCTGATCTTGTTCGGGTTGTACAAGAAGGTGTTCATCGCCGACAACTTGGCCACGGTCGTCGATCGAGCCTTTTCGGAGCCCGAAGCGCTGACTCGCCCCGAAGCGATCCTTGCGTTGTACGCATTTGCGTTTCAAATTTATGGCGATTTTTCGGGCTACACCGACATCGCACGCGGCACCGCTCGACTGCTGGGCTTCGATTTCGCGCTCAACTTTCGTCGGCCCTATTTCGCTAGAAACCCGAGCGATTTTTGGCAGCGCTGGCACATCAGTTTGTCCAGCTGGTTGCGCGACTATCTGTACATTCCGCTGGGTGGAAACAAACGTGGCACCGGTCGCACGTTGCTCAATCTGTTCCTGACCATGCTGCTCGGTGGCTTGTGGCACGGCGCGTCCTGGACGTTCGTGCTGTGGGGCGCGTACCACGGGCTCTTGCTCGTCGTGCATCGCTTGCTGAAACCGGTGTTGAATCGCGTTCAACCGAAAAACGTCGTGGCTTCTGGCCTCTGGGCGGCGCTGCGCTGCGTGGTGATGTTCCACCTGGTGGCGCTCGGTTGGCTGCCCTTCCGAGCGCACAAGCTGCTCGAGGTGAAGCAGGTCTTGCTCGGCATTCTCCAGCGCGGCGGGAGCTTCGCCGAAGCGGCGGGCTCCGCCAAGTGGCTCTGTGCCTGCGCGGGCCTACTCCTACTGCTCGAGCTCGCCGAGGAACTCAAACCAGACTTCCTGGCGCGCCGTCAGTTTTGGGCGCGCGGCTTGGTCTATGCAGCAGTGCTGTTGTCGATTCTGATTGCGGGAGCTCCCGGTGGACAGACCTTCATCTACTTCCAGTTTTAGGGGGCGGCGCTTGCCGTGGCGGCGTTTGCCGTTCGGTGCGCTGTTCGCAGTCGCGTTGCTCGGGTGCTTGGAACTCGGCGTGCGCGCGTTCTACAAGCCGCCGTTCGTGTCGCTCGAGACCTTCACTGCCAACTACCCACTCGCTCCGCAGTATGGCTTCGAGGGCTCGCGTGCTTGCTTTCCAGTGCGCGAGCAAATGAGCTGCCGAGCCACCCAGGACATGAACATCATTACGCAGGATTTCCCGCGCAAGAAGCCGCCGGGAGAGCTGCGCATCATCGTCATCGGTGCCTCCGTCTCTTGGGAAGGGGCAAAGCCGAGCAAGAGCGAGGGAAACTACCCGAGCCGCACGCTCGAGCTACTTCAGCAGCGGCACCCCGAGAAATCGTTGCGACTGATCAACCTATCGGTGCCCGGCTTCGGTTCCACGCGACAAGTCGTGCGTTTTCGCGAAGCGCTCGCTTACGAGCCCGATTTATTCATCGTGCACACGCACGACACCAACGAGGTGCGCGAGGATCAGCGCCGCGCCTACGTACGCAGCTTGCACTCAGGCATCGCCGGCAAACTCTTGTACTCGCAAGCAGTGGTGGTGTTGAAGAAGCTGTGGTCCACAGCGCTCGACGTACCAGCGCCGCGTCCAGTCGCCCCGCCCGGTGAGGATGACGGCGCCGGCTTGGACTATGGAGCCAAGACCGAACGATGGTTGGCCGGCTCGGAGCGCAACGTGAAAACGATGTTGGAACTGGCCAAGGCCCGCTCGATTCCGGTGATCTTGGTCGGCGCCAGTCGCGGCAACACCAACGGTCGCGATCGACCGCTCAATGTCCTCATGCGCCCGCTCGCCAGCGGCACCGAGGTGCAATTCCTCGACGTCCCTGCGCTATTTCGCCCGGGAATCGAGAAACACCGCCGTTACTTCAAGGATAACGTCCACTACAACGCCGAAGGCACGCGCATGGTCGCGGCCGAGCTGGCGCCATTGGTGGAGACGGCGCTGCCGGCGCTGCATTAGCCGAAAAGCGCACATCTCCTGTTGTGCTACCATGGTGGCACTATGAAAAAGCGCGCGGGCGTCACTGCGAAAATCAGCATCTCGCTGAGTCGGAGCGAGCTCGCTTCGCTGAAGAAGCGAGCGAAACGCCTGTACGGTGGCAACGTCTCGGCGGTCATCTCGGAGCTGGCAGCTGATGCAGCCTTGCTCGAGGGAATGCATGAATTGGTTGGCTGGTTGGGTGGCCCATCGCTGACGGACGCTGAACGCGAAACCATCGACCGAGAATGGGCGGGGGCGACGCCGATCTCGAAGCAACTACGACCGAAAAAGGGCTCCAAGTGAAGAATGGCATCACCTTCGACACGGGCGCACTGATTGCGCTCGAGCGTCGAGGACAACGCATTCGGAAGGTCGTAGAAAGGGCGACCGAGCAAAAGATACGCATCACCGTACCGGCGGCGGTGATCACGGAATGGTGGCGCAGTCGAAACGACGCCCGGGACATCATCCTAGCTGGGGTACGCGTAGAAGCGCTTTCCGAGAGCCTGGCAAAGCTCGCCGGTGAGGCTCTTGCTGCCGTAAAGGGAGCAACTGCGATCGATGCAATCGTCATGGCGTCCGCTGCGCAGCGGGGCGACCTCGTCTACACCTCGGACGTGCCCGATCTGACGAAACTCACGAGCTATTTTCGCGAGGTACGGGTTCTGGGCGTCGGATGATTGTTCTTCGAGCGCTCCCGTCGCGAAGCGCCGTCACACGGGCCAGCGGATCGCGTCGAACAGCGCGCGTAGCTTTACCCCGCGCGCTGGCGCGACCGCTTCGACCCACGCGACGCGGCCTTGCAAATGGGCACGAAAGTCAGCGTGTTCTTCGCGATTTTGCGTGTCGGCGCCATGACGCAGACAGTTCGACAGTATCGCTTTCAGGCGATCGTAGTCCCGACGCGGCAAGTTTGGTCGTTCGTTGACGACTAGGCCGCAGACGAGCTGGCGGCTCGCGCGACGCATGATGCGCGTCTTGCGAAAGTTGACCTCGAAGCCTTCGTCGAGAGCGATCGCGGCAGCGAGTGTCGAAAAATCGCGGATGCGGCGGGCGAACGTTGCGTCGCCCGAGAACGCGAGATCGTCTGCGTAGCGGCTATACTTGGCGCCAGCGGCGACGGCGGCGCCCGCCAAACGTCGATCGAGCCCGAAAGCGCACAGGTTGGCGAGCGCTGGCGATGTCGGCGCTCCTTGCGGCAAGTGCTGAGTCAGCGCGCTCTGTCGCAATCGCTGATAGCGAGCGAGTTCTGCGGCACTGTCGGGACGCGGGCAGCGCGCGAACTCCGCGGGCGGCAATGCCGTCGTGCAAACACCCGCGAGCACACGTGCGACTGGTGCGGGATAGCCGGCAGCGCGGAAGACGTGAAACACGCGTCCGTGCGGGATCGATGTGAAGAAATCCTCGAGATCGAGGCACAGCACCGCCGCGTGCCCGCTGTGGCGTGAAGCGTGCGAGAAGGCCGAGCGCCCACGCACGAAGCCTTCAGCAGAAGGATGCGTTGGAATGGCGTCCAAGATGCAGCGCAACACGCGCCGCTGCACGGCCTTGATGCGCGCCTTGGGCACTTCGATCAGCCGAAAGCCGCCTCTGCGCTTGGGCAGCCAAGTGCGATGGTAATGCTCGAGCCGCGAGTGCGTGTTTCGGCGCAGATAGCGCCGTGCATCAGCAAGCCATTGGAGCTCGCTGGGCTCCACATCCAGAATACGCGCGAGCTCGACCAGCGTTGCGGCTGGAGGCACCGGCCAGGGCGTGACGTCCATCGCGGGCGGGAGCGCGAGCCAACGCCGAATGCGCGGAACCTCTCGTCCCCAGAAGGCGCCTCTGAACGAAGGGGCCGACGCGACGACGGCTGCGAGCCGGGCGATCCCGTCCTCGCCTGCCGTCGGCGGCTCGGGAAAGCGGCGGAGCACCGTGCGTACGACCGGTGCGATCCAAGAGGCCTCCGCCCCGATCACGTCGGCCGCGAGCTGCCGCAACGCGGCTGGCTCCCACGGACCGATGACGAGCGCGTTGGCGAGAGCGCGAGCCACCAGCAAACGATATTTCATGACGGGGGTGTGATGCGTGATGGCGGGCTCAACGAAGCCTGTCCTTTGCGACCGGTTCCCCAGCGAAGCGGGGGCGAGGAGTCGCGAGACGAATGGTGAGCCCAATGAAATCCCTCGGGGTAACCCCGAAGAGCGACGGATTTCGCCGACGCGAGCTTGAACCCGCCATCACGCGGATACAGTACATCACACGGGCAACCGGGGCGATAGCGGCTACCGGTGTAGCGATGGACGAAACGATCCTGACGTCCAGCCAACCGCAACGCGAGCAACTTGGGAAACGGGAACCATGACCAATTCGTCTAGTCGAGTCCTCGAAACTGCGCCGTGGTCCAATTGCATTTTCAACGGCGCTTGGGCAAACGCGCTCGGCGGTTCTGTCGATGTGAAGGAACCCGCAACGGGCGAGGTATTGACGCGCACGGGCGTCGCCAACGAAGCAGATGTGACGGCTGCGGCGATGACAGCCGCAAAAGCTCAGCCCGGGTGGGCTGCGACACCGTTTCCGGAGCGCGTGGATGTGTTTCATCGCGCGGCCGCGTATCTCGAGCAACACATCGCGGAGTTCGGCGAACTCATCGGGCGCGAAACGGGCGGGCCTCCGTTCAAGGGGCAGCACGAGGTCCGAGCGGTCGTCACGCAACTCAAAGTGGCAGCCGGTCTGATGATGCAACCCGACGGGGTGACGCTGCCAACGCCAGGCCGCCTGAGCATTGCCAAGCGGGTGCCCTTGGGCGTCGTCGGTGTGATCGCGCCCTTCAACTATCCGTTGATTCTTTCGATGCGTTCCATCGCCCCCGCGCTGGCGCTCGGCAACAGCGTCTTGGTCAAACCGCCCGCGCAAACGCCGCTGAGTGGCGGCTTTCTCGCCGCGCTCGCCTTCAAAGAAGCTGGGCTTCCCGCGGGCACGCTCCAGGTGCTGCCCGGTGACGCCGAGGCCGGCGAGGCGCTGTGCAAAGATCCGCGCGTGCAGCTGATTTGCTTCACGGGTTCCACGGCCACGGGGCGACGCATCGGCGAGCTCGCCGGCAAACACCTGAAGAAGGTGGCGCTCGAGCTCGGCGGCAAGAATTCGCTCATCATCCTGGATGACGCCGATCTCGACTTGGCCGCGAAAAACGCCGCATTCGGCGCCTACCTGCATCAGGGTCAGATCTGCATGGCGACGGGGCGCGTGTTGGTGCACGAGAAAGTCGTCGCTCCGCTAGTCGAGCGCTTGGTAGAAAAAGCCAAACGCCTTCCGGTCGGCAATCCGCGCGGAGGCCTACCGATCGGCCCGCTGATGAACGAGCGACAACGCGATCGCGTCCACGCCATCGTCACGGAAGCCGTCACCGAAGGCGCCAAACTCGAAGCGGGTGGCACGTATCAGGGCCTTTTTTACGCGCCCACCGTACTCACCGGCGTGCGCGCGAACATGCGCGCATTCCGCGAAGAGGTCTTCGGACCCGTCGCCAACGTCACTAGCTTCGCGACCGACGACGAAGCGGTCGCGCTCGCCAACGACACCGAATACGGCCTCGCCACGGCCGTGATCTCCCGCAATGTCGGGCGCGCGCTCGCCCTGGCCGAACGAATCAAAGCCGGCCACGTCCACGTCAACGATCAAACCGTGGTCGACGAAGTGCTGAACCCTTTCGGCGGCCCAGGCGCCTCCGGAAACCACACCAGCATGGGCGGCGTCGCCGATCCTGCGCTCTACACCCAATGGCGCTGGCTCACGATCAAAGACGCGCCTCCGAGGTACCCGTTTTGAGGTTGATCAATGTCGGATGGTTTGGTTAGCGGGCGCGGCGTGCACAGCACGACGCGTAGCTCCGGGCGCGACCAACCCGCAGTAACGCGCCGTTCGACGCACTGCGTGAGCGCACGAACATACCGAAGCTGAAGAGATCAGTGCACAGACATACAATCACAGACATACAATACCGCACGGTGAATCTCGCTCATTCTATTGCGCGGTATGAGCCAAACCCGGCAACTCGAACGGAAGAGCCGCTTCGTGCGTCGTCCCCTCTCTCAGGGAACGAGCCGCCCTGGCGCGCGTCTTCTGCTACTTATCGTCTTCATTCTTTGTCAGTGCACCATCGTCGAACGCAAGTTCGCTGACTCCGGAGGCGCAGGGAACGTCCCCATCTCATCGATTGGCGTCGGAGATGCGTGCAGCGAACGAGGGCTGCGCGCGTGCGCTGGTCCGTCGCAGGATCAGCGGCTCATTTGCGACAACGGCGTCTATCAACTCGACACGCCCTGCCCTGCTGGAAACAACTGCGATCAGCTATCCGGAACCTGTTTACCGATCGTCGCCGAATGTGTGGGAAAGCGCGTCGGCGCCCGCTTTTGCGCCGCGGACGCAGTGAAGGTGTGCGGACTCGACCTCGTGCGCCTCGAAACCGAGTCCTGCGATGGCGTGTGCGTGGGCGGGAATTGCATGGCTCAGAGCTGTGGAGATGGCGTCACCTCTGCACCGGAGCAGTGTGATGACGGCAATCTCGACAACACCGACGGCTGCACGAACGACTGCAAAGCGGCGATTTGCGGCGACGGAGTGACCGTACCACCCGAGGAGTGCGACGACGGCAATGCCGATGACGGCGACGCTTGCACCTTTTGCCAGGTCGCGCGCTGCGGTGATGGTCGCATCGGACCGAACGAGGCCTGCGACGACGGCAATAGCGACAACACCGACGCTTGCAGCAACGCCTGCACACTGCCGCAGTGCGGCGACGGAGTGGTTCGAGCCGGCGAGCTGTGCGACGACGGCAACGGCATCGACAACGATGCGTGCAGCAACACTTGCACGCCCCCTCGTTGTGGCGACGGGATCGTCCAGGCTGGCGAAGCCTGTGACGATGGCAACGCGGTCGACGGCGATGGCTGCAGCAGCACCTGCACCGTGCCAGGTTGTGGCGACGGAACCACCCAATCGCCCAATGAAGAGTGCGATGACGGCAACCAGATCAGCACCGACACCTGCACCGTGGCCTGCAAAAAGCCAAAGTGCGGGGACAGCTTCGTCCAGGCCGGTGAAGAGTGCGATGACGGCAACGCAATCAATACGGATGGCTGCACCACTTCGTGTCGCTTGGCCAAGTGCGGAGATGGATTTGTCCAGCGCCTGACCGAAGAGTGCGACGACGGCAACACCATCGCCAGCGACGGCTGCACGGACACCTGTCACGCAGCGCGCTGCGGTGACGGCGTCACCCAGACGGGCGAAGAATGCGACGATGGCAACGCCATCAACAGCGACATGTGCACCACCACTTGTCGGCGGCCCGTGTGTGGCGACGGCATCCTCTCGGGAGGGGAAACCTGCGAAGACGGCAACAAGCTCGACGGCGACGGCTGCAGCTCGTCGTGCCAAACCGAGGTCTGCGGTGACGGCAAAAAGACGGGCACCGAAGAGTGCGATGACGGCAACAAGAACGACAACGACGGCTGCAGCGCCGTGTGCCGCAACGAAGTCTGCGGCGACGGAATCGTTCAGCGCCCGCGCGAGGACTGCGAGGACAAGAACACCGTAGACACCGACTTGTGCCGCAACGGCTGCAAAAACGCGGCCTCACTCAATGCGCTGAGCGGGGATTGTCAGAACATCAACCAGATCACCCAAACCGTGTGCATGGTCGCGGTCACCAACTGGTGCAAGCAATACAATAACTCGCCCGAGGCCGGCATGGTCACCGGACAGAACGCAGACAACGAGTACCGAGTCGGCTGCATCACCGGAGTGAAACGATACGACGCGAACAGCTCGCTGTTCGACAACAAGTGCGGTCCAGGGCAGCAACAGAGCCCCGCGTGTCTGGAAAAGATGGCGGCAGCGTGTAGCTCCCTCGGCGCGTACAAGATCGGCTTCTATCTCGGAGTCGGCGCCACTTCGGGCACCTTCGCGATCGCTTGCGGCGCCGGAACGAAGACAGCCACCGAAAACGTGCCCAACTGCAATGGCATCGCGGAGGGCAACCCCGTCCCTGTCGCGTGCTCAGCCGCACTGGCCGACAAATGCGGCAACAGCAAAGGCGGCATGATTCAAGCGCGCGCGCAGTCCAACCAGGTGACCTACACCTGCGTGGATTTGAACCTGACGGGTTCCGCGCGGTTCAAGTAAGCGAGCGTGAGTTCCCTCGCGCAGTAAGAAATGACTACGAGGCAGGGTGCAACACTGAATCGAGCGCGCGTTGATTTGTTTACATACGAGTTCGAGGTTGCGCGACAGTCGTAACAGTCCGATCGTGTTTCCGTCCTTCGCGGGAGGAAACTCGAATGAATCGTCGAAATACGTGGGGTGGGACGTGGGCGTTTGGGTTGGCGTGCCTTGGATTTTCGACCGGTTGCGGTTCGCAGACCCCCGCGCAGGAGTCTGCCCGGATCGGAGTCGTTAGCGAAGCGCTCAGTTGGAGCGTGTCGCCGGAAACTCTACTCACTGCTCCATCGATGGGCACCCCGGTCTCGCCGATGTTCGATATCGCCGCTGACCCAGGGGGCTTTCTTTGCGCCTGGATGGACGACCAACTAGGGCTGGTCGAATCGACCCACATTTCGAACTCCGGCGTTGTCTCGACTCCCTATGGGACTTTGCTGACCAACGAACCGACGTCGCCGAGATCCTTTAGGCCGGCGATTCTCACCGCTTCCAATGGGCAATTCTATTTGGTCGCGTGGGTCCGACGGGTTTCTTCGACCAGCAGCGAGATCGTTGGAGTACGGGTATCCACGAGCGGTGAGCAACTCGACGCGGCGCCGATTGTGCTCGCAAGCATGAACTCGGTTGTTCTTCTCGATACGCTGCTGTCCGATGGGGACGGTTTCTTCATTGCTTGGCAAGACACGGCTGCGAATTCCCCCGCGAACGAACAAGGCAGGTTCATTTCATTTTCGAACGTTGACCCAACACTGTCGCCCATCGTGGATCTTGGTTTTTTCCCCTGGAGCCCGCACTTCTTCACGTTCGATGGCAGCAAGTACGCGGTTGCTTACAACACCAACTACTACTTCATCAATGACTTTACCATCAGGCGTTTCAGCAGTGCCGGTCTCGATTCGGCGCCGGTCACCTTCACGGATCCGAACTGCTCCGGGCCCAATGTGGTCGGCCTCACGTCGCGTGGAAGTGGGGAATTGCTCGTGGTCTATGGGTCCTCCTGCGCCACGCAGAGCGCCCTGCAGCTCCGTAGTGATCTGCAACCGAAGTTCGCGGCGGTCGCGGTATCGAATCCCATGTCATTTTTGAGAATCGGCTACGTCGGCGGCAAGTACATTGTCGGGAACACACAGATCGATCCGGCAACGAACGCCTCATCGCCTGCGACGCTTCACGCGTATGGCGGTTCGGCTTGCAACGCGACGGGGTGCCTCGTTCAGCAACCGGCATCCGGCAGCGAAGTGTCGCGCGTGTCACCTGCGGGCGATCCGCTGGATCCTCCGACGATTGAGCCAGCCATCCAAGCCCCTCTCGAAGGAGACCCGGTCGTCGGCGCGGGTGCAGGGATGTATCTGGTGACGTGGGCCGATCGCACACAGACCACTTACGCGGCTCGCATAAGCGCAAGTGGTGCATCGCTCGACCCGACTCCGCTGGTGCTCCCATCGGGCTCTAGAAGCGTCTCGTTCAACGGCACTGATTTCCTCGTACTGGGGAGCCGTTTGACGCGTATCTCCCCGCAGGGGCTGATCAAAGATCCGAACGGGATCGAGATCCCTTCCGACATCTGCGCCTCGCCGGTGTTGGCCTGCCGAAACAGCGACTGCCTGCTTGCATGCTACGGACCTGGCCTTCCAGTGACACGTCTGGGCGCCGACGGCACCTTGCTGGACACGCCGCCGATTCAGGTCCTTCCGTCTTCGGATCCCGTAGCACCTTTGACACTCGCGCCGAGTGAAGACGGCTATGTCCTTCAGTATGGCGAGGGTGGCACCGTGCGCCTCGACGCAACTGGTCATCGAGTGGGCTCGCCCATGCCGGGCGTTGCGCAGCGGATGTATCCGTGTGGCTCGAACTTCTTGGTGTTCAGTCCTCTCCCGTCGCAGCCAAGCATCTATACGGCGTCCCTCGTGGACCTTTCCGGCTCGGTGTTGGTCGGCAACCTGGACTTGGGGGCGCCAATCAAGCCGGGCTTCGCCGTTGCATCGCGAACAACGGGTTGCGCCGTTGCCTGGTCAAAGACTGGCCCAACGAATACCGATATCTACGCTAATTTCGTGGCTAGTGATGGCAGCGGCGCCTCGGCGCAACCGATCCCCATCGCGACGGATCCGTTCAACGAGGTGAACCCCGCGCTCGCTTTCAACGGCGACCAATTGCTGGTCGCCTATTCGCACTTGGTCGCGGCAGCCCCGTACGGCAACTATCGCATCGCAGCGCGCAGCGCGACGCTCACCGACGGTGGAGCGGGCACAGGAGGAGTCGGGGGTGCACCTAGCTCCACCGGAGGTGGAGGCTCAGGCGGCGTCATTGGGACAAATGGCGTCGGCGGGTCGGGTGGCGTCGGGGTTGCGACTGGTGGCGTGAGCGAGACGGGTGGCGTCGGTGTTGCGACAGGCGGCGTGAGCGCGTCGGGTGGCCTCGGTGTTGCGACCGGCGGCGTCATTGGGACGGGTGGCGTCGGTGTTGCGACAGGTGGCATGAGCGCGTCGGGTGGCCTCGGTGTTGCGACAGGTGGCGTCGGCGAGTCGGGTGGCGTCGGTGTTGCGACAGGTGGCGTCGGCGAGTCGGGTGGCGTCGGTGTTGCGACCGGCGGCGTCATTGGGACGGGTGGCGTCGGTGTTGCGACAGGTGGCGTCATTGGGACAGGTGGCGTGGACGGGACGGGCGGAGTCGATGCGACGGGCGGCGTCGTCGAGACAGGCGGCCTGGTTGGGATGGGTGGCAGCGCCGGCACTGGTGGCGTGGGCGAGCCTGCTGCGGGCAACGCTGGAAGCAACGAAGGAAACGCGGCTGGTACCGTCGACTCCAATGGTGGGTTCGCTGCGCAGGTCAACGACGGCGGAGCCAGCGGCGAGCAGCCGGCAAGCAACGCTGGCAGGGGCACGACCGCTGGCGCGGGCACGACTGCTGGCGCGGGCACGACTGCTGGCTCGGGCACGACTGGAGGACACGCGGGGACGGCTGGCGCTGCGCCCGAGCCAGAATCATGCAGCTGCCGAACCGCGGGCGGCAAACCCGCTGGCGGCCCGCTGACTCCCATCGCGGGCATACTCGTCGCCATCGGAGCGGCGCTGCGCCGCCGCCAGTCACGTCGCGACAGCTGATGCAGCGTCTGTGTGCCACTGTGCCAGTTACTGGCGCTCGCCCCCTTGGAATTGCCCACAATCGCAGGATGAACTCATGGCACCGCGATTGCTAACCTAAGCGCATCGTGAATCTACGCGTGAAGAATGGTCTCGGGGTTTTGGGGTTGTTCGTCGTCGTTGCGTGCGGTCGCACTGAAGATGGGGGTAACGACCCGCGGGGCGGCTCGGGCGGTCAGCCGCATGTTGGGGGACAAGGTTCTGGCGGGGCCAATGGCGGAGTGGGGGGTAAGGCCGGAGCTGGCGGCAGCGGAACCGGGGGAAGTACGACGGGGGGCCACGCGGGCAAGGGCGGCGCGCCGAACACGGGCGGGATCGTGGACGATGCTGGGGGTGAAGGCGGCGCCGGAGGGGGGACCGAGGGCGACTCGGTTCCCCTCGGCGAGAGCTCGTGGAACACGACCCTGGCGCTGACGATCACCAAGTCTGTCGGCATCACCACCATCACGTGCAACTCCAGCAACTTCACGTTGCACGTTTCACCCTCGGGCAACGATCTGAAAGTCATCAGCGGCGCGGACGGCGCCGTGCTGGTCGGTGAGTTCGCTGGCGATGGCAAGAGCAACCCTAGCTATTTCGCAAGTCCGGCGGTGCCCGTTCCTGCGCACGGGGACTGCCAGCTGCAGAGCATGACCATCAGTCAACTCGCGCTACACGCTTCAGACGCCGATGGCGATGGAACTGCGGATGGCATCGATGGCACGGGCAAAGCCAGCGGCACCATGATCGTAGGCGACGTCGGGTACACGGCCGAGCTCGACTTCACCCTGAAGGGTGTGCCAGACACGACCAAGCCCTCGCTGTCGGTGCCCAGCAATCAACATCCCCTCGACAACGTTGCTTTGCTCGCGACCGAGCCGGTCGCCGTGAACAGCAGCGTGACGTTGATGAGCACGGGAGCGGCCAGCGCGACCCCGCTTCTCAGCGGGTACCCGACGAGCAGCGGCGCGTTCGGCAGATTCTATTCTTCCCTGATCTTGCCGTTTGGCTCGAGTTGGAAGGTGAACGCAACGGGCGGAGATCTTGCCAATCTCCCATTCGACATCGCGGCGCTACCGCCCATCGCCGTGCTCGCCGATCCCGGCCTCTTCGCGCAAGACGGCTTCGAAAGCACACCCGCGCTGACCCTAACCGGAGCCGCCAAGATCGTGACTTCGGTCGGAACGATTCCGGCGATCGCGGGCAGCAAATCCTTGTTCGTGCCCCCAAACTCCAGTGCGACGCTGCACCTTTCGAGGGCATCGGCCGCGAGCAGCGTCCGCTTCACGGCCCAGGGCCTGATGAGCACCTCGGGAGGGACCGCTCCCTCCTCCTACGCGATGGCAGGCGTCATTGGCGGACTGGAGCGTGTGGGACCGACTCAGTCGCTCGCCAATACGCCATCGACCAACACGAGCGATAGCGCGTGGCCGTCCGCCGGCCCCAAGCAAGAGGTCACGCTACTATTGACAGAGAGCGGCCCCGACGTCGTGATTCGCTTCGCACCAATGGCGTGCCAGGGCTTTTGCCCGCCGCAGCAAGCGCTCCTGATCGACGACCTGCGCGTCGAGTGAGTTCGCGGGTTCAAGCGCCCGCTCAGGAGTCGCCCGAGATTTTTGGGGGTAGCGGGCGCGGCGCGCTCTGCTCGTCGCGTAGCCCAGGGTCCGAAGTCGCGGACTCTGAACGGCTGTATCGTGTATCGTTGGGCCAACGCGATGGACTACGACGCACTTTCAAAGAAGCTCGATCAAATCGAACTGGAACTCCGTCGCTTGGAGTTCCTCGTGGGAGAGGTCGGCGCGCCCAGAACGGTGACCTCGGCGTTCGGCCTTCAAGACATGCCTTTCGAGCATTGGCTATCTCATGTGTTCCTGCCTCGAGCACGAGAGGCGGTTGCGCTCCAGATCCTGCCGAAAAGCAGTAACGTTGCAGCAATGGCCGTTCGAAACCTGGATGGGCATCCAGACGCCGACACGCTTCTCGGTTTGCTCAGTGAGTTTGACAGCATGATTTGAGGAACCAGAGCGCGAAATCGTCGCCGCGCCTCATTCGATAAACGCTGCGCGAATGCCACTCTGAATCTGCCAAACGACGATGGCGTGACCCGTGTCGAGTGGAGCGGCCGCGTACGGAACTAAGCCGATCTGCGGAGAGATGCCGGTAGGCAAGCCTCGTGCGATTCGCCAGGCGCCGTCGCCGCCCGGATGAAAGTACGCGGTCAGCTCGCGGTTCGTGGTTGTCCCCACTGCAAAAGCGCCCTTGTCGAAGACCACGAAATTGCAGCCCACGTCGATGTTGGGGTTGGTCCAAACCTGACTATCACTGTCGTAGTGGAAAAGCCCGGCGGGGGGCACGCAACCGTACAGGTTGCCCGAATCGTCGGCTACGAACGCGTCTGGGTTCGAATCGGTCACGCCCGCGAACTCGTGCAACGGTGACCAGATGCCGGTCGAAGGGTCCCGACGATTCGTCTGCAGTGCAAATTGGTCTCCCGTGGGCACCATCGCCGCGACCACGTCCATGTGGAGGAAATCGGTGATCGGCAGCGGCCCTGCGTAGGGAGTTTTCGAGCCGTTCACGGTGGCGGCCTGCAGGGCCGTTTCTCTGGGCTGCCAGGCCGCGAGCGTTGGATCGTAACGCCACACGTACGTCGTGAGCTGCGACTGCTCTTGATGAAACACTGCCGCCAGCGCCTCGCCCGACGGTCCGACGGTCAACCAGTTGAAGTCATCTATCGGTCTCGCCTCGAGTGATTCGAACTCGTATTCGTCGCCCCAGTCACCGGCATCGAGATCGAAGGCGCGCGCGCCGAAGCCGCTTTGCTCTTGCCAGAGCCACGCGCCCGCTTGGCGAGCGCCAACGATGCCATTCGCATGCTGAACCGTGCGAAGCGGCCGCCAAGTGTCAGCGGCCACAGGCCACCAGGTCCAATTTTGGTAAGTCCGATTGTGAAGCAAATACACGTTCCCCGCGCCGTCCATGCTCACGTAGAAGCGGTACGCGAAGGTGCCTTCGAAATCGGCGGGCTGCGCTGGCCTCCACTCGTTGGTTTGCGGATCGAATCGGCGAACGAATGTGGAGATCTCCCCGGTTTGAGGGTCGACTTCGTCATCGATCAGAATGGGGTGGCCGCTGCCGTACGTGTCCTCGATGTTGGCGTTACTCAGCATCAGCGGAGCTGGATGGTGCCACGCGCGTTCGGCCGCGACCCAGCGCGCGAAAGAGAACTGCCCTTTGAAATCGTCCCACATCACGAGCGCGTTGCCTTCGCGATCTCCGACGACCTCGATCCGATGCGAAGGACCGTCGACGATGACGATGCCAGGCTGCTGTGTCTCCTTGCTCGACTTTCCCGAAGCTCCCGCTGTCCCAGCAGCGGTTCCTGAATGCCCACCAGCGCCGCCAACGACTCCGCGAGCGCCTCCCACCGACCCAGCGTTCCCGTCTCCCGCGGCCTCGCTCGCCGCTCTCCCGGCGTATGCAACGGTGACGTTCGGTGGGTAGCGCTCGCTGTGCGAGGTCTGTCCGCACGAAAGCGCCGCGCTGAGTGATAGCATCGTCGCTGTTGCCGAATGTCGACCCGAGCCCATGAGCATGCCCGCTCAATATACCTCGCGCGCGTTAGCCCATTGGTCATTTATTCGAGACCCCTCCCGTTTGGCTGATATCGACTCGCAACGCGGCTCACGTTATCAGCGACGCGATCGATTACGTGTTACGTTCGTGGCGTGGCGGTACTACTGAGGGAAGTATTCATTGCCTCGAACTTCAGCGAGTTTTCGGCGCTGCGCGGAGAGCTCGCGCGGCGCATCGATGGCGCGGGGTTTGCGCGGGCGGTCGATCTCAATCGCAATGAGGCGGACGCTCGCTCGCCGTTGAGGCGCAGCGTCGGGCGGGTTCGCAGTTCAGACCTGGTCGTCTTGCTCGTGGGCACGCAGTACGGGCTCGATCGGCCAGACGGAAAGCGCAGCTACACGCATCTCGAGTACCTCGAGGCACGCTCGGAGGGGCTGCAAATCCTGCCCTATTTCATCGGCGCGGGTTATTCGAAACCCGAAGCACGACCGCAGCGCGGGGATCCGAAGCTCAACCCGTTGCAGCGAGAGGTGTTGGCTTACCGCGCCGACCTGACCGTCGCCTTTCACGATGACGACGCGGATCCAGCGCAGCTCGCGGATGCAATCGTGGATCGAGTTCGAGAGGCATTGCTCGGCGTGCGCGAAGGAGCCGCGCTGGAAGACGAAGAGCTGGAGTTCGCCGAACAGGGCGCGGTCGGAACCGACGATCTCGAGGCGCTCGAACGAAGAACTCGTTCATCCAATCCACCCGCGACAGAGCTCGAGCTATTGCGTCGACCCGCGGAGGCCGCCGCTGCCGAGCAACTGCGCGAAGCTCGGCGCGCGCTCCACGCACTCGACCGCGGCGCGGCCATTCACCACCTCAGGAAAGCTCTCGAGCTGCGGCCGCTGGATCTCGATGCCGGCTACGATCTCGCGCGGCTGCTCCTGACGTCCACGCGACACAAGCACCTACGAGAGGCGTCGAAGCTCGCTCAGCGCGTCGCGCGAATTGCTGCGCTCGAAGAAAACGAGATACGCCAGGGCTTCGCGCTGGCTCTTTCGGCGAGCGCGGAGGCGCGGTTGGGCAACGAACAGCGGGCATTGGATATCGCAGCGGAGGCGCTCGTTGCGGCTGAACGCATCGCTGCGGTCCACATGGAGTGCGCCTCGGTGTACGCGAGACTTTCGCGCATGCAGCAGGCCCTGCAATACGCGCGTCGGGCTTTCGAGCTCCGCCCCGTGAGCTTCTGGAAGATGCGTCACGATCCGATGCTGGCGCAGAGCGCAGAGTTTCGCGCGCTCGCGAGCGAGCTACTCGAGCAGACGCGCACGACCGCGACGAACATCTTGCGCGCCGAGCTCGAATGCATCGAGTTCGCGACCGTCCTAGGCGCGTCGACCAGCCCGGAGAATGCCCAATCCGCGCTCTCGCTCCTGCCGAACCTGAAGGATCTCTCCAAGGCCCTCGCCACCGGCAAAGATGCCGCGGAGCGCACGCAACGGGCCCTCCGCGCAGCCGCCCAGCGCCTACCGAGCAAGGAACGCCAACTCGCCGAGCTTCGCGCTGAAGTGAGCCAGCTCAACAGTGAACGAGCGACGATCCTCGCCGAACCGGTGGGCCCATTGCGCCCGCCGCTCGCCGATCAGCTCTGCATCGGTGCGCCGGTCGCGCTCGCGGTGATCCAATCTCTTGCGAGCGGCCGTGCGTTGACGGCTTCGCTTTTGGTCGTGGCTTCGTCGCTAGTCTTCGGCCTCGTGCTCCGCGCTGTGCTGCGCCGCCGCCAACTCGCTCGCCGCGTCCAAGCCGCGCTCGCCGCGCTGCAAAGCAAACTCGCAGTCGCCGAGGCCGCCGAAGCCCGCGCCAAAGCAGAACTGAGCGAATTACTCACGCGCTTCGTGCGGCTAGTGACGACATTCGAGCACCGAGCGGTCGCGCCACCCGGAGGCACATTCAGCCCGAGCGTTGGCACCGCCGGCGCCGCGCCAGGCAAGCAGGTACGTATTCGACCACAGAAGACGCCGCCCAGTTTCGAGCTCGATCGCGAGCTCTTTCCACCGGAGTCCGGGCTGCGCGAGACATCCTCTCGAGGCTCGGCGAACGCGCACCAATTGTTCAAGGTGCTCCGACGCAAAGAGGGGCAATGGATCGCGGCACGGTGGGCGTGCTATTTCGATGAGCGGCGTGAGCGGTGAGGCTGGGCCAACCCGGGCTAACCCAGCGGGCAGCTCAACGCTGACTTGCCAAACTCCGAATTTGGGGAACTAGGTCATTCACGCAGGATTCGCTTCGCACCACCGGAGTCGTGTTGCAGATTCGGAGCGCCCGTAGCGTGCCGGATTCCTCAGCCTCGATCCATGGTCATTTCCGGTACCAACCGGAACGGTGTCGAGCGAGTTCCAAGCTCATTCGTCTACCAGCTAGCCGGATGCACTCGAGCCGCGATCACCTAGTATTCGACGCGCATTCAGCATCTCCTCGAACAACCCGCTCGGGTGCTCGGCATGCGTCCGTAAGCATCGATGCGCGGGTCGCGAAATGAGAGCGAAACGAGCGCAACACGAGCGCGCGACGAACACGATGTTTCGAAAATGCGTCTTGTTCGCGCGCGAACAGCAACACCACACTCGAACAAATACAATACCTATATACGGAGAGGCGGCACACGCGCTACCTCTCACGCGACGTTCGCTGACCACATTCCCAACGTCACGCGAGAGAGCCACCATGTCATACGCAGAGGCTGATGATGCGCAGCGCGCCGAGCGCGAGCCGAGTCGGCGAAGAACCAAGGTGGGGCTATCTGCCGTGAAAGGCGGCAGCGACCCGCGTGCCGATCTCAAACAAATGGAGCTCGCCGACGGTCGGCTGCACCTGCTCTACGGATTACCCTACCTGCTCTCTTACTTCGGATGCGCCGCGGTCATTCTGTTGACTCACAGTCTGGCGCTGAAAATCGCGACCGGCATCCTGATGGGGAATCAGCTCTATTTGCTGTTCATCCTGCATCATGATTGCGTCCACTTCAGCGCCTGCCGCTCACGTCGATGGAACGTGTTTCTGGGCAGAATTTACGCGCTGTTCCTCGTCAAGACCTTCACCGCGACGCTGGAGACGCACAAACGCCATCACGCCTTTCTGGGAGAGCCCGGCAAGGATCCTGACGACCACTTCTTCGCCGGTGGCATCCGTTGGGTCTGGATGCGCTACTGGCAAAACTTCTCTTGGCACACCTATCTCTCGCTCACCCAGTATGGGCCGAAGGTAAAGAAAACGGTGCTCTTGGAGCAAGCCGCAAACGTTGGCTTTTGGGTCGGCGTCCACCTACTGCTCTACCACTTCGGCGTGTTGCGGGACGCGTTGTTCGTGTTCTGGCTCCCAGCTGTCACGATCATCTTACTCGTGGGGCCGGTCACGCGCTCGTACGAACACCTGCCCCTCGCGCACTACGTCCCCACGGATCCGCGCCGGTTCGATATTGCCTACAACACCGTTACGGTCACAAGTCGGCTACTTGGTCTGTTTTGGGCAAACATCACGTATCACGTGGAACATCACTCTTATTCGCGCATTCCGTTTTATCGACTGCATCGCGCGCACGCCCTGTTGAAAGCGCACGGTGACACCTCCTACCTCGTGGCGCCCTACACGCTGTACGGCGTTTTCCAGGGTGAAACCGTCGTCGAGGACATGGGAGCGCGCGGTCGTTTGGTGCGACAGGGGGATTCGGACGCAGCAGATCTGAAAAGCGCGACGCTCTAGCCAATCGAGAAACTCGCCCTCCCTCGGATGAAATCCATGACCTTGGTCGAAGTCCTACTCCGTCACGCAAACGAACGCCCCGACGCAACCGCCTACGTGTTTCTGCGTGAAGATGGCGGCGAAGACAGGCTGACCTTTGCTGAACTCTCGCGCAGAGCCCGCGCGATCGCGGCGGAATTGCGTACGCTAGCGGCGCCTGGCGAGCGTGTGATTCTCCTCTACCAGCCGAGCTTGCTGTTCATCGAGGCGATCTTGGCCTGCTTCTTTGCACGCCTCGTTGCGGTACCAGTCGTGCCTCTGCGCAACGCGAGAGAGCTTCCGCGCTTGGCCGGCATCATCTCGGACTCTGGCGCTCGGCTCATCCTCTCGAGCGCTGCAACTCGCAGCGTGGCAGCCTCCGCGCTGCGCGCCTCCCCGTTGCCTTCCAATCCAAGCTGGCTGTGCACGGAGACCGTGCTCACTTCGGCAGCATCGAATTTCGATGGCGAGCTGCCGGAGCCGAGTTCGCTCGCGTTTCTGCAATACACGTCTGGTTCCACAGGGAACCCCAAGGGCGTGATGGTGACGCACGCCAATCTCATTCACAACCAGACCGTGATTCAGGTCGCGTGCGAGCACGACGACACGACCGTGTTTGCTGGTTGGCTGCCGTTTTATCACGACATGGGCCTGATCGGGAACGTGTTCCAACCGCTGTACTTGGGGATCCAATCCGTACTGTTTTCGCCGCTGACGTTCCTGGTGTCACCTGCGACTTGGCTCCGCACCATTTCCAAATTCCGGGCCACGACCAGCGGTGGGCCAAACTTCGCGTACGAGTTGTGCGTGCAGCGCGTGACCGCGGAGGATCTGGAGGGCGTCGATCTGTCGAGCTGGCGAGTCGCGTTCAACGGAGCCGAGCCAGTGAAGGCGCAAGTGATCGACGCGTTCATCGCCAAGTTCTCACCGTATGGCTTCCGCGCGGAGGCGTTCTATCCATGTTATGGGCTTGCCGAAAGCACGCTGTTCGTCACCGGCGGGTCGCCTGCCGCGCCCGTGGTGAAACTTGGCGTCGATACAGAAGAGCTGCGGCATGGCCGCGCGGTCGAGCTGACCGATTCGGCAACGCGGCTCGTCGGTTGTGGCCACACCAATCAGGCCCAAGTAGTCAGGATCGTCGATCCAGAGTCGTTGCGCGGGCTTCCAGATGGTCAGATCGGTGAGATCTGGCAAGCGGGCGGCTCGGTAACCCGAGGCTATTGGAACAACCCCGCGCTGACCGCTGCAACCTTCTCGGCACACACCGCCGACGGAGACGGGCCGTTTCTGCGCACGGGCGACCTGGGCTTCTTGCGCCAGGGCGAGCTGTTCGTTTCGGGCCGTCTCAAGGATTTGATCATCATCCGCGGTCGCAACTACTACCCGGACGACATCGAGTCTGCGGTCTATCAGGCTCGACCAGCGTTTCGCCCGGGCGGCGCTGCCGCGTTCACCTTGCCGACGGACGGAGACGACAGGCTGATCGTGGTCGCGGAGGTGCAGCGTTCGTTCCTGCATCGCATCGAACCGCGCGCCGTCCAGGCGCTACAAGCCGACGTGCGAGCACAAATCGCGGACATGTTCGGCTTGCGCTTGGCCCAGCTGGTCCTGATTCGGCCTGGTTCCATGCCCAAGACCTCTAGCGGCAAGCTGCGCCGCCGTCACTGCCGCGAGTTGTACGAGGATGATGCACTGCAGCGGGTCGAAGTCCAGCAAGCCGAGCCGCACGCGGGGCCAGCAAGTAGCCCGGTTGCCGGCAGTCAGGCGGTCGAAGGATGAGCACAGACGATCTCGAAGTCGCACTGCTGCAAGAGATCTCACGCATCGTCAGTGAACCCGTCACTGAACTGGACCCCTCTCGCTCGCTGAGCGAGTTGGGGCTGGATTCGGTAGGTTACTGCACGGTCTCTGCCTTCATCGAGAAGCGCTTCGGAGTCGCGGTGCGCCCGGAGAAGTTGTTCGAGTTTTCTTCCGTGGGGGATACCGCGCTGCACGTGGCGGCGCTGCTCGAAGGAGGCGAGACCGAAGCAGCGCAGCCGCTCGTGTCCGAAAGCGCTGCCTCCTGTGAAGTGGAACATCCCTACACGGACCGCGATATCGCCATCATTGGTCTTGCCTTGGATCTTCCAGGTGCCGATACCCCGGAGCGCTACTGGGATTTGATTACACGCGGTGACTCGGTGATTGCAGCATTCCCAGCCGAGCGCGTGCCCGAGAATGCGGCTGATGAACGGCCCCGTTTCTTGAAGGGAGGCTTTCTCGAAAACATCGCCGCCTTCGACGCTGCATTCTTCGGGATCTCCCCACGCGAGGCCATACCAATGGACCCGCAGCAACGCCTGTTCCTCGAGTGCGCCTTTCACACCTTCGAGAGTGCCGGCTACTCGCTCACGCGCTTGTCTGGCTCGAACACTGCGGTCTTCGTCGGGGCCTCGGGCTTCGACTACTACGAACTGTTGCTTCGCAGTCAGGCTGCGCGGACGACGCACATCGGCACGGGCGTGAGCCACGCAGTGATCGCCAATCGGGTTTCTCAGTACTTCAACCTGAAGGGTGCGAGCGAAGCGGTCGACACGGCATGCTCGAGTGGGCTCGTGGCACTGTGGCGCGGAGTTGAAACGCTGCGCCGCGGTGAGAGCGAGCTATCGCTGGTCGGTGGCGTGAACGTGCTCGCTTCGCGCACTCCGTTCCAAGTATTCGCAGACGCGGGCATGTTGAGCCAAGACGGCGTGTGTCGCCCTTTCGACGCCCAAGCCGCCGGCTACGTCCGGGGCGAGGGCGTGGGCGCGGTCTTGTTGAAGCGCGCCACTGACGCCGTGCGAGACGGCGATCGCATTTGGGCGATCATCAAGGGTGGCGCCGTTCGTCACAGTGGTCGAACCAATTCGCTCACCGCGCCCAACCCCGACGCTCAAGCCGATGTCATTGCGGCGGCGGTGCTCGACGCAGGCATCGATCCACTGAGCATTAGCTACGTGGAAGCGCACGGCACCGGTACTGCACTCGGCGATCCGATCGAGGCGAATGGGCTCGGTCGCGCGTTCCGTCGGCTCCACACGGTGTGGGGACGCGAGCGCGTGCTTCCGCACTTTCGCGTCGGCAGCGTGAAGGCGCAAATCGGTCATTTGGAGGCTGCGGCTGGCCTCGCAGGCTTGCTCAAGGCGGTCCTGGCCCTCACGCACCGAGTCCTGCCTGGCAGTCCCTACCTCACGACGCTCAATCCACACATCGATCTCACCGACGCCTGCTTTCGCTTTGCTTCAGAAGCCACGGCCTGGTCGGATCGAGCCTTACCCGAACAACCTCGACGCGCAGGGGTCAGCTCCTTCGGTTTCGGTGGCGTGAATGCGCACGTGGTGCTGGAGGAAGCGGCCGCCCCCGCGCGCGCTCAAGTGGCGTCCGGACCAAAGCTCGTCGTGCTTTCGGCAAAGTCCGCGACGGCGCTGCAGCAGCGCGCGCGCACGCTCGCAGCACGACTCTCCAGCCAAAATTTCGCGAGTGAGGATGACGCTCGGACGTACCTCGCCGACCTGGCGTTCACCTTGCACCGAGCGACGCCGTTTTCGCATCGCTTGGCCGTCGTCACGAACTCAATCGCCGACCTAATCGAAAAGCTGACGCCCGGCAGTGATGGCTCTTTCGCACCCGGCGTGCTCTCTGGAACCATTCGTGCGGGACGACACGAAGCGCTGAGCCTCTTCTCCAGCGAGGCAGAACTCGAGCAGCGTTTACGAACGCTGGCCGCGGCTGGCGAACTGCACAAGCTCTCGACCTTGTGGGTGGAGGGTCTGCCCATCGATTGGCCGAGCGTCCTGCCGCGCGGCGGGGCAGCGCTGCTCTCCCTGCCCGGATACGCTTTCGATCGGGGTTCGTTCTGGGTGAGTTACAACAGCTCGGAAGTTTCCGCACCAACGGTGCCCTGGAGGCTCTACGAGTCCGCGTGGCAGGAACGGTCGCTCGCGGACACCGGCGAGCCAGGTGCACCTGACGGCGTGGTGGTAGCATTGGTGAGCGGACCGCGCGGCCGTCGTGTCGCGGAGCTCATGCACAGCGGGCGCCAATTGCTCGTGGTTTCGCTTGAAGAGGGCAGTACGGCCAGCTCGGTCGCAGAGAGCGCTGGCGCCATCAGCGGGTTCCTCGACCTGACCGCATTCGAGGGAGTGATCGAAGAGCACAGCGAGGCCGCGCGCATGCGGCTCGAGTTCGTGCGCGAGCTACTCGGGGGGCGACTCAAAAAGGGCGAGCAGTTGGACCTGCTCCAGGCGACCCTCGGGCTCTCGTGCGCTGCCGATGGCTCATCTCCGACCACCTTGGCCGGGGCGCAAGAATCCGGAGTGTACAAGAGTCTGTGGGCCGAGTATCGGCGCTGCCGGAGCAAGACGCTGGATTTTGCGCCAGCTGACTTCACGCCCGAGGGCGCCGCCGCGGTGCTTTCGAGCGAGCTACGCCTGCACGACGGTCCGAGCGAACTCCGCTACCAGGGTCAACGTCGCTTCGCTCGTGTGCTGCGAGCCCTCCCGAGCCACGCGCCAGAATCGGAGAGCGAGCCTGGCGGTGTTGCGCTCATCACGGGAGCGAGCGGCGAGATCGGCCTTGGTTTAGCCTGCGATCTCGCCGCCCGAGGGTTCGGCGCTCTCTTACTGACCGGTCGCCGCGTCCTGACGCCCGCACAGCAACAGCGCATCGATGATTTGATGCGAAGGGGGACGGCAGTCGCCTTCTTTCGCGGGGATTTGTGCGACGAAGCCGCGTTCGGCACCGCAATCGAGCACTTTCGCAACGCGCACGGCCCGATCACTCATGTGTACCACTGCGCCGGCGCCGTCAGTCATGCTGCGCCTGCCTTCTTCCAGAAGACGGCTGCCACCATGGCCGATGTAGCGCGGCCGAAGGTGGACGCGCTGTGGGTGCTACATCACCTGCTCGAGAGCGCACCGCCGCGCGTGTTCATGCTGTTTTCGTCGGTGTCGGCGCTGGCTCCCAAGCTCGCAGCGGGGCTACTCGACTACGCCGCAGCCAATCGTTTCCTCGATTTGTTCGCGCAGTACCAGCACGCGCAGGGCAACCGCTACTACCGCTCGGTGCAATGGTCGCGCTGGCGCGATCTGGGGCTCGCACGTGACGCGCGTGCCGGCGCCGAACTCGGCGTGGCGCTCGATGCCGCACAGTGTTTCGCCGCACTCCATCACATCTCCGCCGCGACCGAGCTGGTCCCCGTGATCTGCGTGGCAGCTGCAAACGACGCTGCGCTCACGACGGCCGCGCTCGAACGGCCGCGCATTGGCGAGAGCACGCCGCGCGCCAAGCCCCCGCTCGCTGTCGTCGGCGACCGCGCCGAACTCGACACCGTTCGGGCGAAAGTACGGTCGATCATCGCAAAAGAGCTCGAGCTACCGGAGAGCAAGCTCGATGAGCAGGCTAGCTTCGAGGATCTGGGCGTCGACTCCATCGTGCTCATCGGCGTAGTCACGCAGCTCGAACGATGGCTCGACGCCAAGGTCGATCCGAGTGAGCTGATGAAACGCAATTCGATTGCGGCAGTGGTGAGCCATCTCGCGGAGCGATATGCGCCTGCGGCGCGGACGGTCGAATCCGAAGCCACACCAGTCACGCCGCCCCGCGAACCAGCAGTTTCGGCAGATCGCCCAGCACCGGCTGTCGGAGCTGGGTCATTCCGCGTGGCAGTGATAGGCATTGCCTGTCGCTTTCCCGGAGCCTCGGACAAGGAGACCTTCTGGCGAAATCTAGTGGCTGGTCGCGACAGCGTGAGCACCGTGCCGGCTTCACGCTGGGACAGCCAAGCGCTGTACGCGGATCGACACCAGCCGGGCAGAACCGTGAGTCAGTGGGGAGGCTTCATTGACGGAGTAGAGCGCGTCAATCCGTCACTGTTCGGTCTGCGACCGGAAGACGCTGCAGACTTGGACCCGCTGATTCGTCTCTTCACGGAGGCGAGTCTGGCGGTCGTGACAGACTCACCGTACGACCGCGAGTCACTTGCTGGACGTCGGGTCGGCGTTTTCGCCGGAGCGCGCGGAAGCCGCTACGCCGAGCGCATCTGCTCACCCGGCAAACACAGCGTGACTGGCGTCGGACAGAACTTCATTGCCGCCTTCGTTTCGCACTTGCTCGACCTGCGCGGCCCGAGCCTCGTGCTCGACTCGGCCTGCTCGTCTTCACTTGCGGCCGTTCACCTGGCTTGTCAAAGCCTGCACAGCGGGGATTCCGAGCTCGCTATCGCGGGTGGGGTGGATCTGCTGCTCGACGAGAAACCCTACCTTTTCCTGAGCGCGGCGCACGCGCTGTCGCCAGACGGGCGCTGCCGCACCTTCGACGAGAAAGCCAATGGTTTCGTGCCTGGCGAGGGCGTGGGCTGCGTCTTGTTGAAGCCGCTCGACCAGGCCTTGGCCGATGGAGACCACGTGTACGCGGTGATCGACGGCAGCGCGATCAACAACGACGGGCACACCTTGGGCATCACCACGCCCGGTGTGGAGGGGCAGGTCGATGTCATCGAGCGGGCGCTACAAAAGGCCGACGTCGCGCCCAGCACGATTTCGTACATCGAGACCCACGGCACCGGCACCATGATTGGCGATCCCATCGAACTGCGCGCACTCTCGCGCGCGTTCGCCAAGGATCCGCCGAGTCACTGCGCCCTCGGCAGCGTGAAGACCAACGTGGGACACCTGCTCTCCGCGGCCGGCATCGCAAGCTTCATCAAGGTGGCGCTCGCCCTGCACCACGGAATCCTCCCTCCGACGCTGCATTGCGAGCACGTGAATCCCCGCTTCGAGTTCGAGAAGACCCCGTTTTTACCGCTGCTGGAGACGCGCCCCTGGGGAGCTGAAGCCGGCGTTCGGCGCGCAGGCATCAGCGCGTTCGGATTTGGGAAAACCAACGTGCACTTGATTCTTTCCGAACGACCAACGACCGCGGCGCGCCCCTTGGATTTGGAAGCAGCGCCAGTCCCCGAAGGCGAAGCGGAAAAGATCTACTCGTGGCATCCCGCACCACAGACCCCTTGGCTGCCGAGCGTTGGCCTGCTCGGCCTCGAAGCCCTCAGCTTCGAATCACTCGATGAGGCATGAATGGGCAGTACCCGCACTCGTGGTCAGTTCACGGTTCGAGACAGCGACCCGCTCGTCAATTCGCATCGTGTCAGTGACATTCACATTCTCCCCGGCGTTGCCTTGCTCGATGCGGTGTACAAAACGCTGCAGGCACGCCGCATGGACATCCGACAGCTGTGCTTGCGGGAGATCCTCTTCCACGAGCCCGTGGTCACCAACGCTCAGATCGATCGCAAGCTGAGCGTCACTTTGGACATGACGGACGCGCATGGGCAAATCTCCGTAACGAGCCTGCCCTGGAAGCACGAGCGAGCGTTGAGCAGCACGCCGACGACGCACATGACCTGTCGTTTGGTTCCGAGCACAGCGTTTTCCGCCGACTGCGCCCTAGCGCCGCTGGCGAATGACTCGCTCGAGCTGGATGCTTGCTACGCCGTGACGCGTCACATCGGCATCTTTCACGAGGGTTTCATGAAGTGCGAAGGGCGCGTCGCGCGTCTTTCGTCTGGCGAGCATTTGGGTGAGGTGACGCTCGGCGCAGCTGCACAGGCCCGCGCGACCGACTTCTTGTTGCACCCGGTCTTGCTCGATTGCTCGACCATCGTCCCGCTGTTTCCGCTGCGCGATCGACTGGACCAAGCAAGCCTCTTCATTCCGTTCGCGATCGACGAATTCCAAGCCGTCGCGCTCAGCGGACACAGCGAAGTGCGCGTGTTGGTCGAGCCGCTCGACGATGAGATCGCCGGTCGCGAGGTCGTGCGTTACAGCTTCGGGATCTTCGATCGTGGGGGAAGAAAGCTGGCCGCGTTCCGGAACTTCACCGTCAAGAAAGTGCGTTCGTTGCAGAATGTCCGCGCGCTGCTCGAGCGAAGTCTTTCGGCTCACGCGAGCCCCATTCTGCCCGGACCGGAAGTCGCGATCAGTCGTGACTTGGACCCAATCAGCAACCTGATCGGCGAGGTGCTCGCCCGCCAAGGACAAATCGTTTGGGCTCCGGAGCAGGTGCAAAAGCCCTTCTTCGACCTGGGGCTGGCCTCACTGGAGCTGCTCGAAGCGGCGGAAGAACTCGAGAAGCGCCTTTCGGTTCGGCTCTACCCAACGTCGCTGTTCGAGAACCCCAACGTGGCCGCGCTCACCGCCTATTTGCGGGCCACCTATCCGGATGAGTGCGAGGCATATGCAAAGCTTGCCACGCGCTCGCACGATTCCGGCCCGGTTGCGCGCCCGCCCGCCGTCGATGCAAAGGCTCCGGCAGACGCGGTGCTCGAGCTCATCGCTACGCTCGTTCGCCCTCACAACGGCGGCAACTTCAGCCGCGAAGACGCCGCCAAGCCATTCTTCGACCTCGGGCTCGACTCGCTGATCTTGCTCGAGCTCGCCGACGCGCTCGAACAGCGGCTCGGCGTCCGCCTCTACCCCACGATGTTGTTCGAGCGCCCAAACGCCGCTGCGCTCTGCGCCCAGCTGTGGGAAGAATTTCCGGACGCTTGCGCGCGCTACGCGGCAACGGCCAAGGGCTCCAGCACTGCCGCGCCGAGCGCGCCGATTACCATCCCTGCCCGGCCGATCCACGCACCTACGGCTGTGCCAACGACCGTCCCTGCGGAGGCTTCGCGCCTCGTAACCCTCGTGCCCAGATGGTTCCCCGTTCGTGCGGAGCTCACTCAATCAACCGCAAAAGCGATTGCGCTGGTCGATACCGGATCTGGAGCAGCGCTCACAGCAGCACTGCGAGTCAAGCTCGAGAGCCGGCTCGCGTTTTGCGGCAGCGTGCACGAGTTTGGCGCCGCTTTAGCCAACCAGCTTGCGTGTGACGAGGTCTGGCTGGTCGCCATCGATCACGATGCAGCGTTCAACTCCGTCAAGCAGCTGATTCAGAGCAACGCACTGGGCCGCGTCGTGAGCTTGAAGGCGATCACCCTGGATTGCTTTCAGGTGCACGATGAACCGGTGCGCACGGACGCCGGTCACGGCGTTTGGGGCGTGCTGCAGTCCGCATCTCGCGAGTACCCTCAAGTCTCGGTGGCTCAGCTCGATCTGTGCTCCAGCGAGTTGCTCGACGGCGAGGACGACTGGATCGCGCACGCGCTGGCGGCCACTGAAACCCGCACGCTGCGAGCGCTCCGCGCCGGGCGCGTGTACGAACGCAGGCTGTGTGCGGTGCGGGCAAACCGCGAGCGCGCGAACAACGCCTTCCGAACAGGCGGAACGTATTTGGTCGTGGGTGGCGCCAGCGGAGTTGGTTTGGAGTTCGTCCGGCATTTGCGGCGCAACTACGCGGCCAAGGTGGCGGTGGTCGGCCGTCGACCAGAAACCGCGGAGCTCGTTCGCGTGCTCTCCGCCGAAGGCGACTACGGCCGCGAGCTCACCTATGTGTCTGCCGCGGCCGAAGACGAAGCCGCGCTGAAGGGGGCTATCGAGCTGGCTCGTGAGCGCCTGGGCGAACTGAACGGCGTCGTTCACTCCGCCATGGTGTTGGAGGATGCGCGTCTCGCGGAGATGGATAGCGCGGCCTTCGAGCGCGTGCTGATGCCGAAGTGCGCGGGCGCGCAAGCGCTCGCGCGTGCCACGGCGGGGCTCGAGCTCGATTTTTTGCTATTTTTCTCGTCGGCGCAGTCCTTCATCGGGAATCTCGGCCAGGCAAACTACGCGGCCGCCAGCACCTACCTCGACGGATTCGCGGCAGGCCTCCGTTCGCAGCGCGCGTATCCCATACTCGTCGTCAATTGGGGTTATTGGAGCGAGGTGGGCGCGGTGGCGAGCGAGCGCTATCGACAGCTGCTCGCGCGACAGGGCGTCTTTGGTTTGAAGGCGACCGAAGCGCTGAGCGCACTCGAAGCCATGCTGACCTCCGGCTGGGAGCAGGCAATGATCGTGGCTGCGGAAGAGCCCGTGCTGCGGGAGATGCGCTTCGACCGAAGCTTGACCATCGAGCGACCACGCGTCGCGCCGCCAGAACAGGCAGCGGCAGCCGTCGTCCCACTGTCCCGCGAGGACACACGCGCCTTCGCCGAGACGGAAGACGCCATGCGTCACCTCCTGGAGCTGACTCGCCGTCGCGTGGCGCAGATCCTGCGTGAACTGCTCGCCGGGCGCTCCGTCGAAGAAGCGCTGGCAGCCAGTGCGCTAGCAGCGCCGCACGCACGCCTGGTGCGCACGCTACTGAAGGTCACCGGCGCCGCCGATAGTCAGGGCTGCGATCAAGCCGATTTCCAACTCGGCCTGGCAGAGCTTGGCGCGCGTTTCCCGAGCCTCGAAGCGTTGATTCCCTTGCTCGAGGCTTGCATCTCGGCCTACCCGGCGCTGCTCGCGGGCAAGGCCTTGGCACCCAATGTGCTCTTTCCAGGAGGCAGCGTGGAGTTGGTGCGCTCCGTCTACGGTCAGAGCGCGGTCTCGCGCTTCTACAACGAACGAGTGGCCGAGGGAGTACTTTCGCTAGCCCAGCGAGCAGGCGCGCCGTTGCGCATCTTGGAGATCGGCGCCGGCACGGGCTCCACCACGGTCGAAGTGTTGAACGCGCTCGCCCGCGCAGGCGTGGAATCCGACTATTGCTACACCGATCTTTGGGACAAGCTGGTCAACGACGCCAAAGAGCGGCTCGCCCCGCGCTTTCCGCAGCTTCGTTTCGCGTTTCTCGACATCGGTAATGATCCGTCGAGCCAAGGCTGGCACGAAGAATTCGATATAGTGATTGCAACCAACGTGCTGCACGCCACCCGCGATCTGCACGTGGCGCTAGGTCACGCCAAAAAGCTGCTGCGTCCCGCTGGCGCACTCGTGTTGAACGAAAGTGTCGAGGTCAAAGAATACTCGACCTACACCTTCGGCCTGCTGCCGGGTTGGTGGAACGCGTCCGATTCGCACGAGCGCCTGCCCGATTCGCCTTTGGCTTCTGCAACCACCTGGCCTGCGCTGTTGCGCGACGAGGGCTTCGTTCACGTCCGTTGCTTGGTGCCCGCTGACTCGGGGTCGCCCGCAGTCAGCGCGCAGCAGGTCTACCTTGCCGTGAGTGATGGCGAACTGCGCGTCAGCACTGGCAAGCGGCCGCCGCCCGCGACGCATGTCGCGCATGCCCCCGGCGTACCTGCGGTGCTGGCCGGCAAGCTACGCCCATTCGAGCCGCTCGCCGCGCCGCGCCCGAAGCACCTCGCCACGTTCAGAGACCCGCGTGAAAACGTTTGGGTCTTTCTGAACAACCCGCCCGCCAACATGTTCAGCGACGAATTCTTGGGCGAGCTGTGCGCGACGTTGCAGAGCGTAGCCACCCTTTCGCCGGTCGCAGGGCGCATCGTGTATCTCTCGCATTTTGGCGAGTATTTCTCGCTCGGCGGCGATCGCAGCGAGCTCGTTCGTCACTTGGGCGACGCTGACGCCCTGCGCGCCTTCGCCGACAAAGCCAAGGCGCTGATTCGCGTGATCACCTCGCTCGACGCGCTGGTCGTCGCGGTCGTCGACGGCTCCGCCCAGGGCGGCGGTTTCGAGACGCTGCTGGCAACCGACCTGCAATTCGTGCGCACGGGCGTGAAGCTCGGCTTGCCCGAGATCAAGTCTGGACTCGTCCCGGGCATGGGCGGGCTCAGCTATCTGCAATCGTTGCTGGGCCCAGCCCGAACCAAGCGCCTGGTGCTAACGGGCGAGTTGATCGACGCCGCAGAGGCGCACGCGCTCGGCGTCATTTCGCACGTAGTCGAGGATCCGTTCACGACCGCGCTCAGCCTGGGAGAAGAGCTCAAGCACCTGGACAGCGCCTTGTACATGAAGCGCTTGCTGCGCCGCGAGACGGCCGAGTTGCTCGCGGCCGATATCGATGACTGGTTGAACTACCTGACTTGCCACGCAGACTGGATCGATACCCGGCGAATTTCGAATTCGCGGCTCGTGGTCGCAGGGCGAGCCGCGATGAAGGCAAGCTGAAGGAGCCTCACATGGAAATGGTCGTACAGGACGTCGTCAATGTGGCGCCGGATGCCACGGTTCCGCGCCAGAAACCCCAACTGCAAAAGTGGCTCCACTGCCCGCAGCGAGCGACGGACGTCAAAGCCCTGTGTAAACCGAATGGCGTCAAGCACCTGCTGTTCGCCTCGCCGTTCATCGCCGCGTACTTCGTGGCCATCGGCCTTCAGCTCACGACCGACGTATTGTGGGCGAACCTGCTGCTGTCCGCCGTCTTGGGGCATCTCTTGTATTGCCTATTCGTGCTGCATCACGATTGCATGCACGGCACCGGCTTCAAGAACGACCGATACAATCGCCTGATGGGCCGGTTGTACGCGGTGACGTTCACCATGACCTTCACCACCAATCGCGAGACGCACGCGCGTCACCACTCGCACATTGCCGACCCCGATCGAGACCCAGACGAATACTATTTCGCCGCAGGGCTGAAGGACATTTGGCTACGCATCTGGCGATACTACGAGTGGTACACGCTCATCTCACTCACGCGATACGGCAGCCGCGTGCGCTGGACGGTGCTGGCGGAGCAGTTCACGAATCTGGGCATCTGGCTCGCCGTCCACGTCGTGCTGATCAGCATGGGCCTGGGCTGGAAGGTGCTGTTCATCTTCTGGTTGCCGATCGCGTTCGTCGCGTTGGTCATCAACCCGATCACCCGCGGCTACGAACATGCGCCAATCACGCTGTATCCCGCCAACGACCCGCGCAAGCGCGACATGAGCAAGAACGCCATTACGGTCGACAATCCCATCTTGGGCTGGCTCTGCGCCAACATCACCTTCCACGTCGAGCACCACTCGGTGCCGCGCTGCCCTTTCTACAATTTGCAAAAGTTGCACCGCATCTACCAGGAAGAACGAATGCAGTACCTGGTCGCGCCATTTCCGCTGTATCGCGTTTGGAAGGGCAGCAAGATGCTCGAGGGCATGACCTGCAACGCTGGCCCCAGCTACGATCCCGTCTGCGAGGCCGAGGAAGAGCTCCTTGAAGGCGCAACCGTTTGAACTCCCTGACCAGACGCAGACCGTTGTCGAGTGGTTTGGACAGGACACTACACCCCAGCGGGGGCTCGTTGCCTTCTTGCCCGCGCTGGGCGCCAACGTGAGCTACTACCGACCGCTCGCGAAGGCGTGGGCAGCGCTCGGCTATCGCGTTGCAACGATCGAACTCCGAGGTGGCAAGCAAAGCTCGGTCAAAGACGTCCGACGCGAAAACTTCGGCTACCACGAGCTACTGGACATCGATTTGGCGCACATCATCCCGAGACTGCGAGCAGCAGCCAACGGTCGCCCGTTGCTGCTCGCTGGGCACAGTCTGGGCGGGCAGCTCGCGTTGCTGTACGCCAGCCGCCATCCGACAGAGGCGGACGCCGTCATCTTGTTAGCGGGTGGCTCGAACTACTACGCGGCGGTCCCCGCCAGGCAGCGGCTCAGCCGCCAGCTCGGCCTGCGCACGATTCGCGCCATCACCCAAGTGTTGCGTTATTTCCCTGGTCACCGCTTGGGTTTCGGCGGAAGGCAACCGCGGAACCTGATCCTCGACTGGACCTGTGAAGCACTGAGCGGCAGATACCGTGTCACGGGCGACAGCGTCGACTACGACCGCGAGCTCGGGCGACTCGAACTACCTGTCCTGATGGTGTCGTTGCGAGGCGACCGCTTGGTGCCCAAACCGAGTGCGGACTACCTCGCCCAGAAGCTGACTCACGCTCGCGTGACGCAAATCGAGCTCTGCGCAGCCAGCGGTGAGGCGTACAATCACTTTCGCTGGGTGAAGGAGCCGACGGACGTCCTTTCGGAAGTCGATCGCTGGCTGCGCGATTTGCGCGGAAGCTCTCGAACATTCAGCGCCGGACCTGGAGGAATCGACGCATGACCACAGCCGCTGAACCTCGGATCGCGCTGCCGGAGTCCGAGTCGCTCGAACACGACGGCCGTCGTCCAATCGCCAAGGCCTTGATGGGCGGGCTGATCGCGCTCGCCGCTCTCGGCGCCGGCTTCAGCTATCTGCACGGTCGTGGCCTGGAAACCACGGACGACGCGCAGATAGAAGCACACGTCGCGAGCGTCTCTCCGCGCATCTCGGGCCAGGTCAAGCGCGTGTTGGTGCAAGACCATCAAGAGGTGCACGTCGGGGACGTCCTGGTCGAGCTCGACGATCGCGATCTCGCAGTTCGGCTGCTCGCAGCCCAGGCCGATCGCGAGGCCGCGCAGGCCACCGTGGCGGCGGCTCAAGCACAGGTGGGCGTCGTCGAAGCCACCGCGCGCTCGAATCTGAAAGTCGCGCGCAGCGGAGTTGACCAAGCAGCCGCCGGAGCTGGCACCGCTCGCGCTGGGATTGCACTTGCCGACGCCGATCTCGCCGCAGCTGTCTCGAAGCGTGAGCTGGCACAGTCGGAGCTAGGCCGAACGCGCGCCCTGTACGATCAACACGCCATTTCGGACGCGGAGCTCGATCTGCGGCGCGCGACGTTCGAGCAAGCGCAAGCCGTGGAGGCGCAGAGTCGCGCCCGCCTGCTGAGTGCCAATGCCAACGTCGCGAATTCGGACAGCGGCATCGTCGCGGCCCGCGGCAAGTTGTTGGGAGCAGAAGCGGGGCCCGAACAAATCCAAGCAGCGCGCGCGCAAGTGACGTTGGCGTCCGCGCGACTCGCCCAAGCGGAAGCCAATGTAGAGCAAGCCAAGCTCAACCTCAGCTATGTGCAAGTGCGGGCCGAAATGAACGGCGTGGTTGCTCGACGCAGCGTCGAACCTGGTCAAAGCGTTTCGCCCGAACGCCCACTCCTCGCCATCGTCGCAATGGCGGAACCCTGGGTGGTCGCGAGCTTCAAGGAGGATCAGATTGGGCACATGCGACCCGGGCAGCACGCTCGAGTCGAGATCGACGCCTTCGCGGGGCAGCAGTTTCACGCCCTCGTCACCAGCGTCTCGCCGGGCACGGGTGCGCGCTTCGCGCTGCTGCCACCCGACAACGCTTCGGGCAACTTCACCAAAGTAGTGCAACGCGTGCCGGTGTTCCTACGCCTCGATCCCCCACCCCAGATCGCGATGCGCCCAGGAATGAGCTCGATCGTGATTGTGCAGACCGATCGGTGACCGCGTGACCGACGAGGTCTCGGGCTCCAAAGCCGGCATCACCGTGGTCGTGATGATCGCGGCGATGATGGCGTTGGTCGACATCTCGATCGTGAACGTCGCGCTCAACGACATTCGCGCTGGCTTCGGTACGCCGCTCGATCAAATCGGCTGGGTCACGACCAGCTACATGATGGCCAACATCGTGGTCATCCCGATGACCGGCTGGTTCCAGCGTCGCTTCGGCTACCGCCGCTACTTCGTCGCTTCCACGCTGCTGTTCACGCTCAGCAGCGCGCTGTGCGGACTGGCCTGGAGCCTTCCAGCGCTGGTATTGTGCCGCGTACTTCAAGGGATGGGTGGCGGCGCCATCATTCCCACGGCCAACGCCATTCTCTTCGCGCGCTATCCCAAGCGTGAACACGGCATGGCTGCGGCGCTATTCGGAATCGGCGCCATCACTGGACCCCTGATGGGCCCGACCATTGGCGGTTACTTGATCGCCTGGTCGAGCTGGCATTGGATCTTCCTGGTCAACGTACCGCTGGGTCTGCTGGTTGCAGGGTTGACGCTGCGCTTCGTTCGCGAGCCAGGCTTTCACCCTCGTCAGGAGAAGATCGACGTCTTTGGTATCTCGCTGCTCGCCATCGGCATGCCGGCGTTGCAGTACGTGCTGGAGGAAGGCAATCGTGAAGGCTGGTTCGAAAGTCGGACCATCGTTGGCCTCAGCTGCGTCGCCGCGATCGCCCTGATCACCTTCGTTGTCCACGAGCTCGAAACCAAGAACCCAGTCGTGGATTTGAGGGTATTTGCCAATCGCAGTTACACCGCCGGCACGGCCATCAATTTCCTGGCCGGACTCGCGCTCTTCGGCAGCACGTACTTGGTGTCGCTGTTTTGCGGCACCATCATGCATTTTGCCGCGCTCGATATCGGTCGAGTGTTCATGATTGCCGGCCTCGCTCAACTTTTGCTCATGCCGATGGTCGGACGCCTTTCGCCAGTAGTCGACGGGCGTATTTTCCTATTCATCGGTATCGCGTGTGCGTCCGCCAGCCAATGGCTCGCTGCCGCCCTAACCTCTGCGTCCGGCTTCGATGACCTGGTGCGGCTGCAACTGTTGCGCGCAGTCGGCTTGGCATGCGTCTTCATCCCGGTCAGCGTGCTCTCACTATCGGACTTGACGCCGGAGCAGCGCGGCAACGCAACAGGCCTGTTCAACCTCACTCGTGAGCTCGGTGGTTCACTCGGCACCGCGTGGATGGGCATGATCGTCACGGATGGCGTCGCGCTGCATCGCTCCGAGCTCGCCGCTCACGTGACGCCGTACAACCCGCTCGTACATGAGCAGCTGCGCACCATCGCCCGCGCCACGGCGCTCTCCCCCGAGCCAATCCTGCAAGCCCGCCTGATCCGGCAGGCGCTCGTACTCAGCTTCGAGGATGGCTTTCGCAAGACGGCGCTGGTGATCTTGACCGGCTTGGTCCTCGTTTTTCTCGTGCGCCGCGCGCGCCCAGGCGTCACGGTCGACGCGCACTGAGCGCTTCTTCCCCCCCAATCCCAGCCGGCCTCGGGGTTGGGTTAGCGGACCGAGTGCGGCGCGCTTCGTCGCGTAGCTCATTCGCCGCCACTTTCGCTTTTGAACGAGCTGCCGTCACCCGATTTTGCTCCGACGCACACAGCCCTGATTGAAGAACTCGAGCGCGGCGGTCGTGTCGTGTTCGCGAGCTCAGGAGACAACCGATGTTCATGCGAGAGCGAGCAATGTCATGCTTTGCGAATCGAGCTTTGTTCGCCGTCGCGTTGGGCGCAGCGGCTTGCTCGAGTAAGTCGGCCAGTTCGGTCCGTTCAGGAGAAGAGGAGAGGAGCGACAGCGCGGACGCGGTGGCAGGAGCCGTGTTGACACAGCACAACGACAACGCGCGAACTGGCGCAATTTTGACGGAAACAGTGCTCACCACGAAGAACGTGAACCAGCGGCAGTTCGGCAAGAAAGCGTCGCTGCGCGTTCGCGGCTCGGTCACCGCGCAGCCGCTCTACGCGCCGAACCTGAGTATTGCCGGCAGGACGCGCAACGTCGTGTTCATCGCGACCATGCACAACCTCGTGTATGCCTTCCCTGCCGACGGTTCCTCGAGCACGCCACTCTGGGGTCCGGTTTCACTCTGCCAGCCGATTTCGCTGCCGGACCCAGCGGTCGGCGGCGGGGATACTTATAGCGATACGAGCGGTGAGATCGGCATCGTCAGCACACCGGTGATTTCGCCGGACCTGAGCTCGATGTACGTGGTCGGCACCTGCAAGGAAGACGGGCGATTCTTCCATCGCCTGCAACGCCTGGATCTGAGTACCGGCAACAAGAATAGCCAAGTCGAGATCCGGGCGGACGGGTTCGTGAGTGAGTGGGAGAACCAACGGAGCTCGCTATTGCTCTCGAATGGCTCAATCTACGTTGCGTTCGCGGCCTACGGAGACAAAAACAACTATCGCGGCTTCCTGTTCGCGTACGATGCCAAGACCTTTGACCGCTCGACACCCGCGGTCTTCCGCGTGACCGAGAGCGGAGATAGTGGCGGCGGGATCTGGATGGCAGGACAAGGGCCGGCTGCGGATTCAGACGGCAACGTTTACGTCATCACCGGCAACGGTCCGTTCAAAGAGAATGCGACCGACCCGCTGAAGGTCCGTGATCTCTCCGAGAGCTTCATCAAGCTGAGTCCCAAACTGGCGCTGCAGAGCTGGTTTTCCCCTGCAAACAATGCCTATCTGAACAATGAAGACGGGGATCTGGGGGCATCCGGGGCGATGGTCGTGCCGAAGACGAACGTCGTGCTCGGCGCGGGCAAAGAGGGAAAGTTCTATCTTCTCGATCGCCGCGGACTCGGATACTTCGATTCGACCAAGAACGACATGCAATCCGGTGTGAACCAGCGCTTCTTCGCGGCAGAGCAATGCCATGACAATCTCTGGACATCCAATTGCCATCACGTTCATGGTTCTCCGGTGTATTGGGAGAGTCCGGACGGACCACGGATCTATGTCTGGCCGGAGAACGACTTCGCGAAATCGTACAAGTTCAATACTTCCAAAGGGCAAGTCGAGTGCGGCGCCCACAGCGATCTGTCGTGCGATACGGCTACGGTGAGCAACACCATGGATCCCGAGAACGCCCCGGGTGGCACGAAGAACAGCATGCCGGGCGGGTTCCTTTCACTGTCGGCGAATGGCACGAAGGAAGGGATTCTCTGGGGCTTGCACCCCTATAAGGGCAATGCCAACAACGACGTGCGGGAGGGGATCTTGCGCGCGTATGACGCGCGCAACCTAACGAGCGAGCTCTGGAATTCGAAAATGGAGCCCGCGCGTGACGACGTAGGACGGTTCGCAAAAACCGCGGCACCGACCATTGCCAACGGGCACGTGTTCGTGCCGAGCTTCACCGGTCCCACACATGCGCAGAAGCTTGGCGACGAAAAGAGCAAGTTCAGTCCGGCGCTCGTCGCGAGCCAAGGAGCGAACGGTCGGACATCGAGTTTGTATCTGGCCTGGACCGAACTCGACGGCAGCCTCAGCGTCGAAAGCACCAGCAACGGCCTCGATTTTTCGGCGAAGACTAGGGTTTCCCAAACTAGCAGCACGGGCCCCGCGCTCGCGGCGAGCAGTGGTGCGCTTTACCTGGGCTTCATCGGCGCGGACGAGCGCATCAACGTCCTCCGTTCCACGGACGGATTCGCCACGAGCTCTGCCATGACCGGCCTCGGTGGCACGGCAACGGCGAGAGGAGCAACCGACGTCGGGACTGACGCAGCCGACGTTGATGCGGCCGCGCCCGAGAAAAGCACACGAACCCCTGCGCTCACCACGAGCTCCGACCGCGTCTACCTCGCCTGGACAGCAGATAACGGGGCCTTGACGTTGATCTCCGGCGCGAGCGACGGTTCCGGCTTCGATCCCGCCAGCAAGTTCGTGCTTTCTGACCAGAGCAACGGTTCTCCTGCCCTCGCGTTCGAGAATGACCGCTTGTACGTCGCTTGGACCGGAACCGATTCGCGGCTGAACCTCGCGTATTCGAGCGACAAGGGCCGCACATTCGCCCAAAGACAAACGTTCGAGGACTGGAGCAACAACGCCCCGCACGTGCTCAGCCTCGGCGCCGGTGGCATCGACCCCGATCTGTTCTTGTTTTGGACGCAATCGAACGGCATCAACGTCATGAGTAGCGACAATGCGAATATCGATGCGCTCCGCTACAAGTTCACGTATCCAGACACGACCTCCGGCGACTTCTCGGCCACGGTGTTCGACAAGCGCGTGTTTCTCGGCTGGAGGAACGACGACGATTCGCTGATTGTGTCCCCGTACAGCACCGGGGAAATCAGCGTTTATGGCTTGTTGTAGCCACGCGAACGCCGCCGTCGCCACCGCGCCAGCGCGCTGCTCACCCGTAGAACGCGACCAACCAAACCGTAGCCTCGTCCGGCGCGGTGGAGCGGACACGGTGCCGAACACGAGCTTCGATCTCGAGCCAATCCCCAGGGCGCAGCGTGACCGTGCGCCCGTCGTCGAACTCGAGCTCGGCGTGGCCTTGCATCAATAGCACGAACTCATGATCCGCTTGGTCGTACCAAAACCCATCCGGCGAGGCTTGCCCCTGCGACACGATGCGCTCGATACGCATCCCGCCACGAGTGACGAGCGACGTAACGACTTCGCCCTCGGCGGCATCCGGAATCGAAGTGAGCAGATTCTTGGAAAGCATGGCCATTGGTCCGGGCCTGAAGCCCTCAGCAAGGACACTCCCAAACCGAGGTAGCGAACAGGGTCTTGCTTTCATAGCCGTTGCTGCCCAGACGCAAGACCGACAGCGCCCCTGCATACACCTCTGGCCCGGCGAGCAATTCGAGGCTGCCATCGTTGTTCTGATCGATGGCCCCGTGCACCTTGAGGAGGTCGAGCCCGTCTTCGATGACACCGCGCGGGGTGAAGCTCGCTCGCGCGTCAGCGCCCGTCACTTTCCAAATTGCGCTCAGGTTCCCGTTGAACCCATTGCAACTCGCTCCGGCGCGTGCGCTGACGACGACCAGCGCGGATTCGGGAGCGGTACGCAACTCCACCACGTTGAGCTCACCATCAACGGTCTCCCACGCATTCCGCGAGCCCCCCGAGTCCCGCTCGAAGCGGGCCTGGAGCTCGCGGTAGCCGGGCAGTGCTTTGAAAGCCTTGATGGCCGCTGTTCTCAGCGGCGCCGCGGGCGACGTTGCCGGCGTGAATGGACTGGCATGCGTGGCGGCCCAGAGCCCCTTGCATTCGTGATCGAGCACCGCCACCACGAAGCGATCATCGTCGCGTGCGATGTTCCAGATGGCCGAGGCGATCTCACTGGGTGTGGCCTTTTTTTCGCCGTCTTCGCCGTCCCAGGCTTGGCGCATGCCGAAGTGTGGCTCCGCACTCACGCGCACTTCGAAGCGCGTGACGGTGCCTTGGCAGGTGCTGCCGTCCTTCGCATAGCTGACGATGCTTCGTCCGAGCCAAGCGCGTGTGGAGTCACGCAGGGCGCTGGGTGCAATGGGAAGCGCGGCCTCGTACGAGTCAAACTTCCCGCGGGGCAGGAGTCGCGGTGCGTCGGTCGGTTTGGAACCAAAGCTACGCTCGACCACCGCGCCATCGCGATGAAAAGCGAGCACGGCGCTGTCCGTGATCGGTGCTGCTTCGGCAATGTTCGATACCAACATTTCTTCGCGCGCGACGAGCAAGCCGCCGGACTGCGTGACGAGGAATAGCTCTTTGGCCCCGCGGTCGTGAAATCCGGGCGCTACGAAGTCCTGCGTGAATACGACTCGAACGGCGCTGGGCGTTCCGGAGAGTTGCAAGTCCGTCGCTTGAACCACTACGCCGTCGCGAAACATCGGTTGACGATCGCGGAGCCAGCTCGCGCGATCGAAACGCTTGCTATAGCTACCAACGCGCTTGGTGCCGCTGAAACGCGGCGCGTACAGCGCGCTGTAAGCCGTGAAGTCATGCTCGTTCTGCGCGCGCACCCAGCGTTCGACCAATTGCCGCCCGCTCGTGGAATCGAAGCTGACAACGGCAGGAGTCGGCGGCGAGCTCGAATCGGACGGCGCATGCGCTTGCGCTGACGCGCTTGCGCTCGCGATCGGCGGAGTGCCGCCGGGCTTCCCTTTGCAGCCCCAGAGTGTACAGGCGACGACGACACACGCGAGACGCAGCCACATGTGGGCTAGCAATAGCACGCCCCGGCTGGGAGCCCCTCATCATGGAAATCGCCTGCTCAATCCTTGTTGGCGAGCACCTTCCCCCATGCTCGAGCTTCTGGCGGGCGGGCCGAGCGTGTCGACCATCGAGACCACGCCGAGCGGGCCACCCCCCTCAAACTGAATATCTCGAACCTCGATAGAGACAACCACGAAGCACGAACAAACACACTCTCGAGAGTTATTGCCTCGCACACACGAGACAACTCACACCCTTGATTCGGCGAGCGCGCTCATGCGCGGGCTCTTCGATCTTGACGAGCGACACCCGCGATCGCGCGCCTTGCGCACGTTCACCCTCTTGCTTAAGGCTCACTTCCACATCGTTCGCGCTGTGCAGTGAGTGCTCGCCTCGCGTCGAGTCATCGCGCCACACCAGCATCTCGGCTCGTTGACCGACATTGATTTGACGCTAAAAAAAGGCTCGCTGCGCTCGTGCGACCCGAACCACGGGCCCGAGCGATGCAATGTTGTCGCGATCGATTCCGACATCGCTGTCGTCGACGTCGATCACATTGCTGCAAGTTGCCTCTGCGAGGAACGAGCGACGACGTCACACTCAACATCGGTCTCATTTTCGGATTGAGTCTCAATGCGAGAGCGTGACATCGTGATTGGTAGTACGCGGCAGCACAGCTCTTACCCGCACTGCTGGTCCGCCGTAGTGAACGCCTCTACTCGGCATTCCGCAACATCAGGAGCTCCCTATGAAGACCTCACGCGTGGTTCTTGGCATGAGTCTGTTGGCCCTCGTGGCCTGTGGTGGTGAAGACGGTTCGAAAGGCGCGCAAGGCAGCTCTGCTTTGCTGCGGCTTTCTCCAGAAGACCCGGGCGATAACTGCACAGAAGGCGGCACGAAGGTCGAATACGGCACGGACAAGAACAACAGCGGTGTGCTCGACAATAGCGAAGTCGAAGGCACTAAATACGCGTGCAACGGCGCATCGACCGAGGGCGAAACTGGCCCCGCCGGCGCGGACGGTGCTGATGGAGACACAGGTCCCGCTGGTGACACGGGTCCGACGGGCCCCGCTGGCGAAACCGGCGCAACCGGACCGAAGGGTGACACTGGTGCGAAAGGCGCAACGGGCGCGACGGGCGCTACCGGTGCGAAAGGCGATAGCGGCGCAATGGGAGCGACGGGTGCAACCGGCGCAACGGGCGCGACGGGTGATACGGGCGCAGCGGGCGCGACGGGGGCAGCGGGCGCGACGGGCGCTACCGGCGCAACGGGGGCTACCGGCGCAACGGGTGCTACCGGCGCAACGGGGGCTACCGGTGCTACCGGTGCAACCGGCGCAACGGGGGCTACCGGCGCAACGGGGGCTACCGGTGCTACCGGCGCAACGGGCGCAACGGGGGCTACCGGTGCTACCGGCGCAACGGGGGCTACCGGTGCTACCGGCGCAACGGGCGCAACGGGGGCTACCGGCGCGACGGGACCAACGGGACCAACGGGACCAACGGGACCAACGGGACCGAAGGGCAACACGGGTCCGAATGGACCAACGGGACCTCAGGGTCCGGTGGGTGCAACCGGTGCAACCGGTGCAACCGGCGCAACTGGTCCAACTGGTCCAACCGGTGCAACTGGCACTGGCTCTCTGATCAAGTTCGTCACCCTTGCTTCGGGCGCGACCTGCGCCTCGGGCGGCGTAGTGGTCCAGGTTGGACTCGACAATGGTGACGGCGGAGGCACTGCCGGCAACGGCATTCTCGAAAGTGGTGAGATCGATACTTCCACGAACATCTGCAACGGCTGAGCGTCTCGATCACCAGGAGAATGAACATGAAAAAGACGCAATTCATGGGCCTTTTGGGCCTAGGGACAGCCTTGCTGACCGCCTGTGGCGGCGACGGCGCTGCGGGCGACAGTGGCAGCGCAGGCCTCTTGGCCTTGCTCAACACTAGTGAAGAAGCACCTGGCGCCAACTGCCCGGGCGGTGGCACGAAGCTCCAATACGGCTCCGACAAGAACCGCAACGGCAAACTCGATGCAAGCGAGGTCGAGGGAACCGAATACGTGTGCAACGGCGCGGGCGAAACCGGACCCGCGGGACCTGACGGCACGGACGGCGCGGACGGACCGGCGGGCGAGGATGGCGCGACCGGTGACACGGGCCCGACTGGCGCAACCGGCACGAAGGGCGCAACCGGTGACGGATCTACCGCCGCAGGTGCGACGGGAGCAACTGGTGCAAAGGGCGCGACGGGAGACACCGGTGCAACAGGAGCGACAGGTGCAAGCGGCGCGATGGGCTCAACCGGTGCGATGGGTGCAACGGGTGACACCGGTGCAACCGGTGACCCTGGTGCGACCGGTACGAGCGGCGCAGTCGGTTCAACGGGAACGACGGGGGCAACCGGAGCAAAGGGCACAACCGGCACAACCGGTACAACAGGTGCAACAGGTGCAACAGGTGCGACTGGCGCGACCGGCCTGACTGGTCCAACAGGCTCAACGGGAACCGGTGCGACTGGTGCGACTGGTGCGACTGGTGCGACTGGTGCGACTGGTGCG
>Ga0164309_10000109_pt1 | contig 49108 bp, 48 predicted proteins | sample Whisoiple_247_MG_FD_109984 | JGI IMG/M metagenome (GOLD analysis project Ga0164309, IMG submission 109984) | Soil microbial communities amended with fresh organic matter from upstate New York, USA - Whitman soil sample_247_MG | ecosystem: Environmental > Terrestrial > Soil > Unclassified >... | reverse complement strand
TAGCCTCGTCGCCGGCAGCGCCAGCTGCGACCCGGAGGCGTGTCCACTCGGCTTCTGCGGGCAGCTCGCCGGGCTGCTCGAGGCGGGCGCGCACCGTTTGCTGCTCTGGCTGCCCGGCTGCCGCGAGCTGCACCTCCGCGCGAACATCGTGGTTACGCGTCGGCGGGTGCTGCTCGACGCGCCGAAGACTTCGCCGCCGTTCGCGGTCTGAGCGGTTACGGTTTCCGGTCGGGCGTTTTCTGCTCGCCGTTCGGACAGACTTGCGAACTTCGCGGACCCGCGTGCGCTCGAATACGTGCGCCTGGGTCCCCCCGTCAATTTTCGAATTCTGGAGCTACTCATGAATTTGTTTCATGGCGACGCCGTCGTGCGCGCCTTCCTGATTCTCACGATGTCGAGCGGCTGCTCTAGCGTCAGCAACGACAGCCAACAACCGGGCACGCCGGTCGAGTGCGTGCCGACAGCCACGGTCGAATCAGCCACCGGCTTCTCTCTACGACCCTTTTGTTCGCCCAAAGATCCCGGCAAAGGCAATGTCTTGTTTGCAGCCTCTGGCGAGGTTTTGGCGCTAACCGGCTATGATTTCCCGCCCGCCAGTGATTCCGACGCCGCGTTCGTCGACGGTTGGGACGTGCACTTCGACCACCTGCTCACGACGATCGACACGATTACGTTGTCCGAAAATCCTGATCGACAGAAGGGCACTCAGCTGGGAACGGGCAAGCGGGTTGCGCGAGTCGATGGCCCCTGGGCGGTCGATCTCAGCCGAAACGACAGTAGCTACTTGATGGGCAAAGGCGGCGGAAGCGAGCTCGCAGTACCGATTGCAGCGTTGAACAACCAAAACGAAAATGGTGGCGCGGCCTTTGCGACGGACGGCACGCGCTACGCTTTCGGCTTCGATGTGATTGCTGCTAGCGACTCCGCGCAAAACGTGAACCTCGATGCGGACGCGCTCACTTACTACGAACAGATGACCTACGACGGTTGCACCGTTTTGTACGTCGGGACCGCTACCTTCAAAGGCGATTCCAAGGTCGACGGCTGCGTCACACCATCCACGCAAGACTGGCCGAAGACGGTCGATTTCAGGCTTTGTTTCAAATCTCCGGTCAGCTACCTGAATTGTCAGAATCCGGACAATGATCCTGCCGAACCGATCAGCGAGGCCGAGGAGCATCAGCGCGGGATCGCATTTTTGAGCAATTCTTCGGTCGTCGCGCAGGTCACGCTACACACCGATCACCCGTTTTGGGACAGTGTGCTGCACGACTCGCCGGCGCATTTCGACCAATATGCTGCGCGTGCCGTCAGCAGCGGCGGTTCAGCATTGGTCACTTTGGAAGACACCCAGGGCGTCGATTATACGGCGTTCACCGACCGCCGAGGGAGGCCGGTCGATTGGCGCTATTGCATCGAGCCGCCGACCGACGTGCACCCGAAGCTGGTGGGCGCGATGCGCTTCGATCCGCACGGCGTTCCAGCCTCGGATAGCGACCCTGCCGCGGGGCTCCGTGACTACTCCGACTTTGCGACTTACAACCAAAGCACGCAAGGCCACCTCAACTCGGACGGCCTCTGCTACGTCAAACGCAACTACGCTTCACCGAACTAGTGAACTTGCGCTTGGGCGTCGAGCGCTAGCGATGAAACGTGAGCGGCATCTCGGTCTCCGCGCCCACTCGATCACGCTGAGTGTAGATGTGCCGTTGGCCATGCCGCTCGCGGTGCTGTGCGCACCAATATTCAGCGCCGGCTGATGCCCGCCGTGCCTCGAGGCATTGCGGGCACGGAGGTTCGATGCGGGGGGGTTGCTCCGGCAGCGCTTTGGGGCGCACCACGAGCACCGGGCAAGGAGCGATTCTCACGACTGCTTCGGCGACCGAACCCAACAGCATGCGGGCGACACCCCGCCGGCCGTGGGTGCCCACCACGACCAAATCGGCCTCCAAATCAGCAGCGATCTGCGCGACCTCCGTCGCGGGCGCGTCGAGCCGCAAGTGACAGTGCACGCTTACGGCCGAAAGTGATCCGGCGAAGGCCGCGCGGCGTTGCTCGACGTGACGCTCGAGCGCCGCCGTCGCGTCGGCGAGTGTCACGCTGGTGAAGCCGACGGGCTCCGACGAACCATCGAGGATCGCGTGGGCGCCGTACAGATTGATCACGTTCACCACATGGACGTCCGCGCTCCTGCGCTCGGCAGCCAACTCGAACGCGCGTTCGAGCGCCAAATCACTCGCGGGTGAGTAGTCGATGCCGACCACGATTAGGTACGGCTTTTCGGAGTTCGACATGGTTGCTCCTTTCCGAGTCCTTTGAAACGACCGCAGCCGAATTTTGCTGCATCGCACGTGCCAAAAAGGCGTGCTGACGCACGGAGGCCGGATTTGGCGCAATCGCCACCCGGCCGGACAAGGCGCACTTCGGCGATTCGCCTCATGTGGCAAAAGGGGCCAGGGGCACCCCGCGCGAGTGAGCTATCGTCTTGGGCCAAAGATGGCTTCGCTCGTTTCCATGCTCCGCTTTGCCAAGCCGTATTGGCTTCGCTCGCTGGGCGCGCTCACGCTGCTGACGATCTTGGTGGGGCTCGATTTGTCCATCCCCCGCCTGATTCAGGCGCTGATCGACCACGGCATATTGGCACATGATCGTAACGTGGTGATTCGCACGTCGCTGCTCATGCTGGGAGTGAGCGCGATCAGTGTATTCATCGCCATCGGCAACAACGACCTTTCGGTCCGGGTCGGCGAGAGCGTCGCGCGCGACTTGCGCGAAGCGCTGTTCCTGAAGATTCAGACCTTCTCCTATGGCGATCTCGACCGACAGAAGACCGGTCAGTTGATGGTCCGCTTGACCAGCGACACCGGCGCCGTTCAGCGGTTGATGCAGATCACGCTGCGGATAGGAACTCGCGCGCCACTCTTGATGATTGGCAGCTTGGGGTTGATGATCTCGACCAGCCCGAGCCTGGCATTGACCATGCTTCCGCTGCTCGCGCTGACCTCGGCCTTGATTGTCTTCTTTCTGGTCAAGCAGGAGCCGATGTTCCGCTTCGTGCAGCGACGTCTCGACCGCATGAACACGGTGCTCCAGGAGAGCATCGCTGGCATCCGTTTGGTCAAGGCTTTCGTGCGGGAACCGTTCGAAGACCAGCGTTTCGACTCGGCCAATCGAGCTTATTGCGACGAATCCACGAAAGTGATGCGTTTTGCTGCTTGGATGCCGCCCGCGCTCACGCTGTGCGTCAACACCGGTCTGGTCGTCGTGATCTGGGCGGGTGGGCACGCGAGCGTGCGCGGCCAGCTCTCGATTGGACAGATCGTGGCCTTCACCAACTACCTTTTGACGACGATGACTCCGCTGGTGATGATGACGCTGCTCTCGAACATCTGGGCCAGTGGCATCGCCTCTGCCAAGCGGCTCGACGACCTGCTCCAGGTGGCTCCCGAAGTGAGGGACGCGGACGACGCACGCACGCTCGTGGTGCAGGACGCGCCGCGGGTCGTATTCGACGAGGTGACGTTCGCCTACAGCGGCAATGCGAAGGACGCAGTCCTCAAGCAGGTCAGTTTCGTCGCGGAGCCAGGACAAACGGTGGCGATCTTGGGTGCAACGGGGGCCGGAAAGTCGACTCTGGTCAAACTGATTCCCCGTTTCTACGACGTGACCTCCGGCACGGTGAGCATCGATGGTGTCGACGTTCGCACCGTCAGCGAGGATTCGCTCTTGGCAGCGATCGGCATCGTGCCCCAAGAGTCCTTGTTGTTCTCTGGCACGGTGCGCGACAACATTCGCTATGGGCAGCCGTCTGCCAGTGACGCGCAGGTCGTCGCCGCGGCGCGCGCTGCACAAGCCGATGATTTCATCAGCGAGCTCGCCGAGGGTTACGACAGCCGCGTGGCCCAACGCGGAGCAAATTTCTCGGGCGGCCAGCGCCAGCGGCTGGCACTGGCCCGCGCACTATTGCTAAAGCCCAAGCTACTCATCTTGGACGACAGTACGAGTGCCGTCGATGTCGAAACCGAAACCCTGATTCAACGCGCGCTGAGCGCGCAGGCCCAAAGACAGACGAGGATCGTCGTCGCACAGCGCATTAGTACCGTGCTGGCCGCAGACAAGATCTTGGTGTTGGATGAGGGACGAATCGTAGCCGAGGGCAACCACGGTGAACTGATGCGAAGCAGTGACGTCTATCGAGAGATTTACGCTTCACAGTTGGGCACTGGCGGCCAGCTTGCGGCGATCGAGGCTCAGCCCGCACCATGAGCGAGGCGCAACGCTCTTCTTTCCCCGAAAGGCGCGCACTGGGACCGCGCCCGGGAATGCCGCAACCCACTCACGTCGGAAGGATCGAGAAAGCACGCGATCCGCGTGGCGCTCTCAGCCGCCTGCTCCCCTACCTCGAGCCGTTTCGCAAGGCCCTTCGCTGGGTCTTGCTATTGGTTGGTTGCTACACGCTCTTGGGCTTGGTCGGGCCCTATTTGATGGGCGTAGCGATCGACCATTTGCTCCACCGAGGGGGCCTCGCTGACCTCGCTCTGCTCGCGCTCGCAATGCTCGGCGCGTACCTGCTCTGCAATCTGCTGCAGGGGATCGCTGGACGGCTGATGGCCGACATCTCGCAACGCGCGCTCAAGCAGCTCCGCAGCGATTTGTTCACGCGCGTGCAGCGGCTGCCGGTCGCGTTCTTCGGCGAGGGCTCGACTGGAGACTTGTTGAGTCGCTTGACCAACGACGTCGAAGCGATAAACCAGGCGATCTCTCAGAACGTGACCACCTTGGTCGCCAGCTTGCTCTCGATGCTCGGCATCATCGTGGCGATGTTCCTGCTCGATCGTTGGCTGGCGCTGGCATCGCTGCTCGTCGTACCAATCATGTTTTGGTTCACGCAGTTCGTCGCGCGCTACACGCGCAAGGGCTTCCGCGATCTGCAGCGCGACCTGGGACAGCTGAATGGCGTCATGGAAGAAGCGATCAGCGGTCAGAAGACGGCCCAAGCTTTCCGACGCAAGCAGTCCGCAATCGCCGAGTTTCAACGCCATAACCAGCAGGTTTTCAAGGCTGGCGTGTACGCCAACAGCTACGCGCTGCTGCTCATGCCCATCACCTCCGTGCTCGGCAACCTATTCGTGATCGTGCTCGCGGCCCTGGGTGGATGGCTGGCGCTCGCCGGCACGGTCAGTGTGGGCATCATTGCCACGTTCATCAACTACGCGCAGCAGTTCGTGAATCCGCTGCGTCAACTGGCCAATCTGTACAATTCGATTCAATCCGCCCTGGCCGGCGCAGAGCGCATCTTTGCCATCTTCGACCAGCAAACCGAGTCGGACGAGACCGAGGGGGCTGCAAAGCCGCTCTCGGCAGTGCGTGGCGACGTGAGCTTCGAGCACGTCGCTTTCGGCTATGCACCGGGCAAGCTCGTGCTCCGAGATCTGACGTTCGAAGCGAAGCCCGGCCAGGTCGTGGCCCTGGTTGGCCCGACCGGTGCGGGCAAGACCACGATCATCAACTTGCTCACTCGGTTCTATGAGGTCGACAGCGGGGCGATCCGCATCGACGGGCGCGACATCCGCGAGATCCACAAGCAGGAATTGCGCAAGAACCTCGGGCTCGTCTTGCAGGACATCTTCTTGTTCTCGGATTCCGTGCTGGAGAACATTCGCTATGGTCGCCTCGAAGCCAGTGATGAAGAGGTAATCGCGGCGGCAAAGATGGCCGAAGCCGACGCCTTCATTCGGCTATTACCCCAGGGCTATCGAACGCAGCTGTCCGAGCGCGCAGGCAACTTGAGCCAAGGACAACGCCAGCTGTTGGCGATCGCCCGCGCCATCCTCGCCGACCCTGCGATTTTGATTTTGGACGAGGCGACGAGCAGCGTCGATACCCGCACCGAAGCTCGCATTCAACGCGCGCTCTTGGCGCTGATGAAGGGCCGCACCAGCTTCGTCATCGCGCATCGTCTGAGTACGATTGCAGAAGCCGACCAGATCTTGGTGATTGAGCATGGCGCTCTTGCCGAACGAGGCAAGCACGCCGAACTGCTCGCGCACGGCGGTGTTTACCACCGCCTGTACACGAGCCAGTTCAAAGGGGAGGCAATCTGAGAACCTAGAATTGCCCGCTCAGCACGCCGCCGTAGCCGAGCTTGCCGATCGGCGCGGGGGTGAAGTGCAAATTGCTCACGAAGTCACGCACGATCACCTTCTTCGACGAAGACAGGCCGGCGATCAGCATGATCGTACCTGCAGCCTGAGTGAGGCCGTCCAAGATCAGCACCGTGCGCATGCTGTTATCCTCGTAACAGTTGGAACTCGTGCCCGAGCTCGAATTGTAATAACTGCAAGTCTCTTTGTTGCGCGTCGCCAGGGTGATCCAGGGCCCGAGCGTGGGAATGACGAGCCAACCGGATTGGTTCGAGAAGTTATCGGTCGAGGCGATAGTCACCCCGAGCATCCAGGGTACGCCGAGGGTCAAGGCGCCACCGATGATCAACCCACGCCGAGGCCGCTCCTCGAGGTGATAGCCCCGCGGGATCGGACCACCGTGGTAAGGCGCGCTCTCGGGAGCACGTAGCGACGGCGCAGGATAGTAGCCAGGAGGCGGTGGATACGCGTAGGCGTAGCCGGGCGGCGGCGGCGCGTAAGTATATCCCGGGGGTGCTGCGGCCGGAGGCGCGGGTTGCGGCGTGGCACCCGGGGGTGCTGCCGGAGGCGCGGGTTGCGGCGCGGGTTGCGGCGCAGGAGCAGCAGCTGGCGCCGGGCTGGGTGAAGCGGGCGTTTGTGCCGCAGCTGGCGCGGCTGCGGTGAAGATCAAGGCAAGCATGGACGCCACGGGCGTCCGTCGACCCAAAGAAAGTTCCCTCATCGTTAATCTGTTGTAGCTCAGCTCTGCTGCAGCCTCCAGCACCTCGAGAAAGTGGTAGCTTTGCCTACCTGTGAATCCCAGCAACACTTTGGATATCGCGCCGAGTGGGCGAGCACTCGAACTGCTGTTCGACGCGGGAAAACCGGACCCGCTGAGTGTGCCCGTGGCGCTCAGTGACAGCTATGGCGGGCCTCTCCGGCTGCCGCGCAAATGTGTGTTTGCGAACTTCGTGGCTTCGCTCGACGGAGTCGTCGCGCTCCCGGGTGACACCGAGTCAGGGCAAATCATCAGCGGGCGCAATGCCGCGGATCGCTTCGTGATGGGCTTGCTGCGCGCCGCGGCAGACGCAGTGCTGCTCGGAGCCGGTACGTTTCGTAAATCAGGGCAGCATTTGTGGCTGGCTGATCGCATCTATCCCGCGGGTGTCGACGCCTTCCGAACCATGCGCGCCGAACTCGGCCTCGCTGAGCGCCCGCAATTCGTGCTGGTGAGCGCCTCGGGTTCGCTCGACGTGACACAACCCGCGCTCGACGGCGCGTGGATCTTCACTACCCCCAAGGGTGAGAAAAAGCTGCGCTCGGAGTTGCCCCCGAGCGCCCGCCTCACGGTGCAGGACTCCGACCAAATCTCGTTCGTCGATTTGCTCGGCGCGTTGAGAGCAGCTGGTTTTTCGCGCATTTTGACCGAGGGCGGGCCCTCGTTGTTCAGCCAATTGGTGCAAGACCGCTTGCTCGATCAGCTGTTTCTGACCTCCGCACCTGCCCTGTTCGGTCGCTTCCCCGGTGACCATCGCAAGTCGCTGGCCGACGGTCTCGACCTCGGTGGCGCGGCCTGCGAGCTCGTCAGCGCGCGCCGCCATGGCTCGCATCTCTTTCTGGGTTACGCGCTGAGTAACGCCGCTCGAGAGCGCTAGTCGATGCAGAATTCGAAGGTCGCCGAATCAGCGAGCGTGGTCCCATCGACCGCTCGCTCGAACTGGAAGGTGATGCGCCATAGGCCGACCATGAATAACCGCATCGGCTCCAGAGCAAACGTCTGGCTCTCCTCGTCGAAGCGGATCTCTGGTTGCTTGGGGCTCGGGTGACCATGCTCGGGCATGTCCAACGCCACGCTCAGTTCGCCGTCGACGGCATTGCCTTCGGCGTCAGTGACTTGGACGACGAAGCGGTTATCGTCGAGCGCCGGCGGCGCGGGAGTGCTGCTCACGAGCGTGAAGTCGAAGCGACCGACGCTGCCGGACTTCTTCAACCCGGGAGTATAGGTATCCCCATCGTTCGCTTGGCAACCGACCACGGTGTTACCGCTGCCAGCCGTCGCCAACGAATTACCGGAGCTTTCCGGCTGCGACGAGCACGCGCACAGAGCGGACGACAATCCGACCAACCAACTGAACGTTGCACGGGGAAGAAGTCGGCGCATGATCGAAATCGGCTAGGTGCTGGGCAGGCCGAAGCATAGCATCCGACCCGCGCTTGCCCGCTCCCATCATGAGGCTTTCCCGATTTTCCCGGCCGTTGCTGCTGACCTCGTTGTTCGTTCTGGCTGCGTGCAGTCAACCCGCGGCCGAACCAACTGCGCTGAGCGTCGAGGAGCTGATGGACCCGCAGACGTGCTCGAAATGCCACTATCGGTATTACACCGAGTGGTCGGGGAGCATGCACGCCTACGCAAGCCGCGACCCGCTGTTCGTCGCGCTCAATCAACGCGGGCAGGACGAAGCGAACGTGGGGACTTTTTGTGCGAGCTGCCACGCGCCGCTCGCGGTGCGAACGGGCGCGACGCGCGACGGAACGAATCTCGCCTCTCTGCCTGAGCGGCTGCAAGGGGTGACGTGCTTCGCGTGTCACAACGTGAATCAGATCACGAACACCCACAACAATTCGAACCGCTTGGCCAACGACAGCGCAATGCGCGGCGCGCTCTCGAACGCGATGCCCAACGACGCGCATCAATCGGCCTATTCTTCCCTTCATGACCGGACACAGCTCGATTCATCCAGCCTGTGTGGCAGCTGTCACGACGTGGTGAACGGACACGCGGTTGCGATCGAACGCTCGTTCGCTGAATGGCAAGGGTCTGCTTTCGCTGGTAGCAACGGCAACACCTGCGGGCAGTGCCACATGTCCAAGGACCCCGAGCGCGGCCCGATCGCCGATGTTCCGGGCGCACCGCAACGCGACCGCCACAGCCACCAATTTCCGGCTGTAGACCTTGCGTTGACGCCATTTCCCGAAGCCGATGCACAACGCACGGCAGTGCAAAGCTTGCTCGACACCACGCTACAGACCGCGTTGTGCGTCCGCGGCACCGGCTCGAACGCGAACCTGGTCGTGATCGTCGACAACGTGGCCGCGGGGCACCGATGGCCGAGCGGCGCGGCGCAGGACCGGCGAGCCTGGTTCGAAGTTGCCGCTTTCGTCAAAGGCCGCGAGCTCTATCGCAGCGGCTCGGTCCCGGCAGGCAGTGACCCGGATCCAACACAAGACTCGGACCTGTGGCTCGTCTCGGACTGCATGTTGGACAGCATGGGCAACTCGGTCTCGAAAATGTGGGCCACCAAGAGCGTCGATTCGAACCTGCTCCCGAGTCAGCTCACGTTCGACAAGTCTTCACCGCTCTTCTACCAAAGTCACGTGATGCGCTCTTTCCCCAAGGACCCGCTCGCAAGCCTGCCGAGCTACCCCGACCGAGCCACACTCGACGTGCACTTACAGCCGTTTCCACTCACACTCTTCGACGAGCTATTTGCCGATCCCGAGCGCCTGGGGATGGACGCGGCCGAGGTGGCGGCGCTACGCGAAAAGATCGTGCCGTTGAGCGTCGGTGAGCAATTGGTGTGGTCGCCCGACGCGGCAGCGGATACCGCGCACGGGGGTCTCATCTACATCGATCAGGGCGTGCCGATGTCCTGCGTGACGACAACGGGCTTGAACGCCGCAGCCGACAAGGTTGCCGCGCCCGAGCACCAATCTGCGGCTTGCCTCACACCGTGAGGTAACGCGCCACGAGTTGGTCGCTCAGCTCGGACATTTCACCGTCAGCGACCGAACGACCGCGATCCATGATCACGAAGCGTTGACCGACGCGCCGGGCGAAGGTCAGCTTCTGCTCGACGAGCAGGATGGTCAATTTTTCCTTGGTGTTCAGCTCGATCAAGATGTCGGCGATCTCACTGACGATGTTGGGTTGAATCCCCTCGGTCGGCTCGTCCAAAATCAGCAGCTTGGGATGAAGCGTGAGCGCGCGACCGATTGCCAGCTGTTGCTGCTGACCGCCCGACAAGTCTCCGCCGCGACGCCGAAGCATCGACTGCAGCACCGGAAAGAGCTTGAAGATGCGCTCCGGCACCTGCTTTTCGCCGGTCACGCCCAAACCCACACGCAAATTTTCACCGACCGAGAGCTGCCCGAAAATCTCGCGGCCTTGCGGAACGAAGCCGATGCCCTTCTTCGCCCGCAGCTCCGCGGGGCGAGGCGCGAGGTCTTCGCCGAGAAATCTGATTTTACCCGAGCGACTACGCAGGTTGCCCATGACCGTCTTGAGCAACGTGGTCTTGCCCACGCCGTTTCGGCCCATCAGGACGGTGCAACTCCCTTCTGGGACGCTCAGCGCCATGTCCCACAGCACGTGGGTTTCACCGTAGAATTGGTTCAGCGCTTCGACTTCTAACATCTTCAGACCTCGTTTCCGCGCGACTCAAGTGCGCGGCTCGCCCAGGTAGACCTCGACCACTCGCGGGTTGTTCTGCACGGAGTCGATGTCCCCCTCTGCCAGCACCTTACCCTCGTGCAGCACGGTCACCTTCTGGGCAATGCTGCGCACGAATTCCATGTCGTGCTCGACCACCACCACCGTACGCTCGCCCGCCAGTGATTTCAGCAGCTCGGCGGTGCGCTCGGTTTCTTGGTGAGTCATGCCCGCGATCGGTTCGTCGACCAGCAACACCCGGGGATCTTGCGCAAGCAACATACCGATTTCGAGCCACTGCTTCTGACCGTGCGACAGCTGCCCCGCGCGCACGGCGGCGTGCTCGTGTAAGCCGATTTGCTCCAAAATCTGGGCAATGGTCCGCTTTTCCTCGGCGCTCAAGCGAAAGAACAAGCTCTTCCACACGCCCTTGGGGCCGGTCAGCGCAAGCTCCATGTTCTCGTACACCGAGTGACCCGAAAAGACGGTGGGGCGCTGAAATTTCCGACAGATGCCCAGCGCGGCGATCTCGTACTCCTTCAGCTGAGTCAGATCGCGCGCGTCATGCGGCATGAAGACCGTACCGCTGTCAGGCTTGGTCTTGCCGGTGATGATGTCCATCAGCGTGGTTTTGCCCGCGCCGTTCGGACCAATCAAACAACGGAGCTCGCCCTTGTCGAGGATCAACGTCAGATCGGTGATGGCCTTGAAGCCGTCAAAGCTGACGCTCACGTTGTCCACGACCAGAACGGCTTGCCGACTACCGACCACGGCCGCGCGTCGCTCGGGATCGATTAGGCGCGGGCGCACCGACCAACGCTTGCCGCTCTTTTCGTTCGACTTTGCCTGCGGTTCGACGCGAACCGACGGCGCTGATTCGGGCGCTTCCGGCGCTTCCGGCGCTGTCTCGGGCTCTGCGGACAGCGCGTTGCTCATGGCAGATGATTCGGGCATTTAGCTCTTCCGCTTCAAGCGACCGAGTGCGCCAGCGACGCCGTCGGGGAAAAAGAGGGTGACTGCGATGAACAACGAGCCGAGCACGTACAGCCAGGCATTGGGCATCGCGGCCGTGAAAAAGCTACGCATCCCGTTGACCAAGAAGGCGCCGAGCACCGCGCCGAACAGCGTGGCTCGGCCGCCCACGGCTACCCAAATGCCCATCTCGATCGAGTTGGCCGGCTGCATTTCGCCCGGATTGATGATGCCGACCTGCGGCACGTACAACGCGCCGGCAAGACCGCACAAGACCGCGCTCAACGTCCAGGCGAACAGCTTGTAACTGGTGGGATTGAAGCCAACGAACATGGCGCGGCTCTCTGCGTCGCGAATCGCGCGCAGCACGCGGCCTGCTTTGGAAGTCACGATGTAACGGCAAAGCAAGTACGTGACGAGCAACCCGAGCGCAGACAACACGTACAGCATGACCTTGGTCGACGGCTCGTGCAGATTGTAGCCGTAGAGAGACTTGAAATCCGTCAACCCGTTGTTCCCGCCGAACCCAGTCTCGTTGCGGAAGAACAACAGCATCAGCGCGAAGGTGAGCGCTTGGGTAATGATCGAGAAATACACACCGCGGATGCGCGAGCGGAAAGCGAAATAGCCGAAGATGAAAGCCAGCAACCCGGGCACGACGAGTGCGGCCAACATGGCCACGCCGAGGTAGTCGAAACCGCGCCAAAACCAGGGCAATTCCTTCCAATCGAGGAACACCATGAAGTCCGGCAGCGCGCTCTTGTACACGCCTTGCGCGCCAATCGAGAGCATTAGATACATGCCCATCGCGTAGCCGCCGAGCGCGAAGAACACGCCGTGACCGAGGCTCAAGATCCCGGTGAAGCCCCAGATCAAGTCGATGGCTAGCGCCACGATTCCGTAACACAAGAACTTGCCGAACAACGCAACCAGGTAGTCCGGCAAGTGCAACGGCGAGCTGGCAGGGACCGCCAAGCTCAAGACGGGGACCAGAACGCACAGAACGAGGCTGACGCTCGCGAGCGCGAGCCAACCGCGCTTGTCGTGCAGCGCCCGCAAACCTACGGCTGGTTCAGCTTTCACGAAACCTCCGCAGCGCGACCCTTGAGGGCGAAGATGCCCTGTGGGCGTCGCTGAATGAACACGATGATGAAGCCCAAGATGAAAATCTTTCCGAGCACCGCACCAGCGACTGGCTCGAGGTACTTGTTCACCAAACCCAAGCCCAAGCCGCCGGCGATGGTGCCAGCAAGCTTCCCGACACCGCCCAACACCACGACCATGAACGAGTCGACGATGTAGCCTTGGCCGAGCTCCGGGCCGACATTGCCGAGCTGGGAGAGCGCAACGCCGCCCAGCCCGGCCACACCAGAACCGATGCCGAACGTCCACATATCCACGCGGCGGGTGGAAATACCCATCGCCGCGGCCATGGCGCGGTTTTGCGTCACTGCGCGCACCTCCAAGCCCAGCCGCGTCTTTTGCATGAGCGCCCAAACGAACAACATCACCACGACGCTGAAGGCAATCACTGCCAGGCGGCTATAGGTCAGCACCACCTGCGGCAGGATCTCCACGCCGCCCGATAGCCAGCTCGGATTGGCTACGGTGACGTTCTGCGCTCCAAAGATCACGCGCACGGTTTGGATCAGGAGCAGAGAGATGCCCCAAGTAGCGAGCAGCGTCTCGAGTGGACGACCATACAGATGCCGGATCACCGTGCGTTCCATCAGCACACCGACCGCTCCGCTCACCACGAACGCCGCCGGTACCGCCACGGCCACGTACCAATCCAGGTGCGCCGGTAGGTGGGAGACGAAAAAGTTCTGTACGACGAACGCGGTATACGCGCCGATCATCATCATCTCGCCGTGGGCCATGTTGATCACGCCCATCAAGCCGAAAGTGATTGCCAGGCCCAGCGCGCACAGAATCAGCACGCTGCCGAAACTCAAACCGTAGAACGTATTGCCCACGGTGCTGATCAAGAGCTGGCGCGTCTCGATCGCCGATAGCGCGGCCGTCGCCGCCGAGCGAACGCTCGCATCCGGCTCGACGAACTTGCCGTTGGAGCCTTTACTGAGCAAGCGCTCCACGTCCGTTTTGAAGCTGGCGTCCGAAGCGGCGCGAATGGCAGCCAATGCACGAATGCGATCGGCAGGCTGCTCACTCGTCAGATCCGCGGAAGCGAGCGCCAACGAGAGCGCGACCTTCACGTCCGCGTCAGGCTCTTTGGCCAGGAACTGGCGAACAATCGGCACGATGTCGGCGCTGGGCCGACCGAGGTCGTGAGCCGCCTTCAGCCGAATGGCCTGCGACGGTGCAGAAAGAGAAAGTTGAGCCAGCGCGGGCGAGAGCGCGCGGCGTACCTCGTTGTCGCTCGCGGGTTCCTCGAGCTTGCCCCGTGCGGTGGCCGCTGCACCGGTCAGCGCGTCGCGAAGTGCCCCGCTGTCGGATTTGATGAGCAGGTGCTTTTGAGTGTCGAAGCGGAGCGTGCCGTCGCTCAGCGCCTGCAGGGCGGGTAGCGCCCGGGCGTCCCCGCGATTGGCAACCTTCGAGATTGCGGCGGAGACTTCACTCGCCTCCGTACTGGCGAGTCCGCCAAGGTCGTCACTGAGCGCGTCCGCGTGCGCGCGCTTGGCAAGCGCGAACGATGCGAACGCGATGAACACCGGCAGAGCTAGCCGCAGCCACGTCGCGAATTTGAGGGATCGAATGCGAGTCATGGTTGGTCTTGCGGCACTCCTAAAAACGGGGAAAAAGACCCCGCTGGCGGAAGTGGGGAGGCAGCCAGCGGGGTAAGTCTTCTTCGGGCGGCTCGAAGCCGCGGTGCCGAATTGCTCCGATCACCGCGGTCGTAGCCGTGTGTACTCAGGGCGCCAGGCTGGCTGCCTTGAATTTGCCCTCGGTGCAGTTGCCGCACACCCAAGGGAAGGTCCAGTCAGCCACCTTCTTGGCGCTGTCCGGGACGTACGGGCTCCAAGGCGCAGCGACGATTGGGCCGTCGGTCTTCCACACCACTTTGAACTGCCCATCACCCTTGACCTCGGCGATGTACACCGGCTTGTGCAAATGGTGATTCTTCGCGTCCATTTCGATTTCGAAGCCAGAGGGGGCTTTCACCTTCTGTCCGCCGACCGCCATGCGCACTGCGTCCACGTCGGTGGTTCCGGCCTGTTCGACGGCCTGCGCCCACATCGTGATGCCGAGGTAGGTGGCTTCCATCGGGTCGTTCGTCACGCGCTTGTCGCCGTCCGGCAAATTCTTCTCTTTGACGTACGCTTTCCACTGATCGATGAAGCCCTTGTTCTCGGGGTTTTCGATGGACATGAAGTAGTTCCAAGCCGCGAGGTGGCCGACCAGGGGCTTGGTGTCGATACCGCGTAGCTCTTCTTCACCGACGGAGAACGCGACCACCGGGATATCGGAGGCCTTGAGTCCTTGGTTCGCGAGCTCCTTGTAGAAGGGCACGTTCGAGTCGCCGTTGATCGTGGAGACCACCGCCGTGTGCTTGCCTTGAGCAAACTTCTTCACTTCGCTGACGATGGTTTGATAGTCGCTGTGTCCGAACGGCGTGTACTTCTCCATGATGTCCGCTTCGGCCACGCCTTTGGACTTCAAGAAGTAGCGTAGGATCTTGTTCGTGGTGCGCGGGTACACGTAGTCCGTGCCGAGCAGGACCCAGCGCTTCGCGCCACCGCCCTTGTCACTCATCAGGTACTCGACCGCCGGAATTGCCTGCTGGTTCGGCGCGGCGCCCGTATAAAATACGTTGTACGAGGATTCTTCCCCCTCGTATTGGACCGGGTAGAAGAGCAAGCCGTTCAGCTCTTCGAACACCGGCAGCACTGACTTGCGCGAAACGGAAGTCCAACACCCAAACGTGACTGCCACCTTGTCTTTTTGCAGCAGTTCGCGCGCCTTTTCGGCGAAAAGCGGCCAGTTGGAGGCCGGGTCGACCACGACCGGCTCGAGCTTGCGGCCGAGCACGCCACCCTTCTTGTTGATCGAGTCGATCGTCATCAGCGCCACGTCCTTCAGGGACGTTTCGCTGATGGCCATGGTGCCAGACAGCGAGTGCAAGATGCCGACCTTGATCGGCGACGTATCCTTGCCTTTGGGCGCTTCAGGAGCGGGAGCGGGCGCCGCAGCGGCGGTCACGGAGCTCGCGGCGCTCGGTGCTGCAGGGGCCGGGCTAGCTTCCGGGCCTTTGCACCCCACCCCGGCCACGCTCAATAAGCAAAGAAACGAAGCAACGGACCAACTATTCATTTCATGCGCTCCTTCAAAGCGGTGTTGACGCGATCTACCAAGAGTTCAGCGCTCGAACGCTGAGGGACGAATCACGCGTTTCCCAAGGACGCTTTTGCTTGAGTTGATGTTTCGCGTTTGTGTCCGGCGTTCGCCACCCGGATGTCAAAGAGGGTTGCATGGGCGAATTGCTGGCCAATTGTGAGATCAGTGAGATCTCACAGTTGGGCTGTCTGCCCGAAAAGTCGCTTCGAACGCAGCGCCGCGCGCGCTGCGAGCTCACTCCCGAGCTCTTCTCGCGCTCACCTGCACCAGCGGGCATGCGAGAATGGGCGCTCCCGACCCAGCAGCGCAGCTCGAACGGGCGCGCTGTTCCCGGCGCTGCACGCGAGCGGACTGGCTCGAGGCCCCCTCTGTCGCCCCGGATACGTGCGCGCATGCCGGGTGGTCCTGCGGCGCATCGACGACCAACCACGGCCCTTACCGGCCTCGAAGTCTCCGCGCTCCGTCCAAGCGCGACCCCTCGAAATCAGGCGTCCAGCAAGCCGGCGCGCACGATGAATTCACACACGCTGTCGACGCCGGTGCCCGTCTTCAGGTTGGTGAATACGAACGGCTTCGTGCCGCGCATCTTTTTGGCGTCGCGATCCATGACCTCGAGCGAGGCACCAACGTGCGGGGCCAGATCGATCTTGTTGATGATCAAGAGATCGCTCTTGGTGATCCCGGGGCCACCTTTGCGCGGGATTTTGTCGCCAGCAGCGACGTCGATCACGTACAGCGTCAAATCCGACAGCTCTGGGCTGAAGGTCGCTGCCAGGTTGTCGCCGCCGCTCTCGATGATCACCAAATCGAGATCGGTGAACTTGCGATTGAGCGCGGCCACGGCCTCGAGATTGATCGATGCATCTTCACGGATGGCCGTGTGCGGACAGCCCCCGGTCTCGACGCCGACGATCCGATCGTCCGAAAGCGCCCCGCTCCGCAAAAGAAAATCCGCGTCTTCGCGGGTGTAGATGTCATTGGTCACGACGGCAATCTGGTAGCGCTCACGCAGACGCTTGCACAGCGTATCGACCAGAGCCGTCTTCCCAGAGCCGACGGGCCCACCTACACCAAGCCGCAACGCAGGTTTGTCTTTCATGAGCAATACCTCTGACTTTCTTTCATGATCGGAAGAGTCGGCTATACGTGGTCTCGTGCAACGCGCTGGCGACTGCCAAACCCGGAGCCAAAAAGCCGGCTGCAGAGACGGGAATTTCTAGGCCGCGACTGACTGCGGCAGGTAAAGCCGCGAGCACGCGCGACAAGACGCGCTGCGCGGCGATGTGCCCAATCGGAATCAAACGTGACGCAGCCGCGACTTGGTTCTCGAGCCAAGCAAACAAGAAGCCGAGCGCTGCGCTGCGCAACGGGATCGCGAAATGAACGGCGGCCAGCGAAAACAGGGTGGCAAACGTCGCGTCCGAATCGCTGATCCAAGGTTCGGCCTCGGGCACGCCCAGGCCGTGCAGCACGCGCGCGAGCGCGGCCCCCAGATGTCGATCTTCAGCGACGAGCTCGGCAGACTCGCGGCACGCGTGCAGGAACTGGCTGAGCTGCCGGACGCGCGCCAGATCGCCTTCGGACCACGCCGCGTACGATTCCGCGAGCACCGGCAAATCCAGCCGCGGCAACACCTCGGTCACGATGCCGGCGATCCACTCGGCGGCCGACGCTTCGTCCGTCACCCACCCGAGTAGGGTCGCTTGCTCGAGCCCCTGCGAATACGCGAACGCTCCGATCGGCAACGCGGGGCTCGCCAATTGCAGCAGCCGCAGCATCGCCAAATCTGGCAGGAGCGACTCCACGTCGTCGCGGTCTACGGGAGACAGCGCGTTCACGGCAGAGCTTGGGCTCTCCGGGTCGAACTCGGCCGATGCTCGTGCTCATGGTCGTGATGATGATCATGGCCATGCGAATGCGACGCGGGGGGCCTCGATGCGTGCGCGTGGCCGTGCCCGTAAGCGCCCGACTCGGGCTCGAAGCGTTCAGCGGCGAACGTTACGTTGAAACCGAGCTCACGCACCATGTCGTCGAGCACGTGATCGTGCAGATAGGCCAGGCGCAGCGCGCTGATTTGCAGCGGCACGTGTCGATTTCCCAAATGGTACGCCGCGCGGCACAAGTCGAGCGGGTCGCTCGCGGTGACGATCGAGAGACCTTCCAACGCGGCCTGAACGAGCACGATCACGCCATCTTCGGCGAGTAAACGATCGCCGTGCTTGAGCCCGGTGCCGCGTTCGAGGAACAGCGCTGCCTCGCTGCCGTCGTCCAACTTGAGCAGGCCGCGCGACTTCTGCCGGTCGGAGTACTCCAACGTCACGGCCACCGACGCAGGCACGGACCCTGCCACCTTTTCTAGGATCTTGCGCATATCGAGCACCCTCTTCGTTCAGAACAAAAAGTAGCGTTGGGCGAGCGGTAAAATGCTCGCTGGCTCGCAGGTCAAGAGCTGACCGTCGGCACGAACTTCATACGTTTGCGAGTCGACCTCGATCTTCGGCAAGGTACCGTTGTGGATCAGATCGACCTTCTTGACGCTGCGCGTGCCACGCACGGCCACGGCGCGCTTCTTCATGCCCACACGGTGCGTGACGTCATTGTCCAAAGCTGCCTGGGAGACGAAAGTGACGCTGGTCGCGGCGCGCGCGCCGCCCAGCGCGCCGAACATGCGTCGGTAGTGGACCGGCTGCGGCGTGGGGATCGAGGCGTTGGGATCGCCCATCGGTGCGGCGACGATCATTCCGCCCTTGATGATCAGACCCGGCTTGGCGCCGAAGAACATCGGATTCCAGAGCACGATATCGGCGAGCTTTCCCACTTCAATCGAGCCGACTTCATGGGCGATGCCGTGCGTCAGCGCGGGGTTGATCGTGTACTTGGCGATGTAGCGCTTGATCCGGAAGTTATCGTGTTCGGCCGGATCTTCCGGCAGACTGCCACGCTGCACTTTCATCTTGTGGGCGGTCTGCCACGTGCGTGTCACCACCTCGCCCACACGACCCATGGCCTGGGAGTCCGACGAGATCATGCTGAACGCGCCCAGATCGTGCAGGATGTCTTCAGCGGCGATCGTCTCGCGTCGAATGCGCGATTCGGCGAACGCGACGTCCTCCGAAATCGCCGGATCCAAGTGGTGGCAGACCATGAGCATGTCCAAATGCTCGTCGATGGTGTTCACCGTGTAGGGGCGCGTGGGGTTGGTGGACGAGGGCAAGACGTTCGGTTCGCCGCAGGCTCGAATGATGTCCGGCGCGTGCCCGCCACCCGCCCCCTCGGTGTGATAGGCGTGAATCGAGCGGCCCTTGAAGGCAGCAAAGGTATCCTCCACGAAGCCGGATTCATTGAGCGTGTCCGAGTGGATCGCTACCTGCACGTCCAAGCGTTCGGCGACGGATAAACAATTGTCGATCGCCGCAGGCGTCGTGCCCCAATCCTCGTGCAGTTTGAAACCCATTGCCCCGGCGCGCGCTTGCTCGTCGAGGGCCTCCGGCAAGCTGGCATTCCCCTTGCCCAAAAACCCCAAATTCATCGGCAAAGCGTCAGCCGCTTGCAGCATACGCTCCATGTACCAGGCGCCAGGCGTGCACGTGGTGGCGTTGGTGCCAGCGGCCGGTCCGGTTCCGCCACCGATCATCGTCGTGACGCCGCTCATCAGCGCGTCTTCGATTTGCTGCGGGCAGATGAAATGGATGTGCGAATCGATGCCAGCCGGGGTCGCGATCAATCCCTCTCCAGCGATGACTTCGGTGCCCGGTCCGATCACGATATCGACCCCCGGCTGCACATCCGGGTTGCCACCCTTGCCGATACCGGCAATGCGCCCATCCTTGATGCCGATGTCCGCTTTGATGATGCCCCAGTGATCGACTATCAACGCGTTGGTGATGATGGTGTCGACCACGGCATCGTCCACGCGCTGGCTCTGCCCCATGCCGTCGCGGATCACCTTGCCGCCGCCAAACTTGACCTCCTCGCCGTAAACGGTGCGGTCGGCCTCGACCTGCAAGATCAAATCGGTGTCGGCCAAGCGGACTCGATCACCGGTGGTGGGTCCAAACATCGCGGCGTAAGCCGCACGATCGATGCGCGGCATCAGCCGTTCCCTCCCAGCGGACCCATGATCTTGCCTTGAAAGCCGTACACTCGGCGCTCACCGGCGTACGCAACCAACTCGACCTGGCGCTCTTGACCGGGCTCGAAGCGGACGGCCGTGCCGGCAGCGATGTTCAAGCGATAGCCGCGCGTTGCTTCACGATCGAAGCTGAGCGCAGAGTTGGTCTCGTAAAAGTGATAGTGGGAGCCCACTTGGATCGGACGATCACCGGTGTTGGCGACTTTGACCGTCACGGTCGAGCGGCCCACGTTGAGTTCGATGTCACCCGAAGCGAGCAATAGTTCACCAGGAATCATCGCATGACCTCGCTTCAGGGGATGGGGTTGTGCACGGTGACGAGCTTAGTGCCGTCGGGAAACGTCGCTTCGACTTGAACTTCGGGGATCATCTCGGCAATACCGTCCATCACATCGGCGCGTGTCAGCAGTTCGGCGCCGTAGCTCATCAGCTCGGCGACGGTGCGGCCATCACGCGCGCCCTCCAGGATCGCGGCGCTGATGTAAGCGACGGCTTCCGGATAGTTCAGCTTCAGGCCGCGCGCTTTGCGGCGCTCGGCGAGCAGCCCCGCCGTGAAGATCAAAAGCTTGTCCTTTTCGCGAGGGGTCAGCTCCATTCGGATTCCTTCTGCAGCAGGATGGCGGCGGGTCTAGGTCAGCCAGATGCGCGGCGGGCAAGCCGGACGCCCGAGGACTATGGGCCGAAGCGCCGCCCATGCCTGGGCGAACACGTGACGAGCACGCTCGGTACTATTGCCCAAATAGCGGCAGACGATCGCGGCTCGCATCTGAGACACCGCGAATAGCTCGCACGAGTCGTCAGTGTCAACCGCCGTCCGGGCGGCGGCGACGGCGGCTTCATTCTGCCCGATGCACACGAAGGTTCCGAACACGCGACGTCCGCCGAGGCCCCACGCAGCCTTTCGCACCGGTTGGTTCGCATCGAACTCCGCGCGCTCGATCCACAGCGGTCGCGCCCCCTGCCAGACCTCGAACGCCTGCCGCAATCGACCGCTGCTGAAATGATCCCCAGATGCCGCACGACCCAAGCAAATGATTTCCCAACCGCAGAAGCTGGCGCCCGGCTCGAGCTCGACCCGCGTCTTGGTGGCCACCTGCGCGCTGCCGAATATGATGGTCTCCTGCGGCAGCCACTCGAGACTCGCGCCCTCACTCACTCTAAAGAGTTGGGTTTGTTCGGCAATGCGCCCCTCGCTGCGATAGAACTTGGTCGCTGCGGGCGTGGTAACCAATGCGCGCGCAGCGCGGGCGACGTTCACGCTTACCGTGAGTTGATCGCCCGCGACGATGCCGCCCGGCGGATGCAGCAGATACACGTGCGCGAGATCAGCGGATTCCGGGTAAAACGGACGTTGAACCGCGAGTGGCCCGCGGTGCCGATTGCGCGTGAGCGCGCTCCTTCCGGCCACGACTTCGAAGCCGAGCTCCAGTTCGGCGGCCCAGCCGGCCCGTGGCAGCTGCCCGCTGGCAGTCACACACTCCGCAATCATCCGTGACTGAACTCCACGGGCAGCTCCCAGGTCACCAGCACGATGCAGCCTTCGGGGCTCGTCACCGCGTGCTGCGAGCCCGGAGGATTCACGACCAACGAGCCTTTGCCGTAACGGCCGCGGTCGTCGACCTGCGATCCCTGAAGCACCAGAATTTGCTCGAAGCCTGCGTGTCGATGAACCGGCAATTGGGCACCGGGCGCATAGCGCAACAAAGCTGCAGCGCGCCCCACGCCCATTTCGCCGTAGAGGCGGTGTATCTCGATCCCAGCTCGAAACGGTTGCCAGGCGATCTCACCTTGCAACAGGCCATCGAGATCGACCCTGAATGACTCCTGCATATTTATCCGTGGCCGGCCATGTGACGCCCGATCTCTTGCAGATCGGCGCTCGCGGCCGGAGCCTCGTGGACGATAGCACCTTCACTCATGACCAAGATGCGATCGGCCAAGGCGAACACCTCGTCCAAATCCGCGCTGACCAAGAGTACGGCCGCGCCCGTGTTTCGCGCCTTCATGATGCGTGTGCGAATTTCCGCGACCGCCGCAAAATCCAGCCCAAAACAAGGGTTTGCTACGACCAGGAGTCGAACCTGCCCGTTCAGCTCGCGGGCCAATACTGCGCGCTGCACGTTTCCTCCGGACAGGTTTCCAATTCGCTCGTCCGCTGACGGCGTCTTGATGCGGTACTCCCCGATGGCGGTGTCGGCGTGATGACGGAGCTTCGAACGGCGAACCAGCCAGCGGGCGAGGGTGAACGGGCTGATATCGAAATTTCGAAAGCCGATATTCTCGGCCACCGACATATTCGGCACGCACGCGTTGCGCAGCGGCGCTTCCGGCAACAAGCGCACGCCCAAGCGGCGTATCTCGCGACGTGTGGCACCGTAAGCGGCGCCGCCCACCGTGACGCGACCCGCGCGATGCATGCGCTGACCGCCGAGCACCTCGACCAGTTGGTCCTGTCCGTTGCCAGAAACTCCGGCAATGCCGACGATCTCGCCCGCACGCACCTCTAGATTGATGCCATTCAAGATCGGCAACCCGAGGTCGTCGTCGGCCTCGAGCCGCTCGATTTTGAGCACGGTTTCACCCGCGGCGCTCGACTCGCGGGCATAAGACGCGCTGGGTGGCTCGGCACCGACCATCATTTCCGCCATCTGCGCGGTGCTGAGCTCAGAGACGCGGCCGGCGCCCGCAAAGTGCCCCTTGCGGAGCACCGTCACTTCATCACAAAAGCGCGTCACCTCGCGAAATTTGTGGGTGATCATCAACACGCTGAGCTCACCCTGGCGGGCCATTTCGCGCAGCATGCCGAGCACGCTGTCAGCCTCGTCCGGGGTGAGCACGCTGGTCGGTTCATCCAAGATCACGATGCGACTGCCGAGATACAATTGTTTGAGGATCTCGAGCTTCTGCTTTTCGCCCGCCGCCAGCTGACGAACCAAGCGTTTGGGCGAGATCGAAAATGGCATCTTGGCCATGAACGCATCGAGCGCTGCGTGTTCTTTCTTCCAGTCGATCAACGCCGGGACATGCGCGCGCGCGAGCACGAGGTTTTCAGCGACGGTCATGTTCTCGACCAGCGTGAAGTGCTGGTACACCATGCCGATCCCGTGGAGCTGCGCGTCCTTCGGGTTCTTGATGTGCACGGCGGAGTCACCGACCACCACTCGTCCACCGTCGGCGTGATAGAAGCCCATGATGCACTTGACGAGCGTGCTCTTGCCGGCGCCGTTTTCGCCGAGGAGTGCGTGTACGGTGCCCGGCTCGAGCCGCAGTGACACCGAATCGAGCACCGTCTGCGATCCGAAGCGCTTGGTCACGTTCTCCGCGATCAGCACGGGCGGGATCGCGTTCGCCTTCCCGGGCACGCGCAAGCGCAGCCCAGAGGTCAACACGTCACCGCTCGGCAGCGGCTGAGCCGAAAGGCTCATGGTAGCGCCTCGATGAGCGCCGACGAAGTGCTGACCGCCCCGAACACGCCGCTCTGCATCGTGACCATCTTGAGCGCAGCAGCGTGATTGCCGGCGTCTGTCGCCGCGCAACAATCCGACAGAATCACACACTCGAAGCCGCGATCGTTGCCCTCACGCATCGTGGTGTGGACGCACACGTCGGTGGTGATGCCCGTCAGGATCAAATTGTCGATCTTTTTCTGACGTAGGATCAGCTCGAGGTCGGTCGCGCAGAACGAGCCTTTGCCGGGTTTGTCGATCACGATCTCGCCGGCCAATGGTTGTAATTCGGGGATCAGCTCCCAGCCCGGTTCGCCGCGCACGAGCACGAGACCGCACGGCCCGCGATCGGCGATGCCCGTGCCCGTGCTGCCGTCGTCACGACGGCGCGAACGCCAGCGCTTGTTTGCAGGTAGATCCGCCAAGTCTGGACGGTGTCCCTCTCGCGTGTGGATGATGTGATAGCCCTTGGCGCGCATCGCGGTGAGCACGCGCTGAATCGGCTCGATACAGGCTCGGCTATTCGAGATGTCGTATCCGAGCAGATCGATGTAGCCACCCTTTCCGCAGAAGTCAGTCTGCATGTCGATCACGACCAAGGCCGTGTTTTCTGGGCGTAGATCACCGTTGTAAGGCCAGGGGTACGGTGTTGCAGCTGCATACGGCATCGATTCATCTCCTCTCGAACGAGACACGCTGGGCGGTGCTCGTGGGCAGTGACTCAGCGGGCAACCGTGAGCTCCGCGGGTTGATCGGCAGAGACCCGCGTGGCGGAGCTGCTCAGCACCATGATCAGCAGCGTGAGCGCGTACGGCGCCGCGTTGAACAGGTAGTATCCCTTGCTGACGCCCACGGCTTGCAACGCGGGACCGAGCGCGCTGGCGCCCCCGAACAACAACGAAGCGTACAGGCAGCGCACCGGATCCCAGCGCGCAAAGATCACCAAAGCAACGGCCATCAGACCTTGACCGCTCGATAGCCCTTCGTTCCAACTGCCCGGATAAAACAAGGACAAGAACGAACCGCCGACGCCGGCCAAGAATCCCCCGGCCATGGTGGCCAAGGTTCGCACGCGGTTGACGTCGTAGCCCATGGCGCGCGCGGCCTCCGCACTCTCCCCCACCGTGCGAACGATCAGCCCCCAGCGCGTTCGGCGCAGCCCGAAGCTGACCGCTGGCGCCAGCAGCACGCCTAGCAAAAACAACGCGTTGACGCGCAGCGCGTCCGCCACTTGCGGAGTCTGGCTCCAAAATCCGAACGGAATCGCCGGCAAGCGGGGGGCTGAAGGCTGAATCAGCGGCTTGCCCAGGAAAAACGCCAAACCCGAGCCAAACAACATCAGGCCGATGCCCACCGCCACGTCGTTCACGCGAGGCCGGCTGCACAAGAGCCCGTGAAGCGCGCCGAGCAGAACGCCGACTACGCCCGCCCCGAGTACGCCGAGCCAGGGCGACCCGCTCAGATAAGAGGTGCCATACCCGACCATCGCGCCCATCACCAAGGTGCCTTCGAGGCCGAGGTTCACGCGACCGCTGCGCTCGGTGATGCATTCACCCAAACTGACGAAGATGAATGGCGTGCTCACGCGGATCGCGCCCGCCAGCACGGCCACCGCCACGCCCCAGGAGCCCAGTTCACCGGACATCAGGCCGCAACCCCCGCTTCAATCGGCTTCTGCGCGTTGGCCCGCCGGGCGAAGGCCCAAACGTCGAGCCGACCGTACAGCGTTTCGCTCGCGAGGATGACCATGAACAGGATGCCTTGCAGCACGTTCACGGTTGCGTCCGGGAGGTTGAAGTTGCGTTGCAACAGGCCGCCGCTCGCACCGATGCCGCCCAAGATCAGCGCGACCGGGATCACGCCCAAAGGGTTTTGCCGGGCGACGAAGGCGACCAAGATCCCGGTGTAGCCATAGCCAGCGACGAGCGAGGCATTCGCTCGTCCGTGCACGGCCGCGACTTCGACCATGCCTGCGACTCCAGCCGCGGCTCCGGCCAAAAAACAGGTCAAGATCGTGAGGCTGCGCACGCGCAGGCCGCTCAGCAGCGCCGCGCGCAAGTTGCCACCGGTCATCGACGCCGCAAAGCCGAACACCGTGCGCTTCATCAGCACGTAGGTCACGAGGCAGGCCACGACGCCGTAGAACAACCCCCAATGCACGTCCATCCCCGGCATGGGTCCGAGCATGTTCACTTCACCGATGTGCCGAGTCGCAGGCTTGTTCAAGCTCTGGGGATCGCGCAGCGCGCCCTCGACCAAGTGATTCATCAGCGCGATCGCGATGTACGAAAGCAACAAGCTGCTGATCGTTTCGTTCACGCCGCGGTAGGCGCGCAGGGCACCGACCGCGGCAATCCACGCGCCGCCTGCGATTGCGCCGGCGAGCAACATCGAGGTCAGCACGACGTAAGGGCTCGAATGCGATAGCGCGAGGCCAACGACCGCAGCGCTCACACCGCCCACGACCAGCGCCCCTTCCCCACCGATCACCACCATTCCGAGTTGTGCGGGCAAGGCCGTACACAAAGCGGTCAGCATCAGCGGTGCCGAGCGTTGCAGGGTATTCTGAAATGAAAACCACGTGCCAAACGCACCTCGGAACATGACCTCGTAGACGTCGAGCGGATTCAGGCCGTCAAAGGCCAGAAAAATGCCGAACAAGACCGAGGCGACGAACAGCGCTCCGAGCGAAATCAAGAGTGGCTCGAAGCGCCTCAGCGCGCTGACGCCAGGCGAACGCTGGCCGCGCGCTGTCGACAGTGAACCGCTCGCCCCTGCCGGGCTGGTCGGCACGGGCGAGACCGCACTCATGTCAGTGAACCGAGCCCTTCACCCCATCGACGAGGTAACTCATGCTTTCGAGCGCGATGTCGCGTTGAGCCAGCTTTGCACCGGGCGCGATGATCTCCTTGCCCGCGTTGTCCTTCAGCGGTCCGGAGTAGATGACCATGCTGCCATCCATGAACTTGGCCTTGGCCTCGTCTGCCTTCTTCTTCGCCTCTTCGGAGACCGCCGCGCCGTAGGGCGACATCTTGATGAAGCCTTCTTTGAAGCCACCGCGCACCAGGTGCTCCCAAGCTTCCCCCTTTTGGATCTTGCTCACGTAGTCTTTGTAGACGGTCTCCCAATTCCACTCCGCTCCCGTCAGGTAGCCCTTGGGGGCCAGTGCAGCTTGGCTGGCGTGGTATCCGGTGCTGTAGATGCCGCGGCCTTCCGCAGTTTGGATCACGACCTTGGGCGAATCGACGTGGGCCGTCAGCACGTCCGCACCTTGGTCGATCAAGCTATTCGAGGCCTCTGCTTCTTTGACGGGCAGCGCCCAGTCACCCGTAAAAATCACGCTCATCGTGACCTTGGGGTTCACCGACTTGGCGCCGAGCGTGTAAGAGTTGATGTTGCGGAGTACCTGCGGAATTGGTTTGGCAGCAACGAAGCCAAGCTTGTTGCTCTTCGTGGTGAGCCCCGCGACGATGCCCGCGACGTATTCGGCTTCGTCGATGTAGCCGAAGTAGCTGCCGACATTCTTCGGGTGTTTGGCGGGGTCATATAGACCGCCGCAGTGCAGGAACGTCACTTTCGGGTACTTTTCCGCCATCTTCAGGATGTGCGGGTCGAAATAGCCGAAAGAGGTCGGAAACAGCACGCTCGCGCCGTCCAGATTGATCATGCTCTCCATGGTCTTCTGGACATCGAGCGTTTCGGGGACGTTCTCTTCTTCCCGAATCTTGATGCCCATGCTGGTCAGCGTCTTTGCGCCTTCAGCGTGGGCTTGATTGTAGCCGTAGTCGCTCTTCGAGCCGACGTAGATGAAGCCGGCGGTGAACTGCTTCTCCGGAGCGGGGGCTGCGGCCGAAACGGAGACCGAGGCTGCGGGAGCGGCGGTGCTCTCGGTCTTCTTGCCGCAATTGAGCAGCGACAGAGCTGCAACCATGACTCCGAAACCGGAGACGAAGCCTCGTCGTGAACGTAACCCCTGACGAGTCTCGTACGTCGTACCCATGCGTGCATCCTCTTCTTGGCCGTGTTTCATGGCCATTTCGCAAACAAGTCGGCCGCACGTCGGCCCTACCCAAGTAAAGCTAGATTCTTATGTGGAGAGCAGAAGGGCTCGGCACGTTGCCGAACCCTTCACCGAACACTCTGCCAGAGCTATTTCTGCAACTGAATCCCCGCGAAGACAGAGTTGGACACCGCTTCGGCGTCGCCGTCGCCGCCATTCGTGGCGTGGGAAAAACCCAGCGCGAAGCGGGTCGAATAGCCGTCGAGGTAGTAGCCAACCTGGCCGTCGATCATCGTCACCGAGTTGCCGCCAAAGTCGTCCTTGAACTTCGCCTGTTGGACGCGGACCAGCGGTTGGAACTTGCTGATCATGTAACTTGCAAGGCCCATGTACGAGAACTTCATCGCCTGGTAATCGCCAATGTACTTGTAGAACGCGCCTTCGATATCGAGCACGCCCGAATCCTTGAAGTCCTTCTCGAACAGCAAGTCGGCGAGGACCATGCCGTAGTCCTTTCGATCGCTGGCCGCATTGGTTGGGTCTTGGAGGTCGCCGTTCTTCTGATATTGGCCGCCGACACCGATGGACAAGATGTCTTTCCCAAGGTACGTGCTGCTACCGTAGTAGCCAGGCTCGGGGCTGAGCAGGCTCAGCCCGATACGGCCGCTGATCAACGGTTTCTCCGTGGCATCGAACATGTTGTAGGCGCCCAAGTAATACTTGAGCATTCCTCCACCGAATTGACCCCAAACCGTGGCACCGTCGTTACGGCCGAAGGGCCCCTCTTTCGGACCAACGACTGCGTAGGGATTGCCTTGGGGGCCTAGAAATAGTGGATAAATCCAAGGAGCCATGAAGTAGGGACCGCTGAAATTCGAGCGATCCGACGCGACGAGCATGCGACCGACCCAGATGTTGAAAGCGGGATCAGGCTCGTACTGCGCGATCAAATCCATCACGCTGAGCGTGCCGGTGATTCCAGCAGAGCCGGGTGGCCCATTGCCAGGTACGAAAGATCCGCCGTCCCGAGCGCCGTAAGTGGCGGCAAAGTTCGCGGTCCACGACATCCCTTTTCGCATGGTATTGCTGAAGTGGACTTCGGCCTCGGCGCCCATACCGATACCGTTGAGCTTCTTCGTGTCGCTCGGGTTCTGCAGCGCGAAGCCGGTGCGCATCCAAACGCCCATGTTGATATGTTTGTATGTCTCCGCATCCGGATCGGTTGGCGCCGGTGGGACTTCCGGCGGAACAGTGGCCGGCGCGGGCGGGGTCTCGGACGCCGGCGGCGTAACGACAGCCGGAGCGGGCTCGGGCGCGGGGGCTGGAGCCGGGGCCGGCTCTGCGACGGCGGCAGGCGGCGGAGCAGGCGCCGCAGGCGGGGCGGGAGCGGGCGGCGGGGGTGCCGCTTGTGCACTCACCAAGCCTGAGTACAGCGAAGGCAGCGCCGTCGCGGCGATCACGAGGGACCGCTTCGCAAAGCTATTTCCGAAGGTCGCTTTCATATTTTCTCCTAGTCAGTTCCAACCAAGTTTTAGCGATGTGCTGTAAGGGAACACACGCCGCCTCTGCCAATGCACACCCGTCTACATTGCTCCGTATGAACACGGTGTTTCGGGTGAAGAAAAAAAAGCACTCGAGATCAATGAACGAACGGTTTCCGACTCGCGGGGCCTGTACCCCTCACACAATCCTGGCCTCACAAAGGACTCGGTCGCAGCGACACACCCGTAGGTAGACGCACCGTGCTGCAGAACGACGGGAAGGGAGACGCAATTGGCGGCCGCGCGGCCCGGGCGGTCTAACGCCAATTCGACGAACTCTGGCATTCAGCCCAACGCGGCCAAGATCTTCTTCGAATCCGAAACCCAACCGAAGATCCCGCCTTGGGCCTTGATCATCTTCAAGCCCATTTCGTGAAATTCGGGGAAATACGAGGCGCAGCAGTCACCGGGGACGATGCACTTGAAGCCGCGATCGTTGGCCTCGCGGACGGTCGTGTGCACACAGACTTCGGTCGTCACGCCGCACACGATTAGGCTTTCGACACCCTTGTGCAGCAGAATCGAATACAGGTCCGTCGCGTAGAATGCCCCTTTGCCCGGCTTGTCAATCACGGGTTCACCGGCAACGGGATAGAGCTCCGGGATGATGTCGTGGCCGGCCTCGCCGCGGATCAGGATGCGGCCCATCGGCCCTGGAGCGCCAATGCGCGTCGCCGGGTCGCCACGCTCGACCTTGGCTTTCGGCGCATCGGTCAAATCCGGGCGGTGTCCCTCTCGCGTGTGAATCACGAGGATCTTTTTCTTCCGGGCACCGTCCAGAAGCGCTTTGATTGGCGCAACGGCTCGGCCGAGGAGCGAGACGTCATTGCCGAGCGACTCGCCGAAGCCGCCAGGCTCCAAGAAATCGCGCTGCATGTCGATCACGACCACAGCCGTGCGTTCGGGATTGATTGCGATAGCCTCGGGTTCGGCGTCGACGATGGTAGCCATGAGGACCTTTCTCGCGAGCAGCGCGATTGGCGCGATCGGTGCTGAAGGTAGCGAACCGGGGTTTCGGTCGTTTTTCGCGATCATGAAATGCGCTCGAACCAGCATGTTTTCCGCTGGATCGGCGTGATGAGCGAGCGCTCCCGGAGCTCACCCCGCTCGCGAAGCGCGCTCACTCATGGCTCGAGCGAGGCGAACGTCGAGCGATTTTCGGTCGCGCGGCTCGCTCCCGCGTCGTCGGAGCGCGACCTCGCAGCGCGGCTTTTTCGCGTAGCAATCAGCCACGTTGCGCACGAAGACCAGCGTCGCTCGCGACATTATGCGTCGCGAAAGGCCGGCTCTTCGCGTCTCCGCATTGGCATCACAATTGCGTAGCTGCGAGCTCAAACGGAGGTCCAGAACCATGAAACTGATTTCTTTCGGCAAACAGCCGCAATCCCAGTCCGCGATCGAACTGCTGAAGGCCCAGCACGAGGTGGTCAAAACGCTGTTCAAGCGCATCGAAAAAGCCAGTACTCGAGCGGCGAAAACGAAATTGTTCGACCAGCTCGCAGCGAACCTCGCTGCGCACGACGCGATCGAGCGCGAGATCTTCTATCCGGCCTGCGAGAAGGCCATGGGCATGAGCGACCTCCTGGGTGAAGCGCTGGTTGAGCACGGCGTAGTCGAATTCAGCCTCTATCAGGCCGATCAAGCCCGCAAGGACAAGGATTTTTCGTTCAAGTGCCAGGTGTTGAGCGAAATCGTCGAGCACCACGTGAAAGAGGAAGAAGACGAATTCTTTCCCAAGGTGCAGAAAGCGCTCGGCAAAGAGAAGCTATCGGAGCTGGGCGCGCGGATGCAGGCACGCTTCGAGCAGGCTTTGGCGAAAGACTATCACGGTGCGTTGAAGAGCAACCTGAAGCAGGTGTTGGCCGGCGCGTTGAAACCGTCCAAACGCGCGAGCTCCAGCCGTAAGTCGCCCGCGCTGCCAGCGAGCAAGCGCCGCAGAGCGGCCTAACGGCGCTTGACGCGGCTGAATCCACCGAGGTTTGGACGGCTAATATACAGCCACAGCGTCTTGGTCCAAGAGCTGTGGCTGTATAGGGTGTCGTAGAATTCGGGAGCGAGCGCCCGTAGCTCTGCCAATCGGGAACCCGCGACGTACGGAAAGTCGTGATGCTCGTTGTGATAACCGACGTTGAACGTCAATCGGTTCAGCGGCCCGTAGTACGAGTACGTCTCCTGCCCGGCGCGAAAGACGTAGTGTTCGGAGATGTAATGCCCCGCAACCGGGTGCAGCCCCATCACCATCAGCGATCCGATGGGCAAGTACGCGAGCGCCTTGACCCCCCAGAAATGTAGGACGAGTAGATTGAAGGCGAGTTGGAAGGCAAAGTTGCCGACTTCAGCGGCCGACGGTCGCTTGGGGTGCACGAACAACGGGCGCAGCGCGTAGGCAAACCCCTGCCCCATCACCCAGAGTAGCTTGAGCGGGGCGCGGCCTCGGCCGCTCAGGATCCGTCCTTCCAAGTCGGTCGGCAGATCCGTGTCGGCGCCTGGTTGGCCCTGATGCACGTGATGCAAGAGGTGGTAGTAGCGAAACGTCTCGGCGACAGGCACGCCAATCGGCAAATTGACGAATACGGCAAAGAGCCGATTTTGCCATGGCTTTTGAAACGCCAAATTGTGACTGAGCTCGTGGATGGCGAGCATGAGCGCTTGATTGATCACCCCGCCGACCGCGTAAGCGACCAGCACCAGCAACCACCAGGGCGCGTCACGCAACAGGTACGCGCTGGCGAGCTGGATCGAGACCAGCGCGGTGCAAATGTACTTCGTGCGCGGACACGGACCGTAGAGCGTCTTGATCTGCGGATATTTTTGCAACATCTCGCGCCGACGTGCCGCGTGCGGCTCGGGCTCGCTCGACCAAACGAAGCCGCGTTCGGTTTCCGATTCGTGTACGGGGGAAGACACGAAGGGGATTGTCCACTGTCTTTGGCTCGCCGTCGACCGAGAGTCGACGGCGAGCCCACACTTCCGACGAGATGCGCGGAAGCTCGCCCGAGGACCCGGCGAATTGTCCAAAATTCTCTAGTAAACACCTAACAACGGTGCGCATCGTGTGAGGTCGTGAGCAAGGAGACGCCGTGATTGAACCGACCCTCTCGGAACTGGCATATGCCACGAACATCGTCTGGATCTTGATTTGCGGCTTCTTGGCCCTATTCATGCAAGCAGGTTTCGCGCTCGTCGAGACCGGGCTGTGCCGTAAGAAGAACGCCGCCCACGTAATGTCCATGAATTTCCTGGTCTACGCGATCGGCATTCTCGGCTTCTGGGCGCTCGGCTTCGGCTTTCAGACGGGTGGGGTTGGCGCGCTTAACACCCTCGGGGGTGATGCCACGCTTTCTCACGAGTTCGCCCTCGAGCTGGGTGGCAAGTCGTTCGGGCTCTTCGGGACGCAGGGCTTTTTTCTGACGTTCGCGAACTTCACGCCTGCCGTCGCCGCGCTGTTCTTATTTCAGATCGTGTTCATGGATACGGCAGCGACCATCCCGACCGGAGCACTCGCCGAGCGCTGGAAGTTCATCGCCTTCGTGCTCTTCAGCTTCGCGATCTCCACGTTCATTTACCCGGTCTATGCCAATTGGGTCTGGGGAGGCGGCTTTCTTGCCAAGCTCGGCGTCAACTACCACCTCGGGCATGGTCACGTTGACTTCGCCGGCAGCTCGGTCGTGCACTTGACGGGTGGAGTTGCGTCACTCGTGGGCGCCAAAGTATTGGGCGCGCGTATCGGCAAATACGATCGCTTCGGCAAGGCCCAACCCATCCCGGGCCACAACATCCCGATGGCGTTGCTCGGCACGTTCGTGCTGGCCTTCGGTTGGTTCGGTTTCAATGCCGGATCGACCCTCGCGGGCACGGACACTCGAATCGCGATCGTGGCAGTGAACACCATGCTGGCGTCTGCCGCTGGCGCGTTCAGCGCGACCTTGTTCGTCTGGATCCGCTACGGAAAACCAGATCCCACCTGGCTCGGAAACGGGCTCCTCGCGGGCTTGGTCGCCATCACCGCGCCCTGTGCGTACGTCGGTGCGCCCGAGGCTGCGTTGATTGGCGCCGTCGCAGGAGTACTGGTGATCGTGGCCGCGAATCTGATCGAAAATTCGCTGAAGATAGATGACCCGGTGGGCGCGGTGAGCGTGCACGGTGCCTGCGGTATTTGGGGAGCGCTCAGCCTGGGGCTGTTTGCGAACGGCAGCTACGGCGACGGGCTGAACGGCGTCGCGGGCAAAGTGACCGGCTCGCTTTTCGGTGATTCCTCGCAGCTCGCCGCGCAGCTCGTCGGCGTGATTGCGAACATCGTGTACGTGGGCGCAACGACCCTGGGCACGTTTTGGGTGATCGACAAGTTGGTGGGCAATCGCGTCTCGGCGGAGGATGAGGTGAGCGGCTTGGACATCCCGGAAATGGGCGTTCTCGCCTATCCTGATGACGCGCACACCATCGAGCCCTGAGGCGCGCCCTGCGCCGCCTCGAGGGCGCTGACGACGGAATTCGCCAGGCACGGCTCACGCTCGCGCTTTGACCTGCTGCCCTTCACTTGCAATGGTAGCCAAGCGAGATTGAAAGCTCGCGCACATGCCTGCCGCACTGCACATATTGGGCGCTGACGAACTCGCGAACGTGATTGGTTCGTTGCGTGAAGGCATCCAGATCGTCAATCGCGAGTGGCGCTACGTGTACCTCAATCGCGCCGCGCTCGCACATGCGCGCAAAACGGCCGAGGACTTGCTCGGGCACACCATGCTCGAATGCTATCCGGGCATCGAGGCAACGCCGATGTTCGCGGCGTTGCGTGATTGCATGGAGGACCGCAAAGAAGGCTCCTTGCGCAACGAGTTTGTCTACCCCGACGGTTCGAAGCGCAGCTTCGAGCTGCGGATTCGACCCTGTGACATCGGTGTGGTCGTCATGTCCGTGGACGTGACCGACGAAGAACGACTGGAAGCGCAACTCCGTCACGCTCAGAAGATGGAAGCGGTCGGTCGACTCGCGGGCAGCGTGGCTCACGACTTCAACAACGTGCTGTCGGTGATCCTGAGTTTGACTAGCATCATCCTCGATGACTTGAAGCCGATCGACCCGCTGCGCGTCGATCTCGAATCCATCAAGAAAGCGGGCGAGCGCGGCGCAGACCTCACCCGTCAGTTGCTGGCTCTCAGTCGACAGCAAGTGATCTCGGCGCGCACGGTCGACATCAATCAAATCGTGCTCGATGCAGAGCGCATGCTACGACGCCTGCTGCGCGAAGACGTGGAGCTGCTCACCCTCTGCCAACGCGGGCTGTCGAAAGTTCGTGTCGACCCGGGCCAGATCGATCAAGTCATCTTGAACCTGGCGATCAATGCTCGAGACGCCATGCCTGAAGGTGGCAAGCTCACGATCGAAACCAAGAACGTCGAGCTCGAGGAGTCGTACACCACGGAACACTTTGGCTCGACTCCAGGCCCCCACGTCCTGCTCGCCATCAGCGATACCGGCGTTGGCATGTCGCGCGAGACCCAGGCTCGCATCTTCGAGCCCTTCTATACGACCAAGGAGCTCGGCAAAGGGACGGGACTTGGGCTTTCGACGGTATTCGGCATCGTCAAACAGTGCGGCGGCAACATCTGGGTTTACAGCGAGCCGGGCGCGGGCACCACGTTTCGCCTGTACTTCCCGGTGTTCGATGGGCCAGACACCCTCGCACCCGAGGCCCCGGAACCGACGACGCTGCAGGGTACGGAAACGGTACTGCTCGTCGAAGACCAGGACGACGTGCGGCGCGTGGCCCAACAAATCCTGCGGCGCTACGGCTACACCGTGCTCGAGGCACGCAACGCCGGTGAAGCTTGGCTGTGCGCGGAACGGCATCCGCGCACCATCCATCTGCTATTGACCGACATCGTGATGCCACAAATGAGCGGGCGTGAGTTGGCGGAACGCCTGAGCCAAACACGGCCAAAGCTCAAGGTATTGTTCATGTCAGGCTATACGGAAAACAGCGTCGTGCAACACGGCATCTTGGACTCGGGCGTCGCCTTCTTGCAAAAGCCGATTTTCCCCGAGGCAGTGGCGCGTCGCGTGCGCGAGGTCCTCGACACGCCGACGCTCCCTTAACGCCCGACGGGATCCGAGCTCGACAGCCACTCGAGCACCCGATCAGAACGCCGCTCTGCGGCGCCGTCGCGAGCTGATTGACGCGGATCATGAATCGTGGACGAATTGGCGCGGAATGTCGCTGCAAAACTCGTATTTCTTGGCGACGCCAATCCTGGATGGACGAGTCCACCACGCGTACATGATGGGCGCACTGCAGATGAGCCTGGCGGCCGAGGGTCGTTTCATCGTCCACAAGTCCACCGGCTCGTACATGCCGCAAAACCGCGATTCATTGACGCACGGGTTCCTGCGTTCGGGCGCCACGCACATGCTGTGCGTCGACCCGGATATCGGCTGGGAGCCGGCACACGTCACCGCTCTGAGCGAGGCCGGCAAAGACTTCATCAGCGGCATTTATGCGATGAAGCAGCCACATCGGGCACCATCCGCCACGCTCTTGGGTAGACAAGAGGGTGACCTGCTCGAGGCAGAGCACACCGCAGCGGGATTTTTGCTTCTGACACGAGCTTGCGTGGAGCGCCTGGTGGCGGCCCATCCGGAGCTCATCTACGACGCCGGCTCGGACCGCGTCTGCTCGCTCTGGTCACCTCGCTTCGAGGGCCGTCTGTATTCGGAAGACCTGAGCTTTTGCGCCCGTTGGCGCGCTCTCGGTGAAAGTATCTGGATTCACTCGCGGGTCGTGGTCAAGCGCCACGGCGATATGGTGCTCATGCCTCAAGGCATATCGGAAGCGGAAGCGAAAGCGAGCTCAAGATGAGTGACGCCCCCCTGTTCTTCCTGGCAACCCCCCTTCACGATGGCCGCGTGCACGAAGCCTACATGTCCGGGGTGATCGAGCTCGCGCACGCCGCACCCGGAAGGTTGATCGTCGGCAAATTCAATGGCTCCTTCTTGGCGGTGAGCCGTGACGTGCTAACGGCGCATTTTCTGCGTTCCAATGCGACCCATCTGCTGTGCGTGGATTCGGACATCGGGTTCAGCGCCGAAGACGTGCAGACACTCCTCGATGCGAAACAAGACTTCGTGACTGGTCTGTACGCAAAAAAGACGGCCGACCGCTTGCTCGCAACTCCCCTGCGCAAACAACGCCAAGGCGAGCTGGTGGAAGCGCACTACGCGGCCGCCGGATTCTTACTGTTGACCCGACGCTGTATCGAGCAGTTGGTCGCAGCGCACCCGGAGCTCGCTTACGAAACGCCGCAAGGCCGTGCCTGGGCTCTCTGGTCGCCCTTGTTCGACGTGCACCCGTATGGTGAAGATGCGGCCTTCTGCAAGCGGTGGCAGCAACTCGGCGGTAGAATTTGGGCTCATCCACGGGTGGTCGTGAGGCACTACGGTGATCACGCTTACCTGCCGCCCGCAGCCGAGCCAGGCGCCCCATTCGAATTTGGCAGGCTGCCCGCGGAGTGAGCTACCATACCGAGATGTCGGGCTCGCCTGCCATTTCGATCATTACACCGACCTACCAGCGCGAGCGGCTTTTGCAGTTGCAGCATCGAACGGTGTTGCGCCAGACCGAACAGGACTTCGAGTGGTTGATCTTGGATGACAGCCCGGAGCCCTCGACCTACTTTTCGCAGCTGAACGACGCACGCATTCGCTACACCCACTACGCTGGGAATCGCCTGACGATCGGCAGTAAGCGCAACTGGCTCGTCGAGCGGAGTCAGAGCGCGTTCATCGCGCATTTCGATGACGACGACTTCTACGCCAATGACTACCTGAGCACGATGCGCGCGCGACTCGTGCGCGGAGCGGATCTGAGCAAGCTGTCCGCCTGGTTCGTATACACGACCCGCGCGCGGAAGCTCGGCTACTGGGACACGCGAATCACCCGTGGCCTTCACTTTCGCTTCTCGGATGAGCTGATAAAACCAGTGCTCCTCACCGACACCAACGCTCAGTCCTTCGACACGCACTACGCGGGCTATGGCTTCAGCTACGCCTATCGCAGGGCGCTTTGGCAGAAGACGCCGTTTCCCGATCAGAACTTCAACGAAGACTGGGGGATGGTCAGCGCAGCGCTGGCCACCGGGTGCAAGCTCGATCACTTCGCCGACACTCAGGGGTTGTGCTTACACGTGTTGCGTCAGGACAACGCTTCGATCTGCTTTCCGCAATACGTTTTGCCGGATTTCATGCTCGGACGAATGTTCACAGCGGAGGCCGCGGAGTACCTCGCCGCGTAGTCGAGCCCGACGATGAAGGTCGCCGTCGTTACGCCGTACTTCAAAGAGGCGGATGTGCTGCTCGAGCGCTGCTTGAGCTCGGTTCGACGTCAAGATCACCCAGTCACGCACATTCTAATCGCGGACGGGCATCCGAGCGACGTCGTGCAGAGCTCAGGCGTGCGTCATGTGCGCTTGGATCGTTCCCACGCCGATGCGGGCAACACCGCCCGCGGACTCGGCGCACTCATGGCAGTTGCGGAACAGTTCGAAGCGATCGCGTTCTTGGACGCGGATAACTGGTTCGACGACCAGCACGTATCCACTTGCCTGCAGACGGCGCTCGCGACAACGGAGTTGCCCGACTTCGTGGTCGCCAGACGCCGTCTGTGCCGCCCCGATGGCTCGCCACTTCCCGCCGAAGCCGAGGACGGGCCAGCCGACCACGTCGATACCAGCTGCTTCTTCTTGCTCCGAACCAGCTTCCACGTCGCGGCGCGTTGGGCCGCGATCCCCAAAGCGCTCGCCCCGGTCGGTGATCGGGTATTCCTCAAAATGTTGATCGCGGAGAACCTACGCGCCAATCGCTGCAGTAGCACGACCGTGAACTACTTGTGTACGTATCGCTCACCTTACCTCGCCGTCAACGAAGAGCCGCCAGCGTGGGCCAAACCAGATCCCGATCCGACGGAATTCGCGACTTGGTGGCGTTCGCTCAGCGCGCACGAGCGCGCCCTTGCCAACCGCCTCGTGGGCTTTCCGCTAGTCAAAGCAACCCGCTCCAAACAGGAGTGAATCGCGACCTCGCTGGCGCTGGTTCGGTGTGCTCAGTCTTCCGTGATCGAATAGCCGAGGATGTGTGCGTCGCAAATGAAGTAGGCGAACGCGTAGTCTTCATAAGCGCTGATCTGGTACTTGTACTGAGTGTAACCACTTGCCGTAGAAGGCATGCCGTCGTCCTCGATTGGATGAACGCCCGCGATGCCGTCGCCCGAAACGGTAGGCGTCGAAAGCCAAAGTTCGCAACTGCCACTCGATTCACTCACTGTGATCGTTGCGGACAACAAATCCTTCGGGGCTGCAGGGGTCGAGGCGATGGACTCATTGCTACTGCGCTCGATCGCACACATCAGCCGGTCGCCGAGCACTTCAGGGTCGTCGGTCACCGTATCGGCGTAGACTTCACCGCTCGACGATGAACGCGTCACGTACGCCGGGAACGGATAGCCCGTGCACTGACCGCCGCTGAAATAAGAGGTGCTGGAGGCCTGGGCGCCCTGGCTGACCAGCGCGACGCCCACCGCGCACAAGAACCCAGTGAATCTTTGGTACGTCATCTGCGAAATCCTCGGATACATAGTGCCCACTCATCGAGTGAGCGATCGTGGGTCAACGCGCGGAAAGGCGCGGCCCTGTCGCGTATAGTATGAAATGGCGGACTGGTTTTCCGCGTCATTCTTGGTGAACACCGCGCCTCGCCACGGGTGATCCATCAGCATTCGCTGCAGGACGGCTCGACCGTCTTTCGGCTGCTCGTAGCTAAATTCGACTCGGCACAGCGTGCTCTTGCATTGCACGCGCGCTTGCTTCACTGGCCGCTTTGCTCGGTCAAGCACGGAGCGAATCTCGGTCTCCGCAGCGGGCGCCCAACCGACGTCGACCACTTCTTCGTCGAAGGTGTTGGTGTAGAGTTGGAGCTGAGCTCGATGCAACGCTCGAACCCGACGCTCGCGCTCGTCCTCGGACGAGGCGGCGGGTTGGTCGGGCGTGCGCGGGGAAGCGGCGATCGCAGTGCTCGGCGTGGGCGGGTTTGGTGTGTCAACGCGCGCGGCAGTGTGAAAGGCCAGGGCCGTCAATCCACCAGCGACGGCGATGACCCAGGTCATGCGAGAGACTGAGCGCTCTTGGTTCATGATGACCTCAATTGCCTTCCACGACTTGAATGCCATTTACACCGTACGACTGAAACGGAGAACTGCCCGAGTCCCCGGGCACGGGATCGATATTCAACACGCAATCGACGGCACCATCGCCCGGAGTAGCACTAAACGAAAACGGCAGATCATAGTCCTCGTCGAACATGACCGACGAGGCAACGCCGTCCTCGGACGCGCAGTTCAGCTTCGGAAGGATCACCGAACTGTCTTGATACACCCAGGTAATGACCACGCTCTTGAGGTAGGTGCTGCCTCGATGGCGAGGAATCGGACAAGCGATGAAACCATAATGGGTAGTCACCCCCGCCACCGTGTCGAAGTTGCCGACGGTTCCGCCGCTATAGCCAATCGAAAACGAGTTGGAAGCGTTGTTGTTGTTCAAGTAGCCGGCCACGACGTCCGGGTCGAGAAAATCCCAAACGCTGGGCACACAGATCGAGCCGGGATAGGAGTACGTCACGTTCGCGCGAGCGGTCGAGGGCCAGGCGCACAGCGCCGCGATACTGCCAGCCATCACAAGCAACACCCGAGCCCCGGCGCACCTGCTTCGTTCACTGTGATTCATGGTACCTCCGTAACGCTGAATTCCACGAGCGTGTCTCCAATGGGAATGGTGCAGTAAGCGAACAAATAGTTTTCACTGGCCGAGACACTTTGAGACGCAAAGGTCATCGTGGAGTAAGCGCCGCCACTGCTGACCGAGCCAGAGACGGGGGACGTGTTGGGCAATGTCCCGTCAGGCGCTTGGACGTAGAAGGCGCAAGCAGTCGAGCCCGTCATCTTTGCCGTGGCCAAAACGGAAGTGTTCCCGGCGTGGTGAACGAACGGGCAAAACACTTGCAGCGGAGCGCCATCGCCGACAAATCCCGTTGCGCTAATGGTCGTCCCCGATTCGAACCAGCCGTGCCCCATCGGCCGGCAGCCAAAAGCTGGATAATGGTCGGCGCTCGCGATGCTGCCGCCCGCGGACCCGCTCGTACCGCCGCTGGCCCCTCCACCACCGGCTCCGCTCGCGCCACCGCTCCCTCCTGCCGCAATGCAAGCGTTCGACCAGCACACATAGCCGGGCATGCATTGCCCGTCACCGCGGTCGCACTCCGTGAAGCAATGCTGGTTCGCTGCATCGTAAGCGTAGTGGTTTGGACAACCGTGATCGTACTCGTTGGGGTAGCAGACGAGGGCGTCGCGATCATTGATGCTGCAGGAATTGTCGTCCAAACACTCGTTGCGACACGTCGCGTCCATCGCGCACTGTTCGTCGTAGTGACAGAAGTCGTAGCAGGTCGATGTGCTCGGCCAGCGGCAGGCATACGGGGAACAATCCGGAGTGCTGCCGCAGGCTTCGACCGCTTGGCGGACCTGGCCAACCGGGGTTGGGTCGTTCGCGGTCGAACAGGCGCCGCAGAACAACACGAGCGCTTTGATTCGAACGCGTTTCGAGAGAAACGTCATATCTGAACTCCCTTGCTCAGTGTGCGCAGTATCGGCAATCGACGTAACCGAGCGAGTCCCCATTTCGAGTACAGAGCTGAAAGATGGGTTCAGCTAGGAGTATCTTCCTTGCCTAGACTCGGAGAGGCACGAAAGCCCTGCCTTCGTACACTGAATGACTCGACCTCCGGTGCGCCCCTCATCGAAAAGCTCCGGGCTACACCGATTGTTTCCTGTGCGAGTCAGAGCTCGACTCTTCGCAATGAAGCAACGCGATGCGACGCGCACGTCGATCGCTCCGTCGATTCTCGCCAGTAACATCCTGAGTAAGCCTGACGGTTGATAGCGATCGAAGAATGACTAAAGCGACGAGACTGAAAGCGAGTTACGCATCTCGCTGGCAGGCGTCCGCCCGTTGACCACTCGGCAACGTTGCGGCATAAGCGACGCTGGAGAGCGCCATGGTTGCAACAAGGGGAGCTGCGTCGGGCTCACGGTGTACAACCCTGCTAGTCGTCTCGGGTGGGCGACTATGGACCCGCGTCGCCTCGCTCCGGCGCTCGAACGGCTGGAAGCTCGACCACGCGCGCGACGGTCGCGAGGCGCTTCAGCGCATCGAAGCCACACCGCCCGCGCTGCTGATGGCGAATGCAAAACTGCCGACGCCTGGCCCGAGTGGCTTCGATTTGTGCGGGAAATTACGGGCCCAATCACCGAGCTCGTGCTCTATCCTGGTGCTCGTGCACGCTTCGACGGAAGCGAGGCTGCAAGCATTTCGAGCCCACGCCGATGATTGCGTGGAAGAGCAGCTCGACGCACGGGAGCTATCGGCCCGCGCCAACGCGCTGGCCTGGCGCTGCGATCTGCCCCTGCCCTTCGCCGAGCCCAATGACGTGGCTCTTCCGGCGTCACGCCCCTCTGCGCTCGTCCACCGCCGCGCGGCGATCCTGGCGCGCCGCTACGGGTTGAGCCCTAAACAAGAGCAGATCGTCGCGCTCGTGGGCAGCGGCGTCGGACTGAAAGACGTGGGGACCGCCTGCGGCTGTTTGGACTCGACCGTCCGCACGCACCTGCGTCGCATTGGCGAGAAGCTCGAGTGCGCTGGCACGCGCGAGATTCTGATCCGGCTCTTCTCGGTCGAGGCATGAGCTACGGTTGCCACCTTCCCGCGAAGGTCGCAGCTCTCTCAGCGCCCAGACAAGAAGGACAAGCGTTGAAACAGCCACTCGGGCGTGTTCCGGACGATCGGCATGATGCCTTGCCAGAACCAGGGCACGTACGCCTCGGCGGTGCCCGCGTCGAGCGCGCGCAAGATCGAGCGAGCTACCGACTTCGACTGACCGAATAACGCGTGCTTCGCGTGGTCGCGGGTCATGGGTGAGTCGACCGGTCCGAGCTTGATCGTGGTCACCCGGACCCCCGCGGCGTACAGCCGCGTCCGCAGGCCTTGCAGGTACACGTTCAACGCGCCCTTGGCAGCGCCGTAGGTGAAGTTGCGCGGTCTACCGCGCTCACCAGCGACTGACGTGATGACTCCGAGCACTCCGGCCTTCGCCTGCTCTAGATGGTTGGCCAGCGGGATCAGCAGCGAGACGACGCTGGTCAGGTTGACGCGCAAGATCTTCTCCGCTTCTGCGAAGCTTTGCTCACTCGCCAATTGGTCGCCCAAATCACCATGCGCGATTAGCACGCAATCGACTCGGCCCAGCACCGAGAGAGCCTGCCTCACGCACTGTTCGTTTTGATCCAGCCGCGCAAAGTCGGCCGTTTGCGAGGAGACTTGCGTTGCCGCACAGCGGCGCGCGACCTCCGCCAGCTTGTCCGCATTGCGCGCCACCAAATGCAATCGATCGCCACGCTCGGCACACAACACCGCAACGTCGGCGGCAACCGCCGATGTCGCGCCGAAGATCAACACGTGCCGGGGAGACGGCGCGCGGGCCACTAGAACCCGATCTTACGCATGACGAAGCGCGGTAGGTTGCGAATGACGAGCATGACCAGCGCCCACATCCCGGGCGTGTAGAGCACCGGTTTGTTCTTGTCCAAAGCGCGCACCACGTCGCGCGCGACTTGATCGGGTTCACCGGCAAACGGCGGCGGCTTGAGCCCCGCAGTCATGCCGGTCTTGACGAAGCCGGGCTTGACGCACAGCACATGGAGGCCGGCGTCGTGGTACTTGTGATCGAGCGCCTCCAGATACACCGAGAGGCCGGCTTTGGCCGAACCGTAGATGGCGACCGGCTTACGACCGCGATCCCCGGCCACCGACGAGAATACCGCGAGTTTGCCGCCGCCGCGCGCGAGCAAGCGCTTGCGCGCGTGTTCGCAAAACACCAGCGTGTTCGCATAGTCCAAAGTCACCAACTTGCGCGTCAGCTCGATATCCGCCTCGAGCGCGTCTTGGGTCGCGAACATGGCGGCGGTGACTACGACGGCGTCGAAATTGCCGAGCGCTGCGTCCGCAGAGTCCAGCGCCGCAGCGAAGCCTTCGGGCAAAGCTAGATCACAAAGCGCGTAGCCCACGGTCACACCCGCGGGATGGTGCGCCTTCAAGTCGGCCGCGCTACGCGCAAGCTCTGCTTCCTCGTTGCCCAGCAGGAATACCGTATCGCCGCGCTCGACCAGGCGTCGCGCGATTGCGCGACCCATGCCACTCGTGCCGCCAAAAATGATTGCCTTCATACGCCGTCGCGCGCGACGCTATGCCGGAAGGCCTCCACCCGCAAGCGGCAGTTGCCGGACGTCAATTCGCGAGCCGCACCGCGGGCGTCCACGCGCGTTTGCCGTCCGGAAGCTCGATGCGCGCGCGCACGTAGCCCTCGTCACCGCGCAACACGTATACGGCAGCACCTTCGCTCAGTTTGGCGTGACGCGCGAGCTCGCGCCCCCCCGCGCCGATGAACACCACACTCGCGCGCGCCTGCAAAGGTTCGACCCGATACTCTCGCTCGCTCACCGCAATTCGACGCAGCTCGACACCGGTCGACGAGTAGAGTTGCCCCGCCGCCATCGCCGCGCAGATGGCGGTGCTGTCGGTCAGCTCGCCGAAAGTGGAAATCCAGGCGCGGCCTGGGGTTGCCGGAGGGTCACTCGAGACGTCGATGTGGTGTTCGTCGTCGACGCCAACGCCCATGAAGTCCGCGCCCGATTCGAGCGCCAGGTCCCAGAGCGCCTCGTGAGACGGATGATCGGCATCGCCCGCCGAGTGCACGTAGGGGTGGCCGCTCGCAATTTCGAGCAGCGAGGCGTCGCGCGCATCCGAGACGTCCGCGGCGGAGAGTGCCCAGTCGAAGTTAGGATGGTTGACGAGCGCAACCCCACCCTGATGACGCACGGCGCCGATGCCGTTCGACAACGCGGCCGCCGCACTCCCGAAATTCCCGCCGGGAATACGATTCTTGATGCACAGCCCGTTGACGTGCACTTGGCGGCCGCGGCCCGTCATGGTGATCTCCTCCCCCGAGATCAGCACGAAGCCAGGCTCCTGTAGCGACGCATAGCGCGCTGGGCGGGAGAGAAGATTGTGGTCGGTCAGGGCGAGGAACTGATAGCCATGGCTGCGATACCAAGCGATCGTGTGTTCCGGGCTGCTGCCGCCGTCACTCAGGGTCGTGTGAGTGTGGATGTTCCCCTTTTGGAAGTGCGACACATCGAACGTTCGACTGAAGCGCGGTTGAACGGAGGCGTTCACGGAAGAATCTGGTACTTCCCTGAACTGCGAGTTGCTTTGTGCACCGAAACCCAGCCCGCTGAGCAGGCCCAGCGCGCCGATCACGGTGATGGTGATGCCTCGGCGATGTGTTGCGAGTGACATGTTCTTCGGGTAGCCCCCGGGGGCCAACGCGGCTCACGAGTATAGCCCGCGCCAAGAGCAACCCAAAACTCGCCGCACTCGAGCGCCAATCGCTCGGTCGATGGCCGCGGCAGTCCGGATGGAACTCGAGAACGCTGCTGGAAAGTCTGCCCCACGACCTGCCACGGTGTGTGATATTCTCCGCCCGTCCCCGTGAACCTGACCATCATCCGCCAGCTGCTCTCGCCGGAACTTTTGGCCCAGATCAACGAGCGCCTGGCCAAGGCAAAGTGGGTGGATGGCTTGCTCACGGCAGGCGCGACCGCAGCGCGCGTCAAGCGCAACCTCCAGCTCGAGCCGGGACCGGACGCACAAGAGCTCGCCGAGCTGGTCAAAAAGACGCTGCTCGCCAACGACAAGTTTCCGCCGCTCGCGCTGCCGCGCAGGCTGACGCCAATCCTGTTCAGCCGCTACGAAAACGGGATGGAGTACGGCGCACACACTGACGACGCCGTGCGCAGTCGCGATGGGATCCGCACCGACCTGGCGGCGACGTTATTCTTGTCCGAGCCCGACAGCTATGATGGTGGGGAACTCGTCGTCAACAACAACGCCGTCAAACTTCCCGCCGGGGATCTGGTCCTTTATCCGGCGACCACGGTGCATCGCGTTGCGCCCGTCACGCGCGGCGCTCGCCTGGCTGCGGTGATGTGGATTCAGAGCTTGGTCCGCAGCCAAGAGCAACGCGAGGTCCTGTTGCAGCTGCACGGGGTGATTGCTCGCCTCGGCGATCATCCCGTCAGTGTGAACCTGGAGTCCGTGCAACAGAACCTCTTGCGGATGTGGGCCGAACCGTAGTCACGGCCCTCTCCGCACTGCACCGAGCTACGGACAAGAGGCGTTCGGGACGCCCACTGCGCCGCCGTTGAGCCAATTCAAGATCAACTGCTTGTTGGTTGAGCTAATCGAATAACCCGAGCCTGGGGGCGGCATCGCGTTGGCATTGAGCTTGTCCACGATGTTGGTCTTTTCCCCGACGATTTGCGCGTACGTGACTAGCGAGGCGTACGAGGGCGGTCCGTTCGTGGGTGAGCCGTGACAATTGCGACAGACGGTAAACGCGGCATCGACGTTGCCAGCCGCACAACTGACAGAGGCGGGCGTGAACAAAGTCGTAGCCCCGCCGGAACCTCCGGACCCGGAGGCTCCACCACCGCCCGCCTTACCTGCGGTTCCACCGCTGCCACTCGCTCCCGCAGTGCCACCGCTGCCTGCGGTGCCGCCACTGCCACCACTACCTGCGGCGCCCGCGCCACCCGCGGCACCGCCGCTTCCGGCGCCGCCTGCCTTGCCTGCGCTGCCGCCCGAACCCGCACCGCCACTCGTGCCACCGCTGCCGCCGCTACCCGCCTTGCCAGCGAAGCCCGCGCTGCCACTCGTTCCCGCGGTGCCAGCTGCTCCGCCTTTACCAGCAGCGCCAGCAGTGCCAGCAGTGCCACCGCTGCCGCCACTCCCCGCAGCGCCACCGCTGCCTCCAATCCCTGCGCTGCCAGCAGTCCCGGCACTACCCGCGCTGCCAGCCGTGCCGGAACTACCACCGATGCCCGCGGTACCACCGACGCCGCCAGTACCACCTGACGACTCGCCGGCTTCTCCACTCGGTTCCTCCATGCCGGCACTGCCGTCTCCGGTGGTGGATTCGCCTGCGATGCTCGATTCACCCGCAGAACTCTTGCCGCCGGCTTTGCCCGCGCCGCTCGAACCTGCGGTTTCGTCCGGGTCGGGCACCCACACTTCTTTCGTGCTGCCACAGCCTTGAGCCAGGCCCGCTGCGACGAGCAGACCGAGCGCGCTCAACATAAGTAGATTGGATTTAGTCATCGCCATTCCTTCTCGATACTTCGCTCATCGAACTGCCGCGAACTCGCTCATTCGACTGCGACAGGCAAACTGATCGACTTTGATTAGCGTGCTCGAGATCGTGTTTCTGCGATGCTTACGCGATGTACCAATTAGACACACATCGCAACATTTACGACGGCATCACTGACATGATTTCGTGGCACCGATTGCGCAGGTGCCGTTCTTACCGAGCCACTTCAAAGCCGTACTCTTTTGCCACGTCGACATCGTATATGGCGGCTTCGGCATCGTACCAACTTTAATCACACCGTAAATCTTCGCCGCATTTGATTTGATATCTGCGTACGTCACGTACGAGCTGAATACGCCATTTGCCGGCGCACTGCCGTGACAGTTGCGACAGACATAGAGCGCAGTCGAGACGTCACACGGTAAGACCATGTCGAGCGTCGAGGGATCCTCGGCGGGATCGCATACCGGCTCCGGGAGTGCGGATGCGCCGCCCGCTGCAGGAACGCCGGTGGTGCCGGCAGTCGAACCAACGGCGTCCGAACCCGCTCTCGCTAGGTCCGGCGCACCGGCACGGCTCGTATCGACATCTGTCGTACCGGCCGTGGATGAAGGCCCCGAGCCCCCGATGGAACCCGCGCCATCGCTAGCTACGTCCTGCGTACCGCCAGCAGACGACTCCGAATCGGGTGCTCCGGTCTCGGGTCCACTCGAACCGCCATCGTTGCCTGTCGAAGCGGCTGCGATAGCTCCGGATCCCCCGGAGGCGGGTTCAGCTCCCGCCTCCGATTCTACTTCCGAGGCGCCAGTGCTGCCCCTGGTGACCTTGGAACCCGACCCGCCGCTCGTCGTGACCGAAGCATCTTCATGGCCGCTGGAAGAACACGCCCAAACGAAGAGTAAGGTCACGACGAGCAGCGAAGCGAGCGAGGCTGCCTGACGACGCCTCTCGCACATTCACTGTTTGCCGTTGCGGCGACGGCGCACGAAACCGAGGATCGAGAGACCGAGACCCAAGAGTGCCGCACCGCTGCCCTTGCTCGCCGGACCCGAGGTGGACACCGCGCAACCGCCGTCATCGACGGTTTCGAAATGACCCTTGCCGCCGCTGCCGGTTGCGGGCTCACCTGCCTCGCCGCCGCCGCCCGAACTCGCAGAACTCGACCCTGCTTTGCCACCCGAACTCGGCTTGCCGGCAGTGCCCGAGCTCGAACCGGCCGTGCCCGGGCTACCACCGACGCTGGTCTCGCCTGCAGCACCGGCTTCACCCGCTTCGCCTGCACCCGCTTCACCGCTGCCTGCAGAGCCGCCTGCTGCACCGCCCGTGCCCGCAGTCGAGCCGCCCGTGCCGCCGCTACCCGCGCTTGCGCCGCCGCTTCCGCCAGCACCACCACTTCCGCCGATCCCAATCACCACTGGAGGCGGCACGGGCGTCGGAACGGTGTACGTAAACTCGGCAGACGTAGATGCGTTGCCAGCCCGATCGGTCGCGTTGACCTTGAACTTCACCACCGCGCCAGCGGTTTGAGCCGGGATGGTGGCGCGGAACAAGTCACCACCGTAGAACTTGCCGGTGACGGTCTTGAGTGCACCGTTGGCGAGGTTGTACGTGACCGTGGTGGACTTGATCATCTGACCTTGTTCGTTGGTCACGCTGTCACGCAGCGCATAGCGAATGACCGTGGGCGTCTCGGCCAACGGCGCCGGGGTTTCAATCGCGCGGAAAAGTGGGCCCTTGGTGTCGGGCTGGTTGCCGCCGCCACCGAAGTAAATCTTTTCGTCGTAAGGTTTACCCTCACCCTGGCCGGTCACCATGTCCAAGATCTTGTCGCCGTTGAAGTCGGTCAGGTCGTGTGACAGCGAGGCGTCGCCGCTCGTGCCCGTACCGAACCCGTTCGGCACGCCGTCCGCGATGAACGTGAAGCGACCCGAACCGTCATTCAGCAAGAGCTTCTCGCTGCGTCCGGTCAGAGTAGCCACGATGAGATCGTAGTGATTGTCGTTGTTGAGATCGACGCACTTCAGCGCGTTGTCGTCGGCGGTCGGCTCACCGAAGATGCGATTGACGGTATCATCCGTGAACTTGCCGCGGCCGTCATTGATCAACACCTGCGAGACGTTTTGGTTACCACCCGTGGAACCCGAGTAGTTCCAAGCGAAGAAGGGCGAAGGCTTGGTGCCAACGTTGTCGATCAACATGTCGAGATCGCCGTCGTCGTCGATGTCACACACCTCTTGGTTGTAGACGTACGGCCCCTGCTTGGCGGGATAGTTCGTGGTGACGGTTTGCTTCAAGCCGTCCGCGGTCCACGATGCGATGAAGTTGGTGCCGTCCTTGAAGTTGGCGTGACCGTCGTTGAGAAAAATCCGGCTGTAGCCGTTTCTCATGTTCACCAGGATGTCGAGGTCGAAATCGTTGTCGACGTCCGCGAAGTCCACGTCGATCGGCCGAACGCCCCAATAGACGGCGGTGCCACCGGTCACGCCCGCGGAGGTCGGGATCGGCGGAGCGGCGCCTGCGCCAGGAATGGTGGGCGGCAGGCGGTCAGTCGGGGTCCAGAACACAGGATCGTGCTCGACCTCCGTCAAAGAGAACTTACCATTGCCATCGTTGGTGTATAGGATGGCGTGCGCAGTGGTGTTGGTGGAGCCCATTCCCCAGTCCATCACGATCAGATCTGGATCACCGTCGCCGTCGAGATCGCCCATGTGACAGGAGCCGGCGTGGGACATCAAGCCATCCGGAAGCAAGGTGGCGGAGCGGTCCTCGTACACGCCTGGAGCAGTTTGGATGAACAGGCGATCGAGATCGAAGCCGTAACCGCCCGGTTGGTAGATATCGAGATCTCCGTCCAGGTCGACGTCAG
>Ga0164309_10000107_pt1 | contig 49375 bp, 40 predicted proteins | sample Whisoiple_247_MG_FD_109984 | JGI IMG/M metagenome (GOLD analysis project Ga0164309, IMG submission 109984) | Soil microbial communities amended with fresh organic matter from upstate New York, USA - Whitman soil sample_247_MG | ecosystem: Environmental > Terrestrial > Soil > Unclassified >... | reverse complement strand
TCTCCGTGGCTCAAGCCATTTTCGATCAGGTTGATCACGGCTCGTGCGATCCACAGTTCGTCCCCGCGCACGCGCGTGTCACCCGATGCATGCAGCGTGATGCGCCCTTCCGCATCGCCGAGCGACTCGATTGCGCGCCGCGTGAGCTCGCTCAGGTCCACTGGGGTGAACGCCTCGACGCCGCGCGCCTCGATGCGCGCCAGGCTGAGCAGCTCACTGAGCAACCGCTCGATGCGCGCCGTCGCTTCGCGAATGCGCGCCACGAAGCGACGAGCTTCGATCGGCTCCTCGAGCGCGCTCTCCTCCAAAACTTCGGCGCTCGCGCGAATGGCGGCCACGGGATTTTTGAGCTCGTGCGAGAGATCCGAGGCAAAGGTTTCGACGAAGGGGCGCCCCTCGAGATCGCGCCGCATGGAGTCGATCGCACGAGTCAAGCGCGTGACCTCGCGCCCAAACGCGATCGGCGGCGCGCCGCGCCGTTCACCCAAGCTGACGCGTTCACCGAACACGCTCAAGGCCTCGATCGGCGCGGCGATCGCCCGCCCAATCCAAGCCGCTGCCAGCGCCGCCGCGGTGCCCAAGACGAGGCTGATCACCAGCACGGTCGGCGCAAAATCCGCCAGAAGGTTGCGCATCGCGATGGTCGGCTTGACCACGCGCACCGCGCCGACGCTCGCGCCGCGCACGCGGATCGGCGCATCGACGGACACCACGCCGTGCTCTTCCGCGGGCGCTTGTGCGGGGAACAGGCGCGCCCCGCTGTCGTCGAGCAGCATCAAGCGCAAATCCGCGCCGCGACCGCGCTCGTGCTCCAAGCGCGCCGCCAAATCGACGATGCCGACGCCGGTGCGATCGAGCTCGCCCGCCATCATGCCCGCCAAAGCGACGGCTTCGTCTTCTGCTGCTTGCGAGGAGAGGCGTACCGCGCGGGCCTCGATGCGATCGATCACCATCAAGCCCAGGCCGAAGGCAAACGCGCCGACGATCACGGCCAGGGCCAGGAAGATCTGCATCCGGATCGACATGCCGCGCGTGCGCGTGCGCAGCAGACGCGAGACCACGAACGCCACGAACAGCATCAGCCCCACGGAGGCTGCTGCCACGACGATCAGGCGAATCACGGCTCTTTCAAGGCGCTCGGCGCGTCCGTGACGCGGTAGCCGACGCCGCGAACGGTTTCGATCAGCCCGGGCTCTGCGCCCGCTTCGGCCACTTTTTTACGCAAGGCTTTGACGTGAGAGTCGATCGTGCGATCGGTGATGGCAAAGCCGTCACCCCACACGCGGTCGATCAGCTCGACACGGCTGTAGACTCTGCCGGGCTGTTCGAGCAGACACGAGAGCACGTCGAATTCGACGCGCGTCAGCTCGAGGATCGAGCCATTGGCGCGCGCCCGCCGCGTGGCGGAGTCCAGCGAGATCACCGGGGTCGGCGCGCCGGGCGAAGCCTCGTTCTGCGACCGGCGCAGCACCGCGCGCACGCGCGCCACGACTTCACGCGGTGAGAAGGGCTTGGTCACGTAGTCGTCGGCGCCGGCCTCGAGCGCGACCACTCGATCGGCTTCGCCGTCGCGACTCGACAAGACGATTACTGGAATGTGTTTGCTCTTGCGCCAGCGACCGATCAAATCGAAGCCGCTGCCGTCCGGCAGCATCAGGTCCAAAACGACCAGGTCTGCGCCGTCTACCAGGGCCGCCGCGGCGGTCGCGGTCGCGGCCTGGGTGACCGAAAAACCATCGCGCCCGAGCGCATAGGCGACCGACTCGGCGATCGCTGGCTCGTCCTCGACGACAAGAATCCGCTGGACCATGCCGCGCTCATTGTTGCATGCCGGCGCCAATCGGACGATCTTATGAGCACATGAGAACCTTGCTCATCCTTCGCCACGGCAAGGCCGCCCCGGACGACGGCACTGGCAACGACGCGGCCCGCCCGCTGACGGCCCGCGGTCAACGGGAGTCGGAGCTGATGGGGAAGCTATTGCACACCGAGCAGCTGACGCCCGACCGCATCTTGGCCTCCAGCTCGCGCAGAACCCGAGAGACTGCGCGTGAGGCCGCCGCGGGTGTGCACTTCAGCGGCGCGATCGACGAGCTCGACGAGCTGTATTTGGCCGAACCCGAGGCTTATATAACGGCCGTGCGGCGGAACGCAGCAGATGCGCAACGAGTGCTGCTGGTGGGGCACAATCCGGGTCTCGAGGCATTGGCCCTGATTTTGACGGGCGAGCCTGTGGCATTGCCGCCGGCGGGTCTCGTCATCTGCAGCTTGCCGATCGCGAGTTTTGCCGAGCTGACGCCGCGAGTTCGCGGAAAAATGCAGAGGTTCGTGGCGCCCTCGGAACTCGAAGGCTGAGCGGCGGCCAAGCGCGCCCCGTAACCGCCTCGATCTCAGCGGTCCGCGCCCGATCGCTGGCTATTTGGAACAGAGAGCGCTAAGTAACGGGCTGAATATGGCTCCGACGGCACGCCTTCCACCGAAGAAGGACGTCGCATTGGCGTTGCTCGAACAAGCGTCAATGTACATCCACCTCGATCCGCGCGCGGGTTCGGTGAAGGTCCCTCCATCATTCAAGAATCAGCCGCAGCTCGTGCTGCAAGTTGGCTTGAACATGGCCGTGGCCATCCCAGATTTGCACGTCGACGATGACGGCCTGTCGTGCACGCTGAGCTTCAATCGCTCGCCGTTTTTCTGCATGATCCCTTGGCCCGCGGTGTTCGCCTTGGTGGGCGAGAATGGGCAGGCCATGGTCTGGGCCGAGGACATCCCGCCGGAAGTGGAAGCCCAAGCCAAAGCTCAGCGAGCTCCCGAAAAGCCGCGCGCTCACTTGCGTTCCGTGGGTGATGGCGAGAGCGCTCCGCCGCCTGCGGAAAAGGCCGACGCCGCAGCCGCGGAGTCGAAGCCCGCAACCAAGGCCGCCAAAGCCACCGGGAAGTCCGGGTCGAGCAAGACCGAGACGAGCAAGGCCGCGCCAAAAGGCGGCGCAAAATCCAAGCTCGAAGCCAAACCTGCCACGACCAAAGCGGTCAAGACTGCGCCGAAAGCTGGCGGCAAGGGGACTTCGAAGGCAGCCAAGCCGGTTGCGGAGACCAATAAGAAGCCGGCAGCCGCGGCACCTGCGCCCGAGCCCGCAGCAGCGCGCCATGCCGTGCCGGCCAAGAAGTCCGCACCGTCGAAGCCGGAGTCTCTCGGCAGCACGACGGAGGCAAACAAGCCGAAACGCGAGTTGCCGCCGTACCTCCGAGTGGTGAAGTAGCGTTAGCCGGGCTGGCCCGCTCCTGCAACGCCAGCGGCACCGGCATCCGACAAATCACCGGACGCACCTGCCGCACCGCCCGAACTGGACGAACACTTCCAGGTGCCCGTGCTCGACTGGCACTCGAAGCCTGTCACGCAGCCGTTGAAGTAACAGTCCCCCGGCATGCATCGCCCGTCTTTGCCGCAGGTGTAGCTCGACGGGCAATCCTCCGGCGCAGAGCAAACGTCATTGCCTCCGTCGGTTGGCGAGTAACACGCACCAACGGAGTCGTCACACAAGTCCCCTGCAGCGCAGTCGCTATCGCGGTAACAGCCCTCGTCCATCGTGGTCGATGAACAGGCCCCAACCACGCCCAGCGCGGCGAAGAATATTACCGTAACCGTTGCGCGCATCAGCACCACGGTAGCAAGCAACGTGCCCGACACAAGGCAATATCCTGTGCGAATCTGCCGTGGGGCAAAGAATGTCGCTGGGAAAAGCGCGAGCATGCTACGTTTTTCGCCCCTTCAGCCCAGCCGATATGGACGTTCGTTGTAACCGCTGCGACACTGAATATGAGTTCGACGATGCCCTGATCTCCGAACGGGGCACGACGGTCAAGTGTACGAACTGCGGATTTCAATTCAAGATTTATCCCGGTAAGGGCACGGGCCTCGCTCCCGAGCGATGGGTCGTGCGCACGGCGTCGGGTCGTGAGCTCGTCTACACGTCACTGCGCGAATTGCAGCGCGGCATCGCCGACAAGAAAGTCGTCGCCACCGATCTGCTGTCGCGCGGCAAACAAACTCCGCGACCGCTCGGTTCAATCGCCGAACTCGAACCTTTCTTTCAGGTCACGAACACGAGCCCATCGCGCAAGCCCGGCTCGGGTGAGCGCATCCAGCGAACGTTGCACGGCGTGGCGCCGCCACAGCCCGAGTTTCGCAGCTACCGGAGTGACCCACCCCCCGCTCCTCCGCCGCCACCGTACGAGCCGCCACCAGCACCACCAGGCTCCGCCGCAGCATCCGTCCCCTTCCCACTCACGGGGACTCCCGCGGTTACTGACGCTGACGAGCAAGCCGCCCCCGCAACTCAACCGGTTCCCGGTGTCGCCGATTTTCGCGATCTCGGAAGCTCGGCCTCGGAGCGCACTCCCGACACGGAGTTGATGGCTCCGCCGATCACGCACGAGGCGTCAGGAGTTTTCTCGTCCACGCTACCGGCTGAGCCGCCAAATTTCCCGGGCAAGTCGAAAGCGACGTTGCCGAACGGCTCGCCTGCGCTGCGTCCGCCATCCGAGCCACTCGCGATGCAGCCGCCCAAATCGCGCCCCATGAACGATAGCGTGCCGGACTCGCGCAGCTCGCTCGTCGGCACACCGATGTCGCCGCGCGTGGCCGCCTTCGATACGACCCTAGAGGTCCCGGTCGCGCACGCGCCCGTCTCTTCTCCCCGCAATTTACCTCCGATCGAGGTCGCGAGCATCCGGGACAGCTTCAAATCCTACGACGAGCTCGAGCTCGATCATTCGGCAGAGGATCAGCACGCGCGTTTGGCGCGCTCGCGCTGGATCGCAGGCGTCGTCGTGATCGGCGTGCTCGGTTTGTTCGGCGCAACCGTGGGGCGGAGATACATCGCGCAGTTGATCGGCACTGCGACGGTGAACACTTCGAGTGATGCGCGCGTCGCCAAGTTCTTGACCGACGGCGCGCGCCTCGCCGACGAGGGCGACTTCGAGGGCGCCAAAGAGGAGTTCGACAAGGCCGCTGCGCTCGCGGAAAAAGATCCCGCGGTCTTGACCGCCCTGGCGCGACTCGAAACGCTGCGTGCCGACGTCTCGTGGCTGAAGTTGCGCATCATCGATCCGAATTCGACCGATTTGGTTCAGGCCACGTATCGTGAACTCGGACGGCGCGTGGGCAAGGCGCACACCGCGGTCGATCGCGCGTTCGCCATTTCGCCGGAAGCTCCGGCCGTGCTGCGCGCGCGCGTCGATGTCTTGAGGCTGAGCGGTGAAGCCGACAAAGCACGTGAATGGCTGGCCCCACTCAGCGCAAACGCCAGCGTGCCCGAAAATGCTTACGTCCTCGCCGCGCTCGACTTGGCCGATCCGGCGCCGGTGTGGCCGTCGGTGATCGACCGACTGCGCACGGCTGCCGCTGCAGAGCGTGATCCGGGTCGCGCGCGCTCAGCGCTGATCTATGCACTCGCGCGCGCCGGCCGCCTGAGCGAGGCCGAAGCCGAATTCGCGAAAATCGACGGTCGGCCGAAGCCGCACCCGTTGCTCGAAGAGCTGCGCGCTTTTCTGTCGCGCGCCAAACGCTCGGGCGAGAGCGGCGCTGACGCTCCCGCAAAGATCGCCGCGGTGGACACGAGCAAGCTGCCCAAGCTCGATACTTCGCCGTCACCGGAGGATGCAAGGCCCGTCAGCGGTGATTTTCGTACGCGATTGTCGCAAGGTTCGGCCGCGCTCCGCCAGGGTGATCTGGACCGCGCTGCGCGGCTCTTCGACTCCGTGCTCGCGGAACAGCCTCGCAACACGGAAGCCTTGTCAGGGTTGGCAGACGTGGCCAAAGCCCGCCATGACCCGGCCCTGGCGGCCAAGATGTACGACCGCGTGCTTGCGGACAATCCCAACTACTGGCCGGCGCTCTTGGCGAGCGCCGATCACAAGTGGGACGGCGGAGACCGAGCCGGCGCACTCGTGCTCTATCGCCGCTTGCTCGAACAAGCCGGGCCGAACTCCGAGTACGGCGCGCGCGCCGCCGCGCGCATCGCCCAAGGCAGCGCAACGCCCACCGGCTCGGCCGCGGCTCCCGTCGAAACCGGAGCCACGATCAAGCCCGAAGTCCCCAGTCCCCCCGCGCCGGTCATCGACCGCACCGATCTTCCCGAGGCCAAATGAAGTTTCCTGCGCGCTTCCTGCTGCCGGCGTTGCTGCTCGCGGCATGCACGGCGCGCCCGCGGCACACCGAGGCTGGCAAATCCGAAGTGACGCCCAAGGCCGACGAGGCGCGACTCGTCGAGCTCGACCTGAGCGCAGGCGCGCCGGAGAACAGTGACGGTGGCGCCCTGTTTCGCACTCCGGCCGCTCAAACGTACACCGGCTTGGTGCGCATCATCGGCCGCGCTGCCACGGACGATAAAGTGCGCGGCCTGTTCGTACGTCTGGGTGAAGCCTCCTTCAACCTCGCCGAAAGCGAAGAGCTCTCGCGCCTTTTCGGTCAGGTCCGAAGCAAGGGCAAGCCGGTGGTGTGTCACGCGCACGCGCTGAGTAATTCGAGCGCGCTCCTGAGTGCGCGCGGCTGTAGCAAAGTTTGGCTGAGCCCCGCCGGAGAAGTGTCGACCATCGGGATTGCCGCGCAAATGGTGTACTTTCACGGCATTTTTCAGAGATTGAAGGTCGACGTCGACTTCTTGCACATGGGTAAGTTCAAGAGCGGCGCCGAGCCCATGACGCGCGAAGGGCCGAGCGAGGAAGCGCGCGCTTCGCTGGTCGAAACTTTGGCCGCCATTCGAGGCGCCTGGCTGGAAGAGAGCACCGAGGTCAAGAAGAGCGACGCGCTGCGCAACGCGCTCGAGCACGGTCCGTGGAGCGCGGGTGAAGCGCTGGAGCGGGGTCTGATCGACGACGTAGGCTTCGATCGCGACGCGCTCGATGCCGCGAAGAAAGCAGCCAAGGTCAGCGCGGTCGAGATCAGCTTCGGACCGCGCGCGAAATCGGGTGGCGGGCTCGGCATTGGCGAGCTGCTGCGCGTGCTTTCTGGCGCCAGCTCTGGCGACAGTCAGCCTCACGTCGCGGTCGTGCCGGCCGAAGGCGCAATCACGATGGAAGCCGGCGGGCCGTTGCAACGCGGCGGAATTACGGCACGCGCGCTGGGCAAGACCCTCCGCCGCATGCAAACCGACGACTCGGTCAAGGCCGTCGTGCTGCGCATCGATTCGCCCGGCGGGTCGCCTTTGGCCAGTGATTTGCTTTGGCACGAGATGATGGAGCTTCGGAAAAAGAAGCCAATCATCGTCTCGGTCGGGAGTATGGCAGCGAGCGGCGGGTACTACATCGCGTGCGCCGGTCAGACCATCTTTGCCGAACGCACGAGCATCGTGGGCTCGATCGGCGTGTTCGGCGGCAAGATCAACGTCGCGCCGGCGCTCGATCAGTTCGGCATTCACGCCGAAACCTTCGCCGCCAGTCCCGAGCCAGGCGCTGGCGAACGCGCCGCCTTCAACTCTCCCCTGATTTCCTGGGACGACGCCACGCGCGAACGCGTCCGCGCGCAGATGCAAAGCATTTATGATTTGTTCATCGCGCGTGTCGCACACGGGCGAAAGATGGCGGTCGACAAAGTCGTCGCCTCGGCCGAAGGCCACATCTGGAGCGGTGACCAAGGGCGCGAACGCGGCTTGGTCGACGAAATCGGGGGACTGACCGAGGCCCTGACGGCCGCCCGCAAAGCGGCTCACCTGGAAGCGGACGCGCCGGTGAGCGTAGAAGGCGGTCGCGATAGCTTGCTCGACAGCTTGCTGCTCGGCGACGACGCGAGCGACGCCGACGCACAGACTGCGCTCGACCGCCTGAGCGCCGCGCCGGCGACGCGCTTGCTGAACGAGGTTCCACCGGAGCTGCGCACCTTCGTGGGCGGCTTCGCGCCGCTCTCGGAACGAGAGCACGTCGCGGTGGCGCTACCGTACGGCCTCTTGATCCACTGAGTTGAAACCGGGCAGACACGTCGCGCTCGCGACAAAACGCGAGCGTCGGCCAATTCAGGGCTCGCAAAAGTGCGCGTTTTCGACTGAACTAGACTTATGTCTCCAGGGCGTCGAGGGCCGCTTTCCTTTTTGGACACGGAGTGGCGCGCCGCGCTCTGGCGGCGCTGGCTCGCCACGCAACTGAGCGAGGCCGCCACGCGAGTCTCCCCCGAGGCCGCAGTCACGAGCCCCATCCCGCCCGTCAACGCGCCTGTCCCGAGCCCAGCAACGGCTGCTCCAACCAGCGACGCTGCCGGCGAAGACTCGCGTGACGCTTCCGACGCACCCAAGACGAGCGCCGACGTCCTGCGCGCGGCGCAGTCCGTGCCCGCAACGCGCTCCACGACCCCGGTCGACGAGCAGCGCAACGAGCGACGCGCCGACTTGCGCGCCCGCTTCGACGCGCTGTCCGAAAGACTGCAAGGACTGGAGGACGCGCTCGACGTCATTGCGCGTCGTCTCTCGCACCGCTCACGACGCGAGCGACGCACCGATCGACGCACCGCCGAGCTCGTGGAGAGCATCGCCGAGAGCGTCGACGCGCAAGGTGTGCAACTCGAAAACTTGGCTTCGACCTTGGAGCGCATCGAGCGTCGTCTGGACCGGCTCGAGCGTCCCAACACGATCGCTCGCGACGAGAGCGAGCGACGCGAGTCGCGCGCGCCCAAGGCGAGGCACTCCGAGCCTCCGCGTACCTTGCACCCGCCACGCATGGACGAAGCTGCGGATTTCTCGCTCGGACGCGAGCTGTCGGAAGACGACGAACCGTCGCTCTCGGGCTCCTCGATCCGCGGCAGCATCGGGGACATGTCCCTGTCTACCGTGCTCGCCATGCTCGAAATCGAGCGCCGAAGCGGCCGCCTGAAAGTGCAGGGCGAAGACGGCTCGCTGGTCGCGTTCGAACTCGAAGAGGGTTCGGTCGTAGGCAGTCGCGCGAGCGAAAATGACGTGGATCCCGTCGAGTCACTCCGCTCGGTTCTGGGTTGGAAGAACGGTCGATTTTGGTTCCGCCAAAACCCGAGCGAATCGCAGATCTCGGCGCCGCGCTCGGTCAACTCGTTATTGCTGGAAGCAACCCGGCAAATGGACGAAGCCATCCGCGCCGGCTGAGCCGCGTAGCTCTACGCTGACGTCAACGCGCGCGCTCCGCGCGTGGCTCGCTCTTTCACGGTTCGGCGATCGAGCTGCAGACGGCGCGCGGTTTCGACGTAACTCTTGGTCTCCCGGTAGAGCAGCGCGCAATAGCGGTCGAGCAGAGCTTCGCTGTCGAGCCCACTCGCCAACAAGGCTCGGTCGAGCTCGGGTGTCGCAGGTGCGCGCCGCGCCGGGCGGTAACGCTGACGCACCAGCACGTTGCGCACGCATTGCTCGAGCTCGCGGACATTTCCCGGCCAAGGGTATGCGGCACCTAGCTCGGCTTCGACGAAGCGATGCACCTCCTTGGCCAGCTCTGGACCGTACTCGCTGCCCGCGATGCGCTCGCACAGCACGGACACCATCAGCATCAGCTCGCTCGGCTCGGCTTCGATCCGTTCGCGCAAAGACGGCGTCTGAATGCGATCGGCGCACAAGCGGTAGTACAAGTCTTCGCGGAACCAGCCCGCTTGTAGGCCGTAGTCCAAGTCACGATGCGTCGCTGCCACGATCTTGCCCAAAAACAAGCGCGGTTTGGTCTCGCCCAGGCGTTGGAAGGCGCGCGTTTGCAGCACACGCAGGAACTTCACTTGTAGCTCGTTGTCGAGTTCGCCAATCTCGTCCAAGAATACCGTACCATCCGGTCCGCACTGTTCGAGCCAACCCTGACGGTCCTCGAGCGCGCCGGTGAAGGCACCTCGCCGATGCCCGAAGAGCTCCGACTCGATCACACCGCGCGAAAGCGCTGACACATTCAACGCATGATATTGACTGGTGAACGTCTCGACGAAACGCAGCTTGCTCTCGTCGAACGATAGATAGCGCGAATAACCGATGGCCTGCGCCACCAGATCTTTGCCCGTTCCGGAAGGCCCGATGATCAGGGTCGGAATGTCCGCCATATGGCGGTGCACGCTGTTGCGATAGCGCCGTAGATCGTGCGTGAACACCGAATGCCAAGTTTCGGCACGGAGCTCGGCAATGGGTCGCGAAATGCCGAGTAGGTAGCGAAAAATGTAGTGGAACGCGCGGCGAATTTGAAAGAAGAAGGCGAGCGCACCGGCCGCAGTCAAACCGGACGGCAAAGGCAATTCGGGTTCGACCAGCAAACGCTCGAAGTCGCGCTTGAACGCCGGATAGAAGCCCACCTTGCGCGCTTGGCCGGATTCGTCGACGGCGAGTTCGTACAAGCTCAGCTCGTAGCGCGCGAACAGCGCGTACAAGCACAGGTCTTCATACAGCAAGAGCTCGTCTGCATTCAACGCCGAGCGCGACCCGTCGAGACGCGCGCGGAGCGCGAGCGCCGAATGCCAGCTGAGATCCCGCAGTCGAACCACGTTGGGGCGTTCGCGGTGAAAGAGCTGCTTCTCGAGTTGCGCGCCGTCCGGCGACCACACTGGGTTGCCCTCGGTGAATTGTCCGCCGAGCGCCACCCGCTCGCTTTCGATCCGCTCGGGGGAAAATGGGTTGTCGTAGGCGATACGCGAAACCGCGCGCGCGAAGTGACGTTCTTCAGGGCGAAAGAGCATGTACATCCAATGTACACGCCTGATCATTCCACGCGTCGACGAACCGAAACGTCATCGCAATGTCATCAGCAATTTCGAAGACTTAGAGTACTGACGCCGCGCGGCCCGCGGCTTGCTCAAGGGTGCCATGCTCCCTGCGGTGGGAGTGAAGGAGGCCCATTGATGGCGCGTTTCAAGCGTTGGACCCACGGCGTGGTGGCCAGCATCGACAGTCTGATCGTCCAAGTAGAAAATCACGAAGCACAGGTCTCGAGCGCGCTGCGCGAGCTCGAGCAAGGTGTCGCGCGTTCGAAAGTGCAACTGATTCGCGTCGAACGCGATGGAAAGGCGCTCGAGCAAGCGCTCGCCGAAGAGCGCGAGTCCGCCATCCGTTGGCGCGACCGCGCTGCACGCGAGGAGCAGGAGCTGCGCGCCCTCGAATGTTTGCGACGTCACAAGCGCAGCGAGCGAAGGGTGCTCGAGTTGACCCAGAACCAGACCGAGCATGCGCGGGTCGAACAGCAACTCAAACGCGACATTCGAACCTTGGAGCAACGCTTGTTCGAGCTCCGGCAGCAACGTAACACCATGCGCACTCGTCAATCACGGGCCGAAGCGTTCAGCGTCGTGCAGGGCGCAGGGGACCTCGAAAGCGGGGAAATCGGCGCGATTTTCGAGCGCTGGGAGACCCGCGTGGCCGAGACCGAGGTGCACAGCGGTTGCTTGCTCACGACCATGGATGGCTTCGACGAGGAGTTCTTGGACGCCGAGGAAATCGCCGCGTTGAAGCTCGAGCTCGAAGAGCTGCGTAAACGACAGGAGAATGCCTGATGCAACTGCAAGAACGCTCGAAAGTGGGTGCTGGTGAAGTACCAGCACCGCGAGCCCCCAACCGCGAGCACGGCGTGAGCGCTGCAGCCAATCCGGTCCTCGGCTCTGGCTTCGATTCCGCAGTCGGTTCCACAGTCGACTCTTCCTTCGATCCAGACGCGTTCACACGTGCGTTGCGTATCGCAGGCGCGGCGCTGGTGGTCGCCGCGGCCTCGACGTTCATGTTGCAGAACTGGCAGGCGGGCAACGACCTGATGCGCTACGCGATGCTGCTCGGACAATCGCTGCTGCTCGCGGCCGCGGCCTATTTCGTCGGGCTCACGGTGCGCGAAGGGCGTTCTGCGCGCACCTTCCTGGCTTTGGTGCTGGCGACCATCCCGATCAGCTTTGCCGTGCTGGGCGGGCTGGTTTATTCACAGTTCCACCTCGGTCAGCTGCCTCCCCTGCCGCAATATGCGAGCTGGGTAGCGCCGAGTCGGAGCGCTGCGCTGTTGGCAGTGTTGGGCACCTCGATCGTCGTCGGCCCGCTTGCCTTGGTCAGCTTCACCGCGCTCGCGCGCCAAGAAGCGAAGGCACTCACGCTCGCCTTCTGCGGCGCAAACTTGCTGGTGCTGGTGCCCTTGCGGCAGCCGGAGGCGGTCGCAGCGCTTGCCGGCGGCGCGTTGCTCGTGCTCCTGCGCCTCGAGCTCACGCGCTTTGCCACGGCGACACAGCTCGACACGCCCGAAGGCAAGCTCGCGCGCCTCATGCCCTTCGTGCCGCCTGTGATCATGATCGGCCGCGTGATTCATCTGTATCATGTCGGGCCAGCCTCCATCGGCGGTGTGCTGCTGATCGCCGCCGCGGCCTTGTGGCAATTGCTGTCACCCGCGGCGAGCGACTTCCGCCGTGACGCGGGCGCATGGATCGCAAGCTCACTCGGTGTAATCGGATGGGCCCTCTGCTGGTCCGAAATCATGATGCGATTGCCGTCGACGGGAGTATCGATCTTGCTCCTGGGTTTGCCCGCCGCTGCGGTGTTCTTGTTGTGCGCCGCACGTGCTTCCCAAAGCAGAAGCGCGTTGCTCGGCATGGGCACGATCTTGGCGCTGATGACCGCGCTCTCGGCCAGCGCAGTCGACCGCGGCACTGCCGCCGCATTCTGCTGCATCGTGTTGGGCGTTGCGGTCGCGGTGTGGGGCGCGTCGGTACGCGCGCGCCGGCGCATCGCCGCGGGTGCGTTGGTCGCACTCTGGGGCCTCGGCCTACAAGTGTGGCTCGCCGCTCACGCGGACAACCTGCTGCGCTGGGTCAGCCTCACCGTCGCCGGTATCCTGCTCATCGTGTGCTCGGCGTACATCGAGCGCAATCGGGCTCGACTTGCTCGCCTTTGGCAATGGGGCGTCGCCACGAAGTAGTCGCGCTGCGCTGAGCCTTGCACGAGCCGGTGTGCACACGCGCACCGCGCTCGTGCTCTTCGTTGCATCCGCTTGGCGACGCGAACGAGTGGGCGCTCTCAGTCCAGCATCGCACCTCGAAGCACGCACTGTTGCCGGCTCTTTTCGCTGCGCTCGGCGGCGCCCTCTCTCTCGTGCGCGACGCCGAAGGCTGGGGGTGCTGCGACGTGTTGATTGACCATCGATAGAACTCGAACCCCACCGGGGACGTGGTGGCTCAATGGTGATGGGCGTGGGCGTCGTGGGGACCGTGGACGTCGTGGGCGTGTTCGTGTTCGTGCGGTGGCGGGGGCACGATGGTCGAGATCCAGAGGCGCGCCGTGCGTTTCCAGATCCCGAAGAGCAGCAGCACGCTCAGCGTGATCGCGGCGCGGGGGCCCAATTCGCCCTGCGAAAGCGCGCCGTCGAGCGGAGATGCGGAAAGACCGAGCTGGTCTGCGCCGAGCGCGAGGGCGAAGCACGCGACGGTCGTCAGCACGCGCAGCTTGAGCGCCGCCTTCGAGCTCTTGACGAGGGGAGCGAGCGTCGCAAAGAGCAAGATCGCGCCCGGAGTCAAGCCGAGGCCAGCGAACCCGGCGCCGATGAGCACGGCGCCGGGGGCCGCGACCGGCGTGAGGTTCGCGATCAAAGCAACGATGACCAGCTCGACGAGCGGTCCACCACTGCGTCGATGCAACGCCGAGATGGGGACGCTGGTGAGCAGCGCGCCGATCAACAAGCCGAGGACGAGCCACGGGCCGGAGGATTCGAGGGCCTCTGACGCGCGCACCCGCCAGTGCTGGCGGAGCGCGGGTTCAGGCGTGGCAGATTCAGCGGCTCGGTATGGCAAGAACGCGAGAGCGGCGCTCGTGAACAAGAGCCGAAGGCCAGCGGCTACGAAGCCGAACAGCGCAATACTCAGCAGCACGCTTTCTGCGCCGAGCACGCCTGCGGGCAGCGCCGCGCGTGACCATTTGGAATGGCGGTCCGTCGTCCGCAGGGCAAACGCTGCGGCCAGCAGCGCGACCAAGATCACGAGCGAGGTGCGTTCGGAGAGCTCCACGAGCGAGTGCGCGAAGTCACGCGTGCCCGGCTCGTCACTGTGCCATACACCGAGCAAACTGACCGCGACGCCCACCGCGGCGACGAGCAGGTCCAATGAGCGCGCGAAGGGACCGCGCGCAGGGTCCTCGGTCAAGTCGTGAGTGACGACGTGCAGCAAGAGCCCCGCTGCGACCGCAGCGATGATCGGAGAGAAATGTTCGATGGTGGCGGCCGCGGCGAGACGCGAAAGCAAGATGCCGACGACGCTCGCCAAGGCGAGGCCAAGCGAACGCAAGACGGCGGCGCGCGCACCAAAGGTGGTGCGGTACGCCAGCGAAACGACGGCGATCAGCGGCACCGTGTGTGCGGCGAGCGCGACGATCACGTCGAGGTGCGAACCTTGCTCGGTCGGCAAGCGCGTGTACGCGCCGAGCCCGATGCCGTCCGCCACGTGGTGCACGACCAAGCCCCAATAGCCCGCTTCGAGTACGGCGTGTTGTGTCCGGCCGCTCGTCGAGCGTCGACCGATGAAATGGGCCAGCGCGGGAGCGAACCAGCCCGCCAGGAACAACAGCATCGAAATCGGCCCGAGCTCCCGCAAAGCTTCGGGAAGCAAGTGCATGACCACCACCGCTACGGCAGCCAAGGTCGCGAACGTGCGCATGTAGCCGAGCACCGCGCGCGAAGTGCTGGGCACGAAGGACAGCGCCGCGCCGAGCAGCACGGAAAGGACGGCAACGAGGAGAGCGAGGAGCACGCGCGGGGCCCCGGGTCTAGCTCAGTCACTGCCCTTCGCCAAAGCTTGGGGCGAATTGCCCGCAAATCAGCCACGGGCGCTGCTGCATTGTGCCACGAACGGCGGGAAGATTCGTTCAGCGATTCGGACGTTACCTCCAGCTCCCGCTTCGGCGTCGCCGTGGGAGCAGCCTGGTGGCGGCCGTTCTGGAGCAGGGCACGACGGGAAACTTATCGACACACGTGAGCGCGTTTGCAAGTCGCGAGTTGGGCGTAAACTACGCGCCATGATCATCCGAATCGCAAAACTGTCGTTTGCATGCGCGGTGTGCGCAACGCTCGCCGTTGCTTGCCACAACTCATCATCGTCGTCGTCGAGCGAACGAGCTGCGCCGGCGGAAGAAAAGAAGATCGCTGAAGTGACCGTTACGGATGTCCAGCGCTTCGTCAAAGACAAGAGCGCGACCATCTTGGACGCCAACGACGGCGATACGCGCAAAGAGTACGGCGTCGTTCCGGGCGCGGTGTTGCTCTCCGGAAAGGACTACCCGCTCAGCTCGCTGCCCGCGTCGAAGACGGACAAGCTCGTCTTCTATTGTGGTGGCACGCAGTGCCGCGCGTCCGATAAGGCAGCTGAGCGTGCCGCCTCCGCCGGCTACGCAGACGTGAGCGTGATGCGCGCCGGCATCCGCGGTTGGAGGGACGCTGGACAAGCGACGAACCCGGCCCCGCAGAGCTGAGCGCGAATCACGCCGCTTTCGCTCTGATTTGCGGAGTGACGGACAGCTCGAGCGGCTGTCCGTCGCGCTGCAAGCGCAGCGCTATTTCACGCCCGCCCGAGAGCACGAGCACTCTTTGTAGATCGTCCACGCTGTAGAGTGGACTGTCGTTGGCAGTGAGCAGCAGATCGGCGGCCTTGATATTTGCTGCACTTGCCGGTGACGCTTGCGCGACCCCGTGTACCCGCACCGCGCGCGATTGCCCGATTTCTGCAGCAATTCTCGGTGAGAGATCGACGCCTTGCGCAGAAATGCCGAGCAGCGGGCGTTCGATCCGCCCATCACGGATCAACACCGCGGTGACCCAGGCCGCGGTGTGCGCCGGGATCGCGAAGCCCAGCCCGTGCGCGCGTGGAATCACCGCCGTGTTGATGCCCACGACCGCGCCGCGCGCGTCGAGCAGCGGGCCGCCGGAATTGCCCGGATTGATCGCAGCGTCGGTCTGCACGAGCCCTTCGAACGGGCGCCGCCCCGGACCGGGTAGACTGCGATCGATGGCGCTCACGACGCCCAGACTCACGGAACGCTCGAAGCGCAGGGGATTGCCGATCGCCACCACCAATTGACCCACGCGCAGGCGTCGCGACTCGTCCAAGGACAGATTCGGCAAACCACGCGCACCCACGCGCAGCACGGCGAGATCGCTCGCGTGATCTTCGCCGACCACTTCGGCGCGGAGCTCTTCACCGCCCGCGAGTCGCACGCTCAGTACACCCGCGCGGCCGTGCACGACGTGAGCATTGGTGATCACATAGCCGTCACCCGAAACGATGATGCCGCTGCCTTGGCCATGGCCGTGTTCGACGGCCACGACGCAGGGAGCCGAGCTTTCCACCAGCCTCTCGAGCTCATCGGAAAATTCGCTCAAGCGGGACATCTCACGACCTCGCGCTCGGGGTGACCGAGAGTTCCCGAGGCTCACCCGCTCGCAAGATGCGCAGCGCTACGGTGCGCTGTGCGCGCTCCTCCAGCACGGCTTGCAAATCCGGAATGCTCTCGACGCGCTCGCCGTCCAACGCGAGCAGCACGTCACCCAAGAAGACCCCCGAGCTTGCTGCCGGACCGTTTTCTTGTAGGCCGGTGACCACCAAGCCCACGCGCTGTCCGATACTTTCGGCGACGCCCTGCGGCAAGCGCGCGGGCGTCGAACTCACGCCCAAATAGCCGCGTTGAATCTGACCGTGCGAGAGCAGCGCCGTCAGCACCCGCTCGATCGTCACGGTAGCGAGCGTAAGCGCCGTCCCGCGCAGAATCCCCGAGGAATTCAAGCCGATCACGCGCCCAGAGGTATCGACCAAAGGTCCGCCCGAGAAGCCCGACTCGATGCTGACGTCGCTCTGGATGTAGCGCTCGATCTTGCCGCCGCCCGGCGCTCGCCATTGCTCAGAAAGCGCGCTGATCACCCCCAAGTTCGAGCGCACGGTGCGCCCCGGTCGACTCAACGCGAGCACCAGATGGCCGCGGCGAACGCTGTCCGCCGCTGCTCGCTCGGCCACCGGCAACGCGGCGGCGTCGACGCGCAGGAGCGCAAGATCGCTCGATAGATCGGCACCCACCAAGGTCGCTGCATGCGACTGCCCCGTTTCGAGCGTCACCTCCAACCCCTCTTCCCGCTCGAGGCCGTGTGCAGTCGTGACGATCAGTCCCTCAGCCGACCATATCAGACCGGACGCGGGACGACGACGCCCAGTCTCGACGCGCACGACACTGGCGCTCACGCGCTCGACGGCATCGGCCAGGGCATTCGACAAATCTTGTGCTGCGTTGCTCATGCCTACAAACTAGGCCTGGCTTCAAACGACGGGTATCCGCCGATCGGCCAGGGCGGGCTCGAATGGGTTGTTCGCGCGGTTGCCCGCGTGTGGACACCTTCGCCGTGTCAGGGCAGAGCAAGAACACGGCGCACCACCTGCCCGATTGGGTAGGTCGATTCACAACATCAATAGTCCTCGACGCGCCGCGCTGACCACCGCTTCCGTGCGCGTCTCGGCATCGAGCTTGTTCAGGATCGCGTTGACATGAAACTTCGCCGTATGCTCGCTGATTTTCAGGCGATCGGCGATCAGCTTGTTCGATAGCCCTTCAGCCATCAAACTCAGAACCTCCGCTTCACGGGGAGTCAGCAGTAAGTTCTCTTGGGCCGCTGCACGCGCGGACAGCAGACTTCGGACCAGCAGGGGTTCGAACACGCCCAGGCCGCTGCCGAGCGTGCGCAGCGCGACCAGCAAGCGTTCGCCCTCGAGATTGCGTGGCAGGACGCCCATCGCGCCCGCCCGCAGTAGCTCGAGCGCCGACTCTTCATCCTGAACGAGCGCAAGCGTCGGCGTACGCTCCAGCAGCGTGCGATCAGCACCGGGTTTGGCTCCTGCGCCCACGTCCCACAGCAGGATTTCTGCGCCGTGCACCGCGAGTGTCTGGTCCGGAGAGCTGGCTTGTCCAACGACGGCGAACTCCCGCTCCGGGCGAAGCTGAGACACGAGCCCGCTGCGAACGAGCGGATCCTCGGCGATCACGGCAATGCGCAGGATTTTGGGCAGGGTCTTGATCTAAGGCGCGGGCAGCACTTGTAAAGGCCGGGCGGTTCCGCTCTGCGCGGCGCGCAAAGTCTTGTAAGAAGAGCCGGCCGTGACTGACGCCATCGATCCGACGCAAGACCCGAGCGATCCCGAATACGGCGTGCAGTTGCCCGCGGGATTGCGACTCGAGCGCCCCGTTTCCGGCGGGGTACGGCTGGAACTGCGTTTGAGCCCGGTCAACCGCGCACTATCGGCGCTGCCGCGCTTATTGTTGGTGGGCGGAGTCGTGTTTACGCTGGTCGAGGCCTGGCGCCATCACGTGTTCATCGCCTTTTGGTTCTTAGGTTTGCCATTTTTGGCTTGGTTACGTGGACCTGCGCAGCGGTCGGTGCTGATTGCCGAGCGGCAGCTCGAGATCGAAGGCACGCGGCGATTCGGTCGCTCCTTCGTCCTGCCGCGTGCGCAGATCGAACGGATCGAAGTCGGTCGTGTCGGCGTGTATCAGCTGTACCAGCGCGCGCTGATCGTCACGCTGACCGACGGGCGCGCGGCCGCGCTATTCGTGGGCATCTCCGCCGTTCAAGCTCGCTTCGTGAACGACGGATTGCAACGCTGGTTGGGAAACGCCGAAGCTTAGATCGCGCCCTGCAGGGTCTCGAGCTGGGCGTAGCAGCGCTCGAGCCACAAACGAACACGCTGACGCTCGAGCGGCTTGAGTCCGCCTTCGGCGTTGCCGTTGATCGCGCCCCAGAAGCTCGAGCCCAAGCGATCGACCTTGAACATTGCTTGCGCGTCGAGCTCCGGCAGATCGATGACTTTGCCGCCGAGTTGATCGAGCTTTCGCTTGGCTTCCGACTCGTCGAACTGGGTGAAGTTCTTGGAGCGACCAAAGTTGCGCACGACTCGGTGTTCGAAGCGGTCGCCGAATAGCGTGAGCGCACGCTCGATTTCGCCCACCGAGGCGAAGCCGCCGTCGGTCACGTGCCAAAAGCTCATGCGAATACCGGCTTCATTGGCGAACCCGAACACGTTGGCCTCGGACAGCCAACGCCACAGCGTGCGCACGCTCTGTGCGGGCATATCGATCAGCACGCGGCGATCCGCGCCGAGCGCGCGATCGACGATTTGATCGGCGCTCTCCGGGTCGCTCAGGTCCACGGACTGCGAGTAGTCCGCGTACATTCGAACCAAGGCGCCGTGGGACAAATCACCGTCCACCGCAGCAAACGGCAGCGCGCGATCGATGAACCATTGCGCAAGCAGGCGCGCGACCACGCTCTTACCGACGCCACCCTTTTCTCCACCAACGAAATGTATGTGACTCACGGAGTTCGTAGAATCCAATAGCGCCGCGGGGTCAAGCGGCAATGGCCGCGTGTAAAGCAATGGCGCACCGGACACGGAACCGGCTCTTCGAGCGGGTCATCGATCGCGCGCTTGCGCCGGCGCCCCTCAAGTCGCAAGTTTTTGTGACCGATACCGAATCGACGACCATGACGACAGCACTGGGTTTTGCACTGTTCGATACCGCGATTGGTCGCTGTGGAATCGCTTGGGGCGCAGGCGGCATCTCCGGCGTCCATTTGCCGGAAGCGAACGCGAGTGCAACTCGACGCCGCATGCTCTTGCGTTACCCAGAATCGAGTGAAGGCGCGCCGCCACCCGTCGTTCAGCGCGCGATCGATCGAATCATTACCCTGCTTCGTGGTGAGGCTACGGATCTGGAGCAGATCGCGCTGGATATGACGCGCGTGCCGACGTTCCATCGGCGCGTCTACGAACTCGCGCGCACCATCCCGCCGGGGAAAACGCTGTCCTACGGGGAGGTCGCGTCGCGCATCGGCTCGCCCGGCGCCGCGCGCGCGGTCGGGCAAGCGCTCGGGAAAAATCCGTTTGCCATCGTGGTTCCCTGCCATCGCGTGTTGGCAGCCGGCGGCAAGCCTGGTGGCTTTTCCGCCAATGGCGGCGTTCAAACCAAGCTCAAGATGCTACGCATCGAACAGGCACAGCGCAGCTTGTTCGACGGTGATGGCCAGCTCGGCTTCGATCCAGCTCTGGCCGTGGCTCGACTGAGCGCGGCAGATCCAAAGCTCGCGCGCTTGATTGCGCGCATCGGCCCGTGTCGCTTACAGCTCAGAACCACGCCCAGCATCTTCGCGGCGCTCGCGGAATCGATTGTCTACCAGCAGCTGCACGGCAAAGCCGCAGCCACGATCTTCGCACGTGTCCGGGCCCTGTTCCCGCGTGCGCGTGGTGCGCTGACGCCGGCACAAGTGCTGAGCGCGAGTGAAGCAGAGCTGCGCGGCGCAGGGTTGTCGAATGCGAAATACCTAGCCCTGCGCGACTTGGCCGAGCGTTCCCAGCGCGGCGCCATCCCCACCCTGACGCAGATTCAAAAGCTCGACGATGAAGCCATCATCGAGCGCCTGACGGAAGTTCGCGGCATCGGTCGTTGGACAGTAGAGATGCTGCTCATCTTCCGTCTGGGACGTCCGGACGTGCTGCCGGTCGATGACTACGGAGTGAGAAAGGGGTTCGCGATCGCCTTCGGCACGGACGAGCCACCATCGAAGGCGGAGCTCGAAGCACGTGCCGAGCGATGGCGGCCTTATCGTAGCATCGCCAGTTGGTATCTGTGGCGCGCGACCGACTCGCTCTAAATTTCGTCGGCGTCTGGTCGAAGCTCGACGCGCTACGCTTGCGCGAGGCTTAGAGAGCGCGAAGGACGCGCGAGCAGCTCACCGGGGCGCTACCACTGGGGGCACGACCCAATCTTCCTCGCCTTCCGGCTTCGGTTGCGGGCCGGCAACGATGCCAACTAGGTCCGGATCCTCACCGTCCGCTCCCGCTACGCGGGGAACCTTGGCTGCGTTGCGTTCTTCCTTCTTGGCTGCCTTGTCACGTGCGTGGCCCTGACGGGCGGCTTCACGTTGACGCTTTTTGGCGCTCTGGGGTCCTGGCATTCGAGCGATGCTTTCTGTGGCTCGTAGAACAATTCTTGACCCCGATCAGCCACGATGAACGGGACAAGGCGCGACGCGCAAGAGGCGCGTCGCGCAGCCCCTAGGTCAACTCACCAACGGTCGCGACGGTCGCCGCCGCCACCACCACGGCCACCGCGACCACCACCGCCGCCGCCGCCGCCGCCGCCGTAGCCACCACCACCACCACCGCCGCCACCAGTGCGGGGCTTGCGCTCTTCCGCAATGCTGACGCGCAGCGGACGGCCTTCGAGGTCCGTGCCGTCGAGCTCGGCAATCGCTTTCTGAGCGTCTGCGTCACTGCCCATCGAGACGAATGCGAAGCCGCGCGAACGGCCCGTCTCGCGATCAATCACCAGCTTGGCTTCGGTGACTTCACCGGCCTGGCCGAACGTGCGCAAGAGGACGTCTTCGGTGGTGTGAAAAGAAAGGTTGCCCACGTACAATCGGTTGTTCATTACTTACTACTCTCTACTGTCGTGCCCCCTGCGGGGCGTTGCTACCGGACCGAGATTTCTCGGCTTCGGTATCGGTGTAAAATCCACCGCGTCACACGGTCATTGCTGGGAAACGACTTGTCCGCGACGCCCGTGTTTGTGACGAGAGAGCAGTCAGACGGTTACCGAACACGCTGTGCACGAAGCCTTCTAGCGCGGATCCCGGGCGCGCACAACCGATCCCCGGGCAAATGGCCGGTTTTTGTTGTCTCAGGCCGGACAATTCCTGCTCCACGAGCCCGCCAATTCGCTCGGACTCTCGGCCGACGGCCCCCGGGGGAGCCCCTCGAAAGCCAGCTCGTCCAACGCCGGGTCGCTCCGGAATGGAGGCGTTCACGAAATCAGCCGGTACCGAGTCCGCCTCGAGCGTTCGGGTCGGGAGCTTCAGCGCGGCAGCGAGGGGGAGACTGCTAGAATGAAGGGCGAGCGGCGGCGCGCTCTCGGAGGCTTTTCAACGGTAGGATTTGGATGAGCACCCTTGGAAACGAGTATTTACCGGTAGCCTATTTGCCGGGCGCGAGTGGACGCTCGACGGTTTGGGAGCCGATTGCCAACGTGCTTGCCCATCGGCGTGAAGCTTTTTTGTTTGCTTATCCCGGCCTCGGTGATGCACCGAGCGATGACACGATTCGCTCACTGCCGGATCTCGTGCGCTGGGTGGCTTCCGAACTCCCGGATCGCTGCGACGTGGTGGCGCTGTCCATGGGCAGTACGATCGCGCTGCGACTCGCGCTCGAATATCCGGAGCGTATTCGGCGCCTCGTGCTGGTCACGCCGTGCGGCGGACTGGATGCGGCGCGCTTTGGCGCGCTCGATTGGCGCGGAGCGTTCGTCGCCGCACGGCCGTTCGCGCCGCGCTGGTTCGTGACCGACACCAGCGATTTCAGCGACCAATTGAGCCAGATTAGCGCCCCGACGCTACTCGTGTTGGGCGAAGACGATCGCATTGCGCCGCCCGCAATTGGTCAATTTCTGGTCGAGCAATTGCCGAATGCGAGGCTCGAAGTGGTCTCGGATGCGACCCACGATTTGGAAGAGGAGCATCCGGCGTTCTTGGCGAGCTTGATCGAAGCGCACTTGCGCCGTTGAGGCTCGCGCTGCAGCAGCGAGCCGTTGAGGCACTCAGAGAGCAAGTCCGAGCCCGAGCACGAGCGCTTGCTCCCCGAGGGGTACTCCTTCGCCGAAAATGTTGAGTGCTCTCGAGATGCGGAAGGCCACGCCTGCGCCGAGCTGATAGTGATGGGTGTCGGTGCCAGTGACGGATTGCCCTTGGTAGTGCCAAAAGACTGGGCCACCGAAAACCCGCGCAAGAGCGTACGGGTGCACCACCCGCGCGAGTGCCATTCCGAACTGTGCGCCTAGGCGAAGGTCGAACGCCGTGTAGCTCGTACTGCCGGCAGTGTCGGTGTCGGATCGTAAATGAGTTCGCGCGCTGCTGAACGAGAACCCCGAGGTCAAGAGCAGGAAATAGCGACCATCGTCGAACGCGCGAAAATCAGCGCCGATCAGGGCGGTCGGACCAGGGGTGAACCGATACTCGCCGTCCGGAGCCGTCAAGGTACCGCCGAACGCCGCTCCAGCCCCGACTTGCAACACGAGCTTGGGCGTCGGCAAATATGCCAACGTAGCCAGCGTTGCATAGCGAACTTGATCGGCCTGCAAATCATCACTGAACCGCAAACGCGTCGAAGTGTAGAGCCCGCTCACTCCGACGGCCCAATGCGGTCGCGCGGCTTCATTGTGCTCGGCCAGACTGCACGAAGCAACGCCCGAGGCGGAGACGCCGCAAGCCTGCGCAGGGGACGTTTTGCACATGAGCAAGCCGAAGGCGATCGACGCCAGCACGCCCAGCTCGACAGCACTCCGATTCGTGATCACGATCGCGATCGTGACGGGCATTCCGGCGAACGTCGAGCAATATCGGCCGGCACGCGAAGCCGCGCACGACTGAGGCGCCCTTGGAGCCCTCGAATGGCTAAGTCGATCGCTCTCGCGGCCGATTGCATCCTGGCTCTGAGCTTCAGCGCGTTTCGCCGCAACGAAGCTGTTCCTGCGCTTCGTCGCGGAGCCCGGCCGTCGCGCGGAGGAGGTACTTTGTTTGCACAGTACCTTGCGACCGACGAGAACGCTCGTCGGTGACGGGCCAGCGAATCGAAGATGAGGTGAGAGCGCCTCGAGGAGCCGCCACGAGAGCTACGCGCCGCCATGCGGATTTCCGCGCCCGCTTACCCAAAAGCCAGCGCAGCCATTCGAGGGCCCTTAGTCGCAGCCGATGCGAGCATCATCGAAGGCGATGTCGTCGATGAAGGCCGTGAAACCCGGCGGAGCGCTCTGATAGTTGATCCAACCGACGCGCAGTTCTTCGAACTGGCTCGGGATGTCGGAGCCGTCGTAGTTGCCGGCGCCATGAGCAAAGTGCAGCACGTCCTTGCCGTCGAGATAGAGCGTGTAGCTCTGATTCGAGGCATCGATGTGATACTCGGCGCAGTGCCAGTTCGCGTCGAACGTAAAGTCGTAGCTCGTCTCGGTACCGAACTCCTGCTTGCCGATGACCTGCACGTTGTAGATGTAGTTGTGACGGCCGCCGACGTCCTTCGTGTCCTTCGCTTGCTTGACGGTATCGATGGGCCGATAGTCGGAGCGTCCATTCTTCGGGCCGTCGCCGATGAGCGATACCAGCGTCGAGTGGACGAACGCGTCGGGGACCGGCGTCTGCACCTTGAAGTAGATACGGCCCCAGTGCGCGCTACCGAGCAGCTTGGCGTCGTGATAGATGCGGCGCTCGGCGCTTGCCGCGGGACCGAGGCGAAGTGCACGCGAACCGCCGTGCACCTCATCATCGCCAACCGTCGCCAGCTCGCCGTGGCGCGTCCAGCCGCTCGGTACGCCGCCAAGCTCCGTAGTTTCGAAGTCCTCGCACAGCAGGAGCTCGCGACCAGCGCAGCCCGACTGCCCCGAACTTCCGGCGCTCTCGGGGGCGCCACCCGCGAGGGCACTACTGCCCCCGTTCCCTGCGCGCGTGCTGTCCGGGCTGCCGCCTGTGGCGTTCGCCGACCCCGCACTTTCGCCCGCCGTCTCGTGACCCGCGCTGGTCTCGCCTCCCTTCGCACCAGCGGCTCCGCCCGTTGTTGGGGGACCTTCACGACCACCTCCGGACACGCCCTCGTCGACCGTTCCGGACGCTCCACCCGGGTTGACCTTCGCTGCGGGTTCGCTGGAGCACGCGCCGGCAGCGAGCGAAAACCAGCCGATCACCACGGCCGCTTGCGCGATGTGCACCGTTTTCCGCCGAATCATACTGCACGGAGGATGACCCGCGAAGGTAGCGAGACGGCTCACGCAACGAACGCTTTTTCCCAACCAATGTGCGAGGCTAGCGACACATGGCCGCTCAACGAGCCTCGAAGCCTCAGCACTTCGTGAATCTAGACGGTTCAGCGCCGCAACCATTTTCGGCTGTTTTCAAATGGGCGGTCACCGATCGCCTACTTGGTCGGCGCCGCAGCGGCCCGGTCGGTTCACCAGCCCCGCAGGTCGCGGTCGCTCCTTCGGTGTTGAAGCGTCCGCCGAGCGTGGGCGAACCCGCACGCCTCACCTGGATTGGACACGCGAGCTGGCTCGTCCAGCTCGATGACGTGTCATTGTTGGTTGATCCGATCTTCTCCGAGAGCATCGGACCTGGCGTGAAGCGCTTCGTGCCGCCACCTGTCACGGTGGCAGAACTGCCGCGGATCGACGCGCAACTGGTCTCGCACAACCATCGCGATCACCTCGACTTGCCGTCGCTGCGCGCCGTTGGGAGTCCGATCGTCGCCGGGCTCGGGCTGACCCCTTTCTTTGCCAAGAGCGGACTATCTTGCACGGAGCTCGAATGGTGGAGCGAGACCCGCGTGGGGCCGGTCACCATCCGCTTCGTGCCATCCCAACACTGGAGCCGGCGCGGACTGAATGACGGCAATTCGACCCTTTGGGGTGGCTTCGTGATCGAAGGCTCGACGGCACGGCTGTATCACTCGGGCGATACGGCATACTTCGATGGCTTTGCCGAAATCGGCCGGCGGTCGGGCCCTATCGATGCCGCCATGCTGCCGATTGGGGCTTACGACCCAGCCTGGTTCATGAGCAAACAACACATGAACCCGGAGGAGGCCGCGCGCGCGTTCACGGATCTCGGTGCTCGCCATTTCGTAGCCATGCACTTCGGGACATTCAAGCTGACCGATGAGCCCCTCGACGAGCCGCCGGCCCGGCTGGCAAACGAATGGCAGCGCCGCGCGCTCGATCCGACCGTGTGTCACGTCTTGCCGATCGGCGGCACACTGCACGTCGCTCGCGGCAGCTGAGCACGTTTTTCGCGAGCTATCGCGAACGAGAGGATCGGCGGGAACTTCGGGTTATCGACGTTGTCGGTCCTCGAGATGTCCGAAAATGAGCTGTCCTCTGCGCGATTTTGGCAGATTTGGGCGGTCGCGGGCGCATTTGCTACGGCCATTGCCGGCGTTCGGCTCCTTCGGCCGATGAGCGTCGCGCCGGTGCACGCAGCAAGCCAAGGAAGCTTGGCTCCGAAGAGTCAAACCGAGCGACTAGTGTTCGAGCTCAACTCACCGGCTACACCCACCGTTGATCGACTGTTCGCGCGGCTCGCGATTGCGGCAACCGCCGCGGAGCGCTGCACGCTGCTCGAGCAAGTGCAGCCCAGCGAAGACGCGCAGGCGACGTACGCCATCACCGCAGTGCTCGAGCGCGCGCAACTGAGTTCGGTGCGCGCGTGCGCGACGCAGGCCCTCGTTCGTCAGCCGACCGTGGAAGCGCGCAGTTGGCTCGTGGATCTTGCCGAAGATCCGCAACCAGAGGTCCACGCGAGCGCGCTCGAAGGTTTGGCGAGTCGCGACGCTGCCTCTCGTCTGCTCGTCGTAGAAGCAACACATAGTGAAGATCTCGAACTGCGTATCAGCGCGGTAAAGGCGTTGCTCGAGGCCGCCCGAGAGGAAGGGTACGTCGCGGCCGCCTCGGTGTTGCCAATGATCGAGGACACCGACACTTTGGCGTCATTGATCGACGCGCTGGGGGATTCGCATGATCCGCGCGCGCTGCCGACACTCGAGACATTGCTGGAAAACGCGGACCGCGAGAGTCATTTGCACGCCATCACCGCCCTCGGCGAGCTCGGCGTCGTGAGTGCCGCTGCGCGGCTCGCCGCATTCCTGGAGTTGGGTTCGAGCGAGGAGTTCACTGCTGCTGCCGAGGCGCTGAAGAAGCTCAGCCCCGAGCTCGCGCTGATTCGGTTGCGAGCCGTGCTAGGCTCGGCGAGCAGTGAACGGCAAGAGCTCGCGCTGTCGGCGTTGCTGTCACTCGACGTGCCGGATATGCCGACCATCATGCGCCAGCAGCTGGAAAGCGGTCAGCCCGGACGCGCCCGCATTGCGCTGCACTGGTTGATCGATGCGCCAGATCCGTCATTCGAATCCGCGCTCGTGGCGGTAGCCGAGAGCGGTGATTGGCACGCGCAGGGACTCGCCATGGAGGCATTGTCCAAATTGTCTTCTGCCAGCGCGCAAGCCGCCGTGCAGCGTTTGACGAGCACCATGCCGGAATCGTTCGAACGACGCTTCACCGAACCGACTGCCGAGAACCTCGCGCACGCGCGAGAACGACGCATCGCGCGGCTCAGCCGCGACAATGGCGTGCAGCCTGGGACCCTGATCGAGCTCGCTCGAGACCCGGACCAGAACGCGCAAATGCACTCCTCGTCTTTCTCTCCAGAAATGAGCTGCCTGCCGAACTTTGGGCGCAAGTGGTGCAATGCGCGCCAGCGAGCACCCTCGAGCGCATCGTCGAGCGCAACGCGCATGCGTCTGGTCAAGCCAAAGAAGGCTTGATCCAAGGCCTCGGTCGACGCGGTGATCCGAAGTTCGCGCCGACGCTTCGCGCCGAACTGCGAGGCGACCGGCACAACAGCGCGCTGACGGCGCTCGCGCAGCTCGGCGATGAGTCGGTCGCAGCAGAACTCCTGCAACTATCGAGAAGTGAAGACAGTTCTGACCGTTCGCTGGCGGTGCAACTGCTCAGTGCACGCAACGATCGCGAGGCGACCCATGAACTCGAGCGACTGGCCTCCGATCCGGACACGCAAGTGATGAGTGAGGCGCTGCACGCTTTGCAAGCGCGCTCGCCCGAGCTCGTGGCTCGGCTCGCAGGGCACGCAGTGCGCGAGGCAGCGCCAGAGGAGCGCGCGGATGTGCTCTCGGCGCTGAGCGACCTGAAGCCGACCCTGAGTCGACCTCTGCTCGAGGCAGCGCTGAGCGATACCGATGATGCCATCGCCGTGCAAGCCATTCAGGCGCTGGGCAATCTGCGTGGTCCGGCGAGCGCGCAGCGCTTGCTTTCCATCGCCAACGACTCCCATCGTTCCGAAGAAGTGCGCGAGGAAGCGGCTAGCAATCTGCGCGCGCTGGGTGGACCCTTGGTTCGTGCAAACACGGCGTTGCTGGACGAGTTGCTCGAACCGGAAGCGCAGGAGTCCTTCGTATGCAATCCCAATTGAAGGGCTCCTCGATCTGGCGCGCGTTTGCGCTGACGTTGAGCGCGAGTGCGCTCACGCTCGCGCTGTGCGGCAGAACCGTTCGCTCGCAGAAGCCCGTCGTTCGCGGCGACCCGCCGGCGACGGACACGACGGGACACTCGGACGCAGAGTCCACGGCGATTGTCCAGTCGAGCGGGTTGCGCGAAAACGGCGATGCTGCGGCACTCGAAGCGCTGATCGCGATCGCCGAGCGAGGCGAACCGCGGTTACTGAGTGGCGCGCTGGAAGGCATCGCGCAGATCGGCGGTGATCGGGCGCGAGAATTCCTGGCACGGCACTTCGAGGCCGCGACTGACGCGGAGCTGCCAGCATTCGCGTCCGCTTTGGCTACCGTCGGTGACGACCGGGCGCGGGCAATGCTGCGAGCGGCGGCGGGGTCTGCGCGTTCGGCAACTCGCGGTGCTGCCTTCGACGCGCTGTCGTCGTTGGACACCGCAGACGTTCGAGAATTCATGGTGCGTGCACTGAATTCCACCGATCCGTTGCCAGCCGCGAGCTACTTCTTGAACTGTCGCGAACCGCGCGCGATCTCGGGGCTCGAGCAGGCAGCGCGAAGCGGCGATTCGGATCTGACGCGAGTCGCGCTCGACGCATTGTTCGCACAAGGCGCGAGCGCGGAGGCTGCGATCGACCGGCTGTTGCGGGAAGACGACGAACTCTGCGACGCTTTGCTGGAGGGTCAGCCGCCCACGCTCAGCGCGCGCAAAGCGTTGCGCCGAGTGAGCATCGCGCGAATGCACGCGGGCGCGCTGACGAGCGAACGCGTCTTCGAATTTCTGCAACGAGATCTGAGCAGCGAGGCGCGCGACGCACTCGTGGAAGCGGCGCATGACCCGACCACCCGACAAAGCGCGCTCGCCGCGCTTTCCGCGCGCGGCGACAGCGGTTCTTTGCGCGCGTTGAGCGCGCTCGCCAACGACAACGAGCCGGGACTGGCGGAGCATGCAGCCTGCGCGCTGCTCTCGCAGCCAGATTCCCGCTCGCAACCGCATTTGTTGCGCTCGAACGGGGGGCATCTCCGAGAAGAAACGGCTGCGGCGTTGCTGCGCATCAATGCGCCCGGTGGGCGCTCGATTTGAACGCCGCCGCGAAGCGGGAGCCGGCACTCCAGCCCCAATTGACCGCGACCGCGTGGAAAGTCACGTTTGCGCGTTGGCTCGCCGAGAATGCGGCTAAGATCCCGCGATCGTGAACTCCGGTAGTCCGTCCGTCCCGGCCCAAGCGCGCCCCGTCAGGGCTGTTTGGCAGCTGGGGCTAGGGCTGCTGCTCACGCCCTCCGCAGCGGCGTTCGCGGCTCGTTCGTTTCCTCACTGGCGGCTCGACGCGCACCTGGCGGACGCCACTGCGTTCGTCGGCGCGGCCCTACTTCCGATTCTGGGACTCACGCTGTGCGCCATGGTCGAGGTGCGACTGACGTTCGCACTCGCGGCCGCGGCCGCTTCCGCAACGACGCTGCTCGCGGTAGTCCTCTTCCAACCTGCCCCGGTGGCCACGGTATTGGTCGTCGATAGCGCGTTGGTCTGCTTGTCTTGGGCGCTCGGTTGCTCATTGGGACGGCGAGTGCAGCACGCGGCACACTTGCTCCCCGCGTGCGTCGTGGCCGCCAGTGCGGACCTCGTATCGCTGCTTTCGCCAGAAGGACCGAGCCACGAGATCGCCGGGAGCGAGCAAGCGCTGTCGGTACTCGCGGTTTGGTTCCCCGTACCCGGCGCTGCGGCGCTGGCTCCCGCGCTGGGCGTCGGGGATTTGCTGTTCATGGCGCTGGCCTTGGGTGTCGCGCGGAAGCATAGCTTGCCCTATCGCCGCTGCGTGCTCGCCTGTGTGATCGGGACCGCGGTGGCCGGCGCGGCTGCGGGGTGGTCTGGCCGCGCCATCCCTGCTCTCATTCCAATCGCCGCAATGCTCGTACTCATGCTGCCCGGTATTCGGCAGCTCCGTCGCCAGGATCGCGCTGCCGCGCGCTGGTCGATGCTGATCGCCGGCGCGGTGGCGCTTGCAACGATTGCCCGCGCGCTGTCGAGCGGTCGCTAACTGCCCGGGATCGACTTAGCCATTCCGAGGCCGAAAAGGCCCTCGAGTGAAGAGCTCAGCGTCCGGCGCGGTGCAGCGCTTTCGAGGTCGCTTCTGCGTTCTTGACGGCGTCTCCGGCGGCGACGAGGCGAGAGCCCGAGCGTTCGCTCACGTAGTAAGCCTGTTGCTCGGTCACGAAGTACCAACGTTCGAGTCGACCCGCGCTCAGCAGATCCCCGATATCGCGGAGCTGACCCGCCGCGACACTGGCCACTGCGCACAATGTTTCGATGTCGAAGCTGCCGGCAGACTCGAGCGCTTCGCCAGCGTCCGAACTCGACGCGACGGCTTGCACCTTCAACTCTTTCAAAAGCGAGTCCATGTTCCGTTCCTTCACTCGTCGACTTCGATCTTTCGGCCGCGATACATGACGAGCTGCTTGGCTTTTGCAGCGGGCTCGGGGGCAGGCGCAGGGGCCGTCGGAGCGTTCTGTGGCGTAACCGGTGGAACGAGCTTTTGCGTTGCCGGCGGCACAGAGACGAACGCCGCGGCCCTTGCCGGCGGTGGGATGGGAGGGCCCGGCTCGACGGGTGGGACGAGTCGTAGCGCGTCGCCGGAGAACGCCTCGCGCTCGGCTGAGTCTTCGATCAGCGCCGAGAGCCTCTTCACGAAGTCAGGATAGGCCTGCACGGTGGGTTTGCCGTTTTTGAGGCGCTGCTGAATGGCGAGCCTGCCCACCGCGCCGAGTGGCTTGGCAAGCAGTTGCGAAAGGCGCGCGATGGTCGCGTCGGACACCGGCTCGCTGGGCGACGGTCGCACGATCAGCGCAGTACCGGAGACCTCGGAAACTTCGTGGTCCGGCAACGAGGAGATCGTCGAACGAAAAGCGATCGCAGCACCGCCCGCTTGCTTCGCCAAGGTCTGCAATTTGGATGCGGCAGCGTTGAGACTGACGGAGAGCACCGTGGGGTGCACCTGCTCCGTACCGATGACGATCACCGTGTAGCTCTCGACCCAACGGATCAGCACCGTGGCGTGCTCGAAGTACAGCGCGAGCGCCTGACCGCGGGTGCTCTCCAGGCTCTCGAACGTATCGAGCGACTCTCTGACACGCTGAATCACGTCGGCAAAGCTGCTCGCGGGCAACCCCATCAGGCTGTGGTGCGCGACGGGCTCTCCGTCCGGCCCGACCAGGGCGATGCCCAGTACGTTGGCGACCTCGGCCACTTGCGCGAGCGCCAGCGGAACGCCCGTTGCCGCCGTCTGGTTGGAGACGTCCGCGTGCTGCGCGCTCGGCTTCTGGGCGATCGCGCCCGATGAATTCACGACGGTGTCACTGACCGTTGCAGCCCCCCCGCCGCTCGTGACCCGAGCAGCACGCGCCAGCGACGATGACGAGGTGTAGTCGGTCGCCGACGAGGCATGCTGACCGACAGCCATGTGAAACGCCTGAGCGAGATCCTTGGCCGACGCGAAACGGCGTGCGGGATTCTTGTCGAGCGCACGCTGAAACCAGTCGTCCACCGCGCGCGGCAGGCCAGGGGTGAGCCGCGTGGCGGGAACGGGCTCCTTGCTGACGATGCCGATCAACAACTCTGCCAGTGAATTGCCCCCGAAGGGCACCACCCCGGTGAGGCAGTGATAGGCCACGACTGCCAGCGAAAACAAATCCGAACGAAAGTCTACGTCCGGTGACCCGTGGGCTTGCTCCGGACTCATGTAAGCAGGACTGCCCACGAGCTGCCCGACCACCGTGCCCGCTAGATCTTTGCCCTTCTTTTGAGCGAACTTGGCGACGCCGAAATCCAAGATTTTGAGCACGAAGCCTTCGTCGTCGTTGGCACCAACCAAAAACAAATTCTCCGGCTTCACGTCGCGATGGGAGATACCGAGCGCGTGCGCACGGCCCAGCCCTCGGCAAGCGTGGCTCACGATGCGAGCGGTAATCGCCGGCGAGAGTCGGCCGCTGCGTTCGAGCAGTTTACCGACGTCCTCCCCTTGCAGATACTCCATCGCGATATACAGACGCCCCGACGCTTCGGCGCCGAAGTCGAGCACGTTCACGACGTGCGGACTATTGATGCGCGCCGCGGCCTGGGCTTCGAGCGCAAAGCGACTGCGATGGTCTTTCTGATCTCGCAGCGCAGCGTCGATGAATTTGACCGCCACGTCGACATCCAGGGTCAGGTGACGCGCGAGCCACACCGAGCCCATCGAGCCACGCCCGAGCAAGCGCACGAGGCGAAAGCGACCCGAAATGGTAGCTCCCGGAAAGATGCTGGGCGCAGAGTCGGACGGCGGACCGTTGGCGGGCATCAGCGTTCTCTCGAGCGGTCGACGAAGATCGGCACCACAACCTGACTCCAAAGCATCCCCCCAATGCCTCGGCACTGTCAAAGCCCGATTGCCGAACAGCAACGATGCGGTGCCAAGCAGACGTGTGCCTTCTTCGACACACTCGCTCGTCCGTCCCACGCTCGATGCAACGCGCACGGTTCACATCGCAAGAAACGCGAGCGTCCGTCCGCAATTGCGCCCGAGCGAAAACCTCGGACATCCAGGCGAAACAATCGACTGAAACTGTAGGCGGTTGTGGCACTTTGCAGCCCGCTCTTGGGGAGGCGGAGCGAGCTCGCAGCGCCACCCCAACCGGGCGGGATCAGGGCGCCGAATCGAACGCGGTCGAACGACGCTGATGCAGACGGAACCAGCTCTCGGAGTCGAACGCGGGATCAGCCGTGCCGGAGCGCGAGCGTTGAGCGTCGAGAGTGACTTTGCACGACGTCGGCTTGTCGCCGCCAGTCGAATCCAACGTGTCCTTCGCTAGCGTGACGCTACCGGAATCGGAAGCGGGGCTCTCGGTGTGTGGGAAGATGCAGGAGCCGTCGAACGAAAAATCCATACCGTCATCGGTGCCGGAGGGCGCCCAAGTGACCTCGAGCTCGTCGTTCTTGCGCGACAGATGGTCCGTGGGCTTGTCGAGCGTGAACGGGGCAGGCAGCTTGCCCGAATTGTTGGACGCTGTGGTGTCATTCGGACGTTGGAGCACGAGGCTGAACTCTGTCTCCGCACCCACACCACTGAAACTCGCCTCGTATTTGCCTACCTCGTCCAACATCTCCAGCGTCTTGGTTTGGTCGCCAGCAGTTGCGATCAACTGATCGCCGTTCTCCAGGTGAATATAAACGTTGCTGCTGTCACCCCCGACTTTCAGTTCGACGTGCACCGTCGCCGTCGTGTCGGTGTCCGCGTACACGTCGGTCAGCGCGGCAATCCCGGCTGTCTTGATGTTATTCGAGGAAGTCGTCTCCTTACTGCAGCCGATTGCGAACAGTGCCCAAAACCCAACCACCACCAAAGAACCACGCTCGAACATGTCTCACCTCTCTCGGAAAAGCTAACTACTCAAACGTTAGACGGAGCTCGACGCCCTGACAATCAATGCTCCGTTGCACGGGAAACTCGCTCGGATTTCGCAAACGGGGCAGATTGGTCTCTCATGTAGGCAAGCCAACGCCCGCGGCGAAGGCTGGAGTGCGCGGCGACGGTCGCTCTGGCTTTGCCAATGCCCGCTGGCTGCTCTGGCACTCACCCTAGGTGGGTTGAAGCTTGCGGCGAGACGAACGATGTCAGCACGCTGTTCCCGGCGTTTCGGTTTTGTTGCCGCAAAACCACTGCCGCATTGCATGAGCGAAAGCAAAAACTGCGCGTTCTTAAACTTGCATCCTCGAATGCAAAAGGCCATGAAGGTGAGGTTCTGTTCGGCGCGCGCTTTCACATCTGTGAGTCAGCGACAGGGCGCCTCTTTGCGATCCTTTTGCCGTCGCTCCAAGCAGCGCGGCGCTTCATCTTCGGGAATCGTCGGTCATGGTCGTGCAGTCACGTTCGCGTTTCGGGTTTCGTGCATCAGGCTTGGTTTCGTTCGGATTGGTGGCGGCGCTGTGCGCAGCCCCGCGCAGCGCCCGAAGCGCGTCGCTATTCACGGAAGACACGCTCAAATCCTTCGGCGTCGGCACGGCCCAAGCCTGCGCTGACAGCGGCGATCCAGGCTGCTACACGAACTGGTTCGAGCTCGCCGATATCGACGGTGATGGCGACTTCGACGTGGTGATGGCCAACGGCGGTGGACTGTTCGGTCCCGGCAATTTGGAAGCCGCGGTCGTGTACTCGAACGACAGCAAGGGCGCGTTCTTGAACGTGACGAACACGTCCTTCTCCGGCGCGCCGAGTCAGGTTCGCCAAGTCGCGGTGGGCGATATCGATGGCGATGGCGACATGGACATCTACCAGCCCGGCGCGTACGGCACCGACCCGGACAAGCTTTGGGTGCAGACCGCGCCCCGAGTATTCACGGATCAGGCAGAAATTCTGCTTCCCTCGTCTTTGGCGTCGCGCGCCGCCTCGACACATTTCGGCGATCTGGATGGCGATGGAGACCTGGATTTGGTCGTCGCCGATTGGGGCGACGCCAGCGCGAGCACCGTCTCGAGGTTGATCCTATACAGCAACGACGGCCACGGGCTGTTCACGCTGACCGAGACTCAGAAGGACACGCCGACTGCGACCGATCATTTCCCGGCGACGATCCCCGCGACCGCTGACTCGCCGTACTACGGCTCGCGTCCGACGGACCTCGACTTCGTCGATGTGGACGGCGACTTCGACCTCGACATCCTCGTCAATCATCGTGAAGGCTATAGCCGCATCTTTCTCAACGACGGGCACGGTTACTTCAGCGACGGCACCGGCTTCACGGGCACGTTGCCCGCAGACATTACCGCCAACTACGCGCCCAAACGCGGCCCCTATACGAACAACCAAGAAGCCTGTGATCTGGACGGCGACGGCGATCTGGATCTGATCCTCGACAACGGAGGCAAGGCGCCTGACGACGCCCCCGCGGGCATGAACGTCACGCAGCTCCTGTTCAACGATGGGCACGGCGTGTTCATCGATCAGACCGCGACTCGCATCGTGAATGAACCCGCTGCCCAGGACGGCGCGGCAAAGTGTGCCGACGTCAACGGCGACGGATTCTTCGACATCGTGATCGGCAGTCGCACTCACACCTCGGAAAAAGTGCTGATAAACGACGGTACCGGCGTGTTCAAGTACGCACCGGATGCGTTACCCGACTTCACGAACATCACCTTGGCAATCGATCTCGGCGATCTCAACGGTGACGGCAAAATCGATCTGGTGACGGGCCAGGGGGAAGGCACGATTACCACCGCGAATGCCGCCACGCTGCGCAACAATCGCGTCTACTACGGGCTCGCCGCTGACGTCACTCCCCCCAAATTCCGCGCGGTCGAAACGCCGATCGCGATCGTCGGCGCGCCGATCGCATTCCACGTCGCCATCAGTGACAGCGCGACGAATCAAGCCGGTCAGATGGTGGCGTTGACGGTGCCGTACACGGTCAAAGGCGTGACTAAGGAAGCCAAAGTGAGCTTCGTCGGCGGAGACTTGTTCCGCGTCACGATCCCAGCTCAGCCAAACGGCGCTGCGGTGGACTACGCGCTTACCGCACGCGATCGCGCCAAGCTGACCACCACGCTAGCGAAGACCTTGTATGTCGGAACGCCGCCCGTGGTCGGCGAAGCCGGCGCCGGTGGTGCAGGTGGTGAAGGCGGCACAGTGGAGGTCGGCGCTGGTGGTCAAAGCGGCGCCGAACCAGTCATTGCAGCGGGCGCTGGCGGCAGCGACTTCGAGAGCGGCGGAGCTCCCGCAGGACCGAATGCCGGCGCGGGCGGCAAACCAGCCGGCGGCGCTCCGACTGGCGGCACGAGCGCAGGCGGAGGCTCTTCGGAGGCCGGCGGCGAAGCAGGCGCCAACGACGGCCCTGCTCCGAGCCCCGGCAGCCAAGACGACGACGGCTGCAGCTGTTCGACCGTGCCGACCCGCGGCAGCCGCGGCATGGTCAGCCTCGGGCTAGCGCTGACCGTGCTCGGCCTTTCGCGCCGACGCCGGTCAAGGTGAGATAAGACGAGCGAGAGGCGCCAAGCGGTACAGCTCAAGGCAACTTCGCGAGCCGGCGAGCAGCGCCGATTTCGCTTGAATCTAGGCGAAACGGCGGGCATTGACGGATATTGGATGGCACTTTCGAAATTTTTCTGGGGCGTGGGACTCGGGCTGTGTGTGGCGTGCACCAAGACGAACGGTGCGTGGGGGCCGCAGGGCTATGAGCAGTCGATGGCCAAGTATCGAGTCAACTTCGCGGACGTGAACCGCAAGGAATTCTTGCCCAACGATTGGCGGCTCGACAACTACACCTACGACGCGGGCTCGAAGAAGTGGCACGAGAAGGACGGGACGCAGTATCGAGCGGAGCGCCTGTTGGACGAAGACGGAGATGGCACGATCACCGCTTCGGAAACGCACACCGAAAGCATCTACGACCTGCGCTTCGTGAACAATCGCGACAACGCCGTCATTTGGCTGAAGGTCCACCCGATGGACGCCTCACAGGCGAACCTCGATCTCGACGTACTGCTCGAGAACTATGCGGACGGACTCGCAGGAACCGGCCTCTTCGAGCAGTCCAGCTTATTCGGCTTGTCCGTCGATAAGGTGCGTCACTTCACGAGCTTCATCGTCAAGAAGGAACCCACGGCTCTGGGCAAGCTGCCCGCAATTCGCGGTGTGATCGAGATCGCCGATCTCGACAAGCTACGCCTCGATCGCACTCATCGCGATTCGAAAGCCGAATTGGTGTTTGCAAAGGTGATCTACCTCGAGGATCTCGGCCCCAACAAACCAAGCTCCTCGCGTTGGCCGATCGCAGAAGGAATGAGCTCCAACGGCCAATACGTGCACTACAAGGCGCAGCGCACCGGCCTGCTCGTCATCGGCTATTACGATGATGCGACCCGCTTCGAGTCACATCTGCCGGATCTGCACGCGCTACTCGAGCGCATCGAAGTCCCGGACAGCGCGATCCCGCCAAACGCGGAACCTCCGGCGAAGGCCTCGTCGCCTACGCTCGCGACGTCCGCTCCCGGCGCATCTTCGCCGGCCCCTGGCGCGTCCGCTACCTCGGCAGACCGGGCGGCAGCGACGCCCGCCCCGAGCGCGTCCGCCGCGCCCGCAACCCCTGCGCCCGCCACTTCCGCGACGACATCCGCCACACCGGTGCCCAACCCGCCGCCCGCAGCCACCGAGGCCGCGCCAGCAAAGTCCGATGTCGCCGGCCCCTCGACTGCCAAGCCGGCGGCGCCCAAGAGCCGAGCGGCTGCAGGTGCGTCTGCGCCAGCCCCGGCTGCGGCAACGAAGTAAGTCCTCACGTGCGGCTTGCTCGCGCTGAACGGCGCGCGTAAGCCAAAGCGATGAAAGAGCTCATCTCGCAACTCGTGGGGCAGGCGGATCTCAGTGAAGCGCAGGCTGCGAAAGTCGCAGAGGTCGTGCGAAGCTTTTTGTCCAGCCGACTGCCGGAGGTCCTGCGTGGCCCGGTCGAGAGCGCACTCACCGGCGAAAATGTCGACAGCGCGGTCGATCAGGCCAAGGGCTTGCTGGGCAAACTGTTTTGACGAACGACGCGCGAGCCGACGTCGACCCTCCCAGCGGGCCCCCCAGTCGGCGCAGCGCACGGACGCGTTCGTGCTCGTGGCTCGGTGAGCGAGCTCAGGCTCGAAAATAACGCTCTTCCGCCGATCACGCGCTCGCTCCTGCGTTCGCGCGGTTCGCTGCGAGGCCGTAACGGCACGGCCATCGCATCGACGTTGGGACAAGCGCGGTCTGGCGCTCAGTTCCAGCACAGCCGCGCCGCCACGATGGCGACCGGCGCGAGGAACGAGCCCACTGTGTAGCCGAGCAGCTTTCGTTCTTCGCGCAGCGCGCGCGCGCTATCAGCGCCTTCGAGCGAGCGAATCAGTTCGTCGGCGTCCCCAAAGCGGGCGAAGCGCAAATAGTTTGCTCCGAGCGCGAGCGCCATCACGGCCAAGCCAATCTCGCGCGGATGCGCGGCGTGGCTCGGCAACCGCAATCCCCAAGCAAGCAATGCCCCGAGTGCCAACAAGTTGAAGCTCATGCTGATGCTCAAGCCGGTGATCGCAGACCAGAGCGAAGCCTGTGACTCACCCCAGCGGCGCTTGTCGCGTAGGTAGGTGCGCGCAAACGCCCAGCGCCAGAAGTCCCAAACGGCAAGCGGCGTCATGAGTTTTTCCGAATCACCACAACGTGGTGACGCAAGCGCAAAGGCGCAAGTGCCGCAAGCACGGGGCGAATCGCGAAGGGCTCTTGGGCCGCTCTTAGGCTCCTTCGGCCAACCGCGCGCGCAGACGTTCGAGTAACGGAAGTTCGGCGGTATGCAACTTCGGCTCGGCATCCGGCAAAGTGAAGAATGCTGCGCGATCGATCTCCGGGAACTCGCGCATGCGGCCCGATCTCGGCGGCCACTCGAGCGAGAACGTATTGCTCTTCAAACCGGCGGGCTCGAAATCGCCCTCGAATGCCCAAGCGTGGATCAGTTTGCCGCTCTTGTTCTTGACCGTGCCAAGTTCGAGCGGCTCGCTGCTCGGTGGTTCGCTACCGAGCTCCTCGCGAAACTCGCGGCGGGCTGCGGCGAGCGGCTCTTCACCTTCCTCCAACTCGCCCTTGGGGATGAACCACGCGCCGTCGTCCTTCTTGCTCCAAAAGGGCCCGCCTAGGTGGACTAGCAGGACCTCGATTCGCCGTTCGCGACGGCGATAGAGCAGGATCCCTGCGCTTTGCTTGCTGGCCATCGCCGACCGCGCGAATTACGCGATACGGCCGACCCAGGTGGTCTTGGCGCCCTGGATGGCGACGCGCGCGATTTCGCGCATCAGCTCACCCTCGATGCCATCCGGTGCCATCTCGAACGAGGTGCCGACCGAGAATACGCCCACCGAAGCGTCGTCGAGGACGCGGACGACTTTGTAGTGCCCGCGCTTGAGCCGCACGATGCGGTAGGTCGTCCCTTCGACTTGAACCATGCCTTTTACGACCAAACTCATCGACACTCCCTTCCAGCGGACACTGATAGTACGCGCATTTTAGCAACATGTAAGGGGCGGCGAGTGTCGGAACCTCACCTACATCGGTCAGGATCTGCCGCAGCGGGCGCGGAGGCGCAATCGCAGGCGATCGCAACCATACGACCAGGGCAACTGTCCGTTGGAAGGGCGGCTCGGCCTGAGATTCGGGCTCGAAAGCCTGCCCGAAAAGGTCTCAATCTGAGTCGCCGGGTCGTGCTCGAGCGATCAGCCGCTGACCCAGCTGTCGGGAGCGGTGGCGAACTCGGTAGGCGGAACCGAATGACTGCTGCCGACCAGCGCCAACAGGGCGTGGCCGGTGACGTCGATTTGAAGGTAGTCGTGGACTGGCGTTTGCGGAAACGCGCCGTGCACGAGCTCGGGATCGGCGGCGAGAATGCAATTGTTACCGTTGATTTGATGCTCGAGCAGGAACACGCGCGCACGGGCACGAGCGGCTCGAGCGGCGCTCGAATCGACGCTCAGCAGCGCTTCGACGGTGGCAGCCGTGCGCGCCAATTCAGGCACGCTGTTGGGGCCGACGCCGCCCGCGTGTGGACCGTGCTCGGGCACAGAATCGATCAGCGCGGCGGTTGCGCGCGCAAAGGTCTCACCATCGCCTCGCGCTTTGGCCGCGAGCGCGGTCCAAGGTGCCCACGGTTCGACCTGCAAGTGGCGCTTGCACGAGAGCCACAGCATCTCCGGCGCGCGCGAACCGAGCGCGGTCACGACCTGTGCCGCGTGCCAAGGCACCGTACGCAGCTCCGGGCGTGTCGCATAAGAGAGCAGCGCATCGCTCAGTTCGATGCCGCTCATCACGGCTAGCGCAAGGGTCCCTGCGATGAGCGCTGGCTCACTCGGAAATTGATCCACCGGGTGACCTGCGAGCGCGCGCACGAGCTCCACCTCGAGCCAACGGCGCGCGCGCGTCGCCGCGCCACGGCCCACCCGCTGTGACATCAGCGCGCGCACGAGGATCGCCGCGCGCCCATGAAACATCGGCGATTTGCGATGTTGCTCACCAGTCCGCGGACTGATGCCGAAGGTGACTCGGCCTTTGGAATCGACGCGCGTCGCGAGCCAAGCGGCCGCAGCAGTAATCGGGTTCTTTTCGAGCGGCGGCGTCTCGTTCTGCCGCACGAGCACATTTTCCGTCTCGAACAAGTACAGGCTGTCCTCGGGCCACGCGGCGCGCAGCGTGTCGCCCTTGCGCTCCAAGGTCTGCAGCATGCCCTCCGCGTCCAGCGAATTGTCGCGCGCCACGTCGGGCAAGAGCGTCACCGGACGGCCCGGCAAGGCGACCGCCAACCCGTGCTTGCCCACTTCCAGCACGTCCGCCACTTGGCTCAACGCGATCGGCCGCACGGCGCGCGCATACGAGAGCTGACAACGCAGCTCGGCCCTCGCCCTGCGCTCCAAACCACCGAAGCGACCGTCACCGAGCGCTTGCACGAAGGCGCGCAAAATTCGTTCACCCGGCGGACCATCGCTCACGCCCGCACAGCCACACAGCCCGCCTTGCGCATAAAGCGAGACGATCGGTGTCGCGTCCGGCGCGTCCGGTGGCGTCGGCCATTTTTTCAGGTCGCGCTGCCAGGACAAGAGTTCGCGCAGCGACCCGTGGAGCACTTCGCGCTCCGCAACCGCGAGCGGCAAACCAAGCGGCGATAGCGGGAACGCGCGTTTCATGCTGCGTCGACCCGGCGACGTTGCGCCCAGGCCAGTGAACCCGAAAGCCCGAGTGCGTCCAAAGCTGGCACGATTTCCGAGTTCATGACGGCCGCGATCACCTCACGCTGCGTCGTCGAATCCAGCACGCCCAGGGCGCGAGCCGCGTCCGAAGCGTGCGCGGGCGCGTCGCGGCCCCGTGAGAATTCCAGCTCGATGCCGACCACGAATTCGGCCACGCGCTCGCTGAGCTCCAGCCGAAGCTCAGGCGACCATCGTGCGGCGCGATGTTTGGCGTAATACCAACCGAGGCGCGCGTGATGCACCTCGTCGCTGACGATCGACGTGAACAAGGCGCGCAACACCGAATCACTCGCGCGACGCCGGCATTCGGTGAGCAACGCTGCCGCGAGCGTTTCGCCAACGGCGGTATACTTCAGCATCAAGAAGTCGAGCTCGGGCAGCGACAGCGAGTGAGGAATGTCGGTCGCCAGCGCGGCGCTCGGAACTTCGACCGTCACTTCACTACCCTGGCAAAGACTTGCCATGCGCAAACAGTAATCCGCGTGCCGAATCTCGTCGCTGCTGACGCGCGCGGCGGCGGCCACGAAGTCGATCGGCGCTCGATTGAGCGCCAAACTCGCGGTGACCTGCGCGAACAAGGCGACCGCGCTGTACTCGCCACCTGCCAATTTGCAGAACAGATCGCGCGCCAGGGCCAGCGCCTCCTCAGGATAGCGAGCGCGCTCGAATTCTTGCCACGGGATCTCGCGCGAGCCGCGCGAAAGTGCGCCGGCAATCGCCAAGTCATGCACGTCGGCGAGTGGAGTGTTACTCAACACCCGCGTCAGCTGAACGTTGCCGAGGACGTCGTCGGTCGTCACTGCTGGTTCTTGCCACCGAAAGCGGCCGCAGCGAGCACGATGAAGAAGCCGGCATTGCCAGCCATACCCTTTTTGCCACCGGAACCTCCTGCGCCCGCTGAGCTCCCACCGACGCCCGCGCTCGCTGAGCTCCCACCGGCACCGGCTGCGCTCCCCGCTGCGCCGGCCGCGCTGCCGCCCGACCCGGCCATCATCACTTCAGTTCCGCCCCCACCACCCTGCCCCGGAGCGCCGGCGCCTCCGAACGCGCCGATGGCCAACACGATGTAGCCTGCATAGCCCTGAATCCCGCCGCCCGTTCCGTCAGTGTGGCCAGAATGTCCAGCGCTGCCCGCCTGATTGCCCGCTCCGGCGTGATTGGTTCCCCCGGCAGAACCTGATTCGGTCGACGAGCCACCACAAGCCAGCATTTGGCTCGGGATGATGCTCGCGATGGCGGTCCCCCAGATCATGTTCGGCACGATGGCGGTTCGTCGAGGTCCCATGCTTCGATCCTCTAGCTTAGGAGCACCTGGGCGTGGCGCGCAAGACCGCTGGAACTCCCGCCGAAAGCGCCGCAGGACGCGCGGCGGGCGAGTCACAAAGCCACGGGGTTACAGGTCATTCATGGTGAAATCACGACGTTTCCCGTACGGCTTGCAACTTGCAGTCGCCAGGGTCGATGGCCTCGCCGAATTCGCCACCGCAAGAAAGTACGCTCGCGAACTTGCTCGATGAGTTTCTACGTGAACCGGACGAAGCTCGCCGGTTACCCGCCATTGGCGACGTGGTGGGCGGAGTTTACCGCATCCTCGGTGAACTCGGGCGGGGCTCCATGGGCGTCGTGCTGGAGGCTTTCGATTTGCAACTTCACCGGAAGGTTGCGATCAAGTTCGTCAACTCGGCGTCGTTCGACGAAGAGGCGCGACAACACTTCGTGCGCGAGGCGCGCGCCATGGCGCTGGTCAATCATCCGAACGTGCTCGTGATTCACTCCTTCGGTGAACACGGGTCGTTCCCGTACTTCGTGATGGAGCTGGTCAACGGGCAAAGCGTGGACGCTTGGCTCGAGCGCAGCGATCGCCAAGTCGTGTTGGACGAAGCCCTCGCGATCCTCAACGACGTGTGCCTGGGCGTATCGGCAATTCATGCCGCGGGCGCAGTGCACTGCGACTTGAAGCCCAGCAACGTATTGCTCGACGAGGACCTACGAGTGCGAGTGGCCGACTTGGGCCTCGCCGCTCCGTACGTCGATGGCGGCGTCACCAAAGTCATCGCCGGCACGCCCGAATACATGGCGCCCGAATTGGCCTTCGAAAGCGACCACCCCGCCAGCAAGAGCAGCGACATCTACGCGCTCGGTTGCATGGCCTACGAAATGTTGACCGGCAGTCTCCCGTTCGACGGTCGCAGCGCGCTCGCGATCATGGTCCGCCACGCCACCGAAGAGCCGGTCCTACCCAGTCGTCGTCGTCCGGGCTTGCCCGCCGCTTTCGACGACGTGCTGATGAAGGCGTTGAGCAAGCGCCCGCAGGACCGCTTTGCGTCGGTGGATTTGTTTCGACGCGCGCTCAAAGAGGCGCGCGCGTCCAGCGTCGAACCCGTGCGTATCCTGGTCGCGGAAGACGACCCCGATTTCCGTGATCTGCTGGCCCTCAAGCTGAGCATGGAGTTTCCAGATGCAGACATCGTGTGCGTAGACAACGGCGGTGATCTGGTCACCGCGTTCGAAGAGAAGCAGGCGAGCGTCGTGATGATCGATCTGCAGATGCCAATCTTGGATGGCGTCGAAGTCACCGCCCTCTTGCGCTCGCGTCCGGAGGCGAAAAACGTGCCCATCATCGTGATGACGGCCTCCGGTGGTCCGCAAGATTGGAAGCTCCTGTCATCGCTCGGTGCAGACCGCTTCTTGGTCAAGCCAGTCAACTTGGACGACGTGATTGCAACCTTGCGCAGCGCGGTCCGCGAACGCACGAGCAGCCCACCGCCGGCTCGCGAACAACCCAAAGCGACAGGATGAGATTGAGGGGGCGGTCGCGCTCCCGCATCGCACCTCCCGGTCGCTCGTTGTTCCCGGCGGAATGACGATTTTCGCGCGTCGAGCTTCGCGCGTTTGAGCTTCGCGCGTTTGAGCTTCGCGCGTCGAGCGAGGGTCGCGTTATCCAAGGGTCGACCCTGTTTTGCTCAGACCCGCATAAACGTGCCCGTCTCAGCGTTCATCCCGCTGTTGAGATTTGCTCGCGGGCGTTTGGGTAAGCGGCACGGAAAGCTGCATGGCGTCAATGCGTCTTCGTCGCGCTCGCAGCCGGGCGGCTCGACCGCGATCATCGACCGACTTAGCCGTTCGAGTCCCTCACCGGCGAGGGTTCTCGTCGATCAAAAGCTGCTGTGCACGCACAGTACCTTTCTTCGCGCGATGAGTGCGCTCCACGACGAGGAGCAGGAGCAGTGTCCGTGCCCGAAAAAAGACGCAAAGGTAAACACCGATGGCCGATGGGCACGACGGCTCTCGATATGAGCGGTCGGACGCGGACCACCTGGTAGTTGGAGCTTTGAGGTCCCGCGAGCAAGCTCATCGCAGGTTTGCGGCGTCGGCCGAAGCCACATTTTTCCGGGCACGGGCACAGGCACAGGCTCGGGCAAGGCACGCGATGCGGCTCGGGCAAGGCACGCGACGCGGCTCGGGCAAGGCCCTCTCCCATTCCGTCGTCAGCGCAGTTGCGCGAGGGCTTGGGTCAGGCTTTGCACGCTCACGGGGGCGGCCGGGCGCAATTCAGGGGCGAAGATGGCGACGCGCAGCTCTTCGAACGCCCAGCGCAAGGCCGCGGCCGAGTTGCGATCGCCGAGCGTGCTTTGGCGAGCCAGGAACGAGGCCCAGAGTGGCGCAAAGGGCGCGAGCTTGTCCGCGTCTTTGCGTGGGTCGCTGATCGCACGCGTGAGTCGCGCTTGGGCGGCCCGCAAGTAGCGGGGAAATTGTTCGAGCCGCGCGAGGGGCACGACTTCGATCAAGTCCGGGGGGAAAAGTTGCTCGAGTTGGGCGCGAATCTCCGCGCTGGCAAGCTTTGCGCTGGGGTGTTTGCTCGCGCTGTCGAGGGCGCGCAGCGTCGCCTGCAGCTCGGCCGAGGCGGCCGCGGTGGCCCGTTCGAGCGCCTTGAACGTCGGCGCGAGGCGCGGTGTGCCGGCCGCCAGCTGCGCATTGAACGAGGATTGATCGTGCGGCAAGGGCGCACCTTCGACACAACCGAAGGCCTCTTGGACGACTCGCGCCAAGAACGATTCACGAAACGCGTCGACCTCCGCGCGTGGAATCAAGAGCGCGGAGCGCGGAGAAAACGGCGCTGGACACTGTTTGGCAAACACCGACAGTGGACTGCGCGCTGCGAGCGCGAACAGCCGGCGCACCCCGAGCCGGGTCGCCGCACGAGCCGCGCTCTCTGTCTCGAGCACGCTCAGATCTACCGATTTTCCTCGGTCGATCAAGGCAGGGTACGCTCGCACGTCTGCGCCGAAAACACGCCTGACGACGAACGCCGGCAGCTCGCCGAAGTCCCAGCTGGTAATGCCAGTGCGCTCCCATTGCGTGGGCGGTGCCGCGCGCCGCAATGCCTCACGCGCACGTCCGCCGTATTGCTCAATCAGCTCAGCGACCTCGCGACTTTGCGCGACCGTGCGCCCGCCCTCACCGACAATCCGGCAAGTGAGCCTGAGATACGGCGGCACTGCGTCCAACCGAAACGCGTTCTCGGGCAGCTCCACGCCAGACTCTTCCGAAGCCACGCGAACGAGTGCGGGTAACATCGGTCCCTGAAACGGGGTGAGCCGCGCCGCGACTCGTTCGGCGAGCTCCGGAATCGAGCCGAGTTCGCGGCGCAGTGCGCGGGGTAGTTCGCCGAGCAGCGCGGTGATCTTCTGCAAGTGCCAGCCGACGATGGTCCAGTCGAGCTCGCTCGGCTCGAGCTGGAGCAAGAGCGGTAACGGCACCGACAGCGTGATGCCATCATCGTCCGCGCTGGGATCGAAACGGTAGCTCACGGGGATGTGTGCGCCATGCAGCTCGATGCTATCCGGATAGTGCTCGGGCAACAGGCCTTGCTCGAACGTGAGGACGTCGTCGAGCTTGAGCCGCAACAAGTCGGGTTGCTTCAGCTCCGCCTTTTCCCGCCATGTTTCGAAGGTTTTCCCACTCACGACTTGCTCTGGCACGCGTTGTTCGAAAAAGCTCAGCAGAGCTTCGTCATCAGCGAGCAGATCGCTTTGGCGCGCCTTGTCGCGATACCGCGCAACTTCTTCGAGGAGCTGCCGATTGTCGTCTTGGAACCTGCCCTTTGAACGATACTCGCCGCGCACCAGCGCGTGCTCCAAGAACATCAACCGCGCTCGACCGGGCGAAATCGTGGAATAATCGACGCTGCGGCCGCGAAATACCGGCAGTCCGAAGAGCGTCGCGTTCTCTTTGATCGTGCTGCGTGCAGACTTTTCGGACCAATGAGGATCCGAATAGCTGCGCTTGAGCAAATGCGCACCGATCTCATCCAGCCATTCGGGGTCCAATTTGGCGGCGGTCCGCGCGAACAGCTGGCTGGTCTCGACCAGCTCGAACGCCATCACCCACGCGGGTGGTTTCCTGGCCAACCCAGAAGACGGATGCAGCATGAAGCGCGTCTGCTTGGCGCCCACGTACACGCGCTGCTCGGGGTTCCACTGTCCGATCTTGGAGAGCAACCCAGTGAGGAGTGCTCGGTGCACTCGCAGCTCGAGCTCCTCCGCGTTCCCAGGTGGCTTGCGCACGGCCTTCGCGCCATTCAAACGGAGCTCTTGGGCGACATCGTCGAGCTGGCGGTGCACTTCCGCCCATTCGCGGATGCGCACGAACGAGAGAAAGTTATCTCGACACAGGCGCCGCAATTCAGCAGTACCCTTGGCCTCGCGCACGAACGCCCAAAGCTTGAGCAAGGCGACGAAATCCGAATGCTCGTTACGGAAGCGTTGGTGGAACTGGTCGGCCTTTTGCTCGGCGCCGCGCGGACGCTCACGCGGATCTTGGATATTGAGCGCCGCAGCGAGAATCAACACCTCCGCGAGACAGCCCTCTTCGACGCCCGCCAAGATCATGCGCCCAATCCGCGGATCTACCGGAAAACGCGCCAGGCGCGCGCCCAGCGCGGTGAGCTTGCGCTCGTCATCCAACGCACCGAGCTCTTGCAGCACTCGGTAGCCCTCGGCGATCGCGCGGGAGTGCGGCGGATCGAGAAACGGAAACTCTTCGACATCACCCAGGGCGAGCGCCTTCATGCGCAAAATCACACCCGACAGACCGGTGCGTTTCAGCTCTGGATCGGTGAACGCAGGACGTGCCGCGAAGCTCTCTTCGTCGTACAAGCGCACGCAGATCCCCTCGCGCACACGCCCGCAACGACCTTTACGTTGATCGGCGCTCGCCTGCGAAACGGCTTCGATGTGCAAGCTGGTGGTCCCCGTGCGCGACTCGTAGCGCGAAAGCCGAGCCACCCCCGTGTCGACGACGTACACGATGCCCGGAATGGTCAGCGATGTCTCGGCGACGTTGGTCGCGAGAATCACGCGGCGCTCCGGGATGCTCGAAAATACCTTGCGCTGATCCGCCGCCGAAAGCCGCGAATAGAGCGGCTGCACCACGGTGTGCCGCAGCTTCTTCGCCACGAGCTCGCGCTCGGCTTCACGAATCTCGCGCTCGCCCGGCAGAAATACCAGAATGTCGCCGCGCGGATCGAGCGACGTGATCGAAGAAACCGCGTTGGCCACTGCTTCCGGCAAATCCAATTCGGGCTCGGGAGGCTCGTACAACACCTCCACCGGAAAGGTGCGTCCTTCGACTTGAATCACCGGAGCGCCGCCGAAAAACTCGGAGAAGCGTTCGGTCTCGATCGTGGCCGAACTGATCAACACTTTCAAATCGGGGCGCTCGGGCAGAATACTCTTCAACCAACCGAGCAAAAAATCGATCGTCAGGCTGCGCTCGTGCGCTTCGTCGATGATCAGCGTGTCGTAGCGGCGCAACCAGCGATCGCCCTGAATCTCGGCGAGCAGAATGCCGTCCGTCATGAACTTCACGTACGTTCGCGCGCTCGTCTTTTCCTCGAAGCGGATCTGGTACCCCACCTCTTGCCCGAGCTGACATTCGAGCTCCGTCGCGACGCGCGCCGCCACGCTGGTCGCCGCGATGCGTCGAGGCTGAGTGACGCCAATCCACCCCGCCGTGCCCCGGCCCATGTCGAGCAGGATTTTCGGCAACTGGGTGGTCTTGCCGGAGCCAGTCGCGCCCGCGACGATCACGACTTGATTCGCCTCGACTGCCGCAATGATGTCCGCGACCCGCGCCGTGATCGGCAGCTCCTCCGGATAGCGTATGCGCGCGCGACCGGACTCGGCGGGAGTCACGGCAGGCACGGGGACAGAGGGGACTGACATGGCGGACGGGAGATAGCACGCGTCCGCGCACGAGGGAGAAAGCCCCCTCGCTGGGCCGAATCGGACCACCAGGGCCGCCCCGAGCATCCACCGCGCAGCGTCAGAGGCGACAACGCCGCGCCTCTCGAGACGGGCACGCTTCCGGAGCAGCATCATTGCCAATGTGGTCACTCGGCGACATGACCGCTCTGGCGTACAGCAATGCTGCTATCGATTTAAATCGATCCCTGAGTGGTTTTATTTGTTGACCAATCGAGCGTGATGCCTCATGGTATGAGGGTCATGTTGCGTATGGTCCTCACCCCCTCTATGCCGTGGAATCGCGAATGCGATTGCCGGCAGAGCTATGCGCATGCCCAATCGTTCGTGAAAGGTCTGGGTAGCTAGGGGCGCGCTTTTACACTGTTTTTCAGTGGAAAGCCGCCCGGGAAACCGAGGCGGCTTTTTTCGTTTTTGGGCTCGGGGTTCGTCCTCGGAAGGCGACTGGCGCTGTAAACGCTGGGCTGTCAGCTAGGTGGTTCGACTCCACACGGGCTCACGATTGGGGCGAGAAGTGTATCTAAAGTCATTATCTGAAACCAAACATCGGATTCGATAGTATCGAGTCCGTGGCGTAAAGGGAGCGTGCCGGGCTTTTAACCCGTGCGGCGAGAGTTCGAATCTCTCCGGACTCACTCGAGTTCTGCTTGCGATTCGCGAGCGTGAATTCAGGGCACTTCTCGGCTTCCCGCGTTCATAGCTCATTGGTCGAGCAGCGGTTTCTTGAACCGTCGGCTGAGGTTCGATTCCTCACGAGCGCACCGGGCTTACTAGAGCCCTATTTTCCGGGGTCGTCTAACGGCAGGACCAGCGGCTCTGAACCGCTCGACGTTGGTTCGAATCCAGCCCCCGGAACCCAAGGCGCAAGTGTGCGCCGTGATCTGTGACAATCAAAGACGGCGTGACGGCGTGCAGTGAAGCGCGCGACGGTCTCCCGTGTACGCGGAGTCGGTCTCGCTAGGACCGACCCAAACCAGGTGGACGGCCCCGTTGAGCCGTCCACCTGCCTCGTAGGGCTTGTGTGTTGGAACACTGGGCAGATTGTTAATCTGTCTCCCGCAGGTTCGATTCCTGCCCCTACGGCTGCTCCTCGGGGTGCCTTTCCCAAGATGCACCGCCGATCCCTCGACAGCTGACCCGGTGACAGCGCTCGCCTGAAGAGCGAGAGAGGCTCGTTCGACTCGAGCTCGAGGGACCCAATCAAAGCGTGGGATAGTGGCTGTCCACCTGCGTCGGGAGCAGGATCATGCTGGTTCGATTCCAGCCGCTTTGACCATCAGCGTGTAAGTCATTGGTAGACATCCTCGCTTGGAACGAGGGAGCAGCAGGTTCGATTCCTGCC
>Ga0164309_10000106_pt1 | contig 49690 bp, 40 predicted proteins | sample Whisoiple_247_MG_FD_109984 | JGI IMG/M metagenome (GOLD analysis project Ga0164309, IMG submission 109984) | Soil microbial communities amended with fresh organic matter from upstate New York, USA - Whitman soil sample_247_MG | ecosystem: Environmental > Terrestrial > Soil > Unclassified >... | reverse complement strand
AGCCCCGCCGCCAGTGAGCGAGCCGGCTCCCACCGAGCCTGCAGACGGCGCTGCCGGCGGCCGCCCTCCCATCACCAAGCAGTCTTCGCTCTACCTCGGTAGCCCAATCTGGATGTCGAACGCTCCGCTCGACCCGGGCTTCGAGTTCGAGCTGCGTGGCGGCCTGAAGATCGGGGTTTTGGTGCCCGAGCTCGGCCTCGGCATGCGCTGGAACTGGGCGAACGTCGACAAGATCGAGCAGGGCTTTCCGGACGTCAATCGACCGGACGCCTATGCCGGCGAGAACTTGCAAGGCATGTGGTTCAGCATGGGTCTACGCGTCGAGCCGACGATGAAGACCGACAAGGTTCAGCCCTACATCTCGGGCGCGTTCGACATGATGCTGTGGGGCACGAGCTTCGACACCACGGAGTTCTGCGGCTTTTGGACCTGCAGCACCGTCCGCAACTACGAGTTTGCGCCGGGCTTCTCCGGGCGCGCGGGCTTGCGCTTCACGCCGAAGCCTTTCATTGGCATCGACCTCGGCGCCAAGGTCGGCATGAGCTTCCCGGGCTGGGCGTTCGTCAGCACTCAGTCCTACATAACGCCGTACGCTGGCTTCACGTTCATCATGGGTGCAGGTCGGAAGTGACTCGCCCGCCGTGGCCGGACGCGGAGGAGGAGGAAGCTCCGCGTCGCTCCCGCACCGACGACAAGCGGGAGCGGGTGGCCACGGAGACGGCGCTCGCTGAGCTATCGGAGCGCCTGCTGCGCGTCACACCCAAGGTGCTGGCTGCCCTGGATTTGGACGAAGAGACGCTGCAGGTGGTCAGCGACACGCAGAAGATCGAGAGCGCGCCGGCCCGGGCTCGGGCGCTACGGCACCTGCGCAGCTACCTTCGTCGCGGGGACTGGCTGACGGTGCTGCGGCGCCTGGACGGGCTGGCGGCGGGCATCGCGCCGACGGCACTCAGCGAAAGCGAGGCAGCGCGTGAGGCGGCGCTGTTTGCCGCGCAGGGCGATCCGGCGCTGGCGCGGTTCGTGGAGCGCTACCCGCGCGCCGACCGTGCGCGCCTGCGGCAGCTGATGCAGAACGTAAGGCGGGTGCCGGAGGCCAAGCGCGAGAAGGCCAAACGGCAGCTGGAAGCGCTCATTCAGGCGACGATGGACGAGGCCTAGGCGGCGACATCCACAGCCAGTCGCCCTGGATGTCCTCGCAGCCGGCGCCCGGCTCCCCCATCTCGTTCATCAGGAGATGCCGGTGCGGATAGAAGTTCACGTGTTCGTCCAGCGTGTAGAAGTAGTAGCGCTGCCGTGGCACGACGACGAAGAGCACCTGTTTCGCGACCCGCTTGAGCTCCTTCACGGCCGCTTGGGGGCTCGTGATGTGTTCGAGCGTGTGGCTGCAGGTCACGATGTCGAAGCTCTGGTCCGGGAAGGGCAGCCGCTCGATGAATGCGGTTTCGAAGCGAAAACTGCCGTCGCTCTTGTCGACTACGTCGCAGCCCACGAGCTCCAGGTCGGGCCGGACCTCGCGCACGCGGCCGAGGAAATAGCCGCGACCGCAGCCCACATCCAAAAGTCGGCCAGGGCCCTTCGGCAGGGCAGAGAGCATGGCCTGGATCGTCGCTTCGTTCAGGTCCGTCGCGCGGTTGCGGGAGATGCTGTCCAGGCCCCCGTAGAAGTCTCGATACTCCTCGGGCGACCACGCATGGACCAGGCGCTTGAAGTCCATCGTCTGGGCGATGTTCTTGCCCCCGTAGGCGAGCCAGTATAGCGGATACATGAACCACCTCGAGTCGCGCAGGACCGGTGGCAACCATTCGTCCATCAGGTAGCGGATCGCGTTCGTGAGCTGTCTGTTCATGCTCGCCCGGGGGTAGGCTGGAGGGTAGTCGAAGGCGCACCGGCGCTCTAGGTTCTTGCGACCTCCCGCGCGGGCAGGTTAAGGTCGCTCCTGCCTTCGTGGATCTTGAGCGGGCGATCTTCGAACGGCGTGGTTTGGACGGGCAGTGCTCGAACGGGCACTGCTCGAACGGATTCTTCGCGCACGGCATGCGGCGAGGAAGAGAAAGGATGTGGCCGTGAAGCGAATCGTGATCAAGGTGGCACTCGGTTTGGTGGCCCTGCTGCTCCTGCTGGCAGCGGGCGGTGGCGTCTTCGTCTGGACGCAGGTTTCGGCCTTCGACCAGAGCATGGCCAAGGTCTACGACGTGCCGCTCCGCGAGATCCCGAAGGCGGAAGGCCCCGAGGCGCTAGCTCGCGGCAAGCACCTGGTGGAATCGATGGGCGCGTGCGCTGCGGCCGATTGTCACGGCACGAGCTTGGCCGGCGGCAACACGATCAAGGCCGGTCCGCTCGGCACGGTGACGGCGCCGAACATCACGAGTGCGGGCCTCGGTGGCGTCTACACCGACGCCGAGCTCGTGCGCCTCATCGAGCACGGCATCAAGAAGAGCGGGACCTCCCTGCGCTTCATGGCGGCCTACGAGCTCAATTGGTTCCCGGACGAGGACCTCGCCGCGATCGTGGCCTACATTCGTAGCGTTCCACCGGTGACCAAAGCGAACGGCCCGCTGGAGATCGCAGCGCTCGGCAAGGTCCTCGACCGACAGGGTATGTTCACCTTCGACGTCGCCAGGAAGATCGATCATTCGAAGATCGAGAAGGCCCCCCCGCCGGCGCCGACGGCGGCGTATGGCAAGTTCATCGCCAAGGGGTGCCTCACCTGCCACGGCGAGACGTACGGCGGCGGCCCCATCCCGGGCGCTCCGCCGGAGTTCGCGGTGCCGGTGAACCTCACCCCGCACGAAACGGGCCTTCCGGGCTACAAGTACGAGGAGTTCACCAAACTGCTCGACACCGGCATTCGTCGGAACGGCAAGAAGCTCGATCCGTTCATGCCGCTCGTGAACTTGGCCGCCATGAACGAAGTCGAGCGCAGGGCCTTGTTCGAGTTCTTGCTTACCCTTCCCCCCAAGCCCTTCGGGAGCCGCTGATGGCCGCCAGGATGGAGAGGCGCGTGTTCCTGAGCGTCCTCGGCCCCGCGGCCTTGTTGCCGCTGGCCTTCGGTACGCAGGCTTGTTCGAAGTCCTTCAAGTGCGACGGTGGGGGGAGCCTCTCGCCCGCCGATCAGCAGATGCGCGCGAAGTTCGCCTACGTCGACAGGAGCTCCGACATCTCGAGGATGTGTGAGGACTGCATCCAGTTCGCGCTGGGCGACAGCTGTGGCACGTGCAAGGTCCTGCCGGGGCCGGTTCATCCCCAAGGTACTTGCACGCTGTTTGCTCCGCGTTAGTTCAGGGCACTCCGCATTTGCCGCGCTCCGTTAGGGAGAGCTCTGCGCGGTTCGCTCCGATCTGGCGGCGCGCCGTGCTCACAGCGTCATCATGAAGGCGACGAGGTCGTCGATCTGCGATTTGTCGAGCTGCGACGTCTTGCCGTGTCGATCATCGCCGCCGCACGAGCCGAAGCGCGCTGCGAGGGTGGCCGCACAGGAGTCGTGCATGTACGGCGGTCGTGAGCCGATGTCATTGAGGGGCGGCGTGAAGAAGGTGCCTCCAGTGCCCACGTCATGTGCAACGCTGTCGGCAAAACGGGGGCCACTGTGGCAGCTGGAGCAGCCGACCTCTTCGCTCGAGAAGAGGGCTTCGCCTCGTGCCGCGCTCTCGGCATCGACTTCCGGTCCCGGCTCGCCCGGTGGCAGGCGATCGAGCCAATCGACCATGCCCGCGAGCTCCTCGGCGGAAGGATCCAGCTCCAAGCCCATGCGCGATTGGAAGACCTCGCTCATCAGATCGCTGAACTCCGGCAGCGAGCCGTCCCAATGAAACGGGGCCAGGTCACTGATGCCGCCGCGCAGAGCTTGAGAGCGCCGCATGCCAAGGCGGTCGAAATTCCAGGGGTGACCATCGTCGCGGCCTTCGGGGTGGCACGAAGCGCAGGCGATACCTAGCCCCGTGCTCAGATGGAACATGCGATGGCCCACGTCGGGTCGGGCCTCGTCCGAAAGTCGAATGGTCGTCGCCTGGTCGACCACGAGCACGGCCGGCTCACGGCTCTGCGTGACGACGGAGCCGGTGCCTTTGGCCATGGCGATGGCGACGGGGGCGATGGCCTCCGGGTCCGTTTCCAGGTTGCAGCCATCGCTCACCTCCTGCTCCCCGGAGGAGGACATGGCGGCCGGGACGAGGGCCTGACGCCGCTGGGTGGCCCAGGCGCTACCGGGAACAGCCACGAACATCGAGTCGAGCGCGTTCCCGGCGAAGTCGAGTGCGCCGGCGACGCCTCCGAGGTGCAAGGTGCCGATGGCCGCCGTGCCTACGGGGGGAACTCCTTCGGCCGGGACGCCGGTCTGATCCACCGCGGTCTCGCTCGGCAGCTTGCCGTCGGTCGCGATGACCGAAAGCACGGAGGTGGTGATGCTCGAGCCACAGCTGCTGAAGTCCGTCCCCGATTCGTAGCCACCCTCGGAAATCGACACCACGCCGCCGTTGGCGAACTGGTGGGCCAAAACCAGGGAGCTACCGATCACCCGCAGCCGCCACGCGACGGTCGATTCGGCGCCGGCCAAGGAGTCGATGGGGTTGAAGCGTTCGAGCAGTGCTCCCTCGGCGTCCAAAAAGAGCACTTCCGAGCTGCGTAAGCGCGAGACGGCCAGACCGGCGCCCCAGACGACCACGTCCCGGAGGTCGGCCTCCAGCAGGACTCTGCGCGTGCGCTCGCCGGTTTGGGCGTCCACGCTCACGAGCTCTCCACTCGCGCAGGCCACGTGGAGCGTGCCATCGTCACTGAGCGCCATGCCACGTGGTCCGAGCGCGACGAAAAAGCGCTGCTCGATTGTGGCCGTCTCGAGATCGATGCGCAGCACCTCACCGGTCCCCCGCGCCAAGACGAAGGCCTGCCCGCCCGCGACGAGCACCTGCCCGAGCTGGTCCTCCGGGTTCGTGTCGATGCGGCGCACGGTGCCGCTGCCGAGGTCGACCAGGAAGACGGCGTCGCGATCGGGGTCTGCAGCAACGGCGATCGCGCCATCGTCGCTGATCGCTAGAGTAGCGGCTCCGAGCGGAGCCGCGCGGGACGAGCTGATTGCGCCGAAGCGCTGCTCGAGGCCCTGGCCGTCCGGAGGCGTGTTCGCGTCGCAACCGGCGGCGAGCACGCACAGTGCCGCCGCCGAGACCAACCCGCCGAACCCTCTGCTTCGCGCACCCTCACCCAAGATCCGTTTGTCCATCGTGTTAGCCCCCTGCACGAACCAAGCCATCCCGAGCATCCACTATCCCTCGGCGCCGCCGAGCCCGCCAGCGCCTGCGAACCCGCCGACGCCCAGCCCACCTGTCCCGCCCGTACCCCCCGCCGATTTCCAGTGGCCGGGCCAGGCCGACGTCCACGCCTCGAGCTCCGCAGCGCTCGTGAACGTCAGGACGCTGTCGTCCCCGGTCGGCCGATTCTCGAAGATGTCGATCAGTGTGGACAGCGCGGAAGCGGTGGGCAGGTAGGCGCCCGTTGGCCAAGCAAGCGCCTGAAAATACGTGTCTTCGACGCACAGGGTCGGCGATACGAGCGAATCGCAGGTCAGGCCGAAGAAGGCATCGGCGGGGTTCCGATCGGATTCGCTGCGCACCTGCTGCAAGAGCTGGCGGAGCAAGGTGACCTCTTCGGCGAGCGGTGCGTCGGCCTGCAAGCCGAACGCCAGGCGCTCGATCGCTTCGGGCCGGAAGATCACGAACCCTCGTTCGGGGGCCTGCATGCGCAGGCAGCCGGCAAAGCGGGTCATGTCGACTCCCGCGATCCGTCCCGGGGTCTCCGTGCCCGGGACGAACGTGTCGGTGACATCCGCGACAGTAAAGTCAGACGGCATGTAAGCGGCCATCCAGGCGTCTTGGCGCAGCCAGATCGCGAGTAGCTGATCGTGCTCCTCCGTCGCCCGTGGTGCCGAAAAGGCCAGCGGCCAGAACGTCCGACCGACCCGGGGTTGGCCCTCGAGCGCCGCTCGGACCGAAAAAGGGCCGGCTCCGAGCAAGGTATCATGCGCGGCGGCAGCGAGATGCTGCTCCTCGGGGGCCAGCTCGAGCGGTAGCGGTGGCAGGACGCCTCCGCCTGCTTCGATGCTCTCGCGTTCGTTCGACGTGACCCAGGCGAACAGCGGACCTTCGAGCGCGCGCCTCGGCGAAACGCGGGCGAACTGCGCGCCGGGGCAAAACGGCTCTGGAGTTTCCGGAATCGGGATGGGTTGCGGAACGACGGGCGGTTCGAAAGCGTCGCAGCCGAGCGCTCCGAGCAGCATCGCCAGGGCGACGTGCCGGAGGCGCCGCGGCCCACGGTTCATAGGCGCGTCTCCACGACGATTCGCACGTGGGGAGCGGCGACGGCGCGGGTGTTGTCCTCCAGGACCGTGGCTCCGGCGGTCGTGTGCAAGAACCACGAGCCTTTGCCGCCATTGCCGTGGATCAGGCTACGTAGACCAGCTTCCCCTTCGGCGAGGCCGAGATCACCGCCGCCGCCGCCGGCCAAGAGGGCCAAGCTGCGGCTGATGGGGACCTGTGATTCGACGAACAGCGCCGTGAACGTCGTCTCTTGGCGATGAAAGGCCATGCCAACGCGCACACGCACGTTCAAACCGTCGATCGTGCCGAAGCGCAGAGCGGGAGTCATCAGGATGCCCGTCCCGGGTGGGTTCGACCCGTGGCGGTTCACCGTGCTCGTTCCCCCGCCCAAGCTGAGTCCGAACCAGGTCGTGGTCACGCCGACGCTGACGAACGCCTGCACGACTTGGATGCCCACGGTGCTGAAGGCGAACGGCCTCACCTCGCCGCTCAGGGCGACGTGTCCGTAGCGGGCTTGAATGCCGCCTTCAGCCCCGAAGATTCCGTCGCGCGAGAACCCGCCGCGAATGCCGAGGTCGAAGCGGTAGTGATAGACCCCGTCCCGGGGCGCCATGATGCGCGAGGTGGTGTGCTCCGGCGTGCCTTCGGCCGCGGTACCGATGGGCGGCCTCGGCTCGTTCAGGCCGACGAGCACGTCGGCATGCATGGGACCCGCCTGAACGACGCGACCGATGACGCGCTGGCCGTCCCAAGTGAAAGCGACCCGATAGCCGACACTCACGCCGTGGTCGCGCGGGAGTTGAACGCCGATACGGATGCCGTCGATCGACTCGACCGTGCCGCCGAGCGCGACATTGCGATGATCGCCCCAAGCCGGGACCGCGGCCTCGGGCTGGTCGACGAAGGCGACGGTGCCGGTCACGACTTTGGTTCCGCCGTCGAGCGGCTGGACCACCCGGAGGTCGACGAGAACCAGCGGCACGCCGTCGATCAGGGTGAAGCCGACCACCTCGCCCCCCCGCTGTTCTCGAGCTTCGAGGAGGAACCCTCCCTCGGCGGTACGGACTCGCCAGAGTCCGACTTCACCGCACGCGAGCAGGTGAGCGTCACCGGACTTGGCGATCGCGCGCACCTTGCACGGCGGGGATTGCTCGGCAGCCCAGGCCGTCAGGGCGGCGCTCGTGCTGCGCGGCGTCTCGGGCGCCGCCGACGCAGCAGGTTCCGCATCGACGTCCGTCGCAGGGGAGCCTTCAGTCGGGGCCGGCGGCGGCGCGCCCGACGTGTCCACGGGTTCCGCAATCTCCGCCGTGGTCGCGGCGGCGTTGCTGGGAGGCCCAGACTCGCCCGGTGTCTGGCCCCTGGCGGACCCAGCGAGCGAAATCAGGCAGAGGGTCGTGGTGGTGAGCAGGGCGGCCCATCGTCCGGCCCGCGGAACGTGCGGCACCGCGGTGCAGGTCCAAGCAAAGTGCATGCAAAAAAGTGCCAGATCGTCCTGGCTCCCCTCGTTAGGTTGTCCCCTGGCCAGAGTTTCCTTCAGATCTTGGTCAGACCAAGACGGCCTGGCAACTGCCTGGCAAGAAGGAGACCACCGCCGATCGGGCCGGGGCGCACACCTCAGGGGCGTGGCACTAGGACAAACCGATCATACTTCGGCGGTCGAAGCTCTCAGCTGAGGAGCACCACCACCGCGAGGACCCGTTCGCCGTTGCTCACCGGGATGCCGACGCCGACCTTCAGCCCCGCGCGCCGCGCCGCGTCGTGGCGAACGAACGGAGGGGTGTCGATGGTGCCGAAGATCTGGGGCAGCTCCGTGCGCAGGACGATCCCGGGCAGACCTTGCCCGGGTTTGAGAGCGGCCTTCTTGCTCGATAGGGCGAATTCTTCGAGCCCTTCGCCGTAGAAGGATTGATCGAGCCTGAGCGTGCCGCCGCTGTCGGGCACCCACACTTCGAACGCTCTCGCGAGCGGCGTTTTCTTGGCCGAGAGCAGCACGACGACGTGAGCGACCTGGCCCGCTCGGTAAAACGGGATGCCAATGCCGGTCTCGATGCCGCATTCCCGCGCGATGTCGGCGAGCAAGAACGAATTCGACGTCTTGATGTCATCGATCAAGGTCGGCATCCCGGACGACATGGTCATTCCCGGTAGTCCATGCCCGGGCTGAAAACTCATGCGCGGGCTCATGCGTGCCAGCGGCTCCAGGTTGCCGTAGTAGCCGCCGGCGCAGGTCAGCTCCGTGCGCCGCGTCGTGACGTCCCAGCGTTCGATGCAGCCCCCGCCTTCGCCCTTGCCGCTGCACAGCAGAACGACGACCGCTTCGGTGCCGGGGCGACCGCCGGTGATGATGGGCAGACCAAGCCCAGCCGCCAACCCCGTCCGTTTCGCTTCGAAGAAGCGCACGAACTGGGCCTCGTCGAGCACGTCCCACACTTGCGGCTTGCCGCTCGACCACACGGCTCCCGGTAAGCCCTCTCCGTAGGCAAAACCGGTGCGACCGCTCACGTCGCTGAATTCGTGATGCGCGCCGTACGCTCCTGCATGGAGGTACATCTTCCCCGCGCGCGGCGTCCAGATCTCCGCGACCTGTACGAACGTGGTCACGCAATCGAGCCTAACGGGCTACCTGTAACGGCAGTGTTTCGCCTGCGTCAGCCCTAGACTGCTCTGCCTTCGAAGCGTCACCGAATGGTGGCGGCCAGTTTGCAGGGTCGTACCCGGAGCAAGTGTACAGCTAATGAGCGCAAGGGAGCTTCCGTGGCGGTCATTCATTACAGCGTCTCGGGTGAGGGTCGTGGTCACGCGTCACGTGCCCGGGTGCTCATCGATCGACTGCGCGTTCGTCATCGCGTCGTGGTGCATTGCTACGGCGACGCCGAGGCCATTCTAGCGCCGCTCTACCGGGGTACCGACGTGCTGGTGCGGTCGATTCCAGGCCTCCGTTTCGCCTACGATCAGCAGGGTCGCCTTCAGCACGGCTTGTCTCTCGTCCGGGCTCTGCCGTTTCTGTGGCAGTTGCGCGAGGAAACCCGCCATCTGGCGCGCCTCTTGGCGGCGGACCGCGCCGACCTGGCACTGGTCGATTTCGAGCCACTGCTGCCGCGCGCGGCCCGACTCGCCGGCGTGCCGGTGATGGCCGTCGACCATCAGCAGTTTTTGACGGCCTGCGATCTCTCATTTTTGCCTTGGCGCCTGCAGGCTGGGGCGGCGCTGCTCGCTCGGTTCGTGCGCGCCTTCTACGGTGGTGCGCTGCCCAGCGTGATCTCGTCGTTCTTCAGTCCGCCGCTGCGTCGAAGAGCGCCCAACGTGGTGCAGGCCGGCGTGCTCTTGCGCCGCGAATTTCTCGAGCAGGCGCCCCGGAACGGCAAGTACCTGGTGGCCTACCTGCGTCGCCATCCACCCGAAGCCGTACTGTCGGCGCTTCTCTACTGCGGCCACCCGGTCCGCGTGTACGGAGCGGCAGAGACCGGCACCTGGGCCAATCTCACCTTCAGGCCGCTCAGCGCGGACGGGTTTGCCGACGATCTGGCGGGCAGCCTGGGCCTCCTCACCACAGCCGGCAATCAAGTGATCGGCGAAGCGCTCAGCCTGGAGAAGCCCGTCTTGGCCTATCCGGAGCCCGGCAACATCGAGCAGAGCATCAACGCGCATTTCATCAACACGCTCCGTGTTGGCCGTGCCGTGCCCGTGGAGCAGTTCACTCCCGAGCTCGTGGCTGACTTCGTCGACCAGGCCCCAACGTTCGCCAGACGGATCGATGCGCGGCGAGTCGATGGCAGTGCGGTGGCACTGCGGGCGATCGAGGCGCAGCTCGAGGGCCGGCCCTTCCCCGCCATCGCGACCTCGGAGCGGGCCCAACTCGGACCGAAGGCGGGGCTCGCGCGCCCAAGCATGGCGCCGCGGCCAGGTCCCGCGTGAATTTCTGGTGGCTGCTCGGGAGCACCGCGGTGGTCCTGCTCGGGTACGCCGGCCTCGAGCGTCTGCTTCGGTCACCGGCGTTGGCGGGTGTGGCGGCGCGTCTCGATCACCGGGCGTCGACAGGCGTCCGTGCCTTGGTGGCTGCAGCGCTCGTGCTCGGATCCTGGATCACGCCGTGGCGCTCGATCGGCCTAGGCAACGGTCCCTTCGGCTGGTTCGCTGGCGGTGTGGCGGTGATCCTCGCCTGGAATGCAGCCACTCGAGACGAGGACCCGGTAGCGCCAGGCCCGAGTGGTGGTGCACGCGCGCTTCTGTGTGCGCTGGCCCTCTGTGCGTTCTGGAGTCCGCTTGCGGCAGTGGCGACTGCCGTCCTGCTCAGCGCTCGCTTCGGCTTTTGGCAGCACCACGCCGCGTTCCCCATGCGCGTACAGCTCCTGGTCGTAGCCTATTTGTGTGGTCGCGTTCTGGCCTCTCCTTGGCCCACGGCAGTGGCGGCCGCGGATGGAGCGTTCGTCGTCGTTCTGTTGACGATGATGGTGTCGCACTACTTCATCACGGCCCTGGCCAAGATGGCCTTGGGTCCAAAGCCGTGGTCGTGGCCGCTGGACAACCGCCTGCACTATCTGGCGGCGTCCGCGTACAGCTGGGGCTGGGCTCGGTTCCTGCCGTGGGCTCGGGTTCGCCTGGTGGTCAAGGCCCTCAGGCGCGTGGAAGTGCCCTTGCAGTGCGGGGTTTTCCTGCTCGAGCTGTCGTGCCCGCTGGCTTTGCTGGATCACCGCCTCGCCGCCGGCTTCGCCTTTGCGCTGGCCGGTTTTCATCTCGGCGTGTGCCTGGTGTCGGGGCTGTGTTTCTGGGACTGGGCGGCGACCGACGTGCTCATCGGAGCCCTCTTGCTCACGAGTCCGGCTGGCTTGGGTTTGCCCGCGCTGCTTCTATCCCTCGCGCTCCTGGCGATCTTCCCCCTGCGGCACAAGCTCTGGAAGCCCATGCCGCTCGCCTGGTACGACACGCCCTTCACGCAGCGCGTGCATTGGGTCGTGGTGGGCTCGTCGGGTCGCGAGTACCGACTGGACAACGGCTTCATGTGCCCCCACGAGCGCTTGTACGGCAAGGTGCATGGCTGCTTCGCCGTCGAGCGGGCCGTCCTCACCTACCATCTTGGTGAATCGTTCAGGCCCGAGGTACGCGATGCCATCGTCCTGGCCGGTCCGAATCCGAGCGCGCTTGACGCCGTTCGTCAGCGCTTCGGCATTCGGGCGCGGTCCGACGAGCTGACGGCTGGGCACGTCGCGTATCTGCAGGCGTTCTTCGCGCGCTTGAACGCCGGTGCCAAAAAGGCCGTGCTGCCCGGCTTTGCGCGTCGGCTGAAGGCGCCCGGCGATCAGCTGTTTTATTGGGGCGACGGCCCCAGCTACGAGACGCAAGAGCCGGTGGCGTTCGTACGGCTGACCTACCGCGAACAATATTTCGATGGCGAGGAGCTCGTGACCCTCTGCGATGAAGAAGTCCTGAGGTTCGCGGTACCGAGCGCGACCGACCTCTGCCATCCGTCGGCGCGGGAGCTCACGCCGCGCCAGCTCGACGACTACCTGCTCGGCTTGGCCGCTGGCCGGCTCATTCGCATCTCCGGAGCTCGCGCTCGCTACCTGACGGCCGACGACGCCGTGCGCGCCCTCTGACCGACCAGACGTCGTTGACGTACCTGCGTCTTCTTGCTCCCCTGACGAACGATGAGGCGCCGCTTGGACCGTTTCGTGTCGTCTCCGCTCGTCAGACGCGCGACCGAGGCTATCCTGCTCGGTCTGCTTCTGGTGCAGGTCGCCGTGGTCGCCCTGAAGACCGACTTCTACCAGTACGATTTCAGGGCGTACTACCTGGGTCCGTGGCTTCTTTGGTCCGATCAGGATCCCTACTCCATGGCTGCGTTGACCGAGCGAGCAGAGGCCTTGGGCCTGGCGGACAACAACCATCCGTTCATCTACGCGCCGTACATGCTCCTCGTCTTCGGAGCGATCGCCTGGTTGCCTTACAAGCTGGCCTATTGGCTATGGCTGACTTTTCAGGTGGCCATTTGTGTCGCCATCTTCCGCTTGACCAAGCGGCGCCTGGGGGTGTCCGCGACCATGCTGATGTTTCTCGGTGCGCTCGGCCTGAACGGCACGACCGCCGCCTGCCTCCGCGCAGGACAACTCTCGCTCTTGCTCACGTTGCTCGTGTTGCTGGCGATCACGTCGTTGCTCGACCGAAAGCCCGGGCACTCCTCGGCCTTCGTTTTCGTGGCTGCTGCCATCAAGCTCTGGCCGATCTCGTTCGGTGGCCTTCGGCTGTTCGGCGAGCGCGGAAGGTGGGTCTCGAGGGTGGCTCCGCTTTTGGGCTTGGGTCTTCTTTTGGCTTCGAGCAAGGCCCTCGTGCCCAAGCTTTGGAGCGGATTTGGTGAAGCAGTTCGAGGCCTGTCGAGCTTCGGGCACGCTCCGGAGGGTGCTCAGGACGGTTCGCTATTGAACCTCATCAACTCAATCGTCCATAGCGGCCTCGGCATTCGGAACCCGACCGTCGTCACGGTCGTCTGGCTATTGACCGCCCTTGGGATAGGCGGTGCGACACTGGCGCGGGTCCACTCGGGCGTAAAACGGAACGGGGCATGGTCGCTCGAGCTCGGCCTCGCTGCCGTGCTCGCGGTGATTCTCGCCCTGCCCCGTGTGGTCGTCTACGAATGGGTGCTGCTGATCCCGGCCTTTGCCTACGTGATCGAGCATCGACTGTCGCTAGCGATGAGATGGGTCGTGCTCGTGATAGCGGCTGTCCCCTTCCTTTACGTCAATCGCTACCTCCTCGGCGTGAATTTGGAGGTCCCTATCGAACACCTCTGGCAGATGCCGTTTGCCTTTTCGAACGTGCTTTTGGCAATTTTCGTTTGGGTCGTGCTCATGCGTTCGCCGCACGCCTCGGTCGAAGCGGCCCGCGAGCTAAGCGAGCCTCTCGACTGAGCGCGCGACGAAGTCGAGCTCGTCCGGGGTCAGGTGTGGATGGACCGGCAGGCTGAAGACCGTACGACACAAGGCTTCGGTGACTGGTAAGTCGACGTCTCCGAGGCCGAGACGCTGGATGATCGGTTGCCGATGGATCGGCCGAGGATAATAGACGCGCGCGTCGATGCCGGCGCGGCGAAGCTCCGCGACCAGGTCGTCCCTGTTGCGGCCCAGGGGCGCACGCACCGTGTATTGGTGGAAGACGTGGCGGTAGCCCTGGCGCACGGTTGGCGTCTCTACGTTTCGCAACTCCCGCGTGAAGAAAGCAGCATGCTCGATGCGCCGCTGGGTCCAGGCCGGGAGGCGCGCCAGTTGGGGCAGGCCAACGGCCGCGCACAGGTTGGTCATGCGAAAGTTGAAGCCGAGGAGCTGATGGTCGTCCGCGATACTTCGACCGTGGTTGCGGATGCGACGGAGACGCTCGTAGACGGCCGCGTCGTCGGTCAGAACCATGCCGCCTTCGCCGCTGGTCGCGTTCTTCGAAGCATACAAGCTGAACGCCGCCGTTCCCGAGCTGCCGACGGGCCGGCCGTCGATGGCGGCCAGGTGAGCCTGAGCCGCGTCTTCGAGCAGGAGCAGGCCGTGCGCGGCGCAAAGGTCCGCCAAAGCCGGACGGTCCGCCGGGTGGCCGAAGAGGTGCACGGGCAAGATGGCGCGCGTGCGAGAAGTCATCGCGGCGCGCGCGGCGGCCACCGACAAGGTGAAGGTCGAGGCGTCGACGTCAGCAAAGACGGGACGGGCCTGTGCGGCCAGCACGCTGGATGCGGTGGCGAAGAAGGAAAACGAAGGCACGATCACTTCATCCCCAGGTTCGATGCCGTGCGCCATCAGCGCGGCCGTCAGCGCCGTCGTGCCGTTCGACGTGGCGACGGCGTAGCGCGCGCCGTGAAGCTCGGCGAAAGCCCGTTCGAGGCGCTCGACCCAGACGCCTTGGACGAGCTGGCCACTGTCCAGCACTGCCAAGACCTCGCGCTTTTCTTCGTCGCCGAAGAACGGCCGAGCTATGGGGATCCTCATCGCGGCTGAGGAGAGAGTCGCCGGCTGGTCCGGCGCCGCAAGAGCCACGCGCCCAAGAGCAGGAGCGGCGCCCCACCAAAAGCCGTCGCTCGATCCCGACCCGGCACGGAGCAGCCACAAGCTGGGCCTGGTACCAAGCCACCGAACATCGGCGTGCCCCCCGTCCCGGTGCCTCCAGCGGCCGTCCCGCCGCTGCCCAGGGGCGCTCCGCCGCTCCCACCCGCGGAGCTGCCACCGGCCGAGCTGCCACCGGCCGAGCTGCCGCCGGCTCCGGGACCTTGTCCGCCGAGGCCCTCGTCATCCGCCGGCACGACGCCGTCGAAGCCGAGCATCGCGTCCGTGGTGAGGGAGAGCACGGCGGCGCCTCCGGTGAACGTGACGTTGTCTGCCGTGTGCGTGGAATGCCCGAGCGGCGAGTCCCAGTTGCCGAAGTCCCAGCCGCTCGGCTCGGCGTCGAACTCTTCCTCGAACGTCAGCGTGAAATCGGAACCATCGGGCCCCGCTGCCGGGGTGTAGGCCGAATGCCTGGCCCAGAGGATGTACTGGTGTACCGGCAACACGGCCTCGCTGAAGGGGCCGCCGAAGCTCGCATCGCCCGGCCAGACGTTGAAACGCATCTGCAGGCCTTCCGTCGCGTTCGTTGCATAGGCCTCTGCGTCCGCGCCCGTGTCCGTGCGCAGCACCGCGCCGTCGATCGACCAAGTGATCGACTCCGGCAGCCATTCGATCGCGTAGGTGTGATACGCGCCGCATAGATCGAGCGCGGTGACGTCGGCCCCGTGGGCCTCTTCGTGCCCGACTTCCGGCGAGCCGTAGATCGAGTTGGTCTGCAGCTCGCAAGCTTCGACCTTCTCGAAGTCGAGCTCGTTCCAATACACCCCGTCCATCTCCGAGCCGTTCTTCCAGAGGAAGAACGAACTGACCACGCCCACCTCGGGCGCGAAACGGATGCGCGCCTCGAAGCGACCGTAGCCGAGCGCCTCACCGCGTCCGAGCTCGGCGCTGGCTGTGGCGCCCGCAAACGAAGCACCGAGGAGGGTGCTGACCAAGGTTGCAGTTTGGATGAAGCGAAGGAGCGTCACGGCCTTCGTTTTAGCACGCCGGGCCCGCGTCGCCTGGGTTTCAGCCCAGGGTAGCGGTGACGCTGATCGTCGTCCCGGCGTAGAGGCGGGAGATCGGGCATTTGGCCTTGGCCGTGGCCACGAGCTCCTGGAACTTGGCTTCCGCGATACCGCCGACCTGCGCCTTGGTCGAAAGGGCGATCGAGGTGATCTTGGGGCCGTCGTCCTGGCCGAGCTCGACCGTCGCCGTGGTGGCGATCGCATCCGGCGTGAGACCCTCTTTGCTCAGGAGCGCCGACAGAAACATCGAGAAGCAGCCGGCGATGGCCGCACCGACCAGCTCTTCCGGATTGGTGCCCTCGCCCGTCTCGAAGCGTGAGGCCTTGGTGAAGGGGCCATTGTAGTTGGCAAAGGACATCGTGCCTTTGCCCTCGGCCAGGGTTCCGTTCCAAACGGCTGAAGCTTTGCGGGTGGTCATGTGGGGGAGGATCCTCTCGGCTGGTTTTGTGATCGGGCGGTTCGGTGGCGCAAGGAATGCGCCGTGCCCTGGCGGATACCGCAGGGGGGGAAGAGGTCAAGCGGTGTCGCTCGGATCAGTCAGTCCCGCGGATGAGCTCGGCGACGGCTTCGGCAATGGCGGGGCTGGCCGTGAGGCCTGGGGACTCGATGCCGAGCAGGTTGACGAGGCCAGGCAGACCCCTATCTGTCTCGTGTCGAATGACGAAGTCGCGAAACGGCTCGCCCGCCGCGGCGAGCTTGGGTCGAATACCAGCGTAGGCGGGGGAGAGATCCTCGGGGCGGACGGCAGGCAGGAAGTGGCCGATCGCCTCGGCGAAAGGTTCGCGTTTGCGTTCGTCGACCGCGTAGTCGCGCGTCGTGACGTACTCGGCGTCGGGCCCGGCTCGCAGGGCTCCGGCGAGGTCCAGCGTCAGGTGGATGCCGAGCCCAGGGCCGTGCGGGAGCGGGTAGACGAGGTGAGAGAGCCCAGCGGCGACGCGCGGGGCGAGGTTGAAATAGCTGCCTTTGCACAGGTGCTGGCGCAGCCCGAGGCCGTCGACATCGAGGCCGGCGAGCCGTGCAATCCGATCGGCGTCGAGCCCGGCGGCGTTGACGATGAAGCGCGCACCGATCGCATGTCTGGTGCCGTCGGGCTGGCGCGTGTGGACCAGCCAAAAGGACGACTCGAGCTCGAGGCGGTCGACTTCCGTCGCCATGGCGAAGGTGGCACCCGCCGCACGAGCGCCCCGATGAAAGTCGCGAGCCAACTCGTGCGCGTCGACAATCCCGCTCTCTGGGGAAAGCATGCCCGCCGCTGCACGCAGCGAAGGCTCCAGACGTCGAACGTCGGCAGCGTCGAGCGGCAGCAGACCAACGCCCGATGCTGCTGCATTTCGCGCCAACCCATCGAGTCGGTTCCGATCCTCTTCGCTGGTGGCGACGATGAGCTTGCCGACACGACGCAGCTCGAAGTGGCCATTTTTCGAGCGCTCCGTGAGCAGCTGGCGTCCGCGGACGCAGAGCTTGGCTTTGAGCGAGTCCGCGGGGTAGTAGAGCCCGGCGTGAACGACTCCGCTGTTGCGGCTCGACGTTTCCCGAGCGAAGTGTCGGTGACGCTCGAGGACGACCACCGAAGGCCCCAGCCGAGCCACTGCTTCGGCGCAAGCGAGGCCGACTAGCCCCGCGCCGAGGATGGCAACGTCGAAGTCGGCGCGCAGAGGCAGCATGGACGGACTTTAGCGCACTCGGACGTTCGCGACGCGACTCTGGTCACGAGCTGGCCTGGTCGATTCAGCCTGCGAGGCGGTCCAAGAACGATCGACATCCAGAAGCGAGCGTCCCCAGCAGCTCCGCAGTCGTTCGCTCAGCGGGCCCCTCGATGACCAGGTCGTCGCCCTGAGCTGCCCTGACCAAGGAGAGATTGATCTCGCTGGCGTCGGTTGCGAAGGAGCGGCGCACGACGATGTCCTCGTAGCCGGCTGGATACGTGTTGTCGAAACGGAGCTCGTTCACGAAGGCATCGAAAGGAAACGTTCGGCGCCGTCTGAGCTCCGGATGACTGCGCATCACGACCTCGTAGGGCACGTCACTTCGGGCCATGGCTTCGCGCAGGATGCGGCCCATCGTCGCAGCATGCTGCTTGGGTGTGGCGAGCGGATCGACCGTGCAGACCAACGGCAACAGGTTCACGAACATGCCTACGCGTGGCGTAGCGGCATCATTTCTTCTGAGCGCCACGTGCGCGCAGAACACGAACGCCGTTCGATCGAACTGCTCCATCATCGTCCACGACAACGCGGCGACGACCTCTGCGAAGCGCGGGCTGGTCTGTTGCGAAAGCAGAACGGACGAACTGCGTGGTCCGGCGGCGTGGCCCGTCTGGTCCACGAGCAGCGGTGTCGGGTAGATTTCGATATGTGACGCGAGCTGACGACCGAGTGTGGCAGCGGTCGCCTCGTACGTGCGTGCGGCGATCCGCGCCTGCTGCTCGCGACAAAAGTCGTCGAAATCGTCCTCCGCTGAAGCCAGCATGGGCGGCGAGCCGCTTCTTCGGGCCTCGTAGAGGCGGATGAAGTCGTCCGCCAAACGACCCATCGAGTTGTCATCGGACGCAATGTGATGTGCCGTCAGTTGGAGCAGCTCGGATCCATCGTCGAGGGCCGCCAAAGTCGCGGCCACGAGTGGTCCGCGACCAAGGTCGAACTGCACCGTCTGCTTGCCGAGTGCGCGCCCTGGACCGTCTCCCAGTGTGTAGACGCCATCCAGCTTCTTGAGCAGGGGGGCTTCGGCCGCCGATTCTTGGCGGTCCAAGTAGAGAGTGCCCTTGCCTGGACGGATGGTCGTGCGCAGGGTTGGCCAGCGCGCCACGAGGTCTTCCAGCGCAGCCGTCACGAGCTCCGGCTCGAACCCTGCCTTTCGACGAACGTAGCGTGTGCAAGTGATGCTCCCCTTCTTGCCCTCGAAGAGCTCACGAAAAAACAAGCCTCGTTGACCTTCGGCGGCCGCGCTGCCGCTTCCCTCGGCCGTCGCCGCCCGTGAGAGAGATGCCAGATGTCGCTCCTGGTCTTGCAGCGTCGGCGCTGCAAAGACGTCTGCAACACCGACGCTGGCGCCGAACTCGCGTGTCAGGAGCGTTGCAAGTCGGGCCGCGGACAGGCTGTCACCACCGGCGTCGAAGAAGCTTTGGGTCGGGTCGCCGGACGGCTGCCCGCCTGCCTCGACCCAGGCTCGCGCGATTCTGTCGAGAGGTGTGTCACCTGCGAAGCTCTGGCTCGAAGGCCGCTCCGTCAACTCCAACAGGCGGACACGGTCGATCTTGAAATTGGCTGTCTTCGGGAAGGCGGCCAGTTGATGCAGCGTCTTGGGCACGAGGTAATCGGGAAGTCTCGTACCGAGCGTCGCGCGCACCAGCGGCGTGATGTCGGCGCCTGCACTCGGGGCGGTGAAGAATGCGTGGAGCTCCTTCACCCCCGCAGAGTTCTCCTTGGCAAGCACGAGTGCCTCCTCCACGCCGGGCGCGGCTCGCACCTGGTGCTCGATCTCCCCGAGCTCGACCCGGATCCCCCGGATCTTGACCTGCGCGTCGCGCCGGCCGGAAAAGATCAAGGCGCCGTCATCGCGAACTCGAACGTAGTCGCCGGTGCGGAAGGAGCGTCCACCTCCCTGCACGGGGAACTTCTCGCGATTGAGCTGCCCTCCCTCGAGGTAACCGAGGGCCACGCGCGGCCCGCCGAGATAGAGCTCGAACACATCCTCACCCGGCACGACGTCCAGCCGTTGCAGCATGCCAGGCACGGGTTTCCCGATGCAGACCTCCGAAATGTCCTGGTCCTCTGGGTAAACGTGGCAGTGGCTCAGGCCAAAGATCTCCGTCGCCCCGTATGCCGTCGCAATGCGGGCATTCGGAAACACCCGAGCAGCTCGAGCGAGTACGGCCGGAGCAACCTGATCTCCGCCGTACCAGACGAACCGCACCTCAGTGAACGGTGGCAGGTCGCTCCGGGACTCGGCGTAAGCGACGAGCTCGGTGAGCAGTGCGGGCGGACAGTGAAAGGCGGTGCATTGACGCGCGTTTTCTGCAAGCCAAGGAAGGTTCAGGGCCTGCATGCGGTCCAGGACGAGGCAGGTCCCGCCGGAGACGAGTGGGGCGAACAGCTCGAGCATGCTGATGCTCCACGAGTAGCGCGCCAGTGAATCGACCGTGGATGTGGCATCCAGGCCCAGGTAGGCGGCGGGCTCCGTGACGGAGCAGCGCAAGGCAAGATGATCGCCGACCACGCCTTTGGGCTTTCCGGTGCTGCCCGACGTGAAGAAGACGCAGGCCAGATCCGACGGAGCGCGCGGGCCCGCAGGCGGATTGGTGGTGAGTCCGTCGCTCGGTTCATCGGCGAGCAGGACGGGATGGCCCCACTGCGCAGCGCGGGCTGCGTGCGCCGCGCTGGTGACGATCACCGCGGACGTCATTTGCTCCAGCCGATCCAGGAGCTGAGTGTCGGGGTAGTCCGGGTCCAGCGGGGCGTAGATCCCGCCCATGCGGAAGGCGGCAAGTGCCGTGGGGATGATCTCCGGCCCCGGATCGAGCAGGGCCACCACGAAGTGGCCGCTCTTTTGCTTCACGGCAGCTAGCCGTCGGCTGAGCTGGGCCGTGCGCGCGCGCAGATCGGCATACGTCCAGCGCGAGTCCCCGAAGCGAACGGCGACCGCTGCTGGGTTCGTTTCGGCGTGGGCGAGAATCAGCTCGTCGAGGAAGGACATCGAGGCCGCTTCGGATCAGTAGAGTTTCGCGTCGGCAGGGAGCCCGAGCAGGTGTCGGCCGAAGGTTTGCGCGGCGATGTCCCAGTCCGTCTGCGCGTGCGCCCCCGTGATGTGCACGTCACGAAACAAGCGCTGGAGCTCGTGCTTGTGAAACCACGCCGAGCCCCCTGCCGCAGCCATCAAGCGATCGACGGCCTCGATGGCCAGCTTGGCGGCGTAGGCCTGGTGGGTCCGCCAGCGGAGCACGTCCTCGGCAGGCGGGACCTTTTCTTCTGCGGCTCGTGCGTCCATTTCGCGCCAATCGAGACGCAGAAGCTCGAGCGCGCAGGTCGTCTGGTTGGTCGACTCTGCGAGACGCACCTGGGCTGGGATGCTCTCCGCAGCTTTTGCGCCCGTGTAAGCCCGCACGCGCTCGGCCGTCTTGGCCGCGAAGACGTCGCAGGCACGACGTGCGATGCCGACGGCCACGGCGGCGAAGCCCAGTGAGAAGATGGGAGAGAACGGCAGATAGAACAACTTCGCCGGATTGCTGCGAAACCCGCGAGACAGGCCGAAGTTGAGGGCGAAGAGCGACTCAGAGCGATGGTCTGGAACGAACGCCCCATCGACGACCAGCGTCTTGCTGCCTGTCCCGCGCAGCGCCGCCGTGTCCCAGTCGTCGAAGATCTCGAAGTCTCGGCGCGGCACCAACGCGAAGCACGGACCAGGTTGGCCGAGGCTGTTCTTTCCCATGTAGCCGAGCACGGCCCAGCCGGCGTGGTCGCAACCCGAGGACCAGGAAAAGCGACCGGAGAGCCGGATACCCCCTTCGGCAGCTTCCCATTTCCCGAGCGGTGCGACCGAGGAGCTGACGAGCATGTCCGGGTCCTCGCCCCACACCTCCTCTTGGGCTTCGCGTGAAAAGAGCGCCACTCCGTGCGCGTGGTTTGCCAAGAGAGCGCAGGCCCACGCCGTGGAGGCACACGCCGAAGCGAGCTCGACGATGCTGTCGGCGTAGTCGCTCACCGTGAGCTCCAGGCCGCCGTAGGCGGCCGGCTGCAAGGCACGAAAGAACGTCGCGTTGCGAAGGAGCTGGATGTTCTCCGTTGGAACCTGGCGCAGCTCCTCGGCACTTCGCGCTCGCTCTGCAATCGGCGCCAGAACCGCTCGAAGCCTAGCCTTGAATTCGCTCACGGCGGGGGATGGTAGCACCGGGGCTTGGATTTCCTCCAGAGCACGAGAACCGTCTCTTGACGTGCTGGCTGATCCTGGAGTTTTCTAGAGAGCTGTGGGCATGGCGACACCGGGCCGGGCAGTCATCGTCGGGGGAGGGATGGCCGGGCTGTGCGCCGCAGCGGCTGTCCACCAGGCCTTCGATGAGGTCGTGGTCCTCGAGAAGGACCCGATCTCCGCTGAAACGACGTTTCGCAAGGGTGTACCGCAGGGGGCGCATCTGCACAGCCTATTGGTTGGTGCCCAGCTCATGCTCGAGAAGCTGTTCCCTGGTCTCAGGGCCGAGCTCATCGCCGCTGGCGCGGTCGAGCTCCGCGCTGGGCTGGACCAACAGGTCTACGAGGCGGATTCCTGGATGCCCGAGCGCGACCTAGGCTACACGATCTTGGCTCAGTCACGTGGGATGCTCGAGCGCGAGGTGCGACGTCGAGTTCATGAACTGCCCGGCGTTCGCTTCGTGCCGGGTGCCAAGGTGACGGACGTGGCCACGGTGGACTTGGGGCGCGCCGGAATTTCATTCGCCGCAGGCGGCGCGTCGGAGGGCCTCGTCGCGGACGTCCTGATCGATGCGACCGGCGTGTCCGGGGCGATCGTCAAGTTCCTAGGTTGCGAGATACCGCAAGACGAGGTTGCTTCTGGAGTTTCGTACGTTTCCGGAATGCTCCGGAAGCCGGCCGGGCTGGCCCGTCGACCGGAGAACATCCTGATCGTGCCTCAGCCTTCTCAGTCTCGCGGCGGCGCGTTGCTCGATATCGAAGACGGCCGATGGGTCGTTTCACTGCATGGTCGTCGGGGGACGAAGCCGCCACTCGAGCTTGCAGCCTGGCGGGACTTTGCCAAGTCACTTCCGGATACGCGGATCTGGGAGCGGGTGAAAGATGCGGAGCTGATCGGGGAGAAGCTGACGCCGTTCAACAAGCCGGTCTCCACCTTCAGGCGTTTCGATCGCACGAGCGGAATCCCACCGTTCTACTTTCCGATCGGGGACGTCATCACGAGTGTCAACCCGATCTTCGGCCAAGGCATGGCCGTGGTTGCGGGTCACGCTCACGCCCTGAAGGCGGCCTTCGAGGGGCCTGCCGAGTTGCGCGCGCGTCGCTACCTGGACGAAGCCTGCGCCTGGTCCGAGCGGGCGTGGCGCCGCGCCTACGCCTACGACCGCACGTTTCAGCCTGGTATCGGCGAAGCGGCTGCGGCGGCGCTCGGAGCGCTGGCCCGTTCGCGCCTGGACGGGGTGCGAAACGATGCGGCCTTGCACCGGGCCATGTTCGTCGAGTCGCAGATGCTGCCGAGCTGGGCTGCCTCATGAGTGGCCTCGAGGCGATCGTCATCGGGGGGGGTATCGGTGGTCTGGGGGCTGCCGCGGCGTTGTCTCCGCACGTGTCTCGCGTCGTGCTCCTGGACCGCGATGAGTTGCCTACGAGCTCGGCGTCGAGGAAGGCCGTTCCGCAAGGCGCACACATCCACATTCTGCTCTTGGCCGGCCTGCTGAGTCTGGACCGCCTGCTTCCAGGTTCCCGTGAGCAGCTGATTGCTAGCGGGTCCGCAGTCATCAGGGCGGGCCTCGATCAACGAATTTTTGCCTACGGCGAATGGTATCCCGAGCGGGATCTGGAGCTGTCGTTCTTGGGGCAGTCGCGGCCGCACTTGGAAGGCCACATCCGGCGTCGTGTGGCGGCGCTCCCCAACGTCACCATGCGTCCCGGCTCGCGCGTCGAGTCGATCGTCCTCGAGGCCGGCAGCGTAAGGGGAGTTTCCGTCCACGACGATGGCCAGAGGGTGGATCTCGGCGCCGACCTCGTCGTCGATGCGTCGGGGGTGGGTGCGACGTTCGCTCGGCGCCTGGAGGAGCAGCTCGGCCTACGCGTCCCGACGGACGAGCACAGCACCGAGGTCTTCTACAGCACCGTCCACTTCAGAAAGCCCCAGGAATTTCTGACACGCAAGGAAAACATCCTCGTCTTGCCGGAGGGACGCGCTCTCCGACGGGGAGGCTCGCTGATTGACGTGGAGGACGACCTTTGGTGCGTTTCCCTCCATGGTCGTGGTGCGGCCGACCAACCGACGACGATGTCCTCCTGGCTCGATTTCGCGCGGAGTCTGCCCCATGGCTGCATCCTCGAGCGAGTCGAGCAGGCAGAACCCGTGGCGCCTCCCGTCACCATGCGCAAGGCCAAGGCGGTGTTCCGGCATTTCGATCGTATCTCGACCGAGCTTCCACGCGGGTATTTTCCGATTGGGGATGTGATGTCGTCGTTCAATCCGATCTTCGGCCAAGGCATGACCGTCGCCCTGGGCCAAGCCGTGGCCCTTGCCGAGGCTTGGCAGCAGGCCGCGGCGACGGGCGCGGTCGAGCGAAGCGCCCTCGGGGACTTGGCGCTGGACTACCTCCGCCGGGCGCGCGTCTGGTCGGAGAAAGCTTGGCGCGCCACCGTGTCGCACGATCTGGCCTTTACCGCGACGACGGCGGTTGAAAAGAGGCAGGCCGAGATGCTGGACGCGCTCGCACGAAATCAGTTGGCGCGCGCCAAGGCGGAGCCGCGGGTGCATCGACAGTTGGTGAATGCGGCGCAAATGCTAGAGTGAGCCTTCCGACCGATCTACTGATGGGCGCGGACCTGGCTGGAATCGAGAACAAGCTCGAGGGCAACCCTGAAGGTACATGAATCGCCTCGATGACATCCTGCCGGGAGCGAGCAGCGCTCTGGATCGTCCGGCGCTGACGGCTGGCCGCGGTTCCGACGGGCGCACACTCAGCTATCGGGAGCTACTCGGGTGGGCCGAAACGGTCGCCGACGACCTGGCTGTTGCTCTCGCTGGGGGGAATCGCCCGGATCGCCCGGTGTTCGTGCTGGCGGACCGTGGCTTTCGGCAGGTCGTCGGCTTGCTCGCTTGTCTGCGTTGCGAGGTCCCCGCCGCCATCTTGGACGCGCAGCAGGGTGGCGCTCGGTTGCGAGAGATTCTCTCTCACGTGAGCGAGCCACTCGTGCTCTGCGATGCGGCGGGTTCGAATCAACTGGCTTCGCTGGACCTGAGTGGGATGCGCCCGCTCATCATGGCCGATGCACCGAGCGGCGCGAGCTTGATTCGCTCGAAAGCCGGTGACGACCGGCCGAGCGCCTCGTCTGGTGCCGACGTTTCGGCAGTGGTTCTTTTCACGTCGGGGTCCACCGGAGCGCCGAAGGGAGTGTGCATTGGGGCTCGGGACCTGGGGGAGCGCTTGCGGACGGAGGAGCGCTGGTTCGACCTTCGCCCGGAAGACGTGATCTTGGGTGTCCTACCGCTCACCTTCGACGTCGGCTTGACCCAGCTCTTGGCTAGTCTTCGCGTCGGCGCTCATCATGTGATGGGCTCGTCCTGGCTCCCGGCGGATATTTTGGGCGATATTGAGCGTCACCGCGTGCGAGGGCTGGCCATGTCACCTGTCGTTTGGCGCTACCTCCTGCGGTCGCCGGACGAGGCGCGACTTTGGGGCACGCTGGGCACCTTGCGCTACGTGACACTTTCGGGCGGGACGCTGCCTCGGAACCTACTCGAGCGCATACGCGATAATTTGGGGCAAACGGCTTTCATCAAGACTTACGGTCAGACGGAAATGTTCCGCATTGCGGCACATCGCGTCGGGCCGGGCGCAGAGCGACTCGATAGTGTTGGTCGGGCCTATCCTGGGGTGACGTTGCGCGTGGTGCGAGCGGACGGTAGCGAGGCCGAGCCTCATGAGGTGGGCGAGATCACCGCGGACGGACTCGGGCGCATGGTCAGTTATTTGGGCGAGGCCGCCGGGTCCGGCGGGCCTCAGCTCCGTGAGCCCGCGCGCACCGGCGATCAGGGCTACCTCGATGAGGACGGATACTTGTACGTTCAGGGCCGGAAAGACGACATGATCAAGATCCTCGATCGGCGCGTCTTTCCCGCCGACGTCGCGCGACTCTGTCGAGAGATCCTCGGTTACGCGGAGCTGGAGGTCGTGGGGGTACGCTCGGAGGACCCGTTTCTGGCGCTTTTCGTCCGGACCGACGAGCCGGCCCAGCTCGGCGGCCGCTGGTCACAGCGGGAAGTCCTAGGCCAGCTTCGGCAGCGGCTTGGTAGTCAACTTTTGCCCCGTCAGGTGATCGTCCTCGCGGAGCTTCCGCATACGAGCTCCGGTAAGGTAGACTTTGTCGGGTTGCAGAAGCTGGCGCTCGAACGAAGCGGCAGCAGTGGGTTGGAGGGTAAGGACGTTGGCTGAAACTTCGAGGGCAGAGGCGATCCTCGCCGTACGGCGTTTCGGGTCACCTCTCTACCTCTACGATTTGGGAGCGATCGAGGCTCGATTGGCCTTGCTGCGGGCTCGCCTGGGCTCGGGCTTCTCGATTCGTTACGCGGTCAAGACGAATCCGAACCCGAAGCTCTTGCAGTGGCTCAAGGAGCGGATCGAGAGCTTGGACGTCTCGTCGGGCGGCGAGATCCGGCACGCCCTCGCGCAGGGCTGGGAAGCGCACAGGTTGGAGTTTACCGGACCCGCCAAGACGGGCGCCGAGATCGAGCTCGCCATCGAGCGGGGCATCCGCTCCATCGTGATCGAGGACCTCGAGGAAGCCGAGCTGGCTTCTGCCGCGGCGCACCGGTTGGGTCGTCGGGCGCGCGTCCTCTTGCGGATCGCCCCGGCTCTGGCCGAAAATGGCTTTGCCGTGCGGCTTGCAGGTCGGCCGACCCAGTTTGGCGTCGACGAGGAGCAGCTGCCGGCCGTCGTGGCGAGGATGCGAGAGCTCCCCGACCTCGATCTGGTTGGCTTTCACATCTACTCGGGCAGCCAGTGCCTCGATGACCATGCTATGGAGGAACACTTCGCCGGCATGTGGGAGCTGTTCAAGCGCGCGATAGCTAGCTGTCCGAAGGGCACGCTCGAGGAGTTCGTTTTCGGAGCGGGTCTGGGAATTCCCTATCACGACGGCGATGGGCAGCTCACGCTGGCTGGCCTGCCCGCGGTGTGCGCGAAGATCGGCGAGGAGATGAAAGCGCTGGTCCCGTCGGCTCGAGCCTACGTGGAGCTTGGGCGGTACCTGGTCGGCGAGGCAGGCTCGTTCATCACGGAGGTCGTGCGCGTCAAGGAATCGCGCGGCGTCAAGATCGTCGTCTGCAATGGCGGCATGAACCACAATCTGGGCGCAGCGGGTCACCTCGGGGGCGTTGCCCATCGGCACTATCCGCTACAGAACCTGAGCGCGGACGACGGCGCGCCCGAGGAGACGTACCGGGTCGTGGGGCCGCTGTGCACGGCGATCGACACGCTGGCACTTCGCGCGAAGTTGCCGCAGGTGAAAGCCGGGCATCTGCTGCGGATTGGCTGTAGCGGTAGCTATGGCCCGACGGCGAGCCCGCTGTTCTTCATCTCGCACACTCAGCCCTGCGAGGTGCTGGTGCGGCGGACGGATCAGGGGGCAGAGTTCGAAGACGTCAGTTGGCTGCCGCGTCTGGCGAGCGAGGGGCCGGTGCATGCCTGAGGATCCGCAGAAGCGACCTCTGGTGGTTCCGCTAGACGCCCAGAAGACGGATGGCATTCCGTTCTTCATGGTTCCCGGTCTCGGTGGGCACGTGATGAGCGCGCAGGTGCTGACGCGCCACGTCCCCGACCCTTGGCGGGGGTTTGGCATTCTCTATCCCGCGTTTTCCGAAAGCGAGCCAAGGCTCACCTCGTTTGCGGCGATGGCGGAGCGTCTGGTCCCGGACATCCTCGAGCATCAAGCGAACGGACCTTTCCTGTTCATGGGCTACTCCATGGGAGGCTTCGTCTGTGTCGAGCTCGCTCGCGCTCTCCGAGCGCGTGGTCATCGCGCTGGGATCGTCATGGTCGACGTGAAGCTCGTGTGGCACGCGCCGCTGTTGCCAGTCGTCAAGCGGCTGCCGCTCAAGGCGTATTGGATGCTCCGCGAGCAGGCCGTCAAGGTTTTCGATCGTTCCAAGACGCGCGCGCGCGAGCTGGAAAAGCGGCGTCTTTCCAGGGTGGAAGAGCAAGGCGTTGCGGGGGGAAGCAATCCGTCGTTTCGGCGGGCAGTGGTCGATGGACGCACGGCCCTGGCAGCCTACGAGCTCACTCCCTTCAACGTTCCGATCGCTCTGATCCGCTGCGCGGAGATGGCCTGGTGGGATTCACTGCGGCAGTGGCCCCATGACTACGGGTGGAGCCACTACACGCGAGTGCTGGACGTGAGCACGAGTCCGGGCGATCATCTGCAAATGATCAGTGGGCCGCGGCTGCAGCCGCTGGGTGAAGCCATGGCGCGCGCGCTTGGTCTCGTCAGCGATGCGGTGCAAGCTCTCCCACCCAGCATTCGCGCAGGGCAACCCGTGGCACCGGTGCGCGACCCGTAACAACTGCCCGCAAGAAGGAACGCATGACCATGGCTCAGCAAACAGCGAAGGAGCGCATTAGGGGATTTCTCGGCAAGGACCTCGGTGTGGACTTGTCCGCGACGTCCGACGACGCCGCGCTCTTCACCAGCGGCCGCATCGACAGCTTCGCATTGCTCGAGCTCATGGCCTTCATGGAGGCCGAATTCAACGTTCGCATCGACATCACGAGCCTCAGCATCGAACAGCTCGACACCGTCGATGCGCTGGTCCGACTTTGCGAGCGGCCGAGCTGAGTTTGCCGAAGGGATTTCGCAATGGCACTGGATCTTCGGGCAGGCATCGAGGGAGCGCGAACCACCGCATACGTGCGCCGCTTCGGCTATCGAGAGCCGGACATCCTGAAAAAGTGTCGACTGGAAACGCTACGGACGCGCGCTGACGCCAGCATCATGACGGCCCCCGAGGTCGCGGGATTCGTCGCCTTCTTCCTAGCGGCGCTCGGTGCCAAGCATGGCCTCGAGATCGGCGTCTTCACTGGCTACTCGAGCCTGGCGTTCGGCCTCGCACTGCCCAAGGACGGTTCGCTGACGGTCTGCGAGATCGATCCGGTCAACGCCGCCACGGCCAAGGGCTATTGGGACGAAGCTGGCCTGTCGGACCGGATCCGGTGTCTCGTAGGCGATGCTCGGGCGTCCTTGCAGGCGCTTCTCGATGAGGGTAGCGCCGACCGTTTCGATTTTGCCTACATCGATGCCGACAAGGAGGGCTACGACTCCTACTTCGAGGCGAGCTTGAAGTTGGTGCGCCGCGGCGGGGTGATCATCATCGACAACACGCTGTGGGGCGGTCGCGTGGCTGATAGGAACGACGACGCCGACGCGACGGTGGCGATTCGGGCGTTGAACGCCAAGCTTCACGCTGACGAGAGGATCGACCTCATCCAGACCACCATGGGTGACGGTACGACCTTCGCTCGTCGACGGTGACTAAGTGGGCGTGCAGTTTCGTAAGCCGTGACTCGATCACTTCACGAAGGGGCGCAAGCGCCTGCCGTATTCGTGGGGGCGGCGATGTTGCTCCGCAGTCGTGTCCACGGGAGGCGCTGCTCGTCGTGCCGCCCGGCCGATTGCGATCACTCCTCTTCCTTCATCTCTGGAATCCCGCATCGCGCTCAATCTGCGTTGCCGCAGGCGGGCAATCCCTGGATTCGGGTTTTCGGCTCTGCTCTACTGTCAGGAGTGAGCAACGGACTCTCGCCTCGATCTGCGTCCCGACGCGCGTAGGCGACCGCTGCTCGATTAGACTAACGTAGTTGTGGGTTGTTGGAGGCCCTGGCGTGCAATTGGCACTCGAACGGTGGCGCGATCTCTTCACTCGGGTTCGATCCGGGATGCGTCGACGCTGGCTCTTGGAGGGGACCCGGGTGCATCGCTTGGGCATGGCACATGAACCGACCGCGGGCCGTGCGCGCGCGCTTTTCATCACGCACGACCATCGCATCAGCCAATCGCAGATTCATCCGTTCTTCTATTACCGCCAGGAAATCCTCTCCGAGTTCGGTTGGGAGTTTCGGCAACGAAACGTTGCGCGCTTCATGCAAGCGCCGACCGCGAGCGACGCAGCGGACATCGTCTTCGTCCAGCCTTGGTTTTCGATCGGAGCTGATGGGGTTTCCAGGCTGCTCGACGCGGTGGACCAGCGGTGCCGGCCAAGCAAGGTGGTCTTCCTCGACAGCTATGCGCCGACGGACCTTCGTTTCGCTTCCACCGTCGTCGATCGCGTGGATGTCTACGTGAAGAAACACGTGCTTCGCGATCGCAGTCGCTACAAGGAAGCGGTTCTGGGCGACACGCTCCTCACCGACTACTACGCCCGACGTTATGGTCTGACGCTACCTCCGTTCGAATGCGCGGTCCCGGAGCCCTTCTTTTCGAAGTTGCTCGTTGGACCGAGTTTCGCCACTTACGACTGGATGATGGAGATCCTTCTGAGCGGGAAGGCTTCGTCGTCGGCCAAGGAATTCGATGTTCACGCTCGGCTCGGCTCGGGTGGAGCCCCTTGGTACAATTCGATGCGTCTAGAAGCGGAGGAGCGAGTCCGCGGCATTTCCGGGCTGAAAGCCGTGGTTGGTGTGGGGGCGTCGAAGAGCCAGTACATCAGCGAGCTCCAGCGCTCGAGAATCTGCTTCAGCCCATTCGGCTACGGTGAGGTTGCTTGGCGCGACTATGAGGCTGTGGTTTGCGGGGCTGCGCTCTTGAAGCCAGACATGGCCCATTGCGAGACCAACCCGAACATCTTCGTGCCCAACGAAACGTACGTGCCGGTGCGTTGGGATTTCTCGGATCTGGAGGAGAAGGTCCGCTGGCTGCTCAGTGAGCCCAAAGAATGCGAACGCATTTCACGTAACGCCTTTGCGGTTCTTCACGGGTATCTTGCGAGCGGCTCGTTCCTGGAGCATCTCGCTCCGGCCTTGAGATTGCCCGCTTAGTCATCTTCGGGTTCGGCCAGCGTCTGACGCGTGTTCGTCGTCTGGGGCCCGGCCTGCGCTTTCAGGATGCGGGCGGGTATGCCGACCGCGGTCGCGCCTGTCGGCACGTCGTGCAGGACGACCGCGTTCGCGCCGATGTTCGCGTTGTCACCAATCTTGACCTTACCGAGGATCTTGGCGCCGGCGCCGACGTTCACGTTCTTTCCGAGAACGGGCGCGCCGTGCGGGTCATCGAGCGAGCGGTTCCCGATGGTGACACCCTGACGCAGGATGCAACCGTCGCCGATCTCCGCTGCACCGTGAACCACGATGCCATGCTGGTGCTCGATCACGACGCCGGAGCCGACCTTCGCGCTGTAGGGAAGCTCGATGCCGTGGATGTTGCGCGAGCGTCGGTAGAGCATGCGATAGAGCAGTGAAAATGGTGCACGGAGGAGCTTCGGACGGACCTCCATCCTCCACACACCGAAGCGGTACTGCGCGAGGGCCTGAAAACCAGGTCGAGTCCAGTCGCGACCGTTGGCGGCCCAATCGCGTCGAATTTCCGAGAATAGCCCGGTCATGACGATGCACGGAGTGAAAAACCCCTGAAGAACGTGGTGTTTCGCACGAAATCGGCGAGGAAGCGGGGCGGAACCTTGTCGAAGTCGGCTCGCGACGTGACCGTCCGCCGCAGTAACCAGAGCGAGTAGCCCAGCACGAAGGCGAAGTCGGCAAGCATTGCCACGACCGCCCCGTGATTCTTGACGAAGTAGCGATGGCGCGAGTCGAACCAGTACTGCGGCCGTCTCGGTGGGTGTTTGATTCCCTTGGAAATCCCCGTCGAGGCGCCAACGGCGTGATAGACGCGACTCTCCGGAACGTACCAGGCGACGTAACCCCTTCGCCTCGCCGTCAAGCAGTAGTCCACTTCCTCGAAGTAGAGAAAGTAGTCGTCGTCCATCCTGCCTACGTTCTCCACCATTTCACGGGACAAGAGTAGGGAAGCGCCAGCCAGCCAGCCAGTTGGTTCGGGTCGATCAGCGATGCGGCGTACGACTCGGAAGCGTGCGAGCAGGCGATCGATCAGACCAAAACGGACGCCGTTGCAGAACTCGCTGAGCGGCGTAGGGAAGTTGAAGCTCGACGCTTGCGCGGTGCCGTCTTCGTTCTCGAGACGACTGCCGGCGATGTGTACGCCATTTTTCTGCAGGAAGGTGACCAGAATCGCGCCCGCGCCGGGGCGCAACTTCGTGTCCGGATTCAGCAGCCAGACGTAGTCGGGGAGGCTCTGTTGGCGGCGGATCTGATCGATGGCGATGTTGTTTCCGGCGGCGTAGCCGCGATTCTCCGGGGATGCGATGACGACCGCCCAGTCGTAGCCACGTTCGCGCACGTGGGCGTCGATCTGTTCGAACGAACCGTCTTCGGAAAAGTTGTCGACGACGATCATGTTCAAACGCGGCAGGTGCGTCCGCTCGAGAGCTACGCTGTCCAGGCAGTCGCAAGTGAGCCGTGGCGTTCGAAAGTTCACCGTTACGACGGTCACCGCGCTGGTTAGAACCGACGGCTCGGAGCCGGGAGCCGACTGGCCGTTGCTCGAGGTCATGTTCGCCATGATAGCAGGCTGTGGATGCAATCGGCGCCTCGGGCCGGAACGGCCCGGATGCCTTTGCTGGATCTTGCCTGACAGTCGCACGAGCGTGCCAGGTGGCCGACGGCCAGCTCGTGGTGGGCGTGGTTGCGGTGCTGCCAATGGCCTGGGATATTCGCCGTCGTGCAAGGAAAGTTTCGAAGTTGGCCGGTTCTCGCCGCGCACTACCTTCATCGCGAGGTAGTCCGTTTTCGACTGCGCAATGCGGTGACCTGGCCCTCGTCGGCGCCCCCGCTCGCCGATGGCTGCACGGCGATCATCGGCATGTGCCACAGGCTGCCCGGCGTGATGCTGAGCAACCTCAAATGCCTCCGAGCGGCCAGCTGGCCCGAGCTCCAGCACATCGTCGTGGCCGTGGACGGCCCCGCCGGGTGCGTCTCGGACACCCTCGAGCGGCAAATGTTGGACCTCAGCACGCCGGAGCTGACGATCGAGATTCACTACTACAGTAAGGAGCAGGCTGCCCTCGCGACGTCCCTGGAGCTGCCGTTCGTCTATTCGTGGATGTCGTGGTCCATTGCGCTCGCCCATTGCCGAACCCGCTACGCGCTGGTGCAGGACTACGATGCGTTGGTTTTCGGCGACACCCTGCGGCGGCGTTACGAAGAAATGGTGCGGTCCGGTGCCGCGATTCAGGGCATCCGCTGGTATCAGGGCAACGGGATTGAGCCGCGCGACCACCTGGCGACGACGTTCGAAGCGTTCGTGGACGTGGCCTGGCTTCGTGCGCAACCGCCCTTGGCAGCCTTCCACAAGGTCAGCTTCGTCGACGGAGCGTCGCGCGACTACGACACGATGCTCCACCTCCAGCACGTCCACACGCCGGCTGAGCGGCGGACGACCATGGCCATGCCCGAGGAGAGCCTCGTGCATCCTTCGCAGATGATCCATCAGTACACGATGTTCCGTCGGAACCCCGGCGCCGTTCAGCCGTGTGGGTCGTTGCCGATGATCCCCCTGTTCGAGTTCCTGTCGGGCGATGCGGCCGCCATCGGGCGGGCAGCGGGTCGGCTCGCGGGGAGCTCGCGGAAAGTCTATCGCTTTCTGGGTGATGACACCGACGTCAACCTGACGGAGCTCAAGCTCGCGCACGTCGAGTGGATCTTGAAGCAGATGGCGCACGCCTGCTTGTCGATGCACGTTCCACCCCTTGGCGACGTGTTCCTGTACGGTGAGGCCTTGTACGAAGTCATCGGCGTGGCCGCACCGGGGCGCTGGGTCGGCGATTTCACCGGAGCGCAGCGGTCCTGGCTCGACGAGTGTCGACGACTTGCCGAGCACGGAGAGGCAGACGCGGCCCCACGCGCAGCGGCTCCTTAGTCCCGTAAGGCGACGTCGGGTCAGCGCTTCGGTTAGGCCTCGTTGTCCGTCCGGCGGGACTTCCTCAGCCGTCGATGCAGGCCACGATTGAGGCCACGGGCGAAACGACCAATCACGGGCGGTAGGAACTCTGCCAGGATTTCATCCGTCTTGACGCTCCAGTCGTGGACGTCCTCTGTGCCAGGCCTTGGCTTGAACTGAGTCGTCTTGGAGACGACGTCGTCACGCCAGGTCGAGGTGTAGTAGTAGAGCGCAATCGATTTCCTGGAGATGCCCTGCGGATGGGCGACCGGCTGCGGATTGCCGTGCATGCTTTGCTGGGTGGTGGTGAAGAGCACGCAGCGGTTGAGCACGGGGACGATCGACTGGACCTGGCGCTCCATGTCGGTGGTCCAGAGCTCGAGTTGGCCGCCGTATTCGGCTTTCCAGTCTTGGTTGAGGTAGACGAGCAGGTTCACGCGCCGTTCGAGGTCGAGCGGAGCGTGATGGTTGAAGTCCGCGTGCATCGAGAGATGGCCGCCCGTCCTGATCTCGTGAAAACCGGCGCCGAGGAAGTACGGATCGGGGATGAGGCCTTTGATGCCGGTGATGTTTTCCACCACTTTGATGAACGGCCGCGCATTGAAGGCATAGAAGAGCTGCCGGAGGCGGGGCGGCAGGTAGTCAGGGTGATAGCTGCGCTTGAACCTCTCCTGGTCGCGGTTGTACTCCTGGCCGTCCGGGTCCAGTTCAGCAGGGAAATGGGCAAGGACGTACTCGATCACCGCTTCCGGAAGGAAGTCGTCGATCACGATGTGCGGAAACGGATCACCGCTTGCGTAGCGAGAAGCAAAGTCTTTCCCCAGGTCACGCACTGCCCCGTAGTCGAAAACGAATGGGTCGGTCGAGTTGGCGGGAAGGAACGACATCTTGCACGAAACTATACCTTCAGCCGTGTCCGCGTTCCAACCTCTGCCGGGTCGGCAAGTCGCCGGTGGCGCCGACTCGGCGCCTGTCGCACTGGAGCGCAATTGACAGTGGCAGGCGCCCCGCATACTTGCTTGCCATGCGCATCGGCTACTTGGTGCCCGAATTTCCAGGGCAAACGCACGCCTTCTTCTGGCGGGAGCAGCTAGCGCTGCAGAACCAAGGCTGCGAAGTCACGTTGCTTTCGACGCGAAAGCCACCGATTGATGCCTGCGCGCACGCGTTTCGTGACGAGGCGCGGCGTCGCACGAGCTACCTGTTGCCGCCCGGACCGCTTGCGCTCACGCAAGGATTTCGCGCACTCGCTTCCGCGCCCGTACGCAAGTATTTCGCGAGCCTTCCCGGTAGTGCGGTCAAGCGCATCGGTCTCGGCGCGGCGGTGAGTGTCGCAGCGAGTCGGCTCGCGAGCTTGTGCGCGGCGAGCGGCGTCGAACACTTGCACGTTCATTCGTGCGCGAATGCGGCACATGTTGCAGCCGTTTGCCACCTTTCGGGTGGACCGCCCTTCTCGCTGACGTTGCATGGCGATCTCGACGTCTACGGAGACGCGCACGCGCAGAAGTTCGCTCAGGCCAAGTTCGTTTCCGTCGTCACCGAGGCGCTGCGTAGTCAGGTGATGGAGCGGCTCGGGCGGAGCGCCGAGTTCTTGCCGGTCATCCGCATGGGTGTCGACACCGCAGCGTTTGCCCCACGCCAGCGCACCGACAGCTCCCGCTTCTTGGTCGTGACCGTCGCCCGGTTGAACCACACCAAGGGACACGTGTACGCGCTCGAAGCGGTGCGGAGGCTCGTCTCCGAGGGGATTCCGATCGAGTACAAGATCGCCGGAAGCGGGCCCGAGGAGGCGGCGATTCGCGATCACATCGGGCGACTGGAGCTCGCAGGCCATGTGGAAATGCTGGGCAGCTTGGCCGAGGATGCGGTCAAGGAGCTGCTTGGTCGAGCGGACGCCTTCCTCTTGACGAGTTTTGGCCTGGGCGAGGCAGCCCCGGTGTCGGTGATGGAAGCGATGGCCAGTGGCGTGCCGGTGGTGTCGTCGCGCATTGGCGGCACCGCGGAGATGATCGACGACGGCGTCGACGGCTGCCTGGTTGGCCAGCGGGACGTCGATGGGATTGCCTCGGCCTTGCGCAGCTTGGCCGCTGACCCCGCACTGTGCCGGGCGCTGGCGGAACGCGCACGGGTGCGAGCGCAGGCGGACTTCGACTTCAACCGCAATGCCGCGCGACTATTGCGCGAGATTCAGCGCGTGCACTAGGCCGGGATGCGGCCGACCGCGCCTCTGCCCCGGCTGCGAAGGGCCCGAACGGACACGCCAGCCAGTGCACCAGCCATCACGTAGGGAATTCCATTGGACGTCACGTTCGGCAGAGTGTCCAGGCCGGTCACCGCCAACATCATCGCCAGGGTTGCCAGGAGCTCCATGTCGTCCTTCGACAAGCCGGCTCTCGCGGCGGCGCGACTAGCGAGCCAAATGGGGATGAGCAAGGCTCCGTACACGACGACAAACTTCAATATCCCTCCCTCACCAAGCAGGATGACCCAGAGCCCATCCGTCACGGTGGTGTCGTTTCCTTCCGCGTCGTAGACGCGATTTCTTGCCCACCACCCCCAGCCGGCCCAAGGGCGCTGGAGTGCCTTTTCCAAAAGCCGGTCCTCGTTGATGAAACGAAAGCCGATCGACCCGGAGCGATCCTCGCTGAACTCCCCGACCTTGGCTACAACCCAAGCGGTGTTGATCGTCCCCGTTGCTCGCAAGGTCGGCCAGGTTGCGACGATCAGCGTGAGCGCAGCGGCAAAGCGCAGTCGCAATCGGGCTGGGGTGAGGAGGGCGAGCGGTACGGCCACCATCGCGAGCACGATCGCCCCCATGCTCTTGCACGAGGCCAACGTAGCCGAGATCCACAGACCGACCAGCCAAGGCCGCCGGAAGTAGTTGGCGACTCCTGGCAGAGCGATGAGCGTTTGCGACATCGTATGGGCGACAGCCAGGCCGTGGCTCATGAATACGAAGGCTCGAAACCCGCCGGCCCGCCTAGCTTGCTGGTAGTCGTGCTGGAAGTAGCCGTAGACCTTCTGGTGCAGGAACGGAGCCAAGCGGGACTCTGCTAGGACCAGAGGGGAATAGAGAAGGCCGGCGATCACGAGCCCCAGGAGCAGCGTGCGCAGCTCGGCTGCTGTCCGGAAGACCTTCTGGCCGAGATAGAAGGGGAGCAAGTACTGAAGCATCGTCAGCGATCCGGCCCAGATCGCGTCCTTGACCCCAGGCCCGGGCAGGATCAGCCGTCCGTAGATCAGCGTGTCCGGATTGGCGAGCCACGTCACCACCACACTCATGAGGAGGGCGGTCAAGAGGAGCCTCGCGCCGTGCGGCTGGGGACCTTGGACCTGGGGCCACCTATCGGCGCTCGGCAGAGCGATCCACGCTGCGAGCCCCGCAATGGCGTGCTTGTCGACCGCGGGCATGAGCGGAAGGATGAGCCGCATGCGTTCGGGCAGCAGAAATTCTCCGCCCAGGTAGATCACCAGAAACAGGCGCTGTGGCGACCGAATGACCTGGGCTGCCGCCAACGACAGCGGGATCCAGGAGATCAGTGCCACTTCTGCAATCTGCATGGCTTAGTGCGCGGAACGTCGTGCCTCTGGCTGTCTATCCGGCGAAGTAGTTCCAGCAAATGAGGAGGAGCCAGGCAACGCCTGCGCCCGCGCTGAAGAATACCGGGACCAGGAGCTCTCTATACCAGACCAGCAGCCCGGCGCGCCGGAAGCGGTGGAGGATGGCGATCGTACTCGGCAGGTCGGCGAAAGCCGTCACCCAGATGACACCCATGGTTCCCCAGAAGTGCCCAGCGATGGGCATGCCGATCACGGCGAAGATCAGCCGGATGACGCTGCGCACGAAGCCAGACTGGGAATGGCCTGCGGCGAAGAGGCAACTCTCGCAAGGCGTCAGGATGGCCGACAAGGCCACCCGAAGCAGCAGCACGCGGAGGATCCAACCCGCGTCGGCGTAGCGGTCGGTGTAGAGCAGGTGGATCAGGTTGGGCGCCAGCACCATGCCCGCCCCTGCGATCGGCAGGACGACGGCGTCGAGGAGCAACCGGGCCTTGTAGTAGGCCGAGGAGAGCCGCTTGGGTGACTCCCGAAAGACGGCAGATAGCGCCGGGTAGAGCACCTGGTGGGTGATGCGAACCACGATCACGTTGCCGACGTCCGACAGAGTGGCGGCGACGTTGTAGACCCCAAGCTCCGCCATACCGGCGACACGCCCCAGGTACATGCGGTCGAACTGCTGAGCTCCGAACTGACAAGCAGACGAGAAGAAGATCCAGCGCCCGAAATGGACGATGGATTGACTCGCCGTCTTGGACCAATGGAAGCGATTGCGGTAGCCGACGTCGATGAAGTAGTGGCTCATCAGCACGCGGTAGAGCGTGCTCACGTGAGTTCCGGCGATCAACGCCCACACGGAACGAGTGACGTAGGCGGCGCCGATGATCGTCACGAGCCCAACCAGCTGCGAGGTCAGCTCCAGCAGCGTGGTTGCCTTCGAGTTCATCTGCCGCCGCAGTGTGAGCAGGGACGTGGAGGTGAAACCGTTGATGAGGACGCCGCCACTTCCCACGGCCAGGAGCGGGCCGAGCTGGGGTTCCTGGTACAGCCACGATACGGGCCAGGCCAGAGCCAGCGCCACCAGGTAAAGGCCGCAGCCGCGGATGGCGGTGATCGTCCAGGCCGTATTCAGAAAATCCGGTTCGTCCCCGTCGGGCGAGCGGACGACGCTGGCTGCAATGCCGACGTCGGACAGCATGGTGAGGCCTTGCGAGAAGATCGCGACCATCGCGCTCAAGCCGAACGCTTCTGGCATCAGGAGCCGCGTCAGGATCAGGTTCGAGCCGAGACGAAATACCTGTCCGGCGCCGAAGCCGAGCATCTCGTACGTGGATGCCTTGAGTGCGGCGGCCCTGCGCCCGCCGCCGTTCGGGGATTTGACGCCGGCGGTGGTCGAGAGGATCTTTTCGGGCTCCATGGGCGATCGGACCGCGTGGCACAATACTGGCGGGTCGTGTATAGTCAAAGTGCGCGCAGAAGCCCGGTGCGGTGGATCGCCCCGGTCTAAGAGCGTGTTCGACTCGCGCGCCATGGAGCGTTGCGCTATTGCCAGAGTCCTCAGTGACCGAAACTGAATCGCGCTTGGAACCGGAGGTGGCGTTCTTCGTCCCCGGATGGCCGCTAGCAGAAGCGCCGAATGGCATCGTGTCGTACGTTGCAGCGCTCCGCGAAGGTCTCGACCTTTGCGGGGTCGGATCCAGCGTGTTCGTCGGGCGCGGAGGCAAGACGGGCGAGGCGAACGTCGTTCCGCTGTCGGTTCGACTGAGCCTCGGCGACCGGATCGAGAGGTTCGTGAGGACGCGGCTGCGTGTCCCCGATCGGCTGGCCCCGTTCGCGGCGCTGTTGCGTAAGGAAGTCGGGGCACGCGCGCCGCGGGGGCTGCGGCTGTTCGAGATGGAGGAGTCGTTCGGGCTCGTGGACAGGATCCGCGTGCCGGGCGTAGCGCGGGTGGCGCGGCTGCATGGTCCGTGGTTCGTGAACGGCCCGGCGCTCGGAGTGGTCGAGGACGCGGCATTTCGCGAGCGCGTCAGCGCCGAGGGTCGAGCCATCTCCGGCGCTGATGGTGTCTCCGCCCCCTCCGTCGACGTGCTCGCCCGCGTTCGGGACTACTACCAACTCGAGCTTCCTCGTGCTGAGGTCATTCCGAATCCAGGTCCGAGCGTCGACCGAGCCGCGACATGGCGGCCCGACGTTGCTCGCCCCAAACAGGTGCTTTTCGTAGGGCGATTCGATCGGCACAAGGGCGGCGATCTCGTGGTCCAGGCGTTTGCTCGACTCGCCTCGGAGGATCCGGAGGTGGAGCTGGTGTTCGCTGGGCCGGATCGTGGACTGACCGAGGGCGACTCGAAGATCTCGCTCGACGACTACATCTCCCGGCACGTCCCGAGCGCCTTGCGCCCGCGTCTGCACGTGCTCGGCTCGACCGACCCTGTGAGGATTGCCAAGCTGCGCCGCGAAGCCCAGCTCGTCATCGTCCCTTCTCGGTACGAGAATTTCCCGATGGCGGTCGTCGAGGCCTGCGCCTACGGCTGCCCGATGGTGGGCGCAGCGACGGGCGGGATTGCCGAGATCATCTCGCACGAGCGGAACGGCCTGCTCTTCAAGATGGGCGACGTGGACGAGCTCACGGCGGCGATCCGGCGCCTGTTGGATCGACCTGCGGAAGCCGCCGCATTCGCCGAGGCGGCGCGTCAGGACTACGAGCTTCGTTTCAAGCCCGAAACCCTCGCAGCGCGTACGCTCGATTTCTACCGCTCGATCCCCAGGTGCGGTGACATCGGCCAGCGCCCGAAGTGAGATCGGGCAGCGCCCGAAATGAGATCGGGCGCCGCCCGAAATGAGATCGGCCAGCGCCCGAAGTGACAGCGCGTAGCAGCGTTGTTCGGCCGCTCGTGCGGCGTTACGATGGCGCGCTCGAAGGCTGCCACCCGGCCTAGAGAAGAAGTGCCCGAGCTATGCGCGTTCTGATTCTAGCCGAGTCCTGCAATCCCGAATGGCCGTCCCTTCCGGCAGTGACCTACAAGGCGATCAAGGCAATCGCAGAGCTGGCCGAGGTGACCGTTGCGACCTCCGTGCGCAATCGGGAAAATATCGAGAAGGTTGGGTTTGGTCGCGCCACGGTCGAATACATCGACACGGAGTACGTCGCGAAGCCGCTGTACAAGGTGGCGACGTTCTTGCGTGGTGGCGAAGGCGCCTGGACGGCAGTCGTTGCTTTGCAGTACCCGACGTACGTTGCCTTCGAGCGCGACACGTACCACCTGTTTCGCCCGCGCTTGGCGGCAGGGGACTTCGACGTGGTTCACCGCATGAGCCCGATGTCGCCGACGCTGCCGAGCTACATGGCGGCGCCTTTGCGCCGTCGACACAAGGTCCCCTTCGTGCTCGGGCCGCTCAATGGTGGCCTGCCTTGGCCCGCAGAGTTTCGCCAGGAGCGTCGACGTGAGCGAGAATGGTTAACGGCGGTTCGAGGAGCTTACAAGTTGCTTCCGTACCGCTCGAGCACGTACCGCGACGCCACTGCAATTCTGGCAAGCTTCGAGCACACCATCCGGGACCTGCCGGAGCAGACGGCGCCTCGAACCATGAACTTCCCCGAGGTGGGCTTCGATCCGGCGCTCTTCTCCTCGGAGCAGCGTCCGGATGCGCCGGAGAAGACCATTCTCATCGCCGGCAGGATGGTCCCCTACAAGATGCCGGACGTGACCGTCGAGGCCTTTGCCAGGAGTCCCATCCTGCAGAAGCATCGTCTCGTGGTCGTCGGGGATGGCCCGCTGCGCGCATCGATGGAGGAACGCATTCGCTCGGCTCAGCTCGAGCAACGCGTGGAGTTCACGGGCAAACTGACGCAGGCACAAGTCGGAGAATGGATGCGCCGGGCCGACATCTTCGCGTTCCCCACCATTCGCGAGCTTGGCGCCGGGGCGCTGATCGAGGCGATGGCGAGTGGCATGGCTTGCGTCACCGTCGACTACGGAGCGCCCGCACTGCTCATCGACGCCGACCGCGGGGTGAAGGTGCCGCTCGGGGACAAGGAGTCCATCACGGTGGCGGTTCAGCATGCTCTCGAAGAGCTCGTCCAAGACCCTGCGCGCCTTCGACGTTTGGGTGACGGTGCTCGCCGCCACGTCGAGCAGCTCTACACTTGGGACGCCAAAGCCAAGTTGACGCTCGACATCTACGAGTGGGCGCTAGGTCGCAGGCCGAAACCCGACTTCTGGCAGCGCTAGGGCGCCTAGGTGCGCTCGGTCAGCGACTGAGTCGCTTGCCGAGGCCAATGAAATAGCTCTCGAAGTGGCGGGTCGAGAGATGCGCCAGGCCGAAGGTAACGATGAAGGTGATGGGGCGCTTGATCAGATAGCGCTCGAAGGTCGAGCCGGTGCCGAACCAGCCCGCGCGCAACGGCCCGTGAATCACGTAGAGCGCGTACGACGTCTCGGCGAGGTAGCGAAGCCATCGGTTCGAGAGGATGGCAAACAGCCTGGGGTGATGGCCCAAAAGTGAGGCGCCGATGAGGCCTGCAGCGAGGTACGGCCGGACGTAGTTCAGAGGGCCGGCGAGAGGATGACAGCTCGCGGCCCAGAGCAGGAGCATGGGCAGGACCGGTAGCCGCTCGATGGCTCGACGCAACCGAAGCAGACGATCGCCGTGCATGACGAGCGCCAGCGTCGCACCGGACAAGATCTCGTCGACGCGCGCATGGGTCGCGACGTCCGCGTAGGTGCCGGTCCACACGCGTCCGAGCGTCACCGCGAGGGCGAGCACCGGGAGGCAAAGCAGGGCCCGTGCCCCGCCCACGGCCACGAGCAGGGCAACCGCCAGGTAGAAGTGCATCTCGACGCACAGCGACCAGTAATGGCTGGTGTACTCGTTTCCGACACCGGGCAAATAGTTCTGGACGAGCAGGAATTGGAGCGCCGTCGGCCAGCCGCGCTGCCAGGTGAGGGGCAGGAGCAAGACCAGTAGGAGCCACGCGAGCGGAAGGATGCGGAACAGGCGTCGCACCAAGAAAGCGACGACCGCCGGACGCGCGATGAGGAACCTGGTGATCAAGAGCCCCGACAAGGCGAAGAACAGACTCATCCCCGCTAGACCCGAGGCGAAGTTCAGCTGCCAAGCCTTCGGCCCGAGCGGCAAGAGGTGAGCCGCGAGAACGAACACGATGCTGAGCCCTCGCCATCCGTCGAGAGCGTCGAGCCGGCCAGACGACTTTCCTTCCGTCGTGCTCATGCGCCCAGGGATCGCTGCGGAAGGGGGTGGGCGGTGGTGCTGGTCATGCTCGGAGCTCTCGAGGCCTGTTCTGTTTCAGTTGGCCCGTTTCAGCGGCGCCAGGCTCGGCCTGGACGAGGACTAACCTAGTCGCCTGTTTAGGACCAGCGCGACGCCGCGAGGAGTGTCGCGCGCGACGCACTCGGCCGCGCGCTCGGCCGATAGGACTCGACGATTTCAGAATGGATCCGTGTGCCAGGCAGTGGCCGTTCGTCGCCGTGACAGCGTGTGGATGAGTGCAAACCGAGTGCAGATCGAGTGCAGATCGAGTGCAAACCGAGTGCAGACCGACGAGCGTAAGTAAGAATTTGCACGATGATTTGCACTCTGCTGGAGCTAGAATCAGAGTGTCCTTTTCCATCTTGCCTGCGAAGAGCACACTGTGCTTTGCTCGGTTCAGGCTGGCTACATTGTGGGGAAGGTTCGACGACGATGGCTTTGAAGATATCACGGACTCTTGCGAGCGCTGCGCTCGTGGCCCTGGCGGGCGCGAGCACGAGCCTCTCTGGGCTGGTCGCTGCTGGATGCAGCCATAGCGGTGGCGGCGCAGACACGCCGGACGGGCAGGGCGGCGACGGCAACGACGGCAACGACGGCAACGGTGATGGCGGCACCAGTAGCAGTACTGGCGCCCAAAGCTCAGGCACCGGCGGCATTCCACTTCCCCCGGGCGGCGGAACCGATCCGCCAGTGCAGGCAGAGGGCTGGAGCGACTTCGGCGCGCTCTTGGTCGAGAGCGACGGCAGCCAGGCTCTCGGGAATAGCAACAATCCTTCGGAGGGGCGCGATCAAGGCAGCAAGATCGTCTTCTTCAATCTCGAGACGGGCGACAACGAAAGCGCCGAGGCGTACTTCTGGGACGGCGAGAACATCATCGACCGGAATGGCAGCACCAAGAACGACGCTGGCGACGAGTACGGAACCGATCCGTTCGAGCCCAACGAAGACGCCATCAAGGCCTTCCACGACTTGGATGGCAACATCGGCACCGACCCGGATCCGCGGATCAAGGCCGGAAAGTACGACTTCGGTCAGCTCGCTGGCGGATTCCCGGACTGGTACATGTTTCGACGGGGACAGGCGCACACCGACTTCAAGCAGAGGTTCGAAGGTGGCCGCAGTCCCGACGAACCGATGGTGATCGGTGGCTACGGGCCGAAGAACGAGGGTCGCGCGGTGATTCAACCGCGGAGCGGTGATGGCCTGGTCAAGCCCCTGGAGAGCCAGCGGTTGGGCCAGACGCCCATCTTTTATCACATCGTGCTAACGGGCCTCGACATCATTGGCGGATGGAGCGCGACGTCCACCAACGAGGCGGCGTCCGTCAATGCGGACGGGGAGCCCTCGAGCGCGTTCGTGGAAGACTGCGCGTTTACCAAGGGCCCTCCAGGTAGCCGCCTCCAGTACTTGCCCATGCGCACGACCATTCGCCGAACGGTCGTTGCATTCTCCTACGACTCCGGTGCTCACAATCAGGGCTACTACACTGCTGGCGGCGACTGTGGGACGACCTTCGAGGAGGTCATCTTCTACAAGAATGGCTACAACAACGACCCGCGCCTCAACGCAGATCCCGTGCGCGATCAGTTCAGCCGGAACGTGTACCAAGGTGGCGGCGCGCGCATGGGACACACCTATCGTGGCATCATTTCAGCGGACGGAGCGTCCGGTGGACCGCAGATGCGCCTTGGTGGGTTGATGGAGAACAGCCTCGTCGTCGAGGGGTATTGGTTCAGCGCGACGGATTCCAACCATCCCGAGACCCCTTGGGAGACCTTGCAGGAAGGTCAGTCGGCCCTGGTGCGCAACAACGTGCAGCTCATCTTGAAGTACCCCACCGAGTACGATCCGGATTCCGACGGGAACTCGGTGAACATCGCCCAGTATGGCGGTGGGTATCAGGTTGGCGGGGCTTCTTTCGGCGTGGAGTTCTCTGGGAACATCCTGAGCGGGGCGATGTTGGTTGATGAGCTCGGCGACAGCGCCGGGGACGCACTCGGTATCATCCCCGGATTCGACACCTTCCCCGATGGGAACGTGTACACGCTCAAGGACCTCTCGTTCACGGACAACATCGTCTTCCAGACGACCAACGCCATTCAGCTCCAGAGCGCCGATTGGACGGGCGTGGCGGGCATCGACGTGTCCAACAATACGTTCGTCGTCTCCAAGCCCGTCAACGACATGGGGAACGCGGCCGGTCCGGAGCAATTGTCGATTCACGACAACAAGTTCTACGCGAGCGAAGGACTGCCGGACGAAACCTGGGTCGGCGAAGGAAACGAAGTTCTGCCCCCTGGGGACTACAGCAACGAGGGCTGGCCGGACCCTCGCCGCACGCTGAAGGGCTACGTGACCGAAAAGCTCGGGCTCGAGCTGCTCGACTGGGAGGACGACCCGTACTTGGATCCGGCTCAGGCAGACGCGCTGTCCGCGGCAGGCGAGACCTACGATCCAACCGGGCTCAAGACGTTCATGGCCATCGCCGTCACCATGCGATACGGCGGCACCTGGCCGATCCCGGAAGAGGGGAAGCCAGTCGTCGATGGCGACTACGTGTGGGATGAACGGTTCACCGGCACGGCCGTCGTGAATTGGATTCGCGAAGGTTTCGGCCTCGATCCCGTCGACTGAGTTTGCCGTTGCGCGCGTGGCGTGCTGCTTCTGCAGCCTAGCCCAGCTGTTCTGTCGTGGGGGTCTTCCGCCTCCGCAGCAGATAGCTGGGCGCCGCACGTCGTGGTGCTTGCATCGACGTTCGAGCACCTGGTAGGCGTGGTGACATGGCATCCGGAGGTACAGAGGCGTCCTCCAACTGGCTTGCACCTCTGGATGGCCTTCGGGGCGCCAGCATCCTGATGGTGCTGACGGCTCACGTCTACAGCTCGGACTGGCCGAAGTTGGGCGGCCGTCACGGCGTGACGATATTCTTCGTGCTGAGCGGCTTTCTCATCACGAGGCTCCTCGTGCAAGAGAGCCGCAAGAAAGGGCGCATCGATTTCGCGGCGTTCTTCGTGCGCCGCTCGTTCCGACTCTTCCCGCTCTATTACTTCATTCTCGGCGTCTACGCCCTGTTGATTGTCGGTTTGAACATGCACCCGAACGGTAGGCAGGGCTTCGTGCAAGCGCTGCCTTGGTATGCGGTTTATCTGCAGGAGGTGCCGTTCTTCAACTGGAACGGGACGAGCTCGGTGCCCTTTTACCAGAGCTGGTCACTCGGGATTGAAGAGAAGTTTTACTTGGTTTGGCCGTTCTTGGCGTTCAAGCTCCTTGGCGCTCCTGCACACCGGCAGCTTGCGGCTGCGCTTGGAGTCTTGCTGTGCTCCGCCGCGCACTTTCACCACGCAGGCCGCTATTTCTTCCCATACGCGGCGATCTTCGTGGGTTGCTACACGGCGCTCTTGGACAGTGACGACGCGATGCGCGCGCGCATGCGCGCCATTTTTTCCGGTTGGGGTGCCGCGCTCAGTCTGTGCGGCTTGGGGTGCTTGCACGTCGGAGCGATCCTCGCCTCCGACCTCACCGCCTCAATCATCGACGTGCTGTATCCAGTCGGCGCAGCCACGCTGCTTCTTTCGAGCCTTTCGGATCCGCGTTTGGGCAAGGTGCTCTCGCGGAAGACTCTGGTCGTCCTCGGGCAGCTATCCTACGGCATCTACTTGACCCACCTTTTGGTGAGACAAGTCGTCGAGCGTGGGTTCGTCAAGGTCGGATGGGCCGTGCCGCCCGGTATCGTCGTCTACGCCGGAATGCTCGCAGGATCTGTGGCGGTCGCCTGGGTGCTCCAGCGGACGCTCGAGGGGCCACTTCGTGAACGTGGCCGAGCGATCGCCGCGGGGCTCACGTCTCGCGCTCGCACCCCGGCCCTGCCCGGCTGACCCCGTCCAGGCGGACGGCATCGGATCGGGCTTAACGTTCTGGCTCGACCTGCGTACGGGCACTAGGGCGGGCTGAAACGAACGGACTCTTCGCACCGTGATCTTGGCCGGCCGCGAAGGCGCAGGCGGCGGCTTCGGTCGGCATGCGTGCGGCGTAGTCTCGCAGGAGCTCGTAGGACGGGTCGCCGTCGTAGACGGTGAAGTGATCGTAATCCGGGTAGAGCTCGCCCGGGCGTTCGATGCCCGACAGCATCCAAAACATCGACGCCTGGCCACCCCGCTCGAGCACGAGGTCGTTCCATCTGCCATAAGCAGCTTGGCGACGCGGCAAACCGTGCACGATTGGCCCAGAAGTGCGTTCGGCGCGACGCACGACGATGCCGTACTCTTCGAGAACCGCCGGCTTACCAACCCGGCGTGACAGGGCGATGTGGTCCTCGATCCAATCGTCACCGAAACGGGCGCCGAAGCCCCAATGGTCTGGATAAAGGTGATAGGTCGCGAAATCCACGTGCGGCAGGCGAGCGAATGCCTCCGTATCCACGCCATAAGGCGCTTCGTAGGCCCAGCTGCTCTGCCCGCCGTTCAAAAAGCCTTCGTCGCCGACGCTCACCATGTGGTTCGGGTCGAGTGATTTTACGAAGGCACTCATTTCGTCGGCCCAGCGCGTGATGGTCACTGCATCCCAGCCGTCCGCAGCGTCGTAGCCTTCGTAGTTGATGGTGCGTGGTTCGTTGGCGAGCTCCCAAGCAAAGATGGCCGGGTCGTCAACGTAGCGCGTGCCGTCTATGGTGTTCGTGCGCGTGACGAGGTGTGTAATCCAACCCTTGAAGGCATGGCGCACGCGCTCGTCGCTGTAAAACTCGTGATGTTTCTCGAGGCCGTACCAGCGCAGGTACTGGTCCATGCCCCCGAAGTCGCGCCAGTTGTTCGTCAGCACCAGCGTCAGTAAGAGCCCGCGCTGTCGCGCTTCGTGAACGACCCAGTCCAGATGTTCGAGACCATCGGCTCCGTCATTGTAGGTCGGACGCCCGAGGGCCGGGTCCCAGTACTGGAAGTAGACGCCTGTGTTGACGCTGGAGTCGTGGATGCTGGGCACAGTGCCGTCGAGTGAGCCGCGGTCCAGGAACGCCCACAATCGCACGACGCCGAGCTTCATCCGCGCGGCCGTGTCCAAGAGGTCCCTCACCGCCTCCTTCGACTTGTACGTGAGGTAGTAGTTGTTCGTGCCGACGAAGCAGAACGGCGCGCCATCTTTGACGAAGTACGGGCTCGGCTCCGTGGTGCGAACGACCTCCAGCGGCGCCTGGCTTTCGGATCCTCCCGGCGCTTGGGCTCCGTTTTGTGCCGTCTTCGCCGGTTGACCGCTCTTCGGGGCGCAGCCCAGGGCGCAGGCCAAAAGGCCGAGTGCCACGAGCGGCTCTCGCAGCGGACGAAACCGGGGGATCGGCGGACTCGAATCCATGGTTACGCCTTCGTTACTTCACGAGCAGCAGGCCAAGGCCTAGGACGATCAGCGCAAGCGGCGCCGCCTTCTGCAAAAGCAGCTTCTCGCGGAAGACCAGGCCACCGAGCGTGAAGCTGACCAAGACACTGGCGCGACGCACCATCGCGACGAGGGAAACCATCGTGCCGGGGATGGACAAAGAGCGCAGGTAGAATTGGTCCGCCACCGCAAGCAACAGGCCGGCCAGCACGGCCCAGCGCTCCAGTCGAAAGCGGCGAGGTGGCTTGGCGCGCTCGCGCACCTTGAGGAGGAGCCATTGCAGGCCCGCTCCATAGGCCAGAAACCAGAACTGAAGCGTAGTCGGGGGGAGCTCCACGCTTTGGAGCAGGTATTTGTCGTAGAGCCCGCTTGCGGCACTCAGGATCAGTCCCAGGCCGAGCAACGCGACCCACGGGCTGCGCAGGTAGTCGATGCCCTCCTTCGGGCCGAGCCAGGCGAAGCCGAGGTATCCGACAAGAATGATCGCCATGCCCAGCCCTTCGCTCGCGCTCGGCCGTTCACCGTAGAGCAGGATGGCGCCGAGCAGCGTCAACACCGGAGCCGTCGAGCGCAGCGGTGCGGCCACGCTCAGTGGCAAGTGGCGTACTGCCTCGTAGGCGCAGATCCAGACACTGCTCACCAAGGCGGCTTTGCACAGCACCAGCAGATGCTCCGTGAAGCTCAGCCAACGAATGGTGAGGTCGAGCTCGCTGGACAGCTCGGGGGCCAGAATGGAGAGGCCCAGTGCCGGCAAAAGGGCCACCGTTCCGGCGCTCGTTGCCGTGACGAGCATGCGTTCGGCGCTGTCCTTGCCGACGGCCGCTTTTCTCGCCACTTCGTAGCCTCCGATCAGGAGCGCGGAGACGAAGGCGAGGAGCAAGGCGATCACGAGGCCGTCATCTCCGGGCGCGTCCTCGATTTCGCCGGATCAATGCCAGGCGTTGATCCACACTGGCCGACGAAACGAGTGCGTCGGGCGGCGTCCCCGTGACGTAGTCCAAGAGCTGTTCGATGCTCGTCTCGGCGACGCACAGGCGCGTGTCGCTCGCGCCGTAGTAGACGAGCACCCGTCCAGAAGGCTCCGCGATGAGCCCGTTCGAGAACACGACGTTCGAAACGTCACCCACGCGCTCGTCGCCTTCCGGAGCGAGCAGATAGCCGCCAGGTCGGTGCGTGACTCGCCAGGGTTCGTGCTTGTCGCACAAGAAGGCGTAGAGCACGTAACGCAGGCCCGCCGCCGTGTTTCTGACTCCGTGGGCGACGTGTAGCCAGCCGAGAGGTGTTTCGACCGGTGGCGCGCCCGCGCCGTTCTTCGCCTCCTTGACGGTGTGGTAGACGCGCGGGTCGAGCACGGTCTCGACTTCGAGCCGGGGGTTTTCCATCGACTGCGTAGTGCCCCAGGCGATGCCACCGCCCGAACCGGCAGCGATGAAGCCGTCCTGCGGGCGGGTGTAGAGCAGGTATTTGCCGTCGACGTAGCGCGGATGAAGCACGACATTGCGCTGCTGCGGGCTCGGCGTCGAAAGGTCGGGTAGGCGTTCCCAGGTGCAGAGGTCGCGCGTGCGCGCAATACCGGCGGCCGCAACCGCTGCACTGGTATCGCCGGCCGGCGCGTCGGGGTCCTTCCGCTCTGCGCAGAACACCGCATAGATGAAGCCATCCTCGTGGGCGGTGAGCCGTGCGTCGTACACGTTGGTGGCCGGGACCTCGCTCTCGGGCAAGATGACCGGCTCGTCCCAGAAGCGAAAGCCATCGACGCCCGTTTTCGACTCGGCGATGGCGAAGAAGCTCTTGCGATCCCAGCCTTCGACCCGCGCCATCAAGAGGTAACGGCCTTCGAGCAAGAGCGCGCCTGCGTTGAACACGGCGTCGATGCCGAGGCGCTCCATGAAATGGGGATTGTCCTTGCTCGAGAAGTCGTAGCGCCAGTCGAGTGGCACGTGCTCGGCCGTGAGCACGGGGTGCAAGAAACGGCTGAAGATGCCGTTACCAGGCTGCGCGCGCTCGTTTTTGCGATCGAGCAGCGTCTCTTGAGCGGCCGTCAGAGCGGCGAGTCGAGAGGTGAAGGAATCGGTGGTCATCACGCTAGCCGTCCGCGGCCATCACAGGTTTTTGCAGGCGAAAAGCAGCTCTTCCACGCTCGTCGTGGCGACGCATTGCACGGTGTCGGCGCCGCCATAATAGACCTTCACTTGACCGTCGTCCTCGACGACGGCTCCCGAGGTGAAGACGACGCTGGGTGTCTGCCCCACGAGCTCGTAGTCTCGTTCCGGCTCGAGGATGGCCTCCTTGCAGGTGGCTAGAACCCGGGCGGGATTGTCGAGATCGTGGAGTGCGACGCCGAGGCAGTACACGTAATGCGCTGCGCACTGTGTACGGACGCCGTGAAAGACGTTGAGCCAACCCTCCTTGGTCTT
>Ga0164309_10000105_pt1 | contig 49919 bp, 28 predicted proteins | sample Whisoiple_247_MG_FD_109984 | JGI IMG/M metagenome (GOLD analysis project Ga0164309, IMG submission 109984) | Soil microbial communities amended with fresh organic matter from upstate New York, USA - Whitman soil sample_247_MG | ecosystem: Environmental > Terrestrial > Soil > Unclassified >... | reverse complement strand
GCGATGAAAACGGCTTGGATCGCTGGAGCTTCAGGGCTCGTTGGATCGCAGTTGCTTTCGTTGCTGCTCGATGACGCGGAGTTTGGCGCGGTGGTTTCGCTCGGACGAAGGCAACTCGAGCTCACGCACCCGAAGCTCGTGCAGCGCGTGGTCGATTTTGCTGCGTTGGATGCAAGCGGACTCGCAGCGCCCGAGGTGGCGTTTTGCGCGCTCGGAACCACGATTGGTAAGGCGGGCAGCCAGGAGGCGTTTCGCGCGGTCGATCACGACGCAGTGCTCGAATTTGCGAAGGCCGCGTTGGGCAAAGGCGCTCGTTGTTTTGCGCTCGTGAGTAGTTTGGGCGCGGATCCGCGCTCGCGGATCTTCTACAATCGGGTGAAGGGTGAAACGGAGGCGGCGCTTCGCGGGTTGGGGTTCGTGTCTTTGGTCGTCGCGCAACCTTCGTTGTTACTGGGTGATCGCGCGGAGTCGCGGCCGGCGGAGCGAGCGATGATTGTGGCGTCGCGATTTCTGGGCGGCGTGTTGAAGCCGTTTTCGGCGCGGCCGATCGAAGCCCAGGTCGTGGCGCGCGCGTTACTCGCCATTGCACACGATCCAACGCCGGGTGCGACCATTTATCCGTCGGGCGAGTTGCAACGCTTGGGCGGCGGTTGAGCGCCGCGTCAATTCACCCGTTTGCGCCGTGCGTCGCGCGAGCGCGATTGAAGCAACGCTGAACGCCCGTGGCGCCGCGCCCGTGTTTGGCTCTAAAAGTTAGCCTTTGCACATGATCCGGTTGCCAACCTCGGCGAAGGGCTCCAGGACAAAAGCCTAATGGTCAGGCTGCCTAGTGTTCGAGTTCCGCGAGCGCTGAGGCTTAGGCTTGCGGCCATCGCCGGGGTCGCGCTGATGTTGGGGGTCGCGCATCAGCTCGGGATCTTGAAGCTGTTCGTGGATCCTTCGGCCATCGCCAATTTGCTCCGTGGTCTGGGCGGCTGGGGCTTTGTCGTGTTTCTGGTGGCGTACACGGTGCTTCAGCCGTTCGGCTTTCCGGGCACGTTGTTCGTGATGGCAGCGCCGTTGATCTGGCCTTGGCCGGTTGCGCTCGCGCTGTCGATGACCGGGACCATGGCCGCGAGCGTGGTCGGTTTTTCGTTCGCGCGTTTCGTCGCGCGGGATTGGCTCGAGCGGCGGCTGCCCAAGCGCTTTCACAAGTACGATGAGGCGCTGGCGGCACGCGCGTTCACGACGGTCGTGATCTTGCGCTTCATCTTTTGGATGCCGCAGATGCTGCACACGTTCCTCGGCTTGTCCAAGGTCAGCTTCTGGACGCACTTTTGGGGATCGCTCGTCGGTTATGCGATTCCGCTCTTTCTGCTCAGCTACTTCGGTCAAGCGCTGTTCGATTTGATGAACGCGACTCCGCCCAGTGTTTGGGTGGCGTTGGCGCTGGGGACGGCGCTCGTGGCGCTCGCGGTTTGGGCCGTTCGCCGCAGGCGTAGCGGTGCTGAAGCGCCCGTGGTCATCGACTCGCTGCGCTAGCATCAGTCGCTTGGGCCCAGTCGAATTGTGCGTTGAATGCCGATTTGCTCCAGAAAGTCGTGGTCGTGACTGGCCACGACGAGTGCACCGGGCCACGCGCAAAGCGCTTGCGTCAGCGCGCGTTGCCCGAGCAGATCCAAGCTGAACGTGGGCTCGTCCAGGACCAACAGCTCGACCGCCGGAGTGCGTGCGAACAAGCAGATCAGCGCCGCGCGTGCTCGCTCACCCGGGCTGAGCGAACGCAGAGGACGTTGACCTAGGGCGAGTGGGAATTTGTGTGCCAGGAGCAGCTCGGTTGCAGATTCGAGCGATTCGCCGAACGTGATCAGCTGCGTGAGCAACGAGTCATCGAGCAACCAGTTGGCTCCGCCTTGCTCGATGTAGCCGACTCTCGAAAGTTGTCGCTGAGCCGTGCCGGTACTCGGTCGACGGCGACCGAGCATGACCTCGAGCAGGGTGGTCTTGCCTGCGCCGTTTGGCCCGATCACCGCGACGCGCTCTCGTCCGAGAGTCAGATCGATTGACTCGAACAAGCGACGCTCGCCGCGTTCGACCGAGACCCCGCTCAGCGTCAGTAGATTGGGAGCCAAATCGGCGGGCAAGCGCGGCGCCGGCAGATCGAGCGAGAGGCTGACGTTGAGTGCACGCCGCGTGGATTGCGTCCAGCTCCGCAGCGAAGCGAGCCGTGCTTCACGCAGTTGCGAAAGCCGGCCATGGCTGACTTGAGCGTGATCGCGCTTTTGGTTGAGCAAAATACGGGGTGTGGCACGGTCGAGCTCATTGACGCGTCCGTGCCGCTTCTTGCGCGCTTTTCGGCGTGCGACGTGCAACGTGTGCTCCTCTTCAGCGGCAAGGCGCTGCAAGTTGCGTAGGTAACGCTGCTCGCTTTCGCGATGTTCGCGCAGCAACTCGGTGTCCAGTTGCTCGAGGCTGCCACAGAAGTAGCGACAGCCGGATTCACTGACCACGAAGAAGTGGCGAAAGTCTGCCAAGAGCCGCCGATCGTGGGTGGCCACCACGAGGCAGCCGCGAAACGCGCCGAGCCAGTCCCTCAGCCAAACCACGGCGCCCTCGTCCAGGTGTTCGCTCGGTTCGTCGAGGAGCAGGAGCTCTGCGCCGGAGTCACGCGCTGCCTGCAGAGCCGCGCGTCTGCGTTCGCCGAGACTGAGCGGTTCGCCTTGCTCGTCGGCTTGCGCGACGAAGTGACGCTGGCCGCGCGTGACCACCCGGCCGCTCTCAGCCTCGCGGTGTCCGGCGAGGACCGCGAGTAGCGTCGATTTCCCCACGCCATTGCGCCCGACCAGCGCGACGTGTTCGCGTTCGATGCGCAGATCCAAGCCGTCGAACAGCGGCCGCCCGCCGGGCGCACGCAGCGAAACACTCGAGAGTTCGACAATAGCAGTCATTATCGGGCCTTTCCTAAGTCTTGCCGGATGCGGGCCAGAGTCGCTTCGGGTCCGCGAATGCACAGAGTCAGACCGTTGTCCGTCGCTTCGGTCGCGATGACTCGGCACTTGCTGTAGATCAGCTTGAGCAGTGGAGCAGCGGCGTACGGGATGAACGCGGTGAGTTCGCCTTCTTCGCGGCGTACGGCTTGAATTAACGCGGTCTCTAGCTTGGCGACCGCGTCCGAGTCGTGCGTGCTGAGCACCGCCCAGGGTTGCCCTCCGCTCCAACGCGCGAGCTCGTCGGAGTTAGGGAATGAATCCAGCCGGTCGAGCTTGTTGAATACGTAGAAACGCGGAGTTTCGGCTGCGCCCATCCTCTCCAAGATCTTCAATGTCGTTTCGAGTTGTAGCTCGCGTTCGTGATCGGACACATCCACCACAATCACGAGCATCGACGCTTCGACGATCTCGGACAGCGTTGATTCGAAGCTTGCCAGCAAGCGCTCGGGCAAACGACGGATGAAGCCGACCGTATCGCTGATGACGATGTCACCGCCGTGCCGCGTCAAACAGCGCGAGGTGGTATCGAGTGTTTCGAACGGCATGTCCCGCGCGGACAGTTCGCACGAGGTCAGGGCGTTCATCAGCGAGGTTTTGCCGGCGTTGGTGTAGCCGACCAGCGTGAGCCGTCGGCATTCGCTGCGTTGCTGGCGTTGGGTCTTTGCCGAGCTTTCGAGCTTGTGCAGGCTCTTTCGCAGTTCCGCCATGCGGTTGTCGAGCTTGCGAGCCAAAAGCTCGGACGCGGTTTCACCGGGGCCGCGTGCGTTCTTGTTGCCGCCGGTCTGCTGATCCATGTCGAGCCCGACGCCGCGAATGCGAGGCCTGAGGTACTCGAGTTGCGCAATCTCGACCTGAATCTTCGCGCGGCGCGTGCGCGCGTGACGCAAGAACACGTTGAAGATGATCGCCTCTCGGTCACAAATGGCGATGCCCGCAGTGTCCTCTAAATTACGCGTTTGCGAAGGGGAGAGCTCCGCGTCCAAGACGAGCATCGTGGCTCCAGCGGCACGCGCGCGATCCGCCAAAGCGCGCGCATTGCCCGTCCCGAGCAAAGTGCGCGGATTCGGCTCGGCGAGGTGACAAATCTCCTGACCCACGACTTGCCCGCCTTGGTGTTGCACCAGCGCGACGATCTCGGTGAGCTGTGCCGCGCGTACCTGCGGATCGCGCTCGGCGCCAAGCGAAGCGACGTAGCAAGTCGTTGCGAGTTCTCCGTTCGTGCTGGCCGTTTGGCGTACGGTCCAATGTTCGACCAAGCGCTCGAACTCGCCGTCATCGGCGAGCGGGACCTCTGAATGTTCTGAAATAGCTTTGGAATTGAATGCGAGCATGCGTGTTCCGTTCGTTCAAAAAACCGTGTTTCCCCGTGAGTTCGTGGTGCGTGGACGCAGCGGTGCCCTGCGGTCGCAAAAGTGTGCGGACCGCGGACGTGCCGACGTCGGTCTGCGCGCGCTCAGCGCTCAGCGTCAGAAGCGCGCTGCATCAGCCCCTGTCCGATGCAAATGCGCGAAAAACGTCGAGCGCTAGCGTGCTGCTCCGTGGCAGGAACGTTCGCCGAGACTCAACGAGCAGCAAGCGCGGCTAAGCGTGCGTCGCGCGTGCGACGCAGCAGCCCCGATTGGCTCGAAAGAGGCGTCTCAGGCGAAGTGGAACGTGCTCACAGTGCTGCAATAGCTAACACACTCTGCGTTCCGGTCAAGTGTGCGAACACAAGTTCGTGAAGCTCACTGCTGGCGTGCGCAACAACGCAACGATAGCGTAGGGGCGATGGGTGGGCTCGATCCGTACACACCGCCAGCCGACAGCGAAAGCGTTCCTGAGCATGCCCCGCGCGCGGTCGCTACGTGGCCGGATCTGCTGTTGACGTTGAGCTTGGGGATCGTGCTGCTGCAAGCGATTCTCGGCAACGTGTGGCTCTGGTTTCTGCAGCTCAACCACTTGGGGATTTACGACCCGAGTCTCGGTCGAGATCCCGCTTCAATCCCGCATCCCTTTCTTGCTCCGCTTCTGGTGTGCCTCGTTGCCCTGGCGCGCCTCGGCCTGAAGCGCCTGCGATTCGTCGCTCCCGGTTACCGTTGGGCACTGCTGATCATTGCTGCGGTTGCGGCTCTCACCGCCATCGCTGCGCGAATTTCCGAGCCCGAGTTTTCTTGGGCGCCGACGTCGTTGCGGCCGCTCTACTTCCCGCTCGGAAGCTTACCCTCGACGCCCTTCACGTAGAAGTTGATGCCGAGCAGCATCTTGTCCTCGGCTTTCTGGTCCGCTTTGAGCACTTCTTTGCCGGACTGATCTTTGATTGGGCCCTTCCAGATCGTGAACGAGCCATCTTTCAGGCCGTTCTTGAGTTCTGCGATCTTGGCCTTGGTTGCTTCGGGCACTTTGTCCGAGATGGCCACGAGATCGATCGCTCCGTCTTTCACGCCCCACCAGGTTTGGCTGGTGCTCCACGAGCCCTCGAGCGCGTCCTTGATTGCCTTGGTGTAATACGGCGTCCAGTTGATCACGGCTGAGGCGAGGTGCGCGTGGGGGCCGAACTTGGTCATGTCCGAGTCCCAACCAAACGCGAATTTGCCCGCTTTTTCTGCGGCCTGCAGCACGGCAGAGGAGTCGGTGTTTTGCATCAGCACGTCAGCTCCTTGATCGAGCAAGGCCTGTGCGGCTTCGGTCTCCTTGGGCGGGTCGAACCATTTGCCGACCCAAACGACTTTGGTCTTGATGTCGGGGTTCATGCTCTGGGCGCCGAGCGTGAACGAGTCGATGTTTCGGATCACCTCCGGGATCGGGATCGAGCCGACCACGCCGAGCGTCTTCGATTTCGTCATCGAGCCGGCGACCACGCCGGCCAAGTAGGCGCCCTCGTACGTGCGCGAGTCGTAGGTGCGAAGATTGGCTGCAGTCTTGTAGCCCGTGGCGTGCTCGAAGTGCACCTTCGGGTTGTCGCCCGCCACCTTGAGCATGGGTTCCATGTAACCGAACGTGGTGCCAAAGATCAGGGTGTTCCCCTGCTCGACCATGTCGCGAATGACACGCTCGGCGTCGGCCGCTTCCGGCACGTTTTCGACGAAGCTGGTCTTCACTTTGCCGTTGAACGCGGCCTCCGCTTCCTTGCGCGCTTTGTTGTGCGCGAAGGTCCAGCCCGCGTCGCCGACCGGGCCGACGTATGCAAATGCGACCTTCAGCGAAGCCGGCTCTGCTGGCTCGGCGGCTTTGACTTCCGCGGAGGGCGCAGGCGGTGTCGCGGAGGGTGTCGCGTCAGCGGTGGGCTTCTTGCTGCATGCCGGCAGTGCCAGCAAAGCGAGCGCGCCGGAAAGAGCGGACAACGTGTTGCGGAGGAGGAAACGAGACATGTCTGATTCAAGCTCCCGGGTAGAAGGGTTTCCCCAATGAGGTAGGCATGTTCGCGGCGATCCAACGAGGATTGCGCGAGATCAGTACGAGCACGAGGATGGTCGCAAGGTAAGGCAATGCAGTGAGTAGTTCGACTGGCAGGTTCACGCCGCGACCTTGCAAGTGGAGCTGCAGCATGGTCACGCCGCCGAACAGGTAGGCGCCGAGCAACGCGCGGCCGGGGCGCCAAGTGGCAAACGTGGTCAACGCGAGCGCGATCCAACCTTTGCCCGCGATCATGCCCTCGACCCAAAGCGGCGTAGACACCACCGAAACGAACGCTCCGGCGAGACCCACCAGAGCTCCGCCGCACACGACCGCGGCCAGGCGAATCAAGCGCACACGGTAACCCAGGGCCTGAGCGGACTCGGGAGATTCACCGACGGCACGCAGCACGAGGCCCGCTTTGGATCGGAACAAGAACCAGGACAAGGCCATGGTGAGCAGCACCGCCAGATACACCAAAAAATGGTGCGACAAGACGCTGTGTCGAGCGGCCACGGCCACGCTCTCTTGTGTATAGCCGATGCCGACGAATGCCGAAAAACCGCTGCCGAACAGCGACAATGCCAGCCCGGTCGCGTACTGATTCGCGTTCAGCCAAATCACCAACAGGCCGAAAAGAGCCGCAAACAGCGCGGCGGCAGCAGCGCCTGCCAAGAGCGCCATGAGGTCGTTTTTGGTCGCGACCGCCGTCGCGAAGCCCGCAATTGCCGCGATTAGCATCAACCCCTCTGCGCCTAGGTTGATCACGCCCGAGCGCTCGTTGATGATCAGCCCGAGCGCGGCCAGCAGGAGCGGTGTGCCAGAGTCGATTGACGAGCCCAACAGCAGGATGAGTTCGTTCACTTGGCTACCGCTTTGCCTGGGCCCGAGAACGTGAAGCGTAGGCGGCTTTTGACGAGGGTGTCGCAAGTGAGCAGCGAGAACAAGAGCAGGCCTTGGAATATCCCGGTGATCGACTTCGGCAAACCGAGGCGCGTCTGCGCTAACTCACCACCGATGAAGAACATGCTCATCAACACGGAGGAGAGCGTAACGCCGACTGGATCGAGCCGACCGACGAACGCGACGATGATCGCCGCGAAGCCGTAACCCAGCGGAACGTGCGTCGTCAGTTGACCATCGGGCCCGGCCACTTCCAGCGCGCCGGCTAGGCCGGCCAGGGCACCCGAGACCAGGATCGGGAGCCATAGCGCCTTGCGTGCCGAAAAGCCAGCGTAGCGGGCGGCGAGCGGTGCCTGTCCCGCGACATCGAGTCGATACCCGGCGTAGCTCTTGTGCATGAACAGCCAGCATGTGACCGCGCTCAGCAATGCCAGGGGCAATCCGATGTTGGCGCGCGAACCCTCGACCAGATGCGGAATGCGCGCGCTCGACAGGAAGGTGATCGTTTGCGGGAAATTGTAGCCATCGGGATCCTTCCACGGACCGTTGACCAGATATGCGAGCAGTTGCTCTGCGACGTACACGAGCATCAAGCTGACCAAGATCTCACTGGCATTGAAGCGATCGCGCAGTGCCGCGGTGATGCTTGCCCAGAGCGCGCCGCCCAGCGCGCCAGCCAGCAAGAGTGCGACAATTAGGCTCGGCCCGCTTTCAGGGGTTGCGCGGAGTGCTACCCAGGTCGCGAAAATACTGCCCAAAATGAACTGGCCCTCAGCGCCGATATTCCACACGTTCGAACGAAAGCACAGCGAGAGCCCAAGGCCGATCATGAGCAGCGGCGTGGCTTTGAGCGAGAGTTCGGCAAGGGCGCGACCATTTTTGAGCGGCTCGACGAAGAACATTTGCAGGCAGCTGAGCGCGTCCTTGCCGAGCAGCACGAACAGGGACATGCCGAGCGCTACCGTTACCGCCAGCGCGAACAACGGCGAAGCCACCGATAGCCAAGCCGACGGCTCAGTGCGCGGTTCGAGCTTGATCAAGACGCGCCGCCTAGCGCGCGGACGTCGTCGCTATCGGGCCAAAGTCCGCTCATCCATTCGCCGAGCAGCGTGCGTGTCGCTGCGTGGCTCGCGATCGGCGGTGAAAGGCGCCCCTTGGCCATTACCCTCAGCGTATCGCTGAGCTCGACCAGTTCGTCGAGCTCTTCACTGACGAGCAACACGGCCGAGCCGGAGTCGCGCAGCTGCAAGAGCTCCGCGCGAATTTGCGCGGCCGCGCCGACATCCACACCCCAGGTGGGTTGAGCGACGATCAGCACGCGCGGTGCGGCGTCGATTTCGCGCCCGACCACGTATTTTTGCAGATTCCCGCCGGATAGGCTGCGCGCTGGGGCGTTCAGCCCGGACGCCTTCACCGAGAAGCGAGCGAGTAAATGGTTTGCCAAGCTGCGCAACGCTTGGGTTTGGAACAGCACGCTTTTCGGCAAGGCAGAACGACGCGTCAAGAGCGCGTTGTTCGCGAGCGAGTGATTGGGCACCGTGGCTCGACCGAGCCGCTCTTCGGGAACGAAATGCAGCCCGAGTTTGCGTCGCGGTGCAGGTCCCGCGTGAGTGACGTCCTGGCCGAGCAATGAAACCGAGCCAGGCCCTTCGCGCGTGTCCTCACCAGAGAGTGTCGCGAGTAGCTCGGCTTGGCCGTTCCCCGAGATGCCCGCAACGCCCAAGACTTCACCGCTGCGCACGCTGAAGTCGATGCCCTCGAGCGCAACACCGTATTCGTTCGGCTTGGCGCGGGTCAGGTCTTTGACCTCGAGCAGCACGTTGCCGGGCGCGAAAGGGCGATGTTCGAGCGCTGGAGGCTCAGCGCCAATCATCAGTCGGGAAAGACTGGCATTGCTCTCCGCAGCGGGGTTCTTGAGCTCACCCGTCACCTTGCCGGCGCGAAGCACCGTGCACGCGTCGCACAGTGCGCGAATCTCATCGAGCTTGTGGCTGATGTACAGGATCGAGCAGCCATCTTTGGCAAGTCGGCGCAGCGTGACGAACAGGTCGGCGATGGCCTGGGGGGTGAGCACGCTGGTCGGTTCGTCCAAAATCAACAGCTTGGGCTCCGTGAGCAACGCGCGGACGATCTCCACGCGTTGACGTTCACCGACCGAGAGCGAATACACGGGTCGCTCGGGCTCGACCTCGAGGCCGTAGTTCTTACAGACCGCGCGGATGCGCGTCGCGACTGTCGCGCGCGATTGGTCGCGCAAGCCGAGCCAAACGTTTTCCGTCACGGTCAGCGACTCGAACAATGAGAAGTGCTGAAAGACCATGGAAATGCCCAGCCGCCGCGCATGTTCGGGGCTGGCGACGCGCACCGCTTCGCCGTGCCACAACATGCGGCCCGAGTCCGGCTGGACCGCGCCGTAGATGATCTTCATCAGCGTGGATTTACCCGCGCCGTTTTCGCCGAGTACGGCGTGGATCTCGCCCTCCGCGACCTTCAAGCAAATGCCGTCGTTCGCCCGAACGCTAGCGCCAGCGTATGCCTTACTGATCTCTTGGAGCTCGAGCCTCAACGGAGGCATGGTGGCGTGGCGGTCGTGTCCGGCCGGTTTCGGGTTCGCCGAATCGCGTCCGTTTTACTGCTTTTGGAACACGCGCAGGTAGTCGACTTCGTAGCGCTTGGGGAAAGTGGTCTTGGCTGGATCGCCGCCGTTTTGCCCGCCGATCGCCAGATTCACGATCATGTAGGCTTTCTGCTTGAACGGGCTCTTGCCGTCCGAGTTGAGCATGCTCGAAAGCGCACTCGAATTCAGCTGGCTTCCATCCACCGAGAGGATGATGTTTTGGTCGTCCCAATCCATCGTCCAGATGTGAAATTGTGACGCCCAGTTCGCGCCGAGTGACGAGAGCGATTTGGTCGACGAGTCCCACTTTGCTTGCCAGCGCGTGTCGGTGCCGCAGGCGACGTTCGCCAGCAGTTTTGACTGATAGAACTCCATGATGTCGATCTCGCCGTTCGACGGCCATTCACCGCTGACGCCGAGGGTCCACCAGGCGGGCCACATGCCTGCGTCGGTCGGGATGCGGGCGCGCATTTCGAAGTGACCATACTGAAAGCTTTGGTGCCCGCTCGTGCTCAGACTCGACGAGGTGTACTCGGCGGTCTTGCGCGTGGTCTTCCAGTCACCACTGCCGGTGTAGTTCGGATTTTGGACGGTCTCTTTGCGCGCTTCGATCGCCAAAACGCCGCCCTGTACGGTGGCGTTCGCGCTTTGGTACCACTGCGCTTCTTCGTTGCGCTGGAAGCCTTTTTCGAAGCTGTAAACGGCTGGATCCGGCGGTCCGTCCACGTCGAACTCGTCGTGCCAGACGAGCTTGTAGCCGGTAGGTGCGACGATCGCGCCGCTGCCGCCCGCGCTAACGGCTCCGCCGCTACTCGAGCCACCGGCATGCGTGCCACCGGTATGCGTGCCACCGTTGCTCGAACCGCCATTATTGGTGCCTGCGCTGTGTGAACCGCCCGTGCCAGCGCCGCTATCGCTTGTGCCGCCGCTGTTCGGTGGTAGCGTGGCGCTACCGGCAGTGCCGAGTGACATGGTACCAGCGCGACCCGCGCCGGACGCTGCAGGTTCCTCTGTGCCACCGACGCTCGACGCGCCGCCCGCCGTGGAACCCGCTGCTGCCATCATCGAAGTTCCACCCGTCCCGTCCGGCGCCGCTGAGTTGCTGCCGCAGCCCGCGGCGCCAATGCCGACAACCAAGAACAGGAACGAGGGCTTCATCGGGGTTTCTCTGGGACGAGTATCGAGAAAATGCGCCGCGCAGGCCAGTCGAATGCTCCTGGGATCCGGGAAAAAACGGGCTTTTCGGGCCGCGTCGACGGAAGGTTCCATTCGCGGTGCTCTCCCCAGTCCCTGCAACAACTCCTTCGAGCTGACGTCGAAGTTCACGCCTCGAGAACAAGCGTCTCGCCGTGCGCTTTTCGCGAATGGCAAATTCGCTTTGGTGCTGTCGGTCTCGACTCTGGTGCGTCGCGCGACGATCGCGTGACGTGAGTTCGCAATGAAGCGTTGCGCAACGAGCTACGCGTCGCTCTGCGCGTCGATTCGCCCGCTAACCAACCCCAACGCTCCACGCAGTTCACGCTCGGTGAAAATCCCCTATGTGATTTCGTGTCAATGCGCCTCACCCGTTCGGTTGTCGCTGATTCAATGCTACGCAGAAGCGCCTCAAGCATTCGAGTTCGACGACACCGGTGAACGACACCGGTGTTGGATGGGGCAGTAGATCGATCGTCGAGACACTTTTGCCGCGCTGATTACTCAGAATTGCAGCTTGAAACGGAGTGGCGATCGACGTTACCTTCGCACCGAGCGAGTCAGTCGATAGACTCGTTTGGACGTTGCTTTGCGCTGCTCGCAGCCAGTGAAGCCGGCCGAATCAAGTTCAAGGAGCTTCTTATGTTTGGTCGTACTGCGACTTACGCGTGGTCTGTGTCGAGCGCGCTTTTGGTCTCTGCTTGCGGATCATCGACCCCCGTAGAACCGAACGCGAATGCCGAAACGGCGCTGGAACCGCTCGGTTCGTTGAACGTGCTGACGCGCGCATACGACAATCAGCGAAGTGGCACGAACCTCGCCGAGACCGTGCTCAATACCCAAAATGTGAACTCTAGCGGATTCGGTCTGCTGTTTCGCGTAAGGGTCGATGACGAACTATATGCATCGTTGTTGTATGCCTCGGGGGTGAACGTCGGCGGTGTGCTTCACAACGTGATTTATGCCGCGACCGTGAACAACACCTTGTACGCCATCGATGCCGATGATGGCAGGGAGCTTTGGTCGCGCAGCTACAATGGTTCTGGTCGCGCCACGCGGATTCAAGATACCGCCGAGCTCGACGGTTGCTACAATGTCACCAACAATACCGGCATCACTGGTACTCCGGTGATCGACGGCGCAACGCAAACCCTGTACTTCGCCGCGCACACGCTAACGGATGGCCAGCAGCGCTACGTGCTTCACGCCGTCGACATCCGCACGGGTGCTGAAAAACTAGGCGGCCCAGTGACGATCGACGCGAGTGGCTTCGATGCGGTCTACAACAATCAGCGGCCGGGGCTTGGCTTGTCCAATGGCGTCCTTTATGTGGCGTTTGCATCGTATTGCGATCGAGGCGCGTACAACGGTTGGGTGATGGCCTTCGATGCGACGACTTTGCAGCGCACGGCCGCGCTCAACGTGACTCGCGACGGTCAATACGGCGGCGTTTGGCAGGCCGGTGCCGGCCCAGCCTTCGATCCCGATGGCAATCTGTACATTGCTACGGGCAACGGCAGCTTCGACGGCAACAAGCAGTTCGGGATGAGCTTGCTCAAGCTTGCTCCGCGCTCGCTCGAGCGGCTCGACTATTTCACACCCAGCAACTACGCGTCGGCCAACGATCGCGATCTGGATCTCGGTTCCGCCGGTCCGAGCTTGGTTCCCGGTCAGAACCTGCTCGTCACCGGCGCCAAGGATGGGCACGTCTATGTGCTGAACCGAGACAATTTGGGGCATCGCGCAGACGGCGACTCGCAGATCCCGCAGCGACTTACCGCGGTCAGTACTGCGCCGCACCCTTCGGGCACTCATCACATCCACAATGGAGTGGTGCTCTGGAAGAGCCCGTCCGGGACGAACATGTACGTTTGGGGAGAGAACGATTTTCTGCGCGCATATCGCTTGAATGCGAGCAGCGGTAAGTTCGATACGGCCGCGGTCGCCGTTGGTTCGGTGCTGCCCCCGGAGGGCATGCCCGGTGGCATGATGGCTCTCTCCGCAAACGGCTCTCGAGCGGGAACGGGCATCCTTTGGGCCACGACGCAAGCGGTCGGGGACGCGAACAACTTCACGGTCCCGGGCACACTGAGCGCCTTCGATGCTTCGACGTTGCGTTTGCTGTGGCAGAGCCGATCTGCAGGCAACGATATGCTGTCGCTGGCCAAGTTCAACGCGCCGCTGATCGCGAATGGTAAGGTGTACGTCGCGTCGTTTTCGAATGCCATCTCGGTCTACGGGCTCCGGAATGGTCCGCCGCCGCCGATTCCGGATGCGACGTATCAACTTCGACTCGGCACCGGTGATGGGTTGTGCGTCGATGTGGAGGGCGCTTCGCCCGCGGATGCCGCCCTCGTGCAGCAATACACGTGCAACGGCAGTGCGGCGCAGCGTTGGAGCGTGCGCAATGTCGCCGACAACGTGTACGAGCTGGTGTCCGCGGCCAGCGGCAAATGCTTGGATGTTGGTGGCGGCTCGGCTGCAGACGGCGCGGTCATTCAACAATACACGTGCAACGGTAGCGCCGCGCAGCATTGGGTCGTCGACGATCTCGGCGGCGGCGCGTATCGCCTGATATCCCAGACCGGAAGCGGAAAATGCCTGGACGTGCCTGGTGCGTCGGCGGCAGTTGCCACCAAGCTCCAGCAATACACGTGCAACGGCACCGCCGCGCAAACCCTGATCCTCGCGCTCGACAACGATGGCGAAGCGCCCATTCCAGGTGGGACGTTCCGGATTCGAACGGGTACACGCTCTGGCCAATGTTTGGATGCGAAGCTGGTCCTGGGAAACCTGGGAGAATTGCGGCAGCTCGGCTGCAATGACTCCGCCGGTCAGCGCTTCCGCTTTCGACGCTTTGCAGCCGACGAATACGAGATTCGGCCGGCAATCAGCGAGCGCTGCATCGACGTGGCGGGCGGTTCCGACGCGGATGCCGCCGGTGTGCAACAATATCTGTGCAACTCGAGTGCGGCACAGCGTTGGAAAGTGCGCGGGCTGGGCGCCGGCCAATATCAGCTCTTGGCACAAACAGGGAGCGAACGTTGCCTGGACGTGGCGGGCGGTTCCGACGCGGATTTCGTGCCGCTTCAGCAATACGCTTGCAATGGGACACCCGCGCAAACCTTCAGTGTGATCGCGCCATGACACTGAAACTCCGTGTGGCTCGCGCGTTCGCGATGGGGATGCTCGGCTGGTGGAGCACTTCGTGCAGCGTCGCCGCGCGCGAGCGCGAGGAAGCGGCGAACGCGCCTGCACCGGCTTCGAAGCCGTCGGTGGCGAGTGAAGGATCTGCGCCGCGCGGCGAGACTCGTCCGGTGGTGGAGCAGACCGCGCTCGGCAGGCGAATCCCAGCGCTGCCTGCGTCTGCCGTCGCGGTACCAGCCGACGCCCACCGTGAAACCTGCGGTTCGTTGAGCCGGCGACTCGCGGCCGGCTCGGGCGAACGGCTGCCGGGCGACGACGATCGCGTGATCCTCGAGTATGCGATGTTCGGCGACTCGGGCGAGCCGTTGGACGGTTCGGCGATGCACGGGGAACCGATTGCGAACAGCGTGCGAAATCTCGGCCCCGGCTTGCCCTGCGTCGTCAGACGCATGCGGGTGGGCGAGTCACGGCGCGTTTGGGTGAGCGCCGCCCTGCAGCCCCCAGGCGAAGAGGGGCCGAGAAGCGTTCCAGCGCGGGACCTCGTGCTCGATATCACGCTTCAGAAGCTGATCCGCGCACCCGAGCGCCCAGCCGACTATGCGTTACCGCCGCCCAGTGCCCAGCACACTGCGTCGGGGCTTCGCTTTCGATTCTTGCAGCGAGGTTCGGGAGAACGACATCCGGTTGCCAATAGCCGCGTCACCATCTCCCACTCCGGTTGGACGAATCGCGGCGTGTTGTTCGCGAGTTCGGCGCTCGCGGGACAACCCGCGAGCTTCGTCGGTTACGAGCTTCCGACTGGCCTAAGTGAAGGCATTCAGCTGATGCGCGTCGGCGACAAGGCTCGTTTTTGGCTTCCGCAGCGCTTGGCATACGAGGGTAGAAGCAAGAACGCTCCAAGAGGAGCCGTCGTTTTCGACGTCGAGCTTTTGGCGATCGATTGAGCGAAAGCGACGCAGTATGAGTGACCATTATCGATTGAACGCGCGCGCTGCGGGTCGGACTGCGCTCGTGCTCGGTCTGCTGGCGCTCGGAGCGTGTCGCTCGCCCGACGTTTCGGGCGTTACGACGCGACGTGCGCCGAGCGCGGCACAGCCTGTTGCGCAAAAGTACGGCGCGTCGGTGTTCCGCGGCTTGGATGCGTTTCGCATCGCGGCCGACGGACCGCGTCAAGTGGCGGCCGACAACACCGGACGCTACGGACGCAGCTGGAGCAAATGCACGAATCTAGGGCTCGACCTGCTGACACAATTGGTGGCGGAGCGAGCCGAACTCGCGAGCGAGACGGCAGTGGCCGAGCGCGTGGCCGATGTGCTGAGTACGCTCGAAAGTTTGCGCAAGTTCCACGGTCTGTTCCCGGAGTTCCTCAAACTCGACGGCGAACCGCGCGCCGAAATCAAAGGCGGCACCATTCGCTATTCGACGATCGACTCCGCCTGGGTCACCGTCGCGTTGAGCGTCGCGGAAGCTCGTTATCGCGATGATCACCCGACGCTGGCGCGACGCGCTCGAACGTTGATCGAATCACAAGAGTACTCCGCTTTCGTCGTGGACGAGCTGCTCTCCGCTGGCGCCTCGATCGACGCGGTGAGCGGCAACGTCACGACCGCTGCGCGCTTTTCGTATGGTGATCGAAATAGTGAGGCGCGTCCTTTGGTGCTTGCGCTGATCGGCCTCGGGCTGCTGCCTGCCAGCGTGTGGGATCACATGCGCTATACCTGGACCACGCGCGCCGGCGTGCCGATCGCTGCGGGCTACCACGCGAGTGCCTTCGTCGAGCTTTCCGGGCAACTGTTTTTCGACGAGATGGCGCTTGCTCCGAGTTCGCTGGGCGTGAGTCATGGCAACTACGTGGAGGCCAGCGCGCAAGCGGCTCGTGCCCGCGGTCATTCGATTTGGGGCTACGCGCCGAGCTGCGAGCCGCCTCATGGCTATGCGGAGTTCGGCTTGGATCGCCCGGATGTCGTGACGCCTTATGCTGCGGCCGAGCTTGCCACGACCGGCCTGCCGATTGCCGATCAGAACCTGAGCCGTGTGCTCGAGTCACTGGACTGGCAGGGTGGGCCAGCGGCCGACGCACTAGACCCGATCACGCGGCGCACGGTCTGTAGCGAGGCCAGAATGCTCGATCAATCGCTGTTGTTTTTGGCTCTGCAGGTGAACGCGCTGCGCAGCTTGGTCCGCGCGACGAGCTGGCACGCATCCGCCGAAGCGCGGCTACGAGACATGGACCGCACTCATCGGCCGCCGCGTGGGCCGACTCGAGTCGCGTCCGATCCGCTCACGCACTCTGAGGGAAAATGAACACAATCTCGGCCCCGAAATGGCTACTCGTCGCGCTGCTGGTTGCAAGTTGTGGTTCGAAGGATGGTTCGGCGATTTGCTCGATCGAGAACGCGCCCGAGACCCGCAAGGGTTACGCGCGGGACGAGGCGAAGACAGCCTATGAATCGCCGGTGATCGAGACCTGCCCCGAGCTCGATCCTCCGCTCGACGGCCAAGCGACATCGCCCGGGCTGACCGGTGGTGAATACGCATCCTTGTTGCGCGGTGCCAATGGCAACTTCTTCGACGACCACGTGTGGTGGATCAAGGCGTTGCCACGCGGAGAGTCCCACGTCGTGCCCATGCACATCACCGCCGAGCACTGTGACGAGGTGACGTTCGCGAAGTTCGGTTATGAGTATCGGTTCGCGACTCCGCCGCTGACGGTAGCGCCCGAGTGCGGACGCTACTTGACGGGGATCAGCGTGGGTCACCAATTGGAGGATTCTTGGCCGCAGGTTTTCGGCATCGATGGTGCGGGATCGATTCAGTTGGCGCCGCTCTCGCGGAGCAGCGAGTTGGGGCCGATTGTGCGTACGCCGCGTGGTCCTTTCGACATTCCCGGGCGCGATTCGTCGATCGATATCGTCGATGTCGTCCGTCACGACGGCGACTCGTTGGAAATGGTGGCCGTCGCCAACGGCTTCAGTTTCGCAAGTGCAGCGCGCCTAGTGTTGAAGGTCGGGGACATTTCGCGCTTGAGCGTGCAGGTGGAGCTCGAGCCGCGAGCGCTTGCCTCGGACAACCCGCTGCTGGCCCTGGCGGCGCTCGGCGGTTGGTTCTCGAACACCCAGGGGCATCACTTCGACCGGATTCGAGCGACGTTTACCGACGGGACTTCGTTGGAGGTCGTACTCTCGGATCCCGATTTGGATTGGGGGAACGGCGAGTGGACGTCCGTTCCCTTGACGAAGACTGGCGCCGCGCTCGAGTCCCTCGCACTACTCCAAGACCGCACGCACGCCGAGGGCAACCTTCGCCCCGATCTGCTGCTATCCAACATTCAAACCAGCGTGCCAGTCGATCTCGACGTGTCAGTGACGACTCGGGCGGTGCCCGGCGGCAATGTGGCTGGCAACTTGGTCGTCGACAGCTCGGCGGCGATCGCCGCTGGCTCGTCGATTTCCATTGCCTATCTGGTCACGGCTTCGACTCCCTAGCGGTCGCCCCGTTTCTGTCAGAAAGAAGAGGCGGTCAGCACGTAACTCACGTCGATGGGCGTCATCGTTCCGTTCGTCTCGGCGATCAGGTCGAGGACTAGGTTGTCGAGGTATTCGCTTTCGGCAGGGGCGATCGAAAGCTCGGCGCTGAGCGGCACACTCGCCTCGATTTCGCTGGCGCTCATCGAAGGCCGAGTTCCGTAGTGTGCGGATTCATAGGCGAGGTAGCGATTGGGGTCGCGCTCCAGTTGTTCGAGCGCGATGGTCTCGAGTGCACCACTGTAGTCGCTGCGCGCCCAGGGATCGGCCGCGGGTAGCGTTTCCGGTGCTGGGTTTTCCAGCGCGACGCGGGTCTCGGTGCCGTCTTTCATGCGTACGTACAAGTGATCGGTGTCGTGCGCCTCGTCGTTGCCGATGTCCGGAGTATCTGCGGCACCTTTCCAAAACATCGAACTCATTCCAAGTACCCCCAGGCGGACATTGGGATCGGCTCCGATCCGCGGATACAGGCGCAGCTTGACGCGCAAGCTGGTGGCTGCGGCAGGAACCAGCTGCGCTTGCATCACACCTTCGAATGTCGAACCTCTCAGTCGTGCCACGAAGCTCAGGCCTTGGGGTTGAGGCGTGGTGACCGCAATCTTGGTGAGCGCTGGGAATAGCTCGCCGTCGTGGGCCGCGTTCTCGGTCGTAAAACGTAGCGACGTGCCGAACGATGGATTCAGTTGCAGACCGACCAACCGAGCGTACGCGGTCGCCTCGATTTGGAGCAGCTGAGGGCTGCTCTGAAAAAACTGATGCCCGAGCTGGAGCGCCGACAGCGAGCGCCCGCAATCAGGAACGGGGTCTACCGCGGGCGTCGCCGCCGAATAGTGGAAGCTAAACCGATCGTAGTCGACCTTGGTGCATTGGTCGTACACCTCTAGGGTCTGCACGTGCAGCTCACCGCGCGGCAGCGCCTTGACCCACCAAGCATCGCGATCCACGAAATTCCCCGCGCTGCCCGAAGTCACAGCCGCGTATTCCTCGAATACGACGCCCTCGGCGGCTTTGTTGCCGTCGAGCGGGCGGTCGAGCTCTGGGCAAGGGACGGGCACTTCGGGCTCGTAAGCCAGCCGTGCTGCGGCTTCGGCCTCGCCCGCATAGCGCTCGAACGTGGGCGAGGCATTGCACGGGTCTTCGACCTCCTTGGCGAGGCAACCGCTCAGCGCTACGCCCGCGAGTGCCAGCGCACCTGCACGAAAGAGTCGAACTCGATCAGTCATTGAATTTCCTGCGCGATGTGAAGTTGCAGCGCGGCTTCCAAGAGCGCACCACTCACGACGACTTCGGCACGACGGGCGTCGAACAGGGCCGCCTGGGCTCGCGCGACTTCGTCGATCGTGGTGTGGTCCTGCGCCGCGCGAAGCCGGCGATCGAGCTCAGCGAAGGCGCGCTCAGCGCTGACTTTACGGTCAATGGCGCTGGCGTACTCCTTTTGAAGCCCGGCGAGTCGAGTCTCGAGCCGTGAACGTCGAAGACGCGCGTCCCGTGAGGCGACACCGAGCTCTTCTTCGCCTTCCTTTGCGTGCGCGGCCGCGACCGATAGCGCGCCGAACTCCTTGGGCTTGAACGGGACGATCAGCGAAAACACCCACAGCAGCTCGTGCCCCGTGCTCGACTCACGGAGGTCTTCGGTGCCTGTCGTGGTCTCGATCTGCGCCGGCCGCGCTTCGATGAGCGCAGTGACCGGTGAAACGAACCGGAGCGCGCTCGCGGCGGTCTCGGACGCCGCAGCTGCGCTGCGCTCCTTTGCGGCACGCTGCGCTGGATCCGTCCCCACTGCTTTCGGCTGGACGAGCAAGGAATAGCTGCGCGACCAGCGAGCTGCTCGCTCTTGATATTCATCCAGCGTCGCGTCGCTCACTGAGGCACCAAGTGCGCTCAACAGCGCGCGCTGGGTTCGATGCAGCGCCTCGTCGGACGAGCGGCGGAGTAGGCTGAAGGCGTGCTGCTGTTGCGCTTCGAGCAGTGTCCCGGCCGTTACTTGCCCGAGTTCGAAGCGCGGCTTCACCGCACCATCGAGCCGCTGACGCGCGTCGACTTCCTCTTCCCGCGACAAGCGGGCTAGTTCACGCGCCGTCCAGGCGCGGCCCAGCTCGCGCACCGTGCGCAGGGCGGCCCGCTGACGCGCCGCGCGTTCGTCGAGATCTGCGGCATTCGAAAGCCGTTGCGAAGCGAGAAATGAAACGGATTCGTCCAGACCGAGTGCCAGCCCAACACCCAGATCCCCGCGCCAGACCTTGGTCGTGGACGGACCGACGACACGATTCGCGGAGTATGAACCGATGCCGAAAGGACCCACCGGGTGAAGCGCCGAGACGAAGGGGAGTGGCTGGTGGTTGCGCGCCTCTTCGGCGGCAGCCGCGCTGGCGGCGACGTCGGGGGACTTTTGGATCAAGGTATCTTCGGTCGCTGCCAATGCGGCAGGGACATTCGTCCCCGATCGCGACGCGAACGAAGATTCACCTAGCGCGAGCGACAGAAGCTGCGCCGAGCGACGCTGCTCGTCGGCAGCGAGGCGACGCCTTTCCGAATCGAAACTCGCCGCCCGTAGAGCGTCGGATTGGCGCTGTTTCACCGCGGGATGTACATCCGGTGCCGCGGCCTGGTTACGGTGCAGCGCATCCGCGAGGGCCGCCAAGCGCCGTTGAATCGTGGTTTCGGTTTCGAGCAGTGCGCTCGCTTCTTCGAAGCGTTGTTGCAGCCTGGCTCGCTGCTCGTCCAGCTCGCGTTCGAAAGCGAGCATGCGACCGCGAGCTTTGCCCTCTTGTTCCGCCGCGCGAGTGAGCTGCGGTGCGTCACGCGCAGAGTCCAAGGCCACGCTCAGTGCGAGAGTCAGTGAAAAAGCTCCACCGCGGAGTCCTTGCACGACTTGGGTAGTGAACGTGCTGCCGCGTGCCGGTCTTGCCAGGGCTTCGGTCTGCGCGTGGGCAAGGTCGAGCTCGAGCTTTGCCTCGTGCCTGCGCTCCTCGCTCTCGAAACCGAGCAAACGGTTTTCGGGAATGAAGTGCTGCCTCGCCCAGACTTCGAGCTGCTCGGGTTGCTCGTCGACAGCGATGTGCGTGCCGCGTGCCGCTTCGAGGTAGCTGGCCATCACGCTCTCGGCAGTTTGCCTTCGAGCCTCGGCCTCGCTCTGCTCGGCGCGTGCCGTGTGATGCGCGAGCTCGGCCGCACGCACGTCTCGCTCGCTCGCCGCGCCTTGCTGAAACCAGCGGAGTTCCTGCTGCCAAGACTCGAACGCAAACTGCGAGGTTCGCGTCGAAAGCTCGAACGCTCTACGAGCGTGAGCAAGCTCGAAGCGCGCTTCGAGCTCAGCCCATTGGTACTTCTTACGCTCTAGCTCGACTTGCGCGTGACGGAGACGCGCTTCACTCTCGTAGGCACGCTGGGTGGCATAGGTCGGACGCAGGTCCAACGACCAGCGGCCAAGCAAGCTGGCTTCGCGCACCACGGTCGCCAAGCTGCCTGAACCGGAGAGCGACAGCTCAGGTCGCACGAGTCGATCGAGATCGTTGGACTCGTACAGCGGCAGCAACACGCCGGCCTCGACAGCCATTGCCAGCAACGAGCGCTCGCTGCGAGCACGTTGCGTCGCTTGCTGTGCTGCGGCCCGAGCGCTTCGTATGGAAGGCGCCCGCTCCAGCGAACGAAGCCAGCGATTGTCCACTTCAGCCGACCGCAGCTCTTCCCGTCGAGTCGCGCTGGGAGGCCCGAGGTCGCTGCTGTCGTTGGTCGAGATGGTGATCTGAGCCAGGATGGCGCCCTTCAACAGCTGTTCGCGCTGAAAGTGAGCGGCCAGCAGAGTTCGGCTCGCGGCCGCCAATTCAGCCACGGTGCGCTCGCCCCGCGCGAAGCGCCGTACCGCGTCATCGAACTCCTCGTTTGCTACCCGAATGCTGCCATCCTCGAGCCAGGAGCGAGCCAGCTCGTCGATGCGTGCGCGCGCCTGATCTTCGGTTTGCGCGCGCAGCCAGCGCGAGTGCTCTTCTGCGAGTCGGCTCTTGGCAATCGCGTGTCGCTGGGCTGCCTGCAGCGCGGGCACACCGGAGCGCAAGCGAAGCCCCAGCGCCACTTCGGTCGTGACGCTGGTCAAATGAATGGAAGAGTTTGCCGGCTCGCCAGTGGTCGCGCCGGGGAACAGCGCGAGGGTCGTGGATCGCAGCTCGGGAATGTACCAACTCTGGCTGTCGGCCCAACGCAGCCGCTGTTCTTCCAATTCCACCTCGGCGCGTCGAATCCGAGCAACCTCGGACGGCGAACCCGCGAACTCGGCGCGAATCGACTCGAGCAGCTGCGGCAGTGTGAGGCGCGGATCGAGCCCAGTTCCGTGGAGTGCAACCTCGAGCGTCGCAGCCAATTGCTGAGTCGCATCGCTCTGTTGGGTTTCACTATCGGCGAGCGTTCCTCGCAGTTCGCCGAGGTAGCCTTCGACGAGCACGTGATCGCCTGTTGGGCCGTCAGTCTGTGATTGCGCCATGGCCGACGCGAGCGATTCGAACTTCGCGACCTGGTCTCGCAGCAACGCGGTTCGTCGTTCGATGAAGTACAATTCGAAGCAGGCTTCTAGTGTGCGCTTTCGCGCCTCGTGCTCGACTTGCTTCAACTCGGCTTGCTCTTTTGCCTGCGCCGCGCGCGCAACGTCTATCGTTCGCAACTTCGGCGCGGAGAGCGAGATTTGCCCTTCCAAATCCAGGCGCCAGCTCGGCACACTGAAATCCGTATCCGTCTGTTGCTCGATTTGACGGCGCACGGCCAGCGAGAAATCCGGAAGAAGATCGAGCCAAGCGTTGGTGGTCTTGGCGCTGCTCGTTTCGGTCCGACGCCGCGCTAGCGCAATCTGACCACCGTGCTGCGACTCTGCCCGTTCTCCGAGCGCGAGCAAACGCCGAATCGCCGCGCGTGCGCCCTGCAATTCGGACGATCGATCCTGAGCAAGGGGCGAAGCGTAGCTGGGCACGGCGTGGAGCTGCACGCAGCCGCCGAGCAATAGCGTGATCACCGCAGACCGTCGTAGTGAGGCGTACCGCATTCAGTTCGAGCCAGCCGCTGAAGCGAGCGATTGCGCTGCGCGTCGGCATTGGGGTTCGAACCGACCGCGAAGCGTGCTCGGATCGAACGTCATTGCCCAGAGAAATGAGCCATCGAGCCCTGCTTCGTCAGTGAAGTCGGCCACCCCGTCGCGCGGAAGAATTAGGCGATGAGGTCCGCTCAATCCGAGCTGATGCACGACGTGACGGCCGGTCACGGACCCGAGACCGGCCAGGTAGAAGTGCTTCGCTCTGGGCAGCACGTCGGACCAAGCTTTTAGGCCGGCAAGCATTGCGTAGTGGCCTTCGGGGGATCGCTGCTGTTCGACGTCGGCGTCCCGATAATGTTGCGCGGCGAATACCGTCCCCGTGAACGCATGCGCGGCTGCATCCAGTCGAAGCCAGTGATCCAGGAACAGCTCCGCCGAATGACGATACTTCGAGGCGCCAGTCCGCTCGTAGGCAATCCGCAACGCCCACAATCGAATGCCCTGATCGCCTACGCGCGTCACGCCGCCGGCGCGTGCCTGCTGCGTGGAGAGATAGCCACCAAAGCTCGGGTCTCGTGGATCACCGATCTGCAGGCCGCCGCGTTGTGCAGGACGAATTAGGTCATTGGCCAACGTGAGGAACGCTTCGCGATAACGCGCGTCGCAGGTTTCGCGATATGCCCAGTCGAAGATGGCTAGGTGAAAGCCGTAGTCGTGACCGTTGGCGTACGTCGGTAGCAAATCGTTGCGATTGCGCAGCTCGCTGAAATTGCCCAGCGCAAACTTGGCTCCTGCGATCGCGCTTCGTCTGAGCCGCGCGGCGAGCTTGGAAAGGGCAGGGGTCGGGCCGCTTGCTTCGAGCAATTCTGCGCTGAGAATCCAGGCGTAGACGAGCTCGGCGTGCCCGAAATCCGTGTCGAACGACGAGGGGTCAGCGCGCTCTGCGGGTGCTTCGCTCGACACGAGACGCGTCCAGAGCGGGGCCAACTCTTGGAGCTGATCGGGAATGAGGTCTCCGTCTACGGATGCGAGCGGCGCGCGCAGCGTGTACGAAAGCGCGCTCGGAAGGGCGTAGTTCTCATGGGGTCCCAGGATCGTGTCGACGCGGTAGCGCGCTTCCAGTCGATTCAGGCCGTTCCGTCCGGTCGAAAGGAGCAGCTGATCCGCCGCGCGGCTGAGAAAGAAGATTTGCGCCCGGTCGAAGCCGAACACGATCAGGAAGCGCGAGCCGAGGCTTTGGTATTGCTCGGTGAGGTCCAGCTCGCCGGCAGCTAACGAATCGCCCCAGAGCGGCGCTTTCATGCCCTCCATCCAAAAGCCGACCGGCAAGCGAACGCCGTCGGCGACGTGCCCCAAGCCGTAGCGGCCTTGGGACCGCTCATTGCTGCCAGTGCCGTAGTCCAGAAAGTCTGCCAGAGTGAGGCGCGCTTCGCTCACGCTTGCTGGCTGCTCGCCGCGGTTTTCGAATTGGTAGCGCACGCTGAGCGCGGGAAACCCGCGTCGCAGCTCGGCGGTTTCGCGAACGCGTACCGCACCAAAGTCGGGCGTGAACAGGCGAGACACCGAGAGCTTGCTGTCATCCGGCGACACGCTCGGCGGCAGCGACGCGCTATCGACGCTGAATTCGTAGGGCGCCTGATCGACATTCGAGCTGTGTCCATCGATGGTTGCGCCGAATGCGCCCCAAGTGAGCGCTGGCGCATGAGTTTGCCCGCTGGCGAGCAACAGCCGTCGATGATTGATGGCGACGGCGAGTGAGCCATTGTCGATGAAGACGTCGGAACGGCCGTTGATTTCGTCGCGTTCAGCGAGCATCGCGAGTTCGCGCAAGTGCTGAGCCAAGGTGGCGCCCGAAGGCAACAACGCATCCATGCTGGATTCAGCAAGTTCTGCGATCGCTCTCAGGAGCGTCGCGTCGGAGCTGTTTCGCTGAGCGCTGACCAAGCCGCGCAACGCGCTGCCCAAATCCTGCCCATAGCGGGCGCCCGCCGAGAAGGCTGCGTCGTTGGCGGGCTTTCGGGCGTCGCCGTGCGCGAAGCGCGTGAGCGTTCCACCCGCCCGCTGGCCGCGGTGCGCCTCGAGAAATGCGCGCGCCGAGTCGACGGCGAAGTCTTGCGTCGATACTGCGAGCAATCGTCGTCGAGCAGCCTGCAATCGAGTGCGGAAGCTCGTTCCACGCTCCAACAACGACGGGATCTCGGCTTCGTCTTGGACCACCCCGCACAGGAACCAACCCCGAGTGGGGCGTTCGAGCTCGAGCCCCGCAGCGGAGCCTGGGCCTGCGTCGCGGTCATCGCCCGAGTCGAACCGGCCGAGCGTGAGATCGGTGCTCGCTTCGCCAAAGCCCCAGCGTGGTTGAAACTCGCTGGCTGCGGCCAGGAAATAGCTCTGTTTCTCGGCATTGCTGACCACCACGACACGATAGCCGCTGCTCTCGAACGAGCGTCGATGTAGGAAGTTTTCCTCTCGCAGCGGGACGAGCGCCAACTTCAACGCGTCCGGGGCCAACGTGGCGTTGATCGGCTCCGGCTCCGCGTCGTCCGCTACAGAGTCGCGATCATAGATGGTGAATTCCAAGAAGGAGAGCGGCGCGCCAGGAATTAGCCCCTTGTGCTCGAGTACGTCCAGGCGGCTGTCTTCCAGCTGATACACGTTCTCGACTTCTTGCGGGTTCACGCCACTCGGTTCGAGCCGGGCGCGCACCGGGATCGTCCGCCCGCTGCCGCCAGGCGTCGTAAGCGTAAAAGTGGCGAAGCTTCGCACCAAACCCGGTGCGAAGTTCATGAGCAGCGGGTTGTGACCCCAATAAGCAGTCAAAAGGCCGTTCGTGCTGAACACTTTGGGTTCGGGTACGACCAGCGCGTAGCGCCGCAGCCGCTGATTGGGGTCGGGGTCCGCGTAGACGAAGACGTTGCTGTGATCGTCGACGGCCGAGGACAAATAGCTTCGTGGCGCGCCGCTCGACGCGCGCAAGATGGCAGCGGGCCACCCGGTGGTATCGAGTGCGGGCCCCGCCGCTTCCAATTGCACCCCACGCCCGACCTCGAAAAATCGCGGAATACCCCACGAAATGGGCGATTCGGTGCCGCGCGTCGAGGCCTGTTCGGAAATGACCGCCGGCGGCGTCGTGTTCCGCGCGACAGGCTCAGCGCAGGCCGTGAACGAAGCCCCCGTGAGCAGGAAGCAAACCAACGAGCGATGGACGATCACGGCAGACTACCTGGGTTGCGTGTGTTGGCGGCCAGCACAGTCCACGGGCGAGTTCGGTCGAGTTGCGCCGCGACACCCTGCCCGCGCGCCAAACCGCTCTCCGTGGTCTCGAGCAAACGCAGCGCCTGGAGCGGGCGGCTAGCGATGCGCTCGGCGCGCGCGGGACTCGCGGCCACCCAGAACGGCAACCCTGCGAGGGCACAACAAGCAACGACGCCCGCGACACCGAGGCAGCGGCGTGCGCGATCCAGCGTGACGTTCGATTGCCGTGCAGAACGTCGGGTCAGGGCGCCAAAGGTCAGGATCGCCAGCAACCACAGCACGCTTTGCCAAATTGCCTCCCGGTAGTCCCGGCTCAATCTCGAGTAAAAATCGGCTTGGCGACTCGCGTCGCTTTTGAGCGAGCTGATTCGACGCTGCAACGAGGAGTATTCGAGTTCGATGTCCCGGACACGCTGACGTTCCGCGCGCACGTTCTTGCCGCTCGCCTCGCCCATGCGGATTCGCTCTCGGTAGTTGGCTAGGCGCTGCTCGTAGCTGGAAACCGTCTCCGCGTAAGCGTTTTTGCCATGCGACTGCCCATCGAGGTCGAGCTCGCCATTTTCCATCAGCCAGCGAATCCAATGGGTCAGATCGTGCCCGCCGGTCTCGCGCGTCAGACGCTCGGGTAGCTTCGTCTCGAGGAACTCGTGCACGGCGTCACCTAGGGTGCGCTTCACGAGGCCACGTGAGTGCAGTTCGGCGGGTAGTGGCGCTTCGTCCTCCTCGTCGAGTTCGCGGTCGAACAAGACTTCGTACGCCTGCTTGAGAAAGTACGTCTGAGTCCAGCTTTGCAGTCCGCGCTGTACGACATTCAGGCGACGCAGCACGTCGCTGCCAGCGGTCGCCTGTACGTCGGCGCGCATGAAGGAACTCAATGAATCGTAAAAAGGTACTCCTGACTCCAAGCCAGGGACGAAACCGAGCGCTACACGATAGTCATCGGTCACCTTGGGCAAGAACGCGGCTAGCTGGCGCATCGCTTCCGCGTTTCGCGCTGGCGAAGGATAAACGTGGTCGAGCACGTGTAGCTTGAACTGCGCGAGCGCGAATTCCACGCCATCAGCGAGGAATTGGTCGCGCTCGGCCAATTCCTCGAGCGCTTTGCCCAGTGCCGGCGTGCGCTGAACGAGCGTCAGATCGTCGAAAAAACGCGAGAGGTACTGATCGAAATTCCCGAAACGAGAGAAGGCCGCTCGCGCGTCCGCCGGCGCACTCGGGGAAAACGCTGCTTCTTTCAGGAGTGCGAAGGTGCGCGACAGAGAGATCAGCTTGCCGCGTGAACGCTTGACGAAATCGCCGCGCTGTTCCCACCACTTCGTATACTCGCTCGAGTCTCGCCAACTCGCCTCGTCCGGGTGCCCGACGCGGAACACCTGTGCCTCGCGGTCCAATGCAGCAAGACCATTCTGGTAGCTGGCCCGCACGTCCGATCGCGCGAGTAGCTCGTCGTAGATGGAGAAAACACTGACCACGTACGCCGGGCTTTGGCCGATTTCTCGCGCGTACAACAGTTCGTACAGCGCAAAGTCGGCTACGACGTCATCGTCTGCCACGTGTGGCACGCTCAAGGCGCTCGCTGAAAGTCCGCTCAGCTTCGCTTTCTGTGCGTTGTCGTTGAGGGCGTCCCGCAGAATCGCGTTCTTGTAATAGTCGAGCTCTTCGCTCGTGAAGCTTTGGCGCACGAGCTCGTAGATCTGACTCAGGTCACGCAGAAATTGGCGTTCGAGCAAGTGTGCGGCAGCGTCGGCGAAGGTCGGGGCATCGATGTCCAGTCCCGAGCGCAAGGCTTGCCGCGTGGCGATGGCTGCCAAGCGATCGGCAAAGCCGACTCGCGGAGCATGGTCGTCTCCAGACACGATGTGCAGCATCGGGAAGCGTTCGGCGAGCGCTCGTACTCGGGCGCGTACTTGCACCAGCGCGGTGGCTGCCGTTCGCGTCGGTCGTACCTCCGGTAGAAACTCCTTCAGTACGAAGAGTCCGTCATGAAGCGCTTGAAACGCCAAGACCAGCGGAGAAGACGGGGTGCGCCCGGTTTGTTGCAGCATGATCTTGCGCATGTCGTCGAGCACTTCCGCGGGCAGCCGCCCCGGCGTCCCGTCCGCGGCTGCCTCTCCGAGCAGCTTGTCCACCGTGGGCAGCTCGATGAACTCTGCATAGCGCCAAACGTCGCCATGGAAGTCGGGGCGTTGCGCAGCCACGAGCAGAGAGGCGACGAAGCCCTTCGCCTCCCAGGGCACGTTTGGATAGCGGGCGGGACCCTGCTTGCGCACGCTCGCGAGCGAGTTCGCAATGGCAGTTGCGTCCGGCATTTGGCCAAACGCCGTGTGAATTTGGGCAAGCACGTCGGCCAGCGCGACGATCGCGCTCTGCGGCTGCAGCTCAGGGTCTTCGAGCGAGCGAACCTCGGCTTCGGACACCCGCTCGGGTGCGACACCGCGCGCGGCGGCAAGTTTCTGCACGAGCTCCGCTTGCGAGTCCCGTTCGATGAGTCCAACGAAGCCCTGCGGTGGGCTGAAGTGTTGCTCACTGAGCACGCTCGCGATGCGCCAGGTGTCGCTCCGCGCGGCGCGTAGCGAGTCGATACTTGCCCCCGAGCTCTTGGCGACCAACAACTCAGTCTCCACGATCGCGCCATCTTCCCACGGAAATTGCGGGCCTGCGGCGCGCATGCTCGTGATCAAGCTGCCGAACTCGGCTGCTAGCCGCGAGGCGAAGCTGGTCGTCGCACGGTCCAATCGAGCGCTGCGCTGGGAAACCGCCCATTGTTGCACTCGTTGCTTGCTCCAAGCGTTGCCGTCTTGATCCGGCAGCAAGCCTTCCTCGCCCGCGCTGAGCAGCAAGTTCGAGAGCGCAATCAACGCATTCATTGCCGCCGAACGGGCGTTTGGTGGCCGGAGCCCGGTCTTCTTTTGAACCCGCTGTGCTTGGGCGTCCACGAACGCTCTCAGGGCCCGATCTTCCTGGTCGAGTTCGCTCGCGTCGCGTTCGGCGACCGCGCTGAGTCGCTCGAGGAGGCCAGCTTCGGCCAAACCATTGGCCAGTGACCACGCCGGGGCAAACTCTCGCAGCGTGTGCTGCGGCTGCCAACCGTTGACCAGCGCCAGCAGCATGTACGATTCGAGCGTGCCTTCACCCTCCCAATACAAGCTTGGATAGCCGCGGGAAACGTCTTCGTGCAGCTGTGCGAGTAAGGCGCTGAGGCGCGCGACGCCTGCGTCCTTGAATCGTACCCCGTTGGCGTTTGCCGTATCCGAAAGCTCGACCAGCGCGAGGATTGCGTTCGCGCGCCGCGTTCGCGGGTCGAAGGTGGGGGAGCTCGTGCGTGCCGCGATGCGATACTCGACCAAAGCTTCGAAATCTGCGGATGGCACCACGTGATTCATGCTCAACGTGTCGGCGTGACTCAGCTGGCGCTCGAACCGCTGCCAAAGTGAAGGCAGGCTGAGGCCAGCGAGTTGCTGCAGATTCGTGAAGTATTCGGCGAAGCCAGGGACTCGCCAAGGCAAGTGGGGAAAGCGAGCTTGGCCCGCGGCCGCAATCTCGGCCCAGTTACGCGCAAGCTCGCGCGCGTCGACTGCGCGGTTCAGCCGATGGCGAGCGAAATTGTATCGAACCACACGAGCTTGTATGGCGACGTTCCACCAAGCGAAGAAGCGGCGTGCCTCCGCGCTGCGACTGACTCGCCCGCGCGCTTTGAGCATCGCGGCATCGGTGAGCTCTTGAATCAATGACGGAGGCGTCTCTGGCATCAATCGATTGACCTCGGCGAACAGCTCGCGGAAGTCGTGCATGAAGGCTTCGACCGTTCGTGCGTGTTTGCCGTCCGCGCTCGAGAAGTACGCCGTCTGACAGACGAACTCCGCCACTTGGTCCGCGCGCGCGGGAATGTTGGCAAACTGCTGCGGCAAATCACGCCACACCGTAAACAGATCTCGCCATTGCTCGTCGGCGCCGAGACTCGACGAAAGGATCAGCGCGTCTTTGCGGTAGCCACGGCCGGCGAGCTCTTGCTCATAGCGCTGGTAGCCGTCGACGAGCTCGCGCTGAGTTTCGCTGCTGTCGAGCAGCACCAACCATTCGAGCGCGCGCCTTTGCTCGGGATCGCCCGCGTCGTCGGGGAAGCGAAGCTTCGAGATTTCCGCGAGTAACAGCTGGTCGGGCTCGCTACCGGGTAAGGGCGAGCCGGCGCTCATCCGCTCGGCGAGCAGAGCGACGCGTCGCGACATGGTTTGAGTCCAAAGGCGCGCGCGCAGCAACTTCGACCCGGCGTCGCCGGGCTGGTCACCGAGTCCCACGGTGCTTTGGATGTCGAAGTTCTGCGTCAGGGCTGCCGCCAATCCGTGCGCCTCACTCGTGCCGCTAATGGCGCCGTCCACGAAGCGCAAAACCTTTGCCAGAAGCTCGGGGCTTGCCGGCACCGACGCTGGTGTCGAACCCAAGATCTTGGTTGCGACGAGCTGCTCGGTTTGCAGCTCGTTGAATTTAGCCTCGGCTTCCTTGCTGTCGCCCCAATCGAGCTCGAGTCGGTCGCGGTCTTCGACGTCGATCCGATCGCGGAACACTCGCCGAACACTGGGCGCGATCGCAGGCTCGTGCCACGCCCATTGCAGATAATCGAGGCGCAGCTCTCGCGCGAGCTCGTCGAACGATTGCCCGTGCAGTCGCGCGTAGCGGGCGACCAAAAATGGGTTGCTCGGAGTCCCGGTCAGGCGTTCGCGCACCGCGCCAAGGGGGACGTCCGGAAACTCCCGCGGCCAGCGCGTGGCCACTTCTTGCTCCAGCGCGACGAACTCTTGAACGTGTTGTGCATTGGGCTCCAGGCCGAGGCTCACAGCGCCATCGATGCCGTCGAGTAGTCGCGCGAAACGCGAGCTGCTCGCGGGATCGCCCTGACGCGCCGCAGGGACTTGGTCCCACAACGACTTGATCTCTTCGAAGCGATGCACGCGCGCCATCTCGAGCAGCGGTAAGCGCGCACCCTGAGCGTCGCTCGCACCGAGCCGCTCCAGCTCCTCGCGGCTGATCCACGGATACTCGGCTCGGGAAAGGAATTGGGTTTGCTCGGAGAGCTCGGCTGCGGAGAGTACGCGAGGAGCCATGGCTCGTGCGCGGCGTCGCGCTTCCAGCAGCGCGCTCGAGCGTTCGACCGGTGCTGGTCGGGTGAATCGAGGCTTATCGCCGCTGGCGAGCACGAAATCGCGACGGGGGACGTTGCTCGGGATGCGTTCGGCGATCGGCAGCGGATAAAGCTCGGGAATTGGTGGCTGATTGCGTCGGACGAGTCGCTTCAAACGCGGAGACGGCAGTCCTTGCAAGGGACGTGCGTCGATTTGGGGGCCGCGGGTGGTCGTGCCGAGCGTGAGCTGAGTCCCGCTCGCGCTGAGCAGCGGTTCTGGATCGGCGACGCGGGTGCGTTTGAGATCGGCGCTTACTGCAACGTACACGTCACGCTCTGCGGGGTTCATTCGAAAGCGCGTCTTGTCCGCGATGAAGAAACGCTTACAGTGATCGCGTAGCGACTGTGGACCGAGCAACGCCAGCGCTAGTGCCAGGGCGGCGCCGAGTGCAACCCACAAAGAAGCCCGAACGCGACGGTTGCCGGGGAGGCCCTGCTTGTGCCCATAGCGACGTTTCAAGGCGTAATAGCTGGGAAACAGTGCCGCGAACGTACAGGTCGCACTCAAGAACAGAGCCACGACGCCGCTAGACGACTCGAACGCGGGCATCGGGTACAGGCCGACGGCGTACAACGTCAGCGAGATGCCCAGCCCGGCCAGCCCGACTAGCGTGAGTCCCCAAAATTCACCGCGAGACAACTGGTAATGCGGCACGCCGTCTTTGGCGGAGCGTGGTAACGCGGTGTACCAGGCGTAAAACCACGCGCTGAGGAACGAAGCCAAAAACAGCCCGACGCTATTGAGGCCGAACAAGTCCAGCGGGGCGCCGAGCAGCACCAACCACGCGAGGAACAACAACATCGCCAAGCCGACCCACGCCGGGAATCCATAAGCCTGGAGAAAGTCGGAAACGGGCCAACCCCGCATGTCTTGGCCGGCGCTCACCGAGGACGCCTTCCACTCCAGCGACTTGCCGCGGCGCACCTTTTGGAAGGACTGCACGACCTTCACCGGGTGGATCAGCAGGTTGGTGAGTCCGATCAAGGTGTTGATGATCACGGCCGCGAGTCCGTGGACGATCTGAGACACCACGATGCCGACGAGCTCGATCGCGCCCCGCCATCCGTCATCCGGCGCACGAACCTGTCGAACGCGCTTAAAGCGATAACGAATTGGCTCCCAAAAGCGATCGAAGCCAATGATCGCCACGATCGACGCCAGCTGCAGCGCCAGCGCCAGCGTGGCTAGCCCGGCATGACCTCGAGTTCGCAGCCAGCCCGCAGTGCTGAAGACAATCAGCCCCAAAAAGGCGACATCGCCGAATACGCGACGAAACAGTTGGCCGACGTGAAACTGCGCGGATGGAAACAACTGTCGCAGGTAGTGAAACGACGTGCCGAGCATCTGGATGTCGCCTGGAAACCAACGCAGATTGCGAGTCATCGCGCTGGTAGGCGAAAGTAGATCACGCTCGCCGACGCTCACGCTGCCGTCCAAATACTTCAGCGCACGGCGAATGGCGCGCTCCAGCGGAGCTACGTCGAGCGCCTCTGGAGCGTGCATGCCGGCGCCATCCGTGCCAGCGATGCTGAATACGCGCGCTGGCAAGAACTCGCCGTTCTCGTAGCGCTCCAGCGCCGCCTCGCTGCCCTGCAATACGCGGATGCGGAACACCTCCACGATCTCTCCGCGGGTGACGCACAAGATCTCTTGGGATTCAGCGTGCGTCGCGCCAGGCCCGGTTTCAGGAGGAGCCACGACTCGCGCCCGTTGCAAGGAAAGCTTGTTGACTTCGCGCGTATGCCAAAGCGCGGTTTCGGAGTGCGCGCCAACCGAGCAGTCGGAGTCGTTCGTTGTCTGCCCAGAGCAGCTCGCGCGCGGGTTGCTTCTCGGCGTGCAGTCGAGTCGGCCCATAGAGAGCCTCGGAGAACCCGCCGAGCCGCCCAGCCGCGCCGGCCACGAAGTATGATTGCTGAAAGTCGTGACTCAGCGCGTGGGCGGGATTCAAGACCTCGCGAGCATAGTGTGCCAAGTACGGGCGTGGCCGGTGCAACCACTTGCCGTACGCGACGGACGAAAAGCCGAACACGCATGCCTTGCTACGGCTGTCCGCCGCGTTGTGACAGTCCCGCGCGGACCCAGCACCGAGGATGAAGTCGGAGGCCATCGTTGCGCCGTCGTGCTCGGGCAACGTGACGTTGATTCGCGGCACGCCGATTACGATGTGCTGGTTTTCGGGGTGCAGCATGATGGCGATCCCCTTTTCGAGTTCGCCCGGGCCGAACTCGTTCTTGTCGTCGATGATGGCTCCGATTTCGGGGACCTCGGCGACCGACACATCGAGTCCGTTCAGGATCGCCGCGCGGATCTGGTCGCTATTGCCTTCGAGGCCGGTATAGCGCGCGAAATCTCCCTCCGCCTGCACGAAGTTGGCCAGATCGGGCGCTTGCACGTGTTCGCCCCGGCTGCGCTCGAGATAGACGGTAGGTCGAGTCTTGCCGGCGACGATCAGCTCGTGGACCGCGATGTCGTTGCCCACCTTCTTGAAGAAATCTCCATTGATCTTGGCAGGCAACGCGCTGAGCAATAGCTCGCGATTGAGGTTCAACAGTTGCTCGGCTTCGAGCCGCAGCCCGTCGCGAACGCGCGCCAACAGGCGTTGCGTGTCCTCGGCCGGGCGCAGCTCGCTCGGTAGCGACTGAAAGTCGAAGTTCGCGAATTGCTCGTGAAAGCGCGGATCACGCAGGGCGTGATTGAAGGCGGACGCGAGAGCGCTTGCGGAGCGATCGCGGCCGAGCAGCTGCAAAAGATAGGCCCGCGCCGGAAATTCGTCGTGCGCGAGGCGTCGCAAAAACTCCGGCAGCGCGCGCACGAAGTCTTTGTCGCTTGGGTCGAAGCAGTCCAGTCGCGCGTTGAAATTGTACCAGGCGCCGCCGCGCAACAAATACAAGAAGCCCAATTGGCCCGCGAACTCACGATCCGAGCGGCGTTGAAGCTCGAGCACGTGGTCCAGCTCGTATTGGATGACGTCTGCATCCTTCGTGTTGCTCACGAACATGAAGACCGGCTGAAATTTCGGGCCGAGGTAACGGAGGCTGTCTTTCAAGCTTTCCAGGTTCCGTTTCAAGTATGTGAAGGCCTGATTTGCGTCTTCACCGACCAGCTCCCAAATCTTGGCGAGATCGTCGAGTAGGTGGATGGTGACGCGCGAGCCCACGACCGTGACCCGAGTACTCAAGGGAAAGCGCGCCACGTTCCGGTGAAGCTCGCTTTCCAACGCGAGCTTCACCGCGTTCAACCGCTCCGTGCTTTCCGCATCCTCGAACTCCAGCACCGTCTCGGTTTCCGCACGACGAACTGCGAACGGCACGATTTTTCGCGGGCGCGCGCCGACCCGGGTCAGTGCGGTGTCGATGATGGCCTGCAAGTTGTTGCGCGCCGGATTCGAAGAAAATTTTGGCACCGTGATCGGAACGCGGAAAACTTTGCCTGCGGGGACGTTCGTTTCTAGGTGCCGTTTGAGATCGATTAGCTTGTGACCGGGGCTATCAAGCAGCAGATTGAAGGCGCTCAAGTACAGCTTCTGCACCACCGGCTCGATCACGTACAAGGTCAGCAGCAGCAACAAGATGCTCCAGGCCAGCGACGAGGTGTCGAACGTCGCGATGAACGCCGCTGCCAGCGCGGCACGTCCGAAGAACATGCCGTACTCGAACAAATAGGCGATCCTGCTGGGCACGAGTCCGTTGGGCAGCAGCGCTTCGGGCTCCCCTTCGGGTTGCCGCAACTGCTCCTCGACGCTTCGGTAAACTTCGCCGCGGACCTCGCCTGCAGCGTACAGGCTTTGCCAGTGGGCCATGAATTCAGCCACGACTTCGCGCTGGATGTCGAGTCGCATCTGCAAGATATGCGCGTCGAGGCGGTCGACGTTGGAGCTCGCGCGGAACGCGCGGCGGCTACACGCTCTGGCCCCGCGATTGCCGGCAGCCAGCAAGCGCGCCGCACGCTGGCTGAACTCTCGACGCGTCTCCAGCAACGTCTTTCGCTCGCTTTTCGAAATGGTGAGCAAGCGGTGGCCGCGCTCCTCGCGGATGCAGAGCGCCTTCAACTCTCGCTTCACGGCGATCACGCCGCAGGCGAGATGTGCGCCGACGGTGTTCAGGCCCCGCGGGCGCTCCTGCATGAAGCGCGCGAGCCAGAGCGCGCGGTCGCGCAAGGCTGGCCCTCGGTCATTGCCGAATTTCGGCAAGTTGAGCGGCACGCCGAACAGGGCGGCCGCGAGTAGCGCCAGCTGATTTTCGGCGCTCACACCCCAAATGACGAGTAGCAGGCAGCCGACAAAGCCGACGAACAGCGTCGCGTGGGTTCCGTGCAAGTGACTCGCAAAGCTAGCCGCGCCGACCAAGATCGCGCACGAGGCGGCCCACCAAGCCAGGCGCGACAGCCAGCGCGATGGACGGTGCTGGCGATCCACCGGGAGATGATTGTCGAACGACACGCGGTCTGCGTCCGAGTCAGCCGCGCGAGCGGCCGTAGAGTCAGCGCATGTCTCAGACTTGGTTGGAGTCATAGTTCTTGCTGCGTAAGCTCCGGGTTTGAGCGCGCGACCTCGCCGAGCTTTTGCTGTGCGCTCCAGCGTCTACGCCGCCGCTTCTGCATTCGTCGTCGCGCTCGCGTGTCCGCGAATTCACGGTCCAGCGGTCGGTCATGGATGCAGCGCTCGCTGGCGGCCGTGGATTGAGTCAACAAGAGCCCGCGCCGAAGCGCCTTGCAGTCCCTGCACTGTGAGCAAAACCAACTATCTACGAGAGCAGCCTGATGGCCGGGCGAGGTCTGGTTTCGTCGAGGCATGTTGGTCTCGTAGTTGAAGCAGGCGCGGCTTGTTTCCACTGTGTGACAAGCGAACCTGTTGTCCTACATGCAATGACTCGGCCAAAACGCTGTGTCACTCGAAGGGGTTATTGCTCACTGGCATTTGCGGCCCGAAGCGCAGCCAGTGTTGACTGGAACAGCCCCGAGCTCGCGCCATTCTGCTTGGAACGTTGCGCCGGCGTTGTCGCTCTATGACAGCGTGGCGCCGACGTGGCGTGCTGTCACATCATTCCGGTCACAGCCTGCCGGCTGACCTAAACGGCAGCGCAAGCTTCGTGAGGTTCACGAATGTCTCACCGAGCGAGTGCTGGTTGGAACCACCGGTCGCCGTCGAGTGCGTTCGTTAGTTTTCAACGCAGCTGAGCAATGCGGGACCCACGGCATCGAGGCTACGCCGAAAGCGTCATTCCGATCCCAACTCGACGCTGAGGCTTTGCCGCTGACTGCGGGCATGCGCGACCAGCAAAAAATAAAACCCTGGATTGGTTTTTGACAAGGCGTGGCAATTTCGCCCCCTATGTCGATGGTGCCGACCAAAGACGCAATCCCCTCGGTCTACTATTTGTCCTTGACCGGGCTCGCATTCGCCGCGTTTCTGGGCTGTTCGAGTAGCGACGCCAACACCGTTCACCTGGGCGCTGCGGGTGGCGGCGCTGCCGGTCTCGCTGCTGGTGGAACGGGGATAGGCAACCTCGGCGCCTCTGGGCAAACAACAGTGGGCGGCGCGCAGGCTGCAGGCGGCAGCGTCGCACTCGGCGGCGCTGGGATGGTGGGCGGCGGCACGGGCGGTTCTGGAGGGATCGCTGGCGCGGCGCAAGGTGCAGCTGGTCACGGCGCCGGCGGTCATACGAGCGGCGGTGCGCCAGGCAACGCTGGCTCGTCAGGCCACGGCGGAGGTGGCGCTGGCCCGACCATTCCACTCGATCGCTTCATGATTGGCGCTGACATCACGTGGGTGCAAGCCGCTGAGGCTCGCGGTGCAACCTATAGTGACGGGACCAAGCGTGACATCTTCGAGCTGCTGAAGGCGCATGGCTTCAATTACATTCGCTTGCGCATGTTCGTGGATCCGAAAGCCTCGGATGGCTACGACCAGCAGAGTGGCTACGCCGATCTCGCGCACACGATTGCATTCGGCAAGCGCATCAAAGCGGCTGGCATGGGGTTCCTGTTGGACTTTCATTACAGCGACAATTGGGCCGATCCGGGCAAGCAATGCGTGCCGGTCGCGTGGCAAAAGTTCAAGACCGTCGCTGAGCTTGCGAGCGCGCTACAAGCGTACACCACGGATGCGATCACTCAGTTGATCGCGGGCGGCGCGCGGCCCGACATGGTGCAAATCGGCAACGAGATCACGCCGGGCATGTTGCTGCACGTGTGTGATGCGGATGGCCAACCTACCGGCAGCAACGCCGTTACGGGTGCGCTCTCCAATTGGTCGAATCTCGGCGCGCTGCTCAAGGCCGGCTCGAAGGGTGTCAAAGACGTGGATGCCGGAATTCAAATCATGCTCCACATCGATCGCGGCGGTGACAAGGGCGGTTACACGGGTGGAGCCGCGACCGCCAGCGCGAGCTTCATCGACAACGCGCAGAAGCAAGGGGTCGTCTTCGAAGTGTTCGGCGAGTCTTGCTACCAAAGGTATCAAGGCGATCCGTCGAGCACGACCAATACCAAAGACGGCTGGACGAAAACGTTCTCCGCGCTGGCCAAGCAATTCCCCAAGCTGCGCTTCGTCGCTGCGGAATACGGGCCAATGCAGCGTGAAATCAACGACGTGCTGTTCGGTCTACCGAACATGCAGGGCGCCGGCACGTTCAACTGGGAACCCGCCAAAGAAGGCGATTGGAACACGGGTCACGTGTTGTTCAGCGCTTCAGGCAACAACTACACGGCGACCGCTGATCTCGCATTGTATGACGCAATGAAAACGGCGTACGCGAGCCGGCTCTAAGAGATCGACAGCGATTTGGGGGGCGCCCACAGTCCAGCAACGCACCTCACAGAGCGTCGCCGTTACCGCGCAGAGCTACAGCACGACTCGGTGCTCTTTTCGCCTGCGGCCAAGTGTCGGCCACGGCGTGCGACGAACCAAGCCGTAGCCAGCGCCGAGATCGCGATCAACGCGATGCACAACGGCAAACCAAGCTGAACCACGGCTCGCGCGCTGCTCGCGCTGACCCCGAACAGGCACAGGTAGGCAGCCGCACACAGCGGACACTTCGGCACGAATACCGCCAAAACCGCCAACAAACTCCCGAACCAGGAACCGATCAACACTCGCCCTGCGCGGCTGTTTCGAGCAAACGCTTGCTGATTCATGCCCAAATCTCTAACTCTCGCGCTGCGAAGCAGGGGAGTGACAAGGCTGTCGGGATTGTCGGTCGCGATGGACAGCTCTGCACGCTGACGGCAAAGTCTCGTTCGTGGATCCAGTGTTACTCGCGGCCGCGCACGCGCTCGATACGGGCGACGTACTCTCGGCGTTGAAACGAGTCGCGCTGCGTGAAGACGCACCGGGGCTCGCCCTGCGCGGGATCGCGCTTTCACGGTTGGGTAAGCGCGAACGCGCTCGCGGGCTACTGCAGAGCGCGGCCAAGGCGTTCGGCGCGGCCGCGCCGCTCGGTCGCGCGCGTTGCTTGCTCGCAGACGCCGAGCTCGCGCTCGCGTCACGCGATCTGCGCGGCGTCGACGCCGCACTTGCGCTCGCAGCGCGAGATTTGCGCGCGATGGGTGATGTGGGCAACGCGCTGCACGCGGATTGCCTGGCTGCGCGTAGCTTACTGTTGCGCGGTTTGCTGGGCGAGGCCGAACGAGCATTGCGCGCGCTGGATACGCGCCGCGCCTCTGACGCGTTGCGCGCCGAGATCCATCTGGCATGGGTCGAACTCCACGTGCGTGCGCCCCGCGCGAATGCAGCGCGGGCCGCGCTCGACGAGGCCGAGCGCGCCGCGCGCAGCGCACGCATTCCCGCCATCAGTCAAGAAGTGAAGACCGCGCGCGCTCTGCTGGAGGCGCCTGCGGGTCGATTGATCCAGGCCGGCACCGAACAAGTGCTCGGGCTCACGCAAGTCGAGCGCGTGGAGCGCGCACCACGAGGCTTACTGATCGATGCCCGAAAATCTAGCGTTGTGTCCGGTAAAATGCGGGTTTCTCTGCAGGGGCGCGCCGTGCTCTTTGGGCTGCTGCGCATGCTCGCCGAGGCTTGGCCGAGCGAAGTCACGCGGCGCGATTTGCTGGCGCGTGTGTTCGCGGTGACCCGCGCCAATGACTCGCACCGAGCGCGCCTGCGCGTGGAGATGGCACGTCTGCGCCGTGCCCTGCGTTCGCTCGCGACCATTGACGCGACGCCTGCGGGGTTCCGTCTGGATCCGGTTGGACGCGCGGAAGTGAGCGTGCTCGTCCCCGTCTCCGAGAGCGAGCACGCTGAAGTCTTGGCCCTGCTGAACGACGGTGAAGCGTGGTCGAGCTCGGCGCTGGCCACGGCACTCGGCGTCAACCAACGCACGGTGCAGCGCAGCTTGCTGGCTTTGGAGGCGGCGGGACGAACGCGGGCAACCGGCAAGGGCCGCGCCAAACGCTGGCTCCGCGCACCCCCGAATGAGTTCGCGACACCATTGTTGCTCCCCGGGGCCCTGCACTTGCTCTAAGCTGACCCGCGAGATGAGCCGCACCGACGTCGAAATCGAGCGCGAATATGGGCCTTTTGCCGAGCGGGGTGCCGTGCACGGCGTCACCTACGACGGCCAGCAGGTGTGGTTTGCTAGCGGCGATAAGCTGCAAGCGCTCGACCCGCAGAGTGGCGAACTGACGCGCGCGCTCGAGGTGGCCTGTGACGCCGGCACCGCCTTCGATGGGCGATATTTTTACCAACTCGACAAGGGGCGCATTCGAAAGATCGATCCCGAATCCGGTCAAATCGTTGCCACGCTTCCCACGCCGGACCTAGTCGGCGCATCGGGCATGGCCTGGGCCGAAGGATCACTTTGGGTCGGTCAATTTGCGGATCGCAAGATTCTTGAACTCGACCCCGAGACCGGTGAAGTCAAAAGTGAAGTGGTCTCTGATCGTTTCGTGACTGGCGTCAGCTTCAGCGAAGGTGAGCTGTGGCACGCGACACAAGAGAACGACCGCAGTGAGATTCGGCGCGTGGATCGTCAGACCAGCGAGGTACTCGAGCAGCTCGAGCTGCCCGTAGGAATCCTCGTTTCGGGGCTCGAGGCTGATGGGAAGGGGGGTTTCTTTTGCGGCGGTGGCAAGAGCGGCAAGCTGCGGGTGGTCAAACGACCCACCAGCGCAAGTCGGCCGAAGCGCAGCGCCTGACAGCCCTCCTCCGCCGTAGTGTCAGGCCGGAACGCGCTTCCCACGCCCTCTGGCCCCGGAGTTGGGTTGCTCTTGAATCCAGGCGGAAAAATCCGCGGCGCTCACCAGGCTTTTTGCGCGAACTTCAGTTTGCACGATGGCTTGGTGCGAACACTTGAGGTGTACTGACTAGCTCGCCCGATCATGCGCCTCGCCATCGTCGCAGCCTCCTCGTACGAGGAGAACGGTCAAGTTTCCCCGATCCCAAACGCGGAGCTGGACGTCGAGCTGTTCGGTAGCAGATTGGCCGAAGCTGACGCGGGCTTCACGGTGCACGCCTTTCCCGCGCAGCGCGGGCTCGCGGATGCGATGGAGGCGTTGATCGCCGGTTTGGGTGAAAGACCCGAAGCGCTGATCTTCTACTTCTGGGGTTACGCGTTGGATTCGAAAGAGCACGGCCCGACGTTGCTGCTCGACGGACCCCGGCTGTCGTCGTTCACGTTGGCGCGCTTGCGACGCTTGGCGTCCGACGCCGCCGATGTCTCGCTGATCGTGCTCGACACGACGCTCGCTGAAGGTTCGATCGGTGAACCGCTCGACGCAGTGCGCGCCATGGGGCGAGCGCTCAGCCACGGTGATTCGACCGTCTCCAGTTTGATCGCCGCGCGCTCGCAGGAGCAGCTGGTCCCCGAGGGGCCGCCTCCGTTCACTGGGCTCCTGCAAATGATCTTGGACGCGCAGACCGGCAGCGATCGCGCGCTCACGCCCGAGACCTTGTTTCGCACGATGCAATCCGAAGAGGTGATGTTCGCGGACATCCCTGCTGCCGGTTGTTTCCTCGGTCAGCGCGATTTCGAAGTCGTGCCTCCGGCGCGGCCGCTCACCGTGCGCCCGCCCAGCGTGCGCCCACCGAGTTTTCCGCCGCCGCCCAACGTGGCCCCGCCGCCACCGATGTTCCCGCCGCCGACCTTTCCGCCGCAGAATGCGCGGCCGCCGAGCATCCCCGCTCCGCCTCCGATCAGGCCGCCAAGCGTTCCCGCGTCGCCGACCATTCCGCCGCCTCCACTGCGCAGCTCCGTCGCGCCGCCAGGGTTTCCGCCGCCCGGACCGCGACTCTCGACGCTTGCACCACTGAGCGCGCCTCCGCCGCCGCTCATGCGCGCGCCGACTGTGCCGCCGTTGCCGCCGGAGCCGCTCGTGCGCCAAGCGAGTGTTCCCCCGCCACCCCCGCCCATCGGGCGCAGCTCGAGTGTTCCGCCTCCGCTCCACACCTCGAGTGCGCTCGCGGAATCGAGCGTGCGTGCGCCGAGTGTACCGCCTCCGCCGGCGCGCAGTTCGATCGTGCCGCCGCCGCTTCACACATCGAGTGCGTCGGTGGAGCCGATCGTACACGCGCCGAGCCCGCCTCCCCTGCCGAACATTCGCCCACCGAGTGTTCCGCCTGCAGCGCTGCATTACGAAGAGCAGGACGAGCTGACGGCGCCGCGTGCACAGGCGCGCACGCACCAGGCCCCTCCTCCTCCGCCGCCGATCCGCAAGTCTGCCGCGCCGAGCGTGCCGGCGATGCCCGTGGCAGAGCCCGTCGCGCCGCCCGCTTCGAGCGCTGCGGATCACTGCCGACGTTTGCTCGCCGAGTTCGAGCGCGTGGGCGATCGCGATGGCGCGTATCGCGCCGCCGAGTGTCTCGAAGCCCTCGGCGAAGCGGATCTACACGAATCGTTGTTGGCCGCGAATCACCGCCCGGAAGGCCTGCAAGCCGTGCGCGGCGCGCTGTCTTACACGGATTGGCACGAACGGCTGAGCGCGGGCTTTCGTGATCCGCACACGGACGCGATCTTGCGCGCGATTTCACCCGCGCTCGCGCGCGTCGGCTTTCAACACGCACGGCGTCTGCGGCGTGAACCAACGCTCTCCGAAGAATCGCGCCAAGATCCCGAGCGCAGCACCACGACGCTGGCCAAGACGCTCCATTGGACGTCGCGCCTGTTGTGTGTGCCCGCAGCCGAGCTGTACTTGGTGCCGGAAGGCATGGACTCGCTCGGGTTGGTGCCCGGTCCCGATCATCCCTTGCTCACGTGCGGGCGCGCGCTCGGCAGTGGCTATAGTTTGCAGGAGCTGGTGTGCGTGTGGGCGCGCGAGCTTTCGTTCGCGCGTGTCGAGCAAGCCGCACTTTGTTATTTCCCGAACGGTTCCGAGCTGTCGCAGTTGCTCTCGGCGGCGCTCGCGGTCGGCGGTGCGGTGGGCCTACGCGCCATCGACGACGACGCAAAACGTCTCGCCAGCGGTCTCAAGCGCGAAGTGCGCGGTCCGAGTTTGGCGGCGCTGGAAGCCGCGGCGCGCGCCTACCCAGCGCGCGAAGTGGCGACGCGCGCTCAGGCGTTCATCCGCTCGGCAGAGTTCGTCTCCGGGCGCGCCGCGCTCGTCGCGAGTGGCACGCTGTCACTCGCGCTCACGCTCGATCAGCGCTTTCCTCGTCGCTTCTTGACCCGCGCCGACGAGCGCCGCGCGGACATCCTGCGCTTCATGGTCAGCCCTGAATTCGGGCAAATCCGCGCCGCAATCGGCGTCGCGGTGGGCTGAGACGACCGAGTAAGTCTTGCTCCCGATCTAACCCGTCGACCGCTCCGCGCGCTCGAAATTGACAAGGTTACCTCGGTGAGGCCCCTTTACCGATGGAATGCAGAGCCCGTTCCGTCCCGTATCGAGCGGTTTGTTGGCGCTGTGCGTCTCTGTCGCCTGTTCCAACGCACCGAGCGCCGACTCTGCCCACGCGGGAGCGGCCAGCACCGCTGGCGGTGAGGCGGGCGCGTTCGCCACTGCAGGCGGCGCGCCGAGCGCGTCGCTGGGTGGTGGTGGTGCGGCGAACAGCGCTACCGCGGGGGCGAATGCTTCGCTCGCGGGAGCTGGCGGGAGCGTGACTCAAGCGACGGGAGGCATGAGCGCAGTGGGCGGTGCGCCTGTTGGGCATGGCGGCTCCTTCGGCGGTACTCCCAGTGCGGCGGGCGGTACTGGTGCCAGTGGTGGCGGATCTGCTGTCGGCGGCAATGGCGGCGCGTCGTTCAAGTATCCAGCCGCGAGTACCGAGCACCGAGCCATCGGCACGCACGATCCGAGCTTGATACGCGCAGCGAACACCTTTTACTTGTTCGCCACAGGTGGACTACTCACGGTTCGCAGCTCGACTGATCTCGCCAAGTGGAACAACGCGGGCGCGATTTTCAACACGCTTCCGTCGTGGATCAAAGACGCGCTCGGGCAAACCATCACGGACTTGTGGGCGCCGGATGTGAGCTTCGTCAACGGCACGTACCGCGTGTACTACGCGGGCTCCGTGTTCGGCTCGAATCATTCGGTGATCGGCCTGGCGACGAACACCACGCTCGATCGTCAAGACAGCGCATACAAATGGACCGATCAGGGGCTCGTGATCGAATCCAATGGAACCTCCGCCAAGGACGACTGGAACGCCATCGATCCGAACGCCATCACCGACGCTGACGGGAATTGGTGGCTGGTGTTCGGCTCGTTTTGGAGCGGCATCAAGCTGCGCCGTTTGGACACCGCGACGGGAATGCTGAGTAAGACCGACACCAAGTTGTACGGCTTGGCGTCGCATTCGGGCGGTATCGAAGCGCCGTCGATCATTTCACACAACGGTTATTATTACTTGTTCGTGTCGTACGACGCTTGCTGCAAAGGCGTCGACAGCACCTACCGAACCATGGTCGGCAGAGCCTCCGCGATCACCGGCCCGTATTCGGACGCGGACGGCAAAGCAATGCTTCAGGGCAACGCAGTGCAACTGCTCGCCAAAGACGGCCGCTACATCGGTCCAGGCGGTGGCACCGCGTTTCGCGATGGCGACCAATATTTCTACGCCTACCACTACTATGACGGGCAGATGAACGGGGCGTCGGAGCTCATGCTGCGGCCGATTACCTGGAAAAACGACTGGCCCGAGCTCGGCGCGCCGCTCTGGCAGTGAGAGCGCACGAACGTGCCAGTTGGGCAACGCGGCGTGGCGGTCTGTAGCAAAGCACGTTAGCGCGCGGCTCCAGTAAATCCCCAATTTGAAAGTGATTTCCGAGCGATCGAGAATGTTTCGATACGTCGCGTCGGTCACAGCGGTGTGCGCTGCTAGTCATTTTAATTTTGCGGGGGGCTATCGACCAGGCTCGCGGTAAAACCCAGGAGGATGGAGCTCCCGATCGCCGTAGGCCAGGTGGTGGCGCAGAAATATCGCGTCGACCGCTTCATTGGCCAAGGTGGGATGGGCGTGGTCGTCGCCGGATTCCACCTGGAGCTGGATCAACCCGTCGCGATCAAATTCTTACTCGCCGAGTCTGGACTGCAGAGCGAGGGCGCGGAGCGCTTCCGCCGTGAAGCGCGCGCCGCTGCCAAGATCCATAGCGAGCACGTGGCACGCGTGTTCGACATCGGGCTGCTCGACGAGCGCGTGCCGTACATGGTCATGGAGCTCTTGCACGGCAATGAGCTCGAGATCGAGATGGAACGGCGAGGCGCCCTACCCGTGGGGGAGGCGGTTGGCTATTTGCTACAGGCGATTGACGCGGTGGCCGAGGCGCATTCGGCGGGCATCGTTCACCGCGATCTGAAGCCGACGAATCTGTTTCTCGCGCAGCGCGCGGACGGCTCGCGCATCGTGAAAGTCCTGGATTTCGGCATTTCGAAGTCGCTCGGCACAGGTCGTCAAAGCGAAGTGGCGCTCACGCGCACCGCAGCGTTCGTCGGCTCGCCGTTGTACATGTCGCCCGAGCAGATGCGCTCGGCGCGTGATGTGGACGCGCGCGCTGACGTGTGGGCGCTGGGCGCGATCTTGTACGCCATGGTCACGGGGCAACTGCCGCATCCCGGCAACTCGTTGCCTGAGGTGTGTTTGGCGGTGATGAACAATCCGCCGCGCCCGTTGAGGGACTTCATTGCCAGCGTGCCGGAAGCGCTGGAAGCGATCGTGCTGAAGTGCTTGGCCAAGGAACCCGCGCAACGCTACGCGTCCGTGGCCGAGTTGGCGGAACAACTATTGCCATTCGCCCCCGAGTGGCATTTGGTTGTCGAGCGAGCGACGCGTTTGCTCGGAGGCGCGGCGGTGGGATCTTACCCAGCCTCGTTCGTTCGCTCGTCGCACACCCCCGTCGTTTCGAGCGTTACTCGACAGAGGATTTCGGCACCTCAAATGAACGATTCAACGCCGCCGAACGCAACCGAGGCGCCCTGGTCCAAGACTGGTCGAAAAGGCGCGAAAAGGCGGCGAGCTCCGCTGCTCATCGCCGCGCTGTTCGGCGTCATCGCGGTGCTCGGCGTGCTGGTCATGACTCGCCGCAAGCCCGAAACCCCAGCGCTCGCGGCTGTGCCCACGCCGAGCAGCGCACCGAGCACCCCGCTCGCTCCGGTGGTTTCGGACGTTCACGCCGCAGTCCCCGCTGCTGCGAGCGCAGAGCTCGTAAAGGCCGGGGCGGAAGTGTCGAACGTCAAGCCAACTGCGAGCGCTACGCCGTCCGTCGCGAGCGCGAAGGCCGCCGACCGTGCGGCGCCGCGCGCAATCGAGCCAGCCCCGGGCGCGCCGCGTTACACGTATTTCGGCGGTCGGCGCTAACCCACATTCATACCAAGCTCGCGCTGAACGGCCGTTTGGAACCTTAACCATCCATTCGGAAACATTGCTTGTTGTATGCTGGGTGCATGGTGCGAAGAACGCATTGGTCGGCGTGCGTTTGCGCATGCCTATTGAGCATGCTCGTCGTCTCGCGCGTTGCTCGGGCACAAGTCAGCCCCGAGGAAAAGGCGGCTGCTGAGGCGGTGTTCCAAGAAGGCATGCGCCTGATTAAACAAGGCAACTTCGCGGACGCCTGCCCCAAGTTCGAGATGAGCCAGCGCGTGGAGCCCGCGGTCGGCACCATGCTCTACCTCGCCGAGTGCTATGAAAAGACCGACCGCACCGCGAGCGCTTGGGCCATGTTTCGCGAAGCCGCGTCGCTTGCAGAAACGCAGAAACAGTTCGACCGTCAGAAGACCGCAGAGATGCGTGCTGCTCGCTTGGAACCTCGCTTGGCTTGGCTCACCATCGACGTGCCCAAAGAATCGGCCGTGCTTGGGTTGCAGATTCGGCGCAACGGCGTGCTCGTTTCGTCCGAGCTGTCCGGTATCGCCACGCCGGTCGACCCCGGCGAAGTACAGGTCGACGCCTCCGCGCCCGGACGATCGCCCTACTCGACCAAGGTGAAGGTGGCGGCGAAAGCGCGCGTTTCGGTGCCCATTCCTGTATTGCAGGCCGCGCCTGATGCAGCGCCGGCAGCCGTTGCGGCACCGGTTGTCGCTCAGCCGGAGAACGCACAGCTGGCACCCGTGGCGCCTCCGCCGCACAGCGCTGAGCCTCCGCCGAACGCAACGCCCGCGTCCACGGGGTCCTCACATGCATCGCCCATCCCGTGGATTGTCGGTGGGGTCGGCGTTGCCGCGCTGGGCGTGGGCACGGTGTTCGGTCTCAAAGCGATCTCCAACGCCAACGAGGCGCGTGACACTTGCCCCAAAAACATCTGCAATGACGCGCAAGGCGCGACAGCCGCAGACAGCGCTCACACCCAGGCGACGATTTCCAACGTCTCGTTCGTGCTCGGCGGAGTGGCGCTGGCCACGGGCGTCGTCTTGTACTTCGCCCTGCCGACGAAGCATGGCACGCAAGTCGGACTCTCACCGACGGTCGCTCCGACGAGTGTTGGCTTGGCGCTACACGGAAAGCTCGAACTATGAGCGGAAAATCTTTGCGCTGGCGTCGGTCGCTCGCCGCGGCATCGCTCGGCGCAGCCTGCATTTTCAGCGGCATGCTCGGCTGCCAAGCCATCGCCGACATTCCCGACGTGACGTACTCGGCGCGCTGCGACGAATACTGCGATCAAGAGATCAACGTTTGCGCAGGCGTCGCAAGCCAATACCAAGACCGACGCACCTGCATGGAAGTCTGCACCGTGCTCGACAAGAACGCGAATGGCTCGGACGCCAAGATCGGCAACACCATTCCGTGCCGGCTCGAACGCCTGCGCTCAGCGGCACTCGCTCAATCTTCTGACACGGCGGACTTTCTCGAGTACTGCACGCAGTCCGGTCCAGGTGGCGGTAACGCCTGCACGTTGGCGCAAGGCGCTCCTGATTGCGAAGGCTATTGCACGTTGTACGGCGCGGCTTGCGGTGGAGACTCGCACAATCCGTTCATGGGCCAGCTTCCGGATGACAACTCGGGCAGTCAAGCGGAGTGCATCGAGAAGTGCAAAGCCGTGCAACCGATCACCGACCACGAACAGCCCAATAGCGGTTACACCTGGCAATCCGGTAAAGCCTCCGGCGACACGCTCGGCTGTCGCTTGTACTTCGTGAGCGCCGCCGTCGTCGACCCAGCCGCCAATTGCGATTTCGCCGGCATTCGCCCCGCCGGAGCGTGCTTGGGCGCAGACTCGAAGCCCAACTGCGACAACTTCTGCTTGGCGCTGACCACTGCCTGTCAGGGTGAGCTGAGCGTGTACGAGAGCTTCGACCAATGCAAAGCGGTGTGCCTCGCCACGGCGCCCGGAACGAAACAAAGCACGACTCCCGAAAATACCATCGGCTGTCGCAGCGCCCACGAGTTCAACGCGCTCTTGATCAGCGCGCACGATCACTGCCCGCACATCGGCCCGCTGGGCGCAGGCGTCTGTGGTGATTCGAAGAAAGGCGGCAATTGCGAAGCCTATTGCTCACTCGCCGAGAAGGCGTGCGACAAAGCCTTTGCTCCGAACTTCAGTGGCCACGCGGATTGCGTCGACAAGTGCTCCAAGTTCAAAGGCGCAGACCAGGGCGACTACAGCGTTGCCGAAGCGAAGGAACCCGGTGACACCGTGCAATGTCGCGGTCTAGCCGTGAGCCAAGCCCTCGCCGCGACCTCCGCCGAAGACCGCACCAAAGCGTGCGCTGCCGTCTTCGGCGCCGCGCCATGCAGCGACTGACGCACGTCACGTCGCAAGAACGTCACGCAAATGCTGCGCAGCCAGCGTTGACGCGTCGAGGTCGAATCGATACTCCGTCCCACCATGCGCGTCGCTTCATGGTTCTTGCTCCTCGGCTCGCTCGCACTGACGCCCGTGGTCATCGCTTGTCAGCACGAGCCTCTGGAAGTGGCGCACGTGGATCTGCAGCGCCTCAGCGGCAAGTGGTACGAAATCGCCAAGTTGCCGCGAGCCACCCAGGCCGGCTGCGTAGGCACTACCGCTGAATATCAGCTCAAGTCCACGAACGAGCTGCTCGTGATCAACGAGTGCCACGAAGGAAGTGCCACTGGGCCCCTCAAGCGAGTCTCGGCCCGCGCCGTCGCCCCTGACGCGAACGAACCCGGCAAGCTCTCGCTCGACTTCGGCTTCGCCTACGGCGACTACTGGGTGATCGACGCGGGCAAAGACTACGAATACCTAGTCGTCGGCCACCCTAGCCGCGACTACTTCTGGATCCTCAGCCGCACCCGCACCCTGCCGCAATCAACACTCACCGCCGTTCTGGATCGAGCCCAAAAAAACGGCTTCCCCATCGGCACCCTCAGCTACACGACCCAGTAAACTCAACGCACACCTTGTGCGCTCAGTTCGGCTCCCAGAGGGATTGACCGCCGAGCCGCAGAGGCCGCAGAGATCAGAGGGAGATTGTAAGGGGATTGGTTGGTCGCGACTAGGAAATTTCAGGGGGCGTGATCAGCGCTGACCGTGACCACCGTTTCCGCGTGCGGAACGGTCGCTCAGAGTAACCCCCCTCAAACTCTCTTTCTGATCTCTGCGGCCTCTGCGGCTCGGCGGTTCAAACTCAGGGAGCGTTCATAGTCGTCGGCAACGTCGAACAACGTCGGTCGGCATGAGGCGGGAACATTGCCGGAGTTTGAGGTGCGTGGCTGGGGCGGGGGCGCCCCAGCTCCACTCTTGAGGGTTATTAGGCGCTGGCGCGGGTGGGGGGGCGGTGGGCGGAGTCGTTGGCGAATTGTTCGAGCATGCGTTCGGTCATGCCGAAATCGACGCAGGCATCGGTGATGCTTTGGCCGTACACGAGTTCGGATTTGTCGCCGCGCAGCTCTTGCTTGCCGCCGACGATATTGCTCTCGATCATCACGCCGAGGAGGTGCTCGGAGCCGGCGCGTAGTTGCGCGCCGATTTCGGTCAACACTTCGGGTTGCTTCAGGTGGTTCTTGCCGCTGTTGTCGTGGCTGCAGTCGACCAACATGCGCGCGTTGGTTTTGGCCTTGCGTAAGGCTTCCGCCGCCGCGTTGACTTGTTCAGTGCTGTAGTTGGGGCCCGAGTTGCCACCGCGTAGTACCAAGTGTGTGTGGGGATTGCCGCGGGTTCGCACCACGCCGACCTGCCCATTCGGATCGATGCCGAGGAAGCTGTGCGCGCGCGAGGCGGCGATGATGGCGTTGATGGCGACGCTCAAGCCGCCGTCGGTACCGTTCTTGAAGCCGACCGGCATCGATAATCCAGAGGCCATTTCGCGGTGAGTTTGGCTCTCGGTGGTGCGTGCGCCGATCGCCGTCCAGCTCACCAGATCTGCGATGTATTGTGGGATAATCGGATCGAGCATCTCGGTGGCGGCCGGCATGCCGAGTTC
>Ga0164309_10000101_pt1 | contig 50762 bp, 39 predicted proteins | sample Whisoiple_247_MG_FD_109984 | JGI IMG/M metagenome (GOLD analysis project Ga0164309, IMG submission 109984) | Soil microbial communities amended with fresh organic matter from upstate New York, USA - Whitman soil sample_247_MG | ecosystem: Environmental > Terrestrial > Soil > Unclassified >... | reverse complement strand
CGAGAAGACGCTTCAGGCTGCCCAGAAGTACATCGAAAAAAAGAGGTACGACCGGGCAATCGCGGAGTACCAGCGGATCGTCCAAGACGATCCGAACGATGCTCGCACGCTCCTGAAGATCGGCGATCTGCAGGCACGCCTCTCGGCCTATCCGGAAGCGATCGCGACGTACGATCGCGTCGGGCAGTACTACTCGTCGCAGGGCTTCGCCCTGAAAGCGATCGCGGTTTACAAGCAGATCCGCGAGCTGATCAAAAAGCACGCGCCGGACCTGGCCGACCGCTACGGGCACATCGTGCCCAAGCTGGCCGAGATCTACACCCAGCTCGGCCTCACGAGTGACGCGCTCGCCGCTTACGACGAGGTGGCCACCCGCCTCCAGCGCGCGGGCCGCGATCGCGAAGCGATCGAAGTGTTCAGCAAAATGGTCGGGCTGGACGCGCAAAATCCGCTGCCGCACTTGCGGTTGGCCGAAGCGCGCTGCCGGGTGCAAAGCCTGGACGAGGCGATCGAGTCGTTTTGGGCGGCCGCTGAGCTCTTGCTCAGCTTGGAGCGCCGGGATGACGCGCTCAAGGTCATCGAGCGCATCCTGCACTTCAAGGTGGACGCTCGCTATGCGTGGGTCGCCGCCGAGCTCTACTTGCAGCGTGGCACGCGTGAAGACGGCCTGCAGGCGCTGACCAAATTGCAGGTCTGCTTCCAAGCCGACCCGAAGAATCTCGATACGCTCGGCTTGCTCGCGCAGGCGTTCACTTTGATCGGGCAAGAGGCCAAAGCCATCGAAGTGTACAAAGAGATGGCGCGCATCGCGCGCGACAGCGATCGCCGTGATCTGTTCGAGCAGCTGCTCGCGCACCTGCGTGAGGTCGCGCCGCACGACGAACAAGTACGAGCCTTGCAGAGTCTGCCCCCGACCCTCGGCGGCAGTTCGTCGCGTCCACCGGCGGTCGAGTCGATCGCGCCCGTCAGCGTGGGCGACAGCGACGTGCAGTTCCTCGACGAGCACACCGAGCGCGACGCGCTCGAAGTTGCGCCCGCCGCACCGCAGCCGCTGCCCCCGCCACGCCCGCAGATGGCCAGCGCGCCCGACGTCGTGATCGTCGACGAGGACCGCGTGGAGGCGGCGGAAGAGCTCGTCGATCCGAGCTCGTTCGACGCCCAGGCGCACGCGCGTAAAGCGGTCGTCGATGCCGAGTCGTTCCGCAAGCTGCGCCTCTTTCCGAAGGCGATCGAGGCGCTGCACATCGCGCTGGAGATCGATCCGCGTTCGCTCGAGATTCGCCAAAAGCTGCGTGAGCTGCTGGTCGAATCGGGCGACCGCGAGGGAGCCATCGCCGAGACGCTCAACATGGCGTCGCTGCAGCTCGATCGCGGTGATTTCGCGCAGACCGAAGCGCTGATCAACGAAGTGCTCGAGATCGAACCCGGGCACCCGGAAGCGCTGGCCATGCTCGAGCACGTCGCGCCCGGTCGCGTCGAGGCGGCGCGCGCCCGGTTGCACACGCACGAGGGCTACGATCCCGACGCTCCGTTGCCGTCGTACGATCTGGAAGAGGTCGGCGCCGAGCAGGCCATGAACTCGGATCCGGCAAGCTCCTTCATGCAGCGCCCCGGGTTCGAGGTCCAAGACGACCCCTTCGCGCCGGATGGCCCGCTGCCCAGCTTTCCGATGTCGGAACGCACGCTCGAAGACTACGACGAAGAGATCCACGAGGTCTCCTCGGTCGAAGACTTCGAGCCCGCCGCGCCCGCACAATCCAGTGAGGGCCTGGAAGACGTGCTCGACGAGGCCGACTTCTTCGCCGCGCGCGGTCTGTACGAGGACGCCCGCGCGATCCTGCTCGAACAGCTCACGCGCACGCCGAATCACCCGCTCGTCCTCGAGCGGCTCAGTGAGGTCGACTCCGCGCTCGGTTCGTCCGGCGCGAGCCAGACCATCGAACGCTCGCAATTGAACGGGAACGACGCCGAGGAAGCGCTCGACTTCGACGTCGCGCAGTCACTCGGCGCGCTCGACGAAATGGAGTTGCCCCCCGGCTCGACTGCGATGAGCGCGGGCAACGACGTCGACGTCGACCAAGTGTTCGAAAAGTTCCGCGCCGGCATTCGCTCGCAGGTCTCGGAGAACGACAGCGCGACGCACTACGACCTGGGCGTCGCGTACAAAGAGATGGGCCTGATCCCGGACGCGCTGCACGAGTTCGAACTCGCTGCCCGCGACCCTCAGCGCGAGTGCAACTGCTACGCGATGATCGGCCTCGTCTACCTCGAGCAAGGCCAGCTCGATCGCGCCGTCGAATCCTACGTTCGCGCTCTGGGCGCGGCCGACAAGACGATCGAGCAAGAGATGAACGTCTATTACGACCTCGGCACCGTCTACGAGATGAAGGGCAAAACCCAAGACGCGCTGTACTACTTCCAAAAAATCGCGCGCCGCGACCCCGGCTACCGCGACGTGAGCGATCGCATCGCCGCGCTACAACCCGAGCCCGACCGCGCACCCGTACCCTCCGGACAGCGCGCCGTGGGCGACCAAGACGAATTCGACAGCGTCTTCGACGACCTGTTCGAAGGCGGCGGCAAGAGTTCGCGCTAGCGGTCTCGAGAGTGGGGCGGTCGCGATCCGAGCATCGCACCTCGCAGCCTGCGGTGTTCCGAGCCCATGCCGGCCCCTGCCGCGTGCCGACGCGGAGCGACGGACCGCAACGAGTCGGTGAACGAAGAGTGGCTGAGACAGCCTCGTTTCGTGTTCAGCGCACGTAGCCGATCCAGAATTCGCTGCTGAAGGCGGCGAGCACGTTGGCGCTGAGGTTGTCGATCGGCGGGGTGTAGCGTTGCGCGAAGCCCGCGCGGAGTGGGCTCGCCCAAGGCTGAAACGAGATCACTGCGCCGATTTCGGTCAAGCGCTGCGCGGTGCCTGATAGGTAGCGTTGCTGAACGCGCACGTTTCCCTCCCAGCGCGTGCTGATCAGCGCGCTGAGCACCAGATCGGGAGTGGCGAAATACGAGAGCGTGCCTTCGGCGCTCGCGCGGGGGCCGAGGACTCGCGCGTAGCCGAAGGTCGTGTCTGGGAGTCTGCCTGCGAACTCTGCCCAAAGACCTGCGCGGAGCTTGGGTCCGAACGAGCGTTCGAGGCTGACGCCGAGCGCGAACTCGGTCGTTCCGAGCCCGCGTGGCGCGAGGCCTTCGGCGCTGGCCGAGGGCAGGCGCAGCGTCGCCAACATCGCCAGCGAGGGGAACACGCTGCTTTCCCAGGGGCTCGGTTCTTCGGCGGCTTCGTAGCGCATGCGTAGCAACGTGTCGGCGAAGCCCGCGTTGCGCTCGGCACTCGTCGAGAGTGCGACACTGCGTGCACCGTACCCGCCCACTGCCGAGAGCTCCATGCGCTCGCTGCGATAGGCGAACAGCAGTGCGAATTCTTGACTGCGATCGCGCTCGTTCGGCGCGAAGGCTTGGTATCGACCGTGCGCGTTGAATGCGCCTTGTCCGAGCACCAAGCGCTCGGACAAGCGCAGGCCCCATTTTTGATCCGGCCGCGTCAGCGCACTCGCCGGCCCTTGCCCGCTACAGGAGCACGCTTCGGCGCGCACGGTGCAAAGCGTGAGCGCCGCAAACAGAACGGATGCGATTCGATTCATGGCACGTCGAGCGCGAATTCGACCAAATCGGACGAAGCGTCGAGTTCGACGCCGAGAGCCACCTGCCAACGTCCGCTCATGAATAGATCCAGATCGGCGTGGAACAGGTCACCGTCACTGACGATGCTGGCCGCACTCGCGCTGTGGCCGTGCACGGCCATCGATGCGTCGACGCTCTTCAGCACTGGCCGTGCGTAGCCTTCGGCTGCTCGCAACGCGATCGAAAAGTCATTCACTCCGCGCGTGATCCGCGGGCTTTCGAGCTCGACGGTGGCCTCGATCGAGCCGTCTTGCGAGCGTTCGACCAGTGCACGATCGGCGCTCAGTTGCGCCACGTCGTCCGGGGCCCCCACACAAGCAAGGAGCAACGCCGAGCCGAGGACCGCGATGGCGAGCGGGACGAAGCGAGGGCAGCGTGTCATGTGTTTCGTGCGTACCACCGCGCGGCACGAAGCGAGCTGCGGTACGTTGTCGCGCGCTCAGCCGTCGCGGTCGACGACCGAGGCCAAGAGCTCACCCTGCGCGCACAGAGTGCCTTCGACCGTGGCTTCACCGCGCAACTTCCAGACATTGGAGCGGTGGTGGATCACCTCCACGTACAGATCGAGACGATCCCCCGGAGTCACCGTGTGGCGGAACTTCGCCTTATCGATACCGAGGAAGTACATCAAGCTGGTCGAGGCATCGAACGGCTCCGAGGCGTAGGCCAGGATGCCGCCGATCTGCGCCAGCGCCTCGATGATCAAGACGCCGGGCATGATCGGGCGATCCGGAAAATGACCCTGACACCAGGGTTCGTTCGCGCTCACCATCTTGTGGCCGCGGATGCTCTCGCCTGCGACGATGTCCGTCACGCGATCCACGAGCACGAACGGATAGCGATGCGGCAGAATCTCGAGGATCTTGCCGACCTCGAGTTTCACGCTCTTTCGTGCGGCCATGATCCCAGAGCCCCCGCCGTATCGCCGAGTGGTTCGCGAGCTTATTTCTTGGGCGTCGCGGGTGCCACGGTGGCGGGCGGCGTGGCATTCGGCATAGCCAACGGGGCCGGCGCGGGACCCGCGGCAGCAGGAGCGGCGCCCTCCTTCTTGGTCGCCTTGCCGTCGTCGCCGGAACCCTGGTTGTACATGGTGATGATGCGATCGGTCACGTCCAAGTCGCTGCGGACGTAGGGCGCGGCTTGCTTGTCGATCACCATGTCGAGGCCGTCTTGCGTGGCCAGGCGGCGAATCGCGCCCATGATCTTTTGCACGATCGGCTGCGTGAGCTCGCCCTGCTTCTTCTGCAGCTCTTTGTTGTAGTCGACGAACACGCCTTGCAACGCCATCATCTCGCGCTGCCACTTGTCGACGCGCTTGGCGAGCGCGGTCTTGCTCAGCACGTCGCGCTGCTTCTCGATGTCTTCGCGCTCTTTCTGCAGATCTTCCTGCTTCTTGTCGAGCTCACGCTGTTTGTTGTCGAACACCTTCTTGAGCGTGGCTTGAGCGCGGAGCCCGTCCTCGGTTTCCATGATCGCGCGCTGCGTGTCGACGACGGCGATTTTGGATTGAGCGTGGGCCTGCGCGCTGCCGAGCAGCACTGCGACTGCGGACACCACGACACTAATGAACCGAAACGAGCTCTTCATGGGGTCCCGGCTTAGCGTTCGGTCGTGGCCCGGTCAAGCATGGGGCGTCGATGTCGCCCGGAAAGCTGCGGAAATCGACCGGAAGCCAGCCATACTGCTGGCTCATCCATGCGATTTGCCGGCCGCAACGCAGGTCAGCGAGCTCGTTCGGGCCCGGTGTTCGGGCTGTGCATCGCGTTCGCGCTGCTGACGTCGGTGTCCACGTCACGCGCCGAGTCGGGTTGCGTGGAGACCAAGCCGTGGTCACGCCTCGGCAAGACTGCACAGAACTTCGCGCGGCCCGCCCCGCTCGCGTTGACCGTGCTCGCAGTGTGGCCACCGCTGCTGCTCGCGCCCACCGGTGGCGATCATCAGCTGCGCTTGGTGGCGCAACGCGATGCGTTCGGCAAGCCTCGGCTCGAGCCGGTCAGCGTGTGGACGCCGTACGTGCTCGGGGCTGGCGTTCTCGTCGGTTACACCGTGGGTCTAGCAGCGGGCTCGTGCGCGACTCAGCGCGTGCTCGCGCCGATCTTGCAGGCCGGCGTGTTGACCTACGGCGTCGTAGGAATGTTGAAGATCGGAGTCGGCCGCCAGTGGCCGAACGGTGGCAGCGATCCGAACGCTCCGGATCGACTCGAGCACCCCGAGCGCGCGCAGGACTTCGAGCCCTTTCAGCGCGGGATCGGCGCGTGGCCGAGCGGACACACCGCAATTCTGTTCGCCGGAGCTGCGGCGTTTCGTGCCTCCAACCCCGAGCTCGGCGGATGGTCGTTCGCCGGCTATCCGCTCGCGCTGGCGGTCGCGGGCGGCATGTGGTTCGGAGACCACCACTGGGCGTCGGACATCGTGTCCGGGGCGATGCTGGGGGAAGCCATCGGTGGCAGCGTCGGCAACGGCTTTTCGCGGGCGTTGGGCGTGCCCGGCGCGCTTTCGTTTTTGCCGTTCAACGGCAACGGCGTCGCCGTCCAGTGGTTCACGCTTTGGTGAGCCTCAGCGCGTTTCGCTCAGACGATCACGAAGTCATCCGTCTCGGTGGCTTCTTCGCTCACCATTTGCGTGGTCTCTTCGTCGCGCTTGACCGCGAGCTCGTACAAATCACTGAACACCTTCGGGTGTGATTTGACCAGATCCATCAAGCGTTCGCGCGGCAGAAACAGCGTCACCGTCGGGTGATGAGCGATCACGGCGGCGATCGCCGGCCGACGCAACAGGAGCGCCACTTCACCCACGACCTCGCCCGGCCCGAGCCGCGCCACGATCGTCGAGCCGTCGTCCTGTCCGTCTTGATGCACGACTGCGACTTCACCCAACGCGATCAGGTGCAGACCTTCTGCGGCGGCGCCTTGCGTGACGATCTTGTCGCCGGTCTCGAACGTGCGAATCGAGAAGCGCTCGATCAGTGCTGGGCGCTCGGCGGGGCTGGCAGCGCGCAGGACGAAATTAGTGCGCAGCAGATTCTCGAGCATGCGCCGCCGACAAAACTCGGCAAACTTGCGACCCACGCCGGGCGCGGTGGAGACCACCCGATCGAGCGCGGGCTTCTTGGCGACCAACACGACGCAGGGCACGGCCGCGCGCACGGTGGCTGTGCGCGGGGCGCGCGAAAGCAGCGCCATTTCACCGAACAATGCGCCGCTACCGAGGCGCGCCAAGGCGATCGGAGCTGCTCCCGGCTTGCTCGCGGCCTTTTGGACGTCGAGCTCGCCGCGTGCGACGAAGAACGCTTCATCGCCCGTGCTGCCCTCTTCCACCAATACGCCGCCGCGCGGGACGACGCGCACGTCCAAGATCTCGATCATGGCGTACAGGTCCTTTTCGTCGAGTGACGAAAACAAGACCTGTGGTGAAAGCTTCGGTGGCTCGCCCTCGATGCGATCGGTCTTGAAGGCTTCCACGGCGGTGTCGACGATGGCCTTGGCCTTTTCGAGCAAGGCTGGACCCGAGAGCGAGTCCGGGAACGGTGAAAACCCCGCGCCGACGCCCGGCAAATTGGGCGGCGCGCCGCGCTTGTCGAGCAGGCGATCGGAGCCCTTGGCGAAGGCCTTGGCAATCGCCGCGAGCGCAGCCGCGCCATCCCCGCCGTACTCGCGCAGCTTGCAGGCTGCCGTGACCGACAGCGGCAAATTGCCCGAATCCACGGCGCGTTCGAGCGCGACGGAGAGTCCGCGCTTGGCCGTTTCTTGCTCACCCAGCGCGCCCAGCATCCAGGCGCTCAGAAACAGACGCAGCGCGGCGCGCGGATCCAACTCCAATAGCGCCGCGCTGTAGCGGAGTGCCGCTTCGTGCATGGAAGCTTCGGCGAACGTCAGCGCTTGGTCGAGAGGCGAGCTTACAGCCATAGCCCCTCATGATAGAGGCCGCCGCGCGCGCTGTCACTCGTCGTTGCTTTGACGCTTGGGATCTCGAAGCCGCGCAATGACCGCGCTCATCGCGTTGGCGGTTGCGCCCACCAAGGGGACCACGAACGGATAGTCCATGCGCGTCGGGCCAATCACACCGACCGCGCCGCCCGTTTCGCCGCCTTCTTCACGGTACGGCGCGGCGACCAGACTCACCGGAAAACCGACCATGGCTTCGGTCTCCTCACCGAGGAACACATTGACGTTGGTCGAGGCCAGCGTGCGGTCGAGAAGCGTCAGCAAGCGCTCGCGATCTTCCAGCGCGAACAGCAGCTCACGCACGCGTTCGACGTTGCCGAACTCGGGGCTCTCGAGCAAGCGCGATTGCCCCTGAATGATCACGTCGACCCCGCGCGTCGCGCCTTCCGTCGCGGCACGCACCAAGTGCAGGCCGAGCTGACGCAAGCTCTCGATCTCGTCGGCATGATGCGAAGCGTAGCTCACGAAGTGCTCGCGGATCGCCGTGAGCGTGCGGCCCTTGACGACTTCGTTCAGCATATTGTGCACGCGTTCGAGCTCGTGCTCGCTCACCGGCTTCTCGACGCGGATGAAGCGATTTTCCACCGTGCCGTCGGAGAACACCATCACGCTCAAGATCTCGAACGGGCGCGTGGCGATGAAGCGCAGCGTGAGCAACGTGCGCGTCTCGGTGCGTGCTCGCACCAATACCGCGGGAGCCCCGCTCATGTCCGAGAGCAGCTTGCCCGTCTCACGCAAGATGTCCGAATCCGCCGTCAGATCGGCGAAGCGCTCCTTGATGCGCGCCGCGTCGACTTGCGACACGTCGCGCACCTGCATCAGCGCGTCGACGAACAGGCGATAGGCGGCTTCCGTCGGCACGCGACCGGCGGAGGTGTGCGGCTGCGCGAGATAACCCGAGTCTTCCAGATCCGCGAGCTCGTTACGGATCGTCGCGGCCGAGAGCGAGAAGCCGTATTTGCGAGTGAGCGTGCGGCTGCCGACGGGCTCGGCGGTGGCGATGAACTCCGTCACGACCGCGTACAGCACCGAGCGGGCTCGTTTGCTGAGGGGCGGGCTCACCGACATCGCTCCGAGATCCTTGGCTCTTTCGCGGCAGTTCGTCAAATTGTGACTTCTTTCGCCAATTCGTTGCTCGACTTGGGCTCGGATTTGGCCTTTTCGCGTGCTTCGGGTCAGGCTCCCGGGGTGACTTCGCCTTGGATCGCATTGGCCGCGCTCGGCGCGCTCGTACTGGGAGCCACTTCGGCGCACCCGCCGAAGCCCAAGCCGAAAGCCAAGGCACACCCGCACCGCTCACACGGTGTGCAGCACAAAAAGACGATTCCACTCAGCCTCTCTCCGAATTCTCGAGCAGCGGAATACGGGCAGCTCACGCCGTCCGCTTGTCTCGCGCTCTTGGACCAACGGCACATCCCCTATTCACGTGAGGAGCCGAAGCGCGGCGTGAAGATCCCGGTGCGCTTGACCGGGCGCGTCAACGGAGTGCTCTATCGCACTGACTTTCCGGATGGCGAACGCGGGAGCGTGCCCTGGGAAATCTTCGACTGTCGGCTGGTCCTTTCGCTCGACGATTTCAGTGAGACGCTGCGAGCGCACTCGATTTCCGAGGTACGCATGTTTTCGGCGTGGCGCCCGCCCGCCAAGAGCTGGCCCATGACCGAGTGGGGGCGACGCCACCAAGGGGCGTTGGCGATCGACGTCCGCGAGCTGCGCAAAGACGACGGCGAGGTGTTGAACGTGCTCGAGCATTTTCACGGCCAGCTCGGCGCCGAGCAATGCGTGCCCGGGGCGCGTCCGCCGAGCCCAGACTGTGCGGAGGCACGCGAGCTGCACGAGTTGGTGTGTGCGGCGTCCGCAGCGCATGTCTTCAACAGCATCCTGACGCCCAACTACAATCCGGCCCACAAGAACCATTTTCACCTCGAGCTCACGCCCGACGTCGAATGGTTCATGCTCCGCTGACGGTTGTCGCCAGGGGCCGGGACTGAGCGGGCCCGGCGGTAGGCCAGACAAGGGGTGGCAAATGCCCCGGCGAAACGCGAGGGAATTGCCGACTTATATAGGTCCTGGCCGCCAAGCCTGGCGAAATCCTTGACAGTTTTTGGGTGGAACCTGATGATCCGGTTTCGTGCATACGTCACACCGGAGGACTCCGTGACCACCACGTTGTTGGCTGTCGATGACAGCAAGACCATGCGCAAGGTGCTTGAAATCACCTTCGCGGGCGAAGATTTTCGGACCGTTCTCTGCGAAAGCGCGGACGAGGCACTGGGCAAGCTCGGGGAGAACCCGCAGGTTGCTTTGGTAGATGCTGGCCTCGAAAACGCGGCTGGCTACGAGCTCTGCCAGAAGATCAAAGCGGCCTCGCCAAACGTCGCCGTCGTGATGCTGTCGAGCAAGCAGCAACCCTACGATCGTGCTCGAGGCACGGCCGTCGGTGCCGACGACTTCGTCGACAAGCCGTTCGACACCCAGCAGTTGTTGGAAAAAGTAACCAACATCGCGCGCCGCGCGGCAGCCTCACCGGTAATGGCGGTCGCGCCTGCACCGGTGGTCATGCCCTCGGCGACCGCCAAGGCCGCAGAGATCGGCGGCGGACGCCCGCGCGTTCAAACGTTGGCCTACGGCACCACGCCGAGTCCGATCATTCCGGCTTCGCCTGCGCCGCCACAAGTTGCGCCGGTGCAGCCGATTGCAGCGGCTCGGCCGACGTTTGCCAGTGCACCCTCGATAGAGGTCGGGTCTTCGCCGGTTGCGGCACCTGCGCCCATCGTCGTGCCAGCGCCAAAATCCGCTCCGCAGGCGGCTCCGGCACCCGCGGCGGCAAAGCCGGCCGCGCCCGCGGCGGCGTTACCCGCTGACTTTGCCGGCAAACTCGGCGGATTGGGCCTGAGCAACGCGCAGGTGGAAGCCGTGCTTTCGCTCTCGCGTGAGGTGGTCGAGCAGGTCGTGTGGGAGGTCGTGCCCACGCTCGCCGAGACGATCATCAAAGAAGAGATCAAGCGGCTGCTCCAAGCGTGAGCGAGGCTGAGCGAGCCGTGGTAGCGGGCGGCGACAACGATCCCTCGGGCGAGGTCGTCCTGTTCGAGGGGCGTCGCGCCTTGGTGCCGAGCGTCTCCGTGCTCGTGGTGGTGATTGCGACGCTCGGTTTGTGGCTGATCGTGCGCTGGTGGCACCGCGGCTCCAAGCTGTACCGGATCACCACGCGCCGAATCGTGGTCGAGACCGGCGTGCTCTCGAAGCGCCTCGAGCAAATCGATCTCTATCGAATCGCGGACTACACCGTGGACCGGCCGTTTTTTCAGCGCGTGCTGGGCACCGGCAATCTGCTGCTCAAGACCTTCGACAAATCTACGCCTGAGCTCCACGTCCGAGAGATCAAGACGGACGTCGTCGCTCTGTACGAAAAGCTGCGCGTCGCTACCGAGGCCGAGAAGGCCAAACGTGGCGTGCGCATGATCGACTACGAAAACCGAGCGTAGCGCATGAGCCAAAAGCCGATCCTTTACGATTATTCGTTCTCCGGCAATTGCTACAAGGTGCGCCTGCTGCTCAGTCAGCTCGGCATCGAGTACGAAACCCAGCTCGTCGACATCATCGAGGGTGAAGCGCAAGAGCCGTGGTTTCTGGCCAAAAACCCGGTCGGCCAGGTGCCGGTGCTCGAGCTGCCGGACGGCACTTGCTTGCGCGAGTCGAGCGCCATCCTGATGCACCTCGCCGAAGGTACCCGCTTCTTACCGGCGCCCGGCGTGGCTCGCACGCGCGTGCTCGAGTGGCTCTGCTTCGAACAGAGCAATGTGTCGCAAGTGATTGGCCGCGCTCGTTTTCGCCGCACCTTCCCGGACGTCGTCGCCACGCTGCCGCAAGAGTTCGCCGCGTGGAACCGTCTGGGCAACCATGCCCTGTCGATCGTCGAGCAGCGCTTGCACGACTACTTGTTCTTGACCGACGCCGGCTACACGATCGCCGACATCGCGTTGTTTGCATACGTACACTGCGCCGAGCAGGGCGGCTTCAGCTTGGAGCCGTACGCGGCGATCCGCTCGTGGATCGAGCGCATCGAAGAGATGCCGGGGTACGTGAAGCTCGACGAGCCGTCGGCAGGTTAGCGTCTGCGGCGAAAATTGACCGACACCACGCCCGGGCTCGCCAGTGGGTGATTTCCGCGCCAGCGTCTCAGTGTTGGGGCTTCCAGTCCGGGCGCGGTTTTTCCGGGAATACCAGCAGGCGACGGCCAGCGAAATTGAGCACGAGCCCGACCGCCGTTGCGGCGGCCTTGGCAAATGCCGGCCTCAGACCGGTCCCGACGAAGAAGCGCGTCGAGTACAGATCGACGATGCTGACCGCGCCGACCACGGCGAGGAACACCAAGATTTCGGTCACGGAATTCCACCTCGCCTTGCGACGAAAAAGGAACTGCACCGAAAGGACGTAATTGACCAACGCGCCGCCGAAGAACGCGCTCAACGCCGCCGCCGTGACGTCGAGCAGCGGTAGCAGCGCCAAGAAGAGCAGCAGGTTGACGATCGCCGCTGCACCACCGATGAAGATGTAGAAGAAGAACTGGATGATCCAAGGCGCGTCGTGCAGGTTGTATTTGAGGACGCAATACAGCGCGCGAAACCCGTCCTTGACGCGGATCTTCTTGCCCTCGGCGTAGGTGCGTCCGCGATACGAAATGCCCATTTCGTAAATCCGCAAGCGCGCTTGGGCGATCTTCGCCACGACCTCGGGTTCGAACCCGAAGCGATTCTCTTCGATCTTGATTTTTTGAATCACGTCCCGACGGAACACTTTGTAGCAAGTCTCCATGTCCGTCAGGTTCAGATCGGTCAGCATGTTCGAGAGCAAGGTCAGGCACCGATTGCCGACCGAATGCCAAAAATAGAGAACGCGGTGATAGCCGTGGATGAGGAAGCGTGAGCCGAGCACGACATCGGCCTCACCCCTGCGCAGCGGCACCAATAACCGCTTCAAGTCCGTCGGGTCGTATTCCAAGTCTGCGTCTTGGATGGCGACGAAATCGCCGGTGGCGTGAGCGATGCCGGTTCGCAGTGCCGCGCCCTTCCCTTGGTTCATCTCGTGGTGCAGGAGCAGGAGATTCGGAATCTTCTCGGCAAGTCTTGCGGCTACGCTGCGGCTCGCGTCCCTCGAGCAATCATCGACGATCACGAGCTCGAGCTGTAGATCCTCGTCGGCGATGGCCATCACCTTGCCGACGCACGCGGCCAAGGTCTTTTCCTCGTTGTAGCAAGGAATGATGACGCTCAGTTTGACTCGTGCAGGGCTCGCAGCAACGCCACCTTCCGTCGGATCCAGGTTCGTCTCCATGTCGGGCTTTCGAGCGCCGGGTTACACGAGCTGTGTTCCGGACGCTAGGGGGCGAACTTACTGATCAAAGATCACTGCCGCGCCAGCTCGCGCGAAAGACGAGCCGAGCTCGAGTGCGCCCGTGTCCGAAAAGGAATAGGGGAACACGACCACCACCGAATAGCCGTCGCGGTGGTCGAGGTTGACTGCAATCGCATCCTGCTTCTCCCTAGCGCCCGGTGGCACGACGCGAATGTCGTAGACGAGCGCGGTCGCTCGATACTTCCCGAGCGCCGCGCCATCGCGAAAGCCGCCGTTCAGGAGCGCGATGATTTGCCGGGAAGGCGGACGTTCATTGCCCGACCAGCCGGTGACCTGGGCGACTTCACCGGAAACGGACATCGTGCCACCGAACGGAAAGAGCTCTCGAGAGCGCGCGAGCATCCGCTTGGCGAAGGGCAGGACCGCATTCATCAGCGCTTCGCAGTCTTGCTTGGGAGTCGTCATCAAGCAGAACAAGCAGAACACGCAGGTCGAAAGCCGGCAAGGTCGCGGCGCTCCAAATGCGATTGCGCAGCGCGCAGCAATCGCTGAGAACTACAGCTCGTCAACCTCTACCTCAGTTGCGCACAGTCGCTGCAGTCATGCGGGCCCGACTCACACGCGTGGCTCGCGTCGAGCCCGGCTTCTGGACGCTCTGCCGCGTCTCATTCGAGCAACATCAGCTCGCGAACTCGCCTGCGTAGGTTGTCGCGGGCGCGGCTTTCGAGCTCTTCGCGCACCGCGGGCGTGCCGTAGATCTCCGTGCGAGTGAGGAACTCACGCAGCAAGTCGCGACGACCCAGCGCGAAAGCCCCCTCGGCGACGTGCGCATACTCTGCGCGAATCTCTCGCTCGAACTCCGCAAACGTGTGCGCGGGCGCGCCGAGAATGCCGAGGTCGAGATCGAGAACGAGCTTGGTGTCCGGATGATCGCCTCGGTGACTCCGAGTCGAAAGCACGTGTACCGCGATTTCGTCGATGATTGCTTTAGGTACACCGAGTTCGTGGAGTCGGGCACCGGCCAAATGCGCGCTCCGGTGCTCGTTGTCGTGAGCGCGCGGATCGCACACCGCGTCGTGAAACCACAGCGCGAGTTCGACGCGCTCTGGGTGCCGTGCCGAGCCGCGGTACCAATCGAACGAGCCCAGGCAAGCGTCCACGTGGGCGATCGTGTGATAGTGGCGATGAGCTTCGCCGTAGCGCGCGAGCAGCTCCGCGAACAAGCTGGCGCCAGAGCGCTGCACGGAAGCTTCGCTGAGCGCGCGTAGAAAGCGCGCTCGAAGGTCGTTCAAGTTCACGTTCACGCGGCCACCTCGGACAGCGCGAGCTGCATCCGTCGTTCAGCGCCCTTGCGTTCTCTGGCCGACAGCGCTGAGCCCAGCAAGAACCCGAACAGCGCAGGGTACAAGCGACGAATCCCCCGCCGCTCTTCTTCAGGCAAGCCGGACAGGGCTGGGCCAGAGACGTCGAACCAGTGGCGCGCAAGGAACGCCAGATCATTCGCTGTGCGCTGTCGTATACGCGGCGAAGGCAGGGCCTGCAGAAAGTCGATGCAGCGCTCGATCGCCAGCCACTGTCCTCCCATCAGCGGCATCGGCCAACGCATTGCCCGCCACATACCCGGTCGATGCCAGCGACTCTTGCGTACCGACTCGATCGTCGCGATCAGCCAATCGCGATCCCAGCATGCCCATTCGCCAGCCACATCGAACAAGTTGAAGCCGACGGCGGGCGAGACATCGTGCTGCCAGATCGCCCGCGCGTCCGCCGGGGATAGGCCGGCTTCCACGCACCGCAGCGCGGTCAGCGGCAGATCGTGCCGCGTTTCGGTATCCAGAAAGTGATCGGCCATACTGACCCAAACCGCGATCAAGGCCGGGTCGGTGCTCGTTGTGGTCATGTCACTAGCCTGCGGCGAGTAAATTGGTTATCCAACCAAAGTATGGGCAGACCCAGCAATCGCGAGCAAAAGCGCGCGGAAATTCTGAAAGCGTTCGCGCGCGTGCTGGCCGACCACGGCTACGCTGGCGCTACCATCGCAGCGATCGCCCTCGAAGCGGGCATTGCTCCCGGCCTCGTGCACCATCACTTCGACGACAAAGCCGAGCTACTGCGCGGTCTCGTCGAAGAGCTGATCGCCAAGTTCCGGCAGCGCGTCCACCACTATCAAACCAACGAAGACCCGCTGCTCGCCTACGTCGATGGGGCGCTCAAGCTCGACGAGCACGCCGATCTGGTGGCTGCCAAGTGCTGGGTCGGCGTCTTCGCCGAAGCCGTGCGCGATGCCACGCTGTTTGCCCACATGCGCAAGCTCATCGACAGTGAGATCTCGAGCATCGAGCGGCGTTCCAACGGTCGGCTCGGCTCAGCAGAAGCCGGCTCGGTGCTCGCCTTCATCATTGGCGCGCTCGTCCTCGGCGCCTTCGCACCCCGCAAGACGGCCGGCTTCGCCGCCCCCGGTTTACGCAAGCTGATCGCGTCGTTCGGCGTGGTCTAAGACGGTTTTAGTTCCGGGCCAGTCTTCCTGGCTCAGAACACGGCGCGGGCGACGGTGAACTTGTTGTTGAGCTTGCGGTCGGTGATGACCTTGAAGTCTTTTACGGGGCCAAGCTCGCTCTTGAGCGCGGCGATACGGCTGTGTTCGGTGGTGAAGAACATCACTTTCGTGCCCTTCTTCTTCTGTTCGGCGATGAAACTCTTGAATTTGGCGCCGCTCGAGACGAAGGCAGGCACGCGGTTGCCGGTATAGAAGTTCTCGCCCTTCCAGTTCATTTGGTAGGCGACGAACGGCTCTTGAGGGCCTTTGCGGGCGGCGTAGTAGGCGAGGATGGTCTCGCGTTGGCCCCAATGCGGCGAGGCATTGACCAAGTAAACGTCGATGCCCCAAGCGGTCCACAACACGGCCACCATCGCGAACAAAGAGAGCGCGTGCCGGCGCCACTTCGGCCAGGCGAAGCCGAGCGCGACGACGGTCGCGGCCAGGGTGAAGCCGCTGAGAACGCCGTTGAAATTGAGCGATTCGCTGGGCCAGGCGCGGCGATAGTTGTAGGTGAACAAGTGCATCAGGCGCGCTTGGCCTTCGATATCGCTGAAGACCGTAGTCGAGAGGTCGCGACCGACGAGCACGATGGGAATCGCCGCGGCGACACCGAGCACCGCGAGCACCGCGCGTTCGTACTTGGCGCCGAAAGCGCTGTCCTCCACGTTCGGGGGCTGTCCGAACTTCCGCGACGTGTACAGCGCGAGTCCGAGCCCGCACACGAACAGCGCGGCGCCGAACAGCGGGGCGTTGCGCGGCAATTGGCCGTCCTTCAACAGGCCATCCCAACCGCCCGGAAATAGCCGTTGCGCGCCGTATACTAGGAGTAGCGCGCTCGCGGCCAAGCCTGCGAAGTAGGTAGACGCTTGCCTGGGCCGCCACAGCGGACCTGCGCCGAACGCGCGATCGAGCATCACACCCGTGACGGCAGCGATGGGGGGGACCGTGGGCAGCGCGTAGTGGTGGAACTTGGTCAGCGTGATCGCAAACATCGCGAAGGCAACCGTGAACCACAGCACCATGAACGACATCACCTCGCTCTGCGCGTCGTCGCTCTCTCGCCCGTAGCGGAGCCACCACAAAAGGCCCGCCGCGCCGAAGCCGACCCAAGGAAAGAGCCCGTATCCGAGCTGCCAGACGTAGTAGCGGAACGTCACGTCGTCGCCGGTGTTGGTGTCGTGCACGTGCACGAAGGCGCGCTTGTACATGTCGTGAAACAACAAGCGCTCCGTGAAGGGCGCGCCGTGTCGCATGTACATTTGCACGTACCAAGGCAAGCAGACGCAGGCAAAAATCAGACACAGCCCGACCAACTCCGCCCGCGCAAAGTCCTTGTAGCGCCGCGCAGTGCCGATGCCGACCAGCGCGATCACGAGCGGCAACACCAGCCCGGGTGCCCCCTTGCCGAGCGCGGACAGCGCGGTGAAGAACCACGCGCCGAGGAAGTACAGCCGCTGACTGCGGCGCTCCCCGCGATTCACGAACAGCAGCAGGCCGAGCGCGCCGCTCCAGACTAGAGCTCCCAGTGAAGGCTGGAACAGCCGATTGACGGGTTCGAGCCAACGACAAGCTTCGTTGCCAGGCAGCCCACAATTTCCGCCTCCCGAGCCGGCCATGAACTCGTCCCAGTGCCAGCGAAAACCGAAATTCGGTGCATGCAGCTGAAGCGTGACGTTGCGCGTCAGCAGGTAAACCAACTGCGGCAACACCGCGCACAAAATGGCGCCGAACAGCAGATGAAAGGCCGACACACGCAACACGCGCGCGCCCACCGCGAGCTCGAAATTCTTGACCGTGACGTCTGGATCCGTACGCATGCCCAGCACGACCAACGCGAGCGCCGCCGTGAGTGGCGCCACGTACGGCATGTCCGTCATGCTCTGGTGCGCGATCAAGTACCAGTACGGTGCCGTGGTGAGCACCAAGCCCGCTAGAAACCCCGCGCGGCCACCGAACGCTTTGGCGACGGCCTTGTACAACAAATAGCTGGCGATCACCGTGAGCAGGAAGATGGGCAAGCGCGCCGCCCATTCGGGCGCGGGTGAGAGCCCCGAGCCGGCTCCCGCCAGCATTTGATCGGGCATGAAGTGCACGCCGCTGAGCGAGAAGCTCACGCCTTGCAGCCAAAAATCCAACACCGGCTTCGACCAAAACCAGCCGTCTTGGGCCCACCAGAGTGACAGCCAATCATCACGCGCGAGCATTTCACGCGCGACTTCACCGTAGTGTACCTCCCAAGGATCGCTCAGCGAGTAGCTGCCGAGGAGCGGCACGTACAGGAGCACGTTGAGCATCACCAGCCAGAAGCCACGCCGCGCGAACCAACGGACGCCGTCCTCGGCGAAGATGCGTAATGCTTCCGCCACGCGACAAAGCGTGGCCACGATCGCGATCAAACCCAGCGTGACGAGCAACCCCGCGCTCAGCGTGGGATGTGGCAACACTCCGGCTACCGCGAGTCGCAAGGCGATCCAGGTCGCGAACAGCGCGCCACCCAGCTCGGCGAGGCGCGGCGCGATCAGGCGTAGGCTCGCTGGAGCGACAGCTCGCGGCTCGGCGCCATCGATGACGTGGCCGCTCGCGGCCGCAGGCAGGGAAGGAGCGTCGTCGAACGTGCCGAGCGCGTCGAGCACCGCGAAGGTAGCGATCGAGAGCCCGCTCACGCAGAGCAGCACGCTCAACTCGAAGTGGCCATCCGTAGCCATCAGCAGGAACACCGGGACCAACGCAGCCACCGCCCACCACAGCCTCTGTGGACGAGCCGGGTTCGCCTTCGGAATCAAGGCAGCGAGCTCGTCCTCGTCATCGGTGGTGTCCAAGGCGCGTTGAACGGCTTCGAGCGTGGCTTCGGCTTCTGGCGATGCCGCTGATGATTCGTCGTCTGACCGCATGCGCGGCGCAGAGTGGTAGTGCCTCGTGCCGAAAGTAGCAAACGGCGGCGATTACTGCGCCGGTTTTGGTAGGCTCGGATCCGACGGCTCGGAGAATTCAGCCGCGCGAGACCACGCGGTTTCGCCCGCCGTGCTTGGCGGCATACAGCCGTTTGTCAGCGGTGCTGACCAGCGATTCGGGCGTTTTGTCCTCGAGCTCGGCGAAGGACGAGCAGCCGACGCTGATGGTGATTGCGATCACTTTTCCTTCGTGCGCGACGCGCATGTTCTGGACTCGCTCGCGCAGCCGCTCACCGACCGTGTGCGCGGCCGCGCCGTCGATTCCGCGCAGGATCAACGCAAACTCCTCGCCGCCGTAGCGCGCGAACACGTCCTCGTTACGGATCATGCCGCGGATGGTATTGGCTAGACCGACGAGCACGGCGTCACCGGCTTGGTGCCCGTGCGTGTCGTTCACTTTCTTGAAGTGGTCGACGTCGAAGAAGGCGAGTGACACGTCGACCTTGTGGCGCCTGGCGTACGACAACTCCGAGCGAAGTTGCGTATCGAAGTGCTCGCGGTTGTGCGCGGCGGTCAGCGCGTCCGTCACGCTCGCATCGTACAGTTGTTGGAGCAGCGCTTCTTGACTCTCGTCGGTGATCGTATAGCGAAAGACCGCGGTGGGACCGAACTGAATCACGTCGCCGTCGCGCAATAATTGACGGGTGACGCGTTGGCCTTGCACGAAAGTGCCGTTCGCCGACTCGGTGTCTTCGATCACGTAGCCGGGGATTTCTTGAACGATACGCGCGTGCTTGCGACTCACGCCGTCATCGCCCAGCCACAGCTCGCAGTCTTGGCTGCGGCCGACGCGAAACGGTTCGTGGGGCAGGCGGCAAACACGACCGAGCTCGGCGCCACGCACCCGCACCAACAGGTGTCGGTCTTTCGATTGCTTGCGCGGAGCGCTGCGCAGCTCCGACAGGCTGACGATCGCAGTTCGCTCGTCCGGATCGTCCGATAGCAAGTCTGACTCTGGTTCGGGCGGCTTACCTGCGGACAAACTCTCGATCCTCACTTCAAGCGTAACACGGTTTTTCCGCGCGGGTGGGCGGATTGCCACGCTCGATGGATGCTTCTTTCGTCCTACTCCTCTCACGCTCTCTTACGCTCAACGCTGCATGCGCTCCCTCGCGCCCTCACGTTTCCTCAGGTACTTCTGTCTCGCCGGCTTCGGTGGCTAATTTTGCGGCATCGCGTGTCATTTCGAGCCGGGCGGCGGAGCCATGTAGGTGTGGCAGCTCTGCTTGTGGTTCACGTGTTCCGCGGCGCGTAGGTCACTTTTCGTAACTTCCGCGGCTTGGCATTTGCAGCCGGATTCTCGGCCCGGCCGCGCAGTCGCGAACTTTTTTTGGAACTTGTGCGGGCGAGGGGTTGTCGGTCTAGGCGACACCGAACGACACGCTGCCAAGGCGACTTTTGCCGGTCAGCGAGTGAGCGCGCCCAGCTTCGACAAGGGGGGAGCGCTCACTCTGCTCGCACGCTTCGTTCGCGTGAACCATCAGGAGGAACCTTCATGGCACACGTGCAGCCCGAGTATCGTTCATTTCATTCCCAGCCCGCACCAGCATTCGCGTTCGTGAGTGCCGCGCGACCCCCGCTCGAAAACGAGCCGGACGCACCGACGCACGTGCTCGTCAAACAGAGCTCGCTCGAACCGGGCGAATTCGAGCGCTCCGAGCTCGAAACCGTCGAAGTGCTCGGGCTTTGGGGCTCGACCGTGCTCTTTGCGCGCCACTTGCAGGCCGGCGAGAGCTTCAGCATCGGTGAGAGCTCGGCCGCCGAACACGTCGACTTCGAACTCGCTGCGCAGCAACTCGGCGTGCGCACGGCTCGCTTGGTCGAGGTGCAAAGCGGAACGCCGCACGTGATCGTTCCGCAAGCGGCTCGCTTGAACGTGAAGCGAGCGAGCGAGCCGTACGCGCAAGTCAGTGAAGCGACGAGCGTGGCGCTGCTGCCCGGAACGGTGGTGGAGCTCGAGCTCGGCAAGTTGAAGTTTCACATCGCCTGTGTTCGAGCAGGCAAGACCACGCCGCGAGCCGGTTTGGCCAGCGCGGATCGCCCGTTGCTTGCGGCGTTCGGTTTGAGCTTCGCAGCCGTGGCTGCGCTGGTCGGAAGCTTTGCCTTTTGGATGCCGGCGATGGGCCTCACCGACGATGAAGGGATCGACAACGAGCGCCTGGTGTTGATGAAGCAATATTTGACTGCCAGCGCGCAACGCGAGCTCGAGGAGCAAAAGGCCGACAGTGGTGATAGCGGCAGCAAAGACAGCGCAGAAGGCAAACCCAGCGAAGCCGCTTCGGGCCGTGAGGGGGCGATGGGCAAGCCGAACGTACCGGTCACGAATCATCGCGCTGCCGTGCGCGGGGACAATCCCCAAGTGCAGCTGTCGCACTCGCAAATGGTCGAGGCCGCGCGCAACTTCGGAATGACTTCGCTGCTCCTGGGCATGCAAGCGACCAATCCGCTGGGCGGCTCGCCGTTCATCCGTGATCCGGCGCTGGGTCACGACAGCATGGACGCGGACGGCGGCATGTGGGGTGAGCCGGGTGAGTCGGGTGGCTTCGGCGGGCTGCGCTTGAGCGGCATGGAAAACGGCGGCGGTGGCCACGGCGTTGGCGTGGGCATCGGCGGAATCGGCGAGGGCCTACCGGGCTTGGGCCATTGTACGAGCGGCAACTGCGGCGACGGTTTTGCGCGTGGCGTGGGTCGCAGTGGGCCTGGGCACGTGACCAAAACGCCGAGCATGAGGCAGGGCGTCGCCCAAGTGAGTGGGCATTTGCCGCCCGAAGTCGTGCAGCGCATCGTGCGCCAAAATTACGGGCGATTCCGCATGTGCTACGAAAATGGGCTGCGCAGCAATCCGAACCTCACCGGACGCGTGAGCGCGCGTTTCGTGATCGGACGCGAAGGCAGTGTGACGACCGTGCAGAACGGCGGGAGTGATCTGCCGGACGCCGGTGTGGTGAACTGCGTCGTCTCGGCATTCTATGGGTTGTCCTTTCCGACGCCGGAAGCCGGCATCGTGACGGTGAGCTACCCGATCATGTTCAGCCCCGGTTGAGGCTTGCCAGGCGCGGAGGGTCTAGTGGTAGCCTCTCCGCGCGTGAACCTACTCAAAACGGCCACTCTCGCTTCATTGCTCGCAGTCGCTCTCGCGCCGCGCGCGGCTCATGCTCAAGAATGGACGCGCCAAAGCTTCCTGCTGCCCAAGGGTGATTTCGAGCTGACGGGCAGCCCAGCGCGTCCGGACTTCATGCGCATGAACATGTCGAAGGACTCTGCCTTCAAACCGGTGGAGTTCCCGATCAACTTCTTCTGGGGCGTCACCAACCACGTGATGCTCGGCATCACGCACGAGCACGGTTTGCGCCTCAACAGCGGCGCCGCGGACCCGAAATTCCGCGATACATACAATGACGTCGGCTTCGGCTCGGTGATTTTTCTGGGGGGCGGGCGCAACTACGAAGTCGACTTGCACGCAGGGGTGCCGCTTCACCAATTGAGTCCGGATGTTTGGGTGGGCGTGCAGGCGGGCATCCTGGGGCGCGCCAACTTCACGGAGAAGGTCGCATTCTACTACGACCCGAGCCTGTATTTCGGTATCAACCATCGCGACGGCGGCAACGGTGACGAGCTGCACGTGCCGATCTGGTTTTACTTTCAACCGACGCCGATCGTGGCGCCCTTCGTCGGCACGGGTTTGCACGGGCCGTTCAAGGACTTCGGGGACCATTTCAGCATTCCGCTCGAAGGCGGCGTATTGTTCACCGTGGCGCGCGGCATCCACCTCGGCGGCATGTTGCGCTTCCCGAATGCGCTCGGCAAAAACAACACGCTCGACGCGCGCGAGCTGACGTTCCTCGCCCAGTTCAGGTTCTGATGCGCCGCTCGTTCGCCTCCTGCTTGCTGCTCGGTACGTGCTGGCTCGCCGCCTGTGCTCCAACTCAGCCGGCAGTGGTTCCAGCGAAAAAGGCGCCCCCGTCGTCGCCCGCCGCGCAGGCGAAACCAGCCGGGCCGCGTGAACGCTTGGCACGAGCGCTGCGTTCGATCCCTCGTCCGGCACCGGTGTTGTCGGCACTGCCGGCGAGTGCACAGTCCCGTTTGCAAGCGCGCTTCGCCGCTTTGGATGCAGAGCGCAAGCTCGCGGTCCAGAGTGACGACGGACCTCTGGTCGAGAGCTTGCCATTATTGCACCTGGCGGCCGGTGGTCGATCACCGCGTGCGCTGTACGCGCTCGCCACGTCGCCGGTGGGAGCCCAAGAGCTCGCGGGGATTTTGAGCGTCGAGCACGATACCGCAGCGAGCACTCCTGACGCTGCACGAGTCGTGGTCGTTCGCGAGCTGGCCACGCGCGCCGGCTTCGACTTTTTGCGCGATCGAGCAGCCGACGTGGCTCTGCCTGGCAAAGGCACCGCCCTCGCCACTCGCTTGGTCGCGCGCGCGGCGCTCGGCGTGGGCCGCCGCGATCTGGTCTTGCTTGCACGCGAGCTGTTGCTGAACATCGAGCCCAATCCAGAAAATAGCCTGGAATTTGCCGCAGAGTTGGCGCGATCCGGTGACCCGGACCGCGCGGCACAGGTGCTCCTGGAGGCGCAGTCGGATCAACGTCACCCGCCACCGGCTGCGGCTGCGGCCAGTACGCAAGCGCTGATCGCAGCGGCGCGCACTGCGGCAGCGCCGGGGCTCCCCACGGACGTTTCGACCAGGCTGACGCGCGCACGGGCCTGGTTGCGCTTGGGGCGCGTCGAGCAGGCGCGCGCGCTCCTCGAGCGTGAGCTAGCTCCCGCGCATGAACGCTTGGATCTCGCGGCTGCCTTGGCCGAAACGCTGATCGAAAATCCGTCGTGCCCAGGGCTGCCGCCAGATGTGGGCGGCGCTACTTTGTGCGCGGCAGCGTTTCACGCGAGCGAGGGCGTCAAGAGCGCTCGCACCTTGCTGGACGCCGCTTGGAAGACGGGTGCCGGGCGCGATGACGAAGCGGTCGAGGTGTACACCGCGCTCGCGCACGTCATCCCGTGGATGCACGAAACGGCTTCGGAGCTCAGTCAGGGGACTCTGCACGAAGAGGGCAGCGCGGCGCGGGTCGCCGAGCTACGAGCCGAGCTCGCGCAAATCTCGGCGGTGGCGCCCAAAATGGCTGGTCTAGAGCTGGTTTTAGCGACGGTTCACGCCCCGGCTTCGGGGCGCGGGGCCGAGCCGCGCGCAGACGCGGAGGCGCTCGCCGCGCGCGCGCTGACCCTCGCGAATGCGGACAAGAGTCGCTTCGCGCAGGCGGGCGTGTTGGCTGTCGCTGCGGTGCTCGCTGCACGCCGGGACGTCGCGTCGCTGCTCGCGGCGCTGCCCGCAGAGAGCACCGCGCCTGGGCTGCGCGTCTCGCGCGCTTCGCTCGAGGTTTGGTTGAGCGCGAGCAGCGGATCGCGTGAGCACTTGGAGGCAGCGCGGAGCGCCCTTGCCTCGATCATGGCCGAGAGCCTCGGCGGACCGTTGGAGCGCGCGCGCTTGGTGCTCGGAGTGAGTGAAGTGGGTGCTTTGCTCGACGCATCCGAGCGCTCGTATCAACTCCTGTCGCGCGTCGCCGGGCAACTCTTGAGCGACAACATTCCACCCGATCTGGCGCTGCGCGCGGTGATCGACGCTGCCGGTGCGCTTGCACACGGGCAGCGCTTCGAGCAAGCGTCGAAGATCCTGTCGGGTGCGTCGACCGCGGAATTGCCCGAAGAATTCGGCCGTTCACGCGATTGGCTGGCGTTGATCCGCGGCTACGAGATGGTGCTGGACGCACGCGGAGCGCCGGTTTCGACGTTGCCTCGATTGCGGGCCGGCTTCGCGGCGCTCGCCGGGACGGTACACGGTGAAGGCGCCAAGATTTGGTTCGAGCTCTGGAATCGCGAATTCGACGCGCTCGCGCGCGAGGCCGACTGTGCCAAGCTGAAGCTCAAGGCCTGCGCGCCCGCGCAAGCACTCCGCCGCCACGCGCGGCGCGATCTCGATGCGCGTCTCGGTGCGCAAGCCAGCGCCGTGCTTTTGCGCGGCGGATTGCCCAGCGGCTCCTTCGATGCCGGTTTCCGCTTTACCGTGGAGAACGGGCTGGAGCCGCTGATCATTTTCGATCCGAGCGCGCTGTTGATCGGACTGCCGAGATTCGTCGTCGAGTAACGATTCGTCAGACCTTCAGCTCATCCACCCATTTCAGGCTCTCGCTCAGATCCGCTTGCTCACGCTGGAGAGCCTGCTTTTGAGCGTTGGCTTCGACTACTACTTCGGGCGGCGCATTTTTGATGAAATTCGCGTTGGTCAGGCGCTTTTCCATCACTTCGAGATCCTTTTGGATCTTCTTCAGCTTGCGCTCGACGCGCTCTTTTTCGTGCGCGGGATCGACCAGCCCGCGCAAATGCACGAGCACGTCGACGTCCCCGGCAACGGTGAGCACCGCGCCCTTCGGACGGTCGCCACCCGCGGGCAACACGGAGGGCGCACCATCCGTGCGCACCAGGAAAGCGATGAAGCGACTTTGCTCTTCGAGCAAGGTCCTCCGCGCCTCGTCGCGGGAGCGGAGCTCGACCTTGACTGCGTCGCCCGGCTTGATCTCGTGCTCGCTACGCACCGCGCGCGCCGCGCCGATCACGGCCATGACCGTGTTCATGTCGCGCTCGGCGGCAACGTCGGTGCGACCGTCGGCGGCGGTGGGGTAGGGCGAAAGCGCGATCGACACCGGGCGCGACGCCGGTCGCGGAATCCGCTGCCACAGATCTTCGGTGATGAACGGCGCGTACGGGTGCAAGCCGCGTAGCGCCGCTTCCAAACCGTGCGCCAAGACGTGGCGCGTTTCAGCCTTTTCTTCCCCGCTGCCGTGCAAAAACACGGGCTTGGTCATCTCCACGAACCAGGCGCAGAACTCGTCCCAGAAGAAGTGGTAGAGCGCACTCGAGCCGTCATCGAGGCGATACGATTCGATGCCGGCCGTGCTCGCTTCCACCGCCGCGCTCAGTCGCGACAAGATCCAGCGATTGACGAGCAGCTTGGGCGCTGGCGTCGCGCCTTCCGCCGGCACGCTCTGACCTTCCAAATAGGTGAGCGAGAAGCGTGTCGCGTTGTAGATCTTGTTGCAGAACTTGCGATAGCCGTCGACACGCGCTGGCGAGAGCGCGATGCGCTTGGCTTGCGGTGAGTAGCTGCAGAGCGTGAAACGCAAGGCGTCGGCGCCGCTCGCTGAAAAGCCTTTGCCCATCTGCGCCGACGACGGGTACGCCTTGCGAAACTTGGCCAGCGCTTCGTCCACGGGCGCGTCGGGCATGGTTTTTTGTACGATGGCAGAGAAGTCGGCGCCGTAGATCAGATCCAGGGGATCGAGGGTGTTGCCCTTCAATTTACCCATTTTGTCGCCGGTTTCGTCGACCACCATGCCGTGCAACAGCACGCGCCGGAACGGCACCTCACCCATGAAGTGCAAGCCCATCATCATCATGCGCGCGACCCAGAAGAACAGGATGTCGTAGCCCGTCTCCATGTCGCTGGTCGGGTAGAAACGTGAAAGGGCCGGAGTCTGGTCTGGCCAGCCCAACGTCGAGAACGGCCACAGCGCGCTGGAGAACCAGGTGTCGAGCACGTCTGGATCTTGGGTGAGGTTCGCCTTGCCGCATTTTTCGCACGCGCTCGGCTTGTCTTCACGCGTGACCGTGATGTGCCCGCAATCCGCGCAGTGAAAAGCGGGGATTTGATGACCCCACCAGAGCTGACGCGAGATGCACCAATCCTGAATGTTGTTCAGGAAGTGTTCGTAGGTCTTTTCCCACTCGTTCGGGATGATCTCGGTGCGCCCGGAGCGCACGGCGGCGAGCGCCGGCTCCGCCAGCGGCTTCATGTCGACGAACCACTGCGTGGAGATGATCGGCTCGACCACGGTGCTGGAGCGCGTGCAGCGCGGGAGCTGTAATTTGTGCGCTTTCGTGCCGCGCTCGAGGCCCGCTTCGTTGAGCGCCTTCTTCACCGCGCTGCGCGCCTGCTTCACGTTCAAGCCCTGGAACTGCGCGGTGCGCTCATTGAGCGTGCCGTCCAAGTTCAGGATGTTGATCTCTTCCAACTGGTGGCGCTTGCCGGTCGCGAAATCGTTGAAATCATGACCGGGCGTCACTTTCACCGCGCCCGTGCCGAACGCCATGTCGACCAAGATCGCGTCGGTGATGATCGGCACTTCACGATCGACGAACGGGTGTTTCAGCTTCTTGCCGTGCAAGTGCTTGTAGCGCGGGTCGTCCGGGTGCACGGCGACGGCGGTGTCGCCGAGCATGGTCTCGGGCCGCGTCGTGGCGACGACCAGCTCGGCCGCACCAGCCGACGGATCGGCGTCAATCACGGGATAGGCGAACTCGTATAGCTCGCCATTGGCCTCTTCGTTTTCGACTTCGACGTCGCTGAGCGCGGTTCTGCAGCTCGTGCACCAGTTGATCAAGCGCGTCGCGCGATAGATCAAGCCCTCGCCGTGCAAGCGCACGAAGGCCTCGCGCACCGCGCGCTGGAGCTCCGGGTCCATCGTGAACTTCGAGCGCGGCCAGTCCGCCGAGCAGCCGAGCACCTTCATTTGCTCCGCGATGCGTCCGCCACTCTGAGCCTTCCACTGCCACACGCGCTCCACGAACTTTTCGCGGCCGAGGTCGTGTCGGCTCTTGCCTTCACGCGCGAGCTGTCGCTCGACGACGAGCTGCGTCGCAATGCCGGCGTGGTCGATGCCCGGTTGCCAGAGCGTATTGTAACCCTGCATCCGCTTGTGGCGGATCAGCACGTCTTCGATCGTGTCGCCCAGGGCGTGCCCCATGTGCAGCGAGCCGGTGACGTTCGGCGGCGGCAGGGTGATCGTGTACGGCTTGCGCGTGTCGGCCGGGTCGTCGCTGGCGTGGAACACTCCGTGTTCCTGCCAAAAGGCGTACCATTTGGGCTCGACCTCGGCCGGTTCGTAGCCTTTGCCGAGCTCGGCCTTTTCGTCCTGCTTTTCAGCCTGCTTCTCGTCGCTCTTCTGGTCGCGCATTGGGGGCGCGAACTTAGCAGAATTTGGCTCCAAGCGCGGGGCCGAGTGCAGGTAAGCGGCCCCGTTTTGCGGCTTTAGTTCGGAGTCAGCCCTTGCTCCAGGCGCTCAAGGAGCGATACGCGGTCAACGCTTCACGCACGACCTCGAGCGCGCGCCCGCGGCCATACATGCCTTCGACCACGCTGCGCTTGTTCTCGAGGGCCTTGTAGTCCTCGAAAAAGCGCTGAATCTCCATGGTGATGTGCGAGGGCATCTCGTGCACGTCGTGCAAGTGCACGAATGCCGGGTCGTCGACGGCGACAGCGATGACTTTGTCGTCGATGCCCTTGTCGTCGGTCATCGAAAAGCCGCCAATCGGGCGAGCGCGGACGATGGTCAGTGGAACGACGGGTTCCTGCATCAAGACCAAAATATCGAGCGGGTCGCCATCGTCGGCATGCGACTGCGGCACGAAGCCGTAGTTGGCGGGGTAGTGGACGGACGAGTAGAGCACGCGGTCGAGCATCAACAGCCCGGTTCGCTTATCGAGCTCGTATTTCAGCTTCGAGCCCTGCGGGATTTCGATCACCGCGGGAATGAATTCTTCGAGGCTGTCGGGGACCAAGATATCGTGAAGTGGGTGCACGGCGCGCAAGGTATCATCGTCCTAGGCCAACGCTAGCTCCCTTTACGTTCTCGCGATTCATCGCCGCTCCGGGGCCGGGTTTCTTCCTACGTGAAACAATCTCGGTACCACGCTGTTTCGGGGGTGCGCGCGTCTTGCGTCGCTGTATCGCGAAAACCACAGGCGCTGTGCTCGGCTTGCGTCGAGCGCGCCGCGCTCCGGCACGCGGGCCCCGCGGTTGCGCGGCATTTATGGCCGATTATCGCGCGGCACGTTGCTTGCGATGCCTGGGCACGTGTCGATTTGGGGAACGCGCCGGTTCGCAAAGTATGGCTGGCTGTTGTGCGCGCAGTTGTTGGCCGCTTTGGTGTTCGTGCTGCTGTCGCGAGCCGAATCCGGACGCCCGTCGGCTGCACGTGACCTGCCCTGCGCCGCGCCGCGCGTGCATCGACCGCTGACGATCGTGTTCGTCGATTCGTTGAGCGACCGCGTCGCTCGCGACGTGAACGTGATGCCGGCGCTGAACGCGCTCGCTGCGCGCGGCGTTTCGCTCGAGGTGACCCCGTGCCGCGATCAGCTGACGTATTTGTGCTTGCGTGCGCTGCTGACGGGTTACGACGAATCGTCACTGCTCGCGCTACGCGGCAACTTCGACCACGCACCGAGCGAAAGCGACAATCTGCTCGATCGTTTGGCTCAGGCCGGACGAAAAGTGGTGGCGGTCGGCTCACACGATTTCGAGCCGTATCAATCGGCGTTGCAGCGCGAAACCTTCAGAGAGGGTGACGAGCGCGGTCAATCGCGAATCATTGGGGATTTACAGGCGATCGAGGGGCAGATCCGCGCGGACGTGACGCTGATCGGCTTGTCCAACGGCGATCGCACGGCGCACGCTTACGGCGTTCGTAGTCCGCGGTATCGTGAGGCTTTCAGCTCCATCGACGGATTGATTGCGCAGGTCGTGGCGCGCGCGGGCGCGGATTCGGACATTCTCGTTTTTGGTGATCACGGTCACGACGAGATGGGGCGCCACTTGCCCGGTTTGTCTTCCACCACGGTCGCGATTTACGCCGGTCCGAGCTTTCGTCACGGCGTTCGGGCGCGCGCCGCGCTGACCGATCATCGCGCGTTGCTCGGAGTGTTACTCGGCGTTCCCACGCCGCCGTCCTACGTCGGGCCAGCGCTGAGCTCGATCTTCGAACCGGGTGCGCTCACGCCGCAGCAGCTCGCGCAAGAGCCCGCGCTTCGCGCGCCAGCCAAGCAGTCGGGCACGGCTTCGATGCGGCTGCTCTTGGCCGGCTCGACGCTCACGCTGGCCGTGCTCATCGCGCAAGAGCTGCTGCGCTCGGTGGCGTGTTCGCGCGCCCGCAGCTGGTCCGTATCGTTGCTCTTCGGGGCCGCATTGGCCCTTGCCGGCCGATACTACGATGCGGTTCGTCATCACATTCACGACCACGGTTCGGAGCCGCAGCGCTCGTTTTGGTTGCTCGTTCCGCTCGGGCTCGGTTTCGCGCTCGCGCTCGCTCGCCGCGGGACGGCTTTCACTTGGCGCGCACGCTTGGAGCGCGGCGCGCTCGGTACGGTGTTGTTGTCCTTCTGCCTGCTGTTTCCGACGGCTTACTATTACGGTGCGAGCCGCGCGACGGTGCTAGCGGTGATGGTCGCCCTGTTCGTGGTGTTGGGCACTCGCCTGGCGACGGTTCGTCCGCGCTCGGGCCTTGTCTTGCTCGTGCTTGCGCTCGTGACCGCGGCCTCGTTGTGGAGCTTGTACGGCCTGCGAGACGTCGGCGGAAGAACGCGCGAGATGGCCTACTTCGTGTTTTCGTCTCCGGTCTTCGGGCGCTACGCGATAGTCACGGCTTTCGCGGTCAAACTGGGCTTGTGGCTCGCTCTCGCGTGGACTGGCCAGCGTTCGCGGCGCGATCTGAGCATCGCCGCACTGCTCGCCTTGGCTGCGTTGACGCTCGAGCACCTTCCCACGCAGCGCGCCGTGCTACTCGTGGCTGCGCTCGGGTATTTGGGGCTGCTGGCGTTGCCGAGCTCTCGGCTGGTCGCGACGCGGTTGTTTTTGGGCCTGCTCGCGTTGGGGCAAATGTACGAGCAAGAAGCAGTGCGCATTCTGCCCATGCAAGTCCTGCTCTGCAGCATCGCCCTGACACTCGAGTTCTTTCGCCGCTGCTTCTTGGAAGACGAAGAGGCGCGTTCGGTGGCCAGCGGCGTCACGCTCGCGTTTGCCGGGTACCTACTGCTCTGGCCCACCGTGGGCATGCGCTTTTCCGGTATCGACTTCCACTTCATGTTCGAGTGGGTGCCGATCAGCCGCTACGAGGAGCTGTGGTGGCTGATCGCCGCCGGCATGTCGCTCAAGTTCGTGTTGCCCTACGCGCTCGTCATCGATCTCGCTCGCCGCGTCTGTCCGGGCGCCTCGCTGTCCTGGGCATACTTGGCGCTCGCGATGAAGCTCTGCGCGCTGTCCGTGTTCGCCGCGTGGTACGCCACGACTCACTCACTGCTCAGCAACGGGGCGCTAGAAATTCTGGCCGAACTTTCGCTGTTGGTCTTGGTCAGCGCTTTGGCTTGGCCCTCACCAGCACGCGCGATTGCTGCGATTTGGAGGGCCAAGCGCCGCAGCGTGCCCGGCGCTTGCACGGCCCAGCCGAGCGCCTCATGATGGGTTCATGTGCACTCTGCCCGAGCGGAATTCATGACCCAAAGTGCTTCCTACCAAGCTCCATTCCGCCCTGGCGGTGAGGCCGCAATCGACGGCGAAATTGCGCGCAAGTTGCTCACCATCGCGCTGAGCCACGGCGGTGATTACGCTGACCTGTTCTTCGAATACCAAGCCGCTGGTGCGATCAGCTTCGAAGAAGGCATCACGCGCAGCGCCTCGCGCGGCGTGAGCATGGGCCTCGGTGTGCGCGTCCAGAAGGGCGACGCCACCGGCTACGCCCACGTCGAGGATTTGAGCTGGGAGGCGATGAAGCGCGCTGCCGAAACCGCCGGTCGAATCGCCCAGGGCGGCAAGACGGTGGCACCACTCGCAATCGAGCGCATCGCCATTCCTTCCCGCTACGAGCTCGATCGTGTGTCGATCGATCTGCCGGGGGTCGACAAGCGCTCGCTGCTCGAGCGCGCCAGCCGAGCCGCCATGGCGCACGACCCGCGCATCATCAAGGCCGAGGCCTCGTTCGTGGAAGAAGTGCGCGAGATCTTGATCGCCACGAGCGACGGCCGCCTCGTCCATGACGTTCAACCGCTGCTGCGCTTCGGCGTTCGCGCCATCGCCGAGAAAGACGGCCGGCGAGAGTCGGGCCGGAGCGGGGGCGGCGGTCGCATGACCTTGGGTTATTTCGACGGTCTCTCGCCGGAATGGCACGCGCAGCAAGCCGCGAAACAAGCGCTGGTCTTGCTGGACGCGCGCCCAGCTCCTGCCGGTCAGATGGAGGTGATCTTGGCTCCAGGCGACAGCGGGATCTTGCTCCACGAAGCCGTTGGCCACGGGCTCGAAGCGGATTTCAATCGCAAAGGCACGAGCAACTACACCGGTCAGGTCGGAAAATCCGTTGCGAGTGACCTTTGCACCGTGGTCGACGATCCAACGTTCCTGCAAAGCCGTGGTTCCATCAACGTCGACGACGAGGGAATCGAGCCGAGGCGGAGTGTTCTAATTGAAAACGGAGTTCTGCGCGGCTACCTCCAGGACCGCCTCTCCGCCAAACATTTCGGGGTAGGTTTCACAGGAAATGGCAGGCGTGAGAACTTCGCGTGTGCGCCGATGCCGCGCATGACGAACACGGTGCTGCTGGCAGGGCCGCACGACCCGGAAGAGATGTTGGCCAGCGTAAAACGCGGCATTTATGCAAAGACCTTCGGCGGTGGTCAGGTCGACATTTCGAACGGTGACTTCGTCTTCTCCCTCACCGAGAGCTACCTGGTCGAGGACGGAAAACTAACTGCACCCTTGAAGGGCGTGAATCTGATTGGTAACGGTCCCGAAACATTGCGCGATGTAACAATGCTCGGAAATGACGTGGCCATCTCCGATGGAATTTGGACCTGTGGCAAAGACGGCCAGAGTGTTCCCGTCGGCGTGGGCTGCCCAACCATCAAGATTGCGCGGATAACCGTTGGTGGCACCGAAATCTCCTGAGTTTACCTCTAGTCGAGCGAAAAGCTTCGTGGCGGTCATTGGGCACGGCCCGATGCTCGAACGGGAGGAGGGCGCGTCGTCGACGCTGAGGCAACTCGGCGCGACCGTACGCACCCTCGACCTGTGGGACGATCCCGTCGAACTCATCGGTGACGATGACGACGAGCTCGAAATCCGTCCCCGAGCGCTGGTTTTCGAGGCGTTGGATCGCCCCGATTTGGCCGTCGCGGCGCTGCGCGCCGTGCGAAAGGAACCGTACTTCGACAACGTGGGCGCGCTGATCGCGGTCACCGTCGGGCAGATCGCCCGCATCGATCCCTCGAGCGGCTTCGACGACTTCTGCTTACATCCCTACGTTCCTGAAGAGCTGTACGGTCGTATCCGCGCGCTCGAGTGGCGGCGGAGCGAGTTCGCGACCGAAGAGCGACACAAGGTCGCCGGCATCGTGGTCGACAAGGCGGGCCACGAGGTCTACGTCGACGGTCGACCCATTTCACTCACTGCCAAAGAGTTCGCGCTGCTCGCTTACTTGTGTGAGCGTCGCGGCAAGGTGTTGTCACGCGAGCACCTCTTGGCGCGCGTTTGGGGCAACCGTTATGAAGGTGGTCCGCGCACCGTCGACATCCACGTTCGACGTCTGCGCGCCAAACTGGGTGATGCGCTTCCGCTCGAGACGCTGCGCGGCTCGGGCTACAAACTGCGTGCCCCCGAACTCGAAGACAGCAAGGGCCGCGGCCCTGAACGAGCTGACCGCCCGGAGCGGCTGGACTCGGAAGAGCAGGAAGTCGAAGAAGAAGCAGGCTGAGGCGACCCCAGCGCGGATTGGCTGAAATGGCGGCGACCACGCGCGGGTGCCTTGGATCAGGTCCGAACCGCCGGGGGGGGTTCGGACGGCAATTGTTTCGCTTTCGCCGGGTAGTAGTTATATAGCCTCGCGAAAATGCCCCCGGAACTCTCCCTCGACGAGGCGCTACGTGAATCGGTCGCCAGTGAGCGCCCGCTGTGCGTTGCGTTCGACGGGGCGGTCATTACGACTCGGGTTTTGTCGGAGCGCATGGCGTTGCTCTTCCGGCGCAAGCCCTGGGCAGCGCTCGCGCTTCCGGTTTGGATCTTCGGCGGTCGCGATCGCCTGCGAACGCGCCTGGCCGAGATCACGGAGCTCGACGCGACGAGCTTGCCATATCGCGCTCCGCTGATCAGCGCGTTGAAGCAGAGCCGTGAAGGGGGGCGTCGCATCGTCTTGGTCACCGCGAGCGAATTGCAGACGGCCGAGGACGTAGCCGCGCACCTCGGCGTATTCGACGACGTGCGCACCGCCAATAGCAAGGCGAAGTCCAAAGCCAGTGATCTGCGCGAGGCGTTGCAGACCGCTTACCCCGAGGGCTTCGACTTCATCGGTCAGTCACACGAGGATTTGCCGATGCTCGAGGTCGCGAAGCGTGGCTTCGTGGTCGGCGCGTCACCGAGCACGGCACAAGCCGCGAAGCGCCTGGAGCGGGTCACGGTTCTCTCGCGACGCTCGAGCATTCTCGCGGCGCTCGTCAAAGAGTTGCGCCCGCACCAATGGGCGAAAAATGCGCTGGTCTTGTTGCCGTGTTTGCTGGCCAACAACGTCGCGGATTTTTCCATGCTTGCGCGTGGTGCGATTGCGGCGGCAACGTTCTCGTTCTGCGCCTCGGCTGGCTACGTATTCAATGATTTGCTGGATCTCGAAGCCGATCGCATTCACGTAACCAAAGCCAAACGTCCGTTCGCGAGCGGCGCGCTGCCGATCATCTTCGGCTTCCCGTTGTTCCTTGGCTTGCTCGCGTTGAGTTTCACGCTCGCGGCGGCCTTCTTGCCCGTCGCTTTCAGCGCGATGCTGCTCGCCTACTTCGTTGGTACGGTGTCGTACTCGCTGTACCTCAAGCGCTTGCTGATGCTCGATGTGCTGGTGCTGGCTGCCCTGTACACGCATCGCATCGTCTCTGGCGGGATTGCTACGGGCGTCCCGGTCAGCGCGTGGCTGTTGGGCTTTTCGATGTTCTTTTTCACCAGCCTCGCGTTCGCCAAGCGGTTCGTCGAACTGCACGCCCTCGCCAGCAACGAAAAGGTGAAAAATCGCGGCTATTTTCGGGTCGATCTGCCGATGGTGACGGCGATGGGCACCGGCAGTGGCTACATTGCGGCGCTCGTCTTCATGCTGTACGTCGAGAGTTCGGCTGTTCGCGTGCAATACCGCGAGCCGGCGGTACTTTGGCTCGTGTTGCCCGCGCTCTTGTATTGGCTCGGCCGGATCTGGCTGTTGGCAGGCCGCGGGCAGATGCAGGAAGATCCCGTGAAGTTCGCGCTGCGCGATCGCACGAGCCTGGTCTGCGTCGCGATCGTAGCGCTGATCGCCGCACTCGCTCGCTTCACGCCCGAGTGGTTGGCCGGTGCGCTGCACCACTGACGCTGCACCACTGACTCCGGGCAGGTGCGTGCGGCTAGCGTAGCAATACCGAAATCTGGGTGAGGATCTGTTCTTCGGCGGCGCCCACCTTGAGATCGCTCGTGAGCAGGTCCTTGATGGCGCGCAAAGCCTCGACGCGGTGCGTCTTCAAGAAGCCGAGGTTGGGCGGCGGGAGCGGCGCTTTTCCGGCCAAACAAGCGGAGATTAGCTCGAGCTGATCCTCGCTGAGTTGCCGCTTTCGGGCGAACGCGAGCAACGCCTCCGTTTCCTCGTGCGCGATGTCGTCGTCGGCCCAAGCGACTTGCAGCAGGAGCTTCATCAGCTCGAAAGCAAACTGGCCGGGGGCGGGCTCGCTCGACATCCGCTCAGAGTATCGAGCTCTTGGCTGACATTCAATCACGCCTTTTTCTGCGGCTTTCACTGCGATCGGCGGGCGCGCTTTGCGCGAGTTCAGCGGCTCTGATAGTCGAGCCGACAATGGCCATGGCTCCTTCGACCGCACCGGCAAATACAGGCTTGCTCATCGTTTCGGTGGGTTGCCCGTGCGGGATCGGTCCCGAGGTGTCGCTGCGCGCTGCGGCGAAAATGCCGGGCACCGTGCTGGTCGGTGATGCGGATATGCTGCGTGAAGCCGCCACGCTGGTGAAAGTTTCGCCGAAACGCTTGTTGCCTTTCGACGGCGAATGCCGCGATCCGCGCGCGATTTACGTGCACAGTGTCGGCCCCAAGCTGCTCGCTCGCGATCGCAAGCCGGGCAAGCCGAACGCGACGTCGGGGGCCGCACAACTCGCGTACATCAACGAGGCTTATCGTTTGGCCAAAGCCGCGCCGCGCCGCGCGCTGGTGACCGGTCCGGTGAGCAAGGCGGCAATCGCGCATTCAGGAGTCTCGGGTGCCGAGGGCTTTCTCGGTCACACCGAGTGGCTGCGCGATCTGGATCGTTCGTCGCTGAGCGTGATGTGCTTCGCCGCAGGTCCGCTGGTCACGAGCTTGGTGACGACGCACTTGCCGCTCGCAAAAGTGCCCAAGGCGCTCACGCCGCTCGGCGTCAGTGACGCGGCATTTCAGTTGGCAGAGCTGCTGCTCGCTCTCGGCAAGAAGCGACCCAAGATTGCGATCTGTTCACTCAATCCGCATGCGGGTGAAAGTGAACTGCTCGGTCAAGAGGAGCGCACGGCGATCGTCCCTGGCATCCGAGCCGCGGCCAAACGCCTCGGTCGACGCGCGGAGCTGATCGGGCCAATCGGCGCCGAAACCGCGTTTCGCAAGGCGGCTGCGGGCTACTACCAGGGGGTGGTCGCGATGTACCACGATCAGGCGACAATTCCGATGAAGCTCGTCGCCTTCGGCGATGCGGTGAACGTCACGATGGGCCTCTCGATCGTCCGCACCAGCGTCGACCACGGCACTGCTTACGACATCGCGTGGAAAGGGATTGCCGACGCGGCCGGCATGCGCTCGGCTTTGGAGCTTGGGCGACGCCTGATTTGAGATCGATGGTCAATTGGCTTGGGCTGTGAAAGTGGCGATCGTTGATGGGTCTATCGGATTCCGAACTTTCTCAGTGCTTCCACCAGCGTGCTCGAAGGGCAATGCTCGCGTGTCTGCGAGCATTGGCGAACGCGCCAGTAGCGGTTTTGGGCAAGCAGTTGGAGGCCGAGACCGTGCACGAGGCTCTCTCGATCTCGGTGTTGCGCTTCGTGGTGTTGTCGTTGGGTCGGGCGCGGGGGTTGTTCGAGCACGAGCGTGATTTCTCTGGCGGTCGATTGTTCGCGCCACTCGATCCGCGCTTCGAAACGCGCTGTACGATCAACGACGGCACGCTGCGCTGGGAATTGGCGCCGGTGTTCGCCGCAGCAGACGTGGCGTTTCGTTTCGAGCTGGAGGAGGGGCTGAGGCGCGATGGCGTCGATTTCGCGACTTGTCCTGCCGAGCTCGTCGGCAACCTCTATGAGTTGCTGCTGGGTGAGGGGGTTCGTCGCAGTGAAAATGGTGAATTCGAGCTCGAGTCGGGCAAGCGACGCAAGCAGACGGGCACGTTCTTCACTCCGCGCGCGCTGACCGAGATCGTCGTCGAACGCGCGCTCGAACCTCTGCAGCGCCGGATCGCGAACTCTTCGCACCGCGCTCACGACTTCGTGCTCGACTTTCGAGTCTGCGATCCCGCGGTGGGCGGCGGAGCGTTCTTGCTTCAAGTGATGCGCGCGCTCTGTCTTCAGCCAAACGCGCGAGCCAGCAGTGAGCGACGCCGAGCGCTGGCGACCACCGTCGTGCACGGCGTCGACATCAATCCAGTTGCGGTCGCGGTCGCAGAGGCAGCGCTGTGCTTGTTCGTCGCAGAGCCCTCGTTCTCGTTGCACGAAGCCGGCAAGAATCTGCGCGTCGGTGATTCCTTGTTGGGGCCGCCGTATGCGCGCTCGGCCAAGTCCGTCAAAGGCCGAAAGCTCGAGTCGAAGCCGAGGCGTCAGTTCGACTTTTTGACGGAATTTCCGGAAACCTTCGAGCGCGGCGGGTTCGACCTCGTGATCGGCAACCCGCCTTGGGTGGCGTACGCCGGCCGTGCCGCGCAGCCGCTCTCGGCGGAGCGCAAAGCGTACTTTGCGGACCACTACAGCACGCTCAGCGGCTATCCCACGCTGCACGGTCTGTTCGTCGAGCGCGCGCTTCGGCTCGCGCCGCAGGGCACGGTCGCCCTCGTCGTACCGAGTCCGATCGCCGATTTGCACGGCTATCGCGCGGTACGCCGTGTCGTGCGAGCCACGCACACGCCCAGCGAGCCGATGCTGGAGTTCGGTCAGGACGCATTCGCGTCGGTCACGCAGCCCTGCTTTGCGCTCATCGCGGAGGCAAGCACCGGCAACGACGCGACCTTCGTCGCTGACGAGCAACCCTTCAGGTTAGCCGAGCGGCAGCGCGCGGCCGGCTCGGCCGTCGAGGTGCGTGCACCCGCGGCGCTGCTCGCGCTGGCCGATGCTCCCAAGTTTCCGCGCGAGCTGTTCGGGGAAATGGGCTTTCAGACGACCAGCACCGTGACTAAACACCTGTTGCGACGGAGCAGCGAGCCCGACGCGGTTCACCACTACCCGCTGCTCGAAGGCCGGGACGTTCGCGAGTTCTCGGAAGGCGAGCCGCGACTGTTTCTTTCGCCGGATGCGGAGGCCTTGTCCAAAGCGCGATGTCGGCTGCGAAATCGTGACGAGTACCAGCGTGTCCGCTTCGTCATTCGCCAAACTGCGCGCTATCCGATCGCAGCCTTGCACCGAGGTTTGCCCTTTCGCAATTCGTTGCTGGCAGGCTTTGCGGTCGAGGGTTTACCGATAGACCTGGTGGTCGGACTGCTGAATAGCTCGCTGTATCGGGCTCTCCACCTTGCGCTCCGCCGTGACGCCCGCCAAGCCGCTTTCCCTCAGGTCAAAATCGGGCATTTGCGTGCCCTTCCCGAGCCGCCGAGCGACCCTGGGCGGCGTGCCGAAGTTGCCGAGATCAGCGCTACGCTGACGCGCTCGGGCTTCGATCGAGCGCTTGCCGATCGTCTCGATGCAGCGGTATTCGCTCTGTTTGCGCTGGAATCCTCTGCAACCAGCGAGATCTTGGAGTTCTTGTCGGCGCGCGGCGCTGGTCGAAACTGAACGAGCGAGTCGGCTCAGAATGGGGCGTCGTGGGCGCGGCCGAGAGCGATGGCCGTGGACTCGAAGTGGTATGAAGAAGGCTGGGAATGCTATACCCGCAAGCGGAGTTGACCGAAGGCCCACCCGTCTCCACGCGATGTCTCAAATTCGCCCCGGCATACTGATCGCGGCTATCGTTTTCGCGATTTTCGCGGCGTACGCATACCTCGCTCCGGCTACTTATCGAACTAGCGCTTTGCTCATGGTCGAGTCGGCGACGGCCGGCGTACCGGCCAAGCTGCCGGAGCCGCTCGAGGCCGCGCGTCGCCTGAGTGAAGCGGTACTCGATCGGGTGATGCTCGAGCGTCTTGCACGCGAGCGCGCAGCCTCCGACACTCCCGAGGCACGAGCTGCCGCTGCCAGTCAAGTCCGCCAGTCGCTCGAGATCGACACGAGCGACGCTCACACGTTCAGCATTGCCTATCGCGACACGAATCCGGATCGTGTTCAACGCGCCTGCAATGACCTGGCGAAGCATGCGGCCGAATTGGCCCCCTCGGTGCTCGTCGATCGCAGCGCGGAGCGCGAGCGCGACCTGAAGCGCCAGCAGGAAACTCAAGAGCTCGCCGCGTTCCTCGGCTCACATCCCGAAGCCGCCGCGGAGGCGCCACCCGCGGTCGGCCAGTCTCTCGAGAGTGACCCGGCGCTCTCCGCGCTCAACGCGGAGAAAGCGAACCTGGAAAAGCGTCTGCAGGACCTCGGGAGTGGACGGGTCTCGGATAACCCGTATCTCGACCCTAAAGAGCTCGACCCGAATCTGTTGCGGCGTCGTTTGGCCGAGATCAATTCCGCGCTGAGCGCGCGTCGCGACGCGATCAACACCAAAGTTCCGGGCAAAGTATTGTCGCCGGAGCTGCACGCCGAATGGAAGCGGCTGCTCGACGCAGTGACCAAATCGGGAGCCGAGGGGCAGAGCGCTGCACCGGCGTTGCTGGCGCGCGTAGCCGGGGTTGCGCCCGCGCCGGGCGGGCCAATCGAGCCGAATCGCTCGCTGTTACTGTTCTTTGGCGTGGTCTTTGGCGGTGGCTTGGGGGCGGCTTACACGCTCGTCGCGCGCGCCACCCAGCAGCGTCGCACCAAATCGAGCCGCCCACCGTCCCCGCCGCCACAAGTCTCGAACGTCACCGTGCCTTTGCCGCCCGCGGTGCCCACCGGGCTGGGCCCGAGCGTGCCGTCCTACCAACCGCCGTATCAGGCTCCTCCGTATCAAACCCCGCCGTATCAGCATCAGCAGCATCAGCAGCCCCCACCCGGAGCGCATGCGAGTGCAGCTCCGCCCATCGTCCCGGTTCCGCAGCGCGCGATTTCATCCTCACCCCCCGCGCGGGCCGAGCAAACGCCGCAAACCCCGATCCCCGCAGCTCCGACGGCAGACGCGCGGAATCGGCCCGCCAGTGATCCCCCACCTGCTGGCGGCCAGCCCCGACGTTTTGCCTCGACGCTCGTGTTACCACCTGCCGAGAATCCTCTCGCGACTGATCCCCGCGCCGATCCGGTGCTGGCGACCGCTGCTCGCGCTTGGGATGACGAGATCCGGGCGCACGCGGTTCCCGGTTTTGCGGTAGTACGACCAGGTTCCGAGCCGCCGCCTGCGCGAGGTGCGTCGAGCGCGCCGCCACCTGCTGCGGCCCCGGTCGAGCCCGCACCGGCTCATGCGGCGCATGCCGTCGCGCCGCGCTCCCGTCCGCGAACTCAGATGAAAGTGACGCAGCCGCTGGGCTCGTTCATTCCCGAGCTGCTGGCGAAGGAAGCCGCGAATCCCCGCGCGGAGGCGGCGCGGCCTACCGAACCACCGCGCCCGTCGACCGCACCACGCTCTCCCGTGCCAGGGCGTTCGCCGTCTATCCCTCCTCAATCGCAATCACGCTACAGCTACGTGAGTTCGGTTCCTCCCGGAGGCGAGAACACGGTCACGATGGTGCGTCCCGTTCCGGCGAATTGGGCGCCCGACGCCTCGCTCAAGCCAGAGCTGCGCCGCCCCGTTTGCGAGCAGCTGTATCCGCTCGCGGTCGAGGGTTGCTTCATCGTGCTCGTGGTTGGCGTGCCCGATTCGCTCGAGCAAAAGTCACGCGTCGCAGCTGAGCTCGCGCTCGCCTTGGCCGAATCGGGCCATCCGCGAATCTTGCTGATGGAGGGCGATATCCAAAGCCCACGCGTGCATCGCTTGATGCACGTCGAAATGCCGATGAGCGCTGGGTTCTCACAACAGCTGCGTGATCGCATCAACGGCAGCATCGAGCGGCGTTGGACCGTGGTCAGCGCCGGCAAGGTGCTGCACGTCTTGGCCGAGGGGATGTTGCGCTCGCCGGGCCTGTTGCTCTCGCGGCAATTCTCCGACGGTCTCGCCGACCTTCGAAATTACTACGATTTCATCGTCATCGACGGTCCGAGCACGTCGCTGCCGGTGGAGTCCCAAGCGCTCGACGCGGTCGCCAACGGCGTCGTGTACGTGAGCAACCGACCGGGTTCGCCAGCGCTCGCGCAACTTCAGGCGTTGTTCCGCGAGAAGCGACTGCAGACGGTCGTGACCGGCCCCTGAGCCCTCCAAAGTAGCGCGCCGCGCGCACCCTCCGTCTTTTGAGCCACTCCTAGAACCCTCCCATCGCCCGCCCTGCGGGTACGGTGGCTCGGTTGGCGCTTAGGCGCGCCTCGAGCCTTGCGCGAGCTGCCGAAGCAAAATCAAACCGAACTCCGGATCGCGCAGGAGGTAGCGGGCAGCCAGGCGGCGCGGTTCTTGTGCCAAACGGTACAGCCATTCGAGCCCCAACTTGGACATCCAGCTCGGCGCGCGCTTTTGCGTGCCTGCTACGAAATCCAAACTGGCGCCGACGCCGATCAGCACCGCGGGCTTGAGCCGCTCCGTTCGCAGGAAGCTCCAGATCTCCTGCTTGGGTGCGCCGAGGGCGACGAGCACCAAGTCGGGCGCCGCGCGCTCGATGCGCTCTGCGACTTCGTCGACTTCACTCGTGGCATTGACGTTGATCCGTGAGGCATCCGTGCCCACGATTTGAATCCCCGGCAGCTCCGCTTCGAGCTTGCTTTTGGCGAGATCGGCCACGCCCGGTTCGCCGCCCAAGAAATACACGCGATGGCCCCGCTCGGCGGCGCGGCGCATCAGCGGCATCACCAAATCAGAGCCCGAGATTTTGGCTGGCAGCGGCGTGCGCAGCAAACGCGACGCCCACAGCACCGGCGTTCCGTCCACCAGGGACAACGAGGCGGCGGCGTATGCCGCGCAAAAGCGCTCGTCGTGTTCTGCCATGACGATGTGATCGACATTGGGCGTGAACACCGTTCCGCCGTTCTTGGCGCTGATCAAGCGATCGATCGCGTCGAGCGCCCCCGCGAAATCTACGACGTCGATGGCTAGCTTGCCGACTTGAACGCGGCTGAGCGCCAGGGGATTCGAGCTCAAGAACCGGTGCCTCCGAGCACGACGGGTAGGGTACGAGCGAGGACGTACAAATCCAGCCACGGGGACCAACTGCGGACGTATTCGACGTCGAGGTGGACCCGGTGCTCGAAGGTAGAAGCGTTGCGCTCGGTGACCTGCCAAATCCCGGTGATGCCGGGCTTGACGCGAAGGATCACGGCTTCTTGCCCGTTCATATCGGGGATTTCACGCTCGAGGTAAGGCCGAGGCCCAACCAAGCTCATGTCACCGACGAACACACTCCAGATTTGGGGTAGCTCGTCCAAACTATACTTGCGCAGCACCTTGCCGATGCGGGTCACGCGCGGATCCACCGTCAGCTTGTGGAACTCCTCGTACTCGGCGCGCATCGGCGGGTTGTTGGCGAGCACTTCGAGGAGCCGCTTTTCGCCATCACCATACATGGTGCGGAACTTGAACGCGACGAAGCGCACGCCGTCTTGGCCGAGCCGCTTCTGGCGGTAAAAAACCGGACCGCTCGAGTCGAACTTGATCAAGATCGAGACGACGAGCACGAACGGCAGGATGAGCAGACCACCGATCGACGTCAGGACGACGTCCATCAAGCGCTTGGCCAAGCGCGGCCCGGCGAGCAACAGCTGGCGACGTACTTCGATGCCGAGCACACCGCCCAAGCTGTGCGTGGGCGTGCCGAAATGCGCGACGTTGAATAGGTCGGGAATGACCAGCACGCTCGAATAGCCTTCGGCATAGCGCTCGATGACCCCGAGCAGCGACGCCGAGTCCAGCGTCGGCATGGCGATGACCGCCGAGCGAATGCCCAGACGCTGCGCAAGGATCGGCGCGAGCTCCAAGCCACCGACGACCGGCACACCTTCCACTTCGGCGAACTGCTCGAGCGCGGAGCGTTGAGAGGGCGTCTCGAAGTCATCCATGCGCGGGTTTGCGTGCGATGACTCGGGCCCTTGGCGCACCGACTGCACCATCAGGTCTTCTTCACCCCACGTCGCGCGGACGGTGCCGTGCTTGGTCGGATCGTCGTCGAGAATCGCGACTGGTTTGAGCCCGAGCTGGGGGCGATGCTGAAGGGTCGCGACCACGGCGCGTCCGACCTTGCCAGCACCGAAAACGACCACCGGCTGACCCCACCAATGGCGCTTGGCAAGCTCTGCGCGAATGAGGCCGCGGCCGATGGGCACGAGGACTACGGAGATGAGCCAGCCAACCAGCCAGGCAAAATGCGGCATGTATTGGAAGGCGCCGTTGCGGGCCACGGCCACCAACCATGAACCCGCGTACACGAGCGAGATGGTCAGCGTGCAGCGACGAATTTCTTCCGACGGACTCGGCGGGGTGAGCCCGTACATTTGCACTGCGGTCAGCGCCGCAATGCACATGGGAACCAGCGCGATGACGCTGAAGCGTTGAGCGCGAGTCAGCGTGTCGCTCGCGACAATCACCCCGACGGTGGCGGCTGCCAAGCTCAACGTCAGCAGGTCGGTCAAGATCAGCAGACTTCGCGAGAGCTCGGGTCGACATCCGACCTTGAGACCGACGATCGACGGGTTTTGGCGAGCGCGATGCGCCATCCCCACACCCGTGCTGCGTGAGACACGGACTTGTTCGATGAGCGCATCGGCGATGGCGCGTGAATCGCACGCGCCGATACGACGCAAGATCGCGCCGACGTGCCCGCCGCTCTCCGATTGGATGCGCAGCGCTTGTCGAAGTTGCTCGGGCGTAATGACCCCATTGCGGATCAGTACCTGCCCGAGTTCGTTATTGCGCTTCCGCCGACGCTTGTAGAACGCCGGCGCACGCTTGGACGATCCGCCTGGTGGACCAGCGACCAGCACCGGCTTCACCCTTTCACTTCCTTCACGCTGGGTGCCTAGCCCAGCGCGAGGCGGCCAACCCACCTGGTTTTGATGCCAGGACTTGCTACTCGGCCGGAAATGCTGATGACAGAGGTGTCACGCAGAAAAGCACTCATCGGTGCATCTTCGATGACTCCGAGGCACTGGCGGTGCGTTGTTCGAACGATGCGATCGGTGGGATCATCCACCTGAATCATTCCCTTTACGACCGGTTGCATCCTCTAATCCTTCTACTTCTGGATTCATACCGCGACTCTGCGTTCGTTGAAAGGGGTTCCAGCGCGTGTTCACCTCCGGCTCACTTCGGAACGCTGGCGATAGGTTGTCGTCCGCCCCGTCGGCCTTGTGGTGTATCGCCTCGGTTTCGTTGAGCGCAGATTTTCTGTTCGGCCACTCGCGCTCGCGACTCCGCTTAGCTCGGAAAATCGTCGAGCAGTCGCCTCAATTGCTGGGGGGTCCGCGCCCCGACCAGAGCAACCGAGACGCCTTTGGCACGGCTCGCGAATTCCATCGCCATTTGCGAAAGTGGCAGATTGCGCTCGGCAGCTTCACGGCGCAAATCGGCCAGCTGCTTGGGACGCCGCTCGAGCTCCTCCGGGGAACTACAGTACTTGGCGAGGTCGATCTCACTCGCGTCCTTGACGAGCAGCCCGTTGCCCAAAATCTCGCGCGCGATGACAGCCACGCCGCGCTGCTGCGCCTCCGGAAGCAGCGCCTCGGACGCTTTCTGCTCCAGTAAGCTGAAGGTGAATTGAATCGACGAAACGCCAGGAAAACGCAACGCGGCGAGGCCCGTCTCCAGCGTGTCACACGCGATCCCGTAGTGTCGGACTTTACCGGCGCGCTTTAGGTCTTCGAGCGCAGGTTCCCACTCGCCGCGCTCGACCACTTCAGTGGGTGGGCTGTGCAACTGCAGGAGATCGACGTAGTCGGTGCGCAAACGGCGCAAGCTCGCCTCGAGCGCACGCACCAAATAGGCCGGTGAAAAGTCTTGCGCAATCGCGCCGCGCGCGGACGCTGGCAAGCGATCCCGTCGGACGCGGAGCGCTCGGATGACCGGTCGCAGAATGGGCTTCAAGTGGCCCGCGATCCGGCGGCGCGCTGGCAGTAAATAGCCGGCTTTGGTCGCGATCACGACTTGGTCGCGTTGGCTGCGGAACGCTTGGCCGAGCAGGGATTCGCTCTCACCCTGGCTGTACATGTCGGCCGTGTCGAAGAAGTTGATGCCCGAGTCTCGCGCCATCGCGATCAGTCGGACGAAGCTCAACGTGTCGCCTTGAAAAACACCGCCAATGCGCGCGCAGCCGAGGCCCAGTTCCGTCACTTGTAGGTCGGTGTTGCCGAAGGCCCGAAGCCGCATGGGGCTCAGTATGGCTTGACCCTAGCTTTCGGGGAAGCCTGATTCCTAACTCGGCTCATCCAGGTTGTAACGCTCTCTTACGAGCGTCGTGGTATAGGGTCTCCGCGTGAAAGAAAACAACCGAGTCATCGTGATCGGCAGCGGACCGCCCGGCGCAACCTCGGCCGTGTTTCTGCGCCGCGCCGGTGTCGAGGTGCTCTTGCTCGAAGCCGGTGCAGAAGGTTCGGAACTCGGTTTGACGGTGCGCGTGCGCGGCCTGACAGTCGCGAAACGCCGCACCGCGCTGAAGCAGCGCACGGGCGTTTCGAAAACCGGTGAGCAAGACGCAGAGCTCTACGAGCAGCTTTCTCCCGGGGGTCTCAGCAATCATTGGAGCTGCGCGGTGCCTCGCTTTTCTCCGGAGGACTTCGCGGACGCTGCACGTGCAGGCGAGGCCTTCGCCTGGCCGATTGGCTACCAGGACCTGGCTCCTTGGTACGAGCGGGTCGAGCCGCTGCTGCACATCGCCGGCTCGCAGCAGGAAGATCCGCAATTGCCTATCGGCAACGTGAGGCATCCCTGGGAGCTCACGGATGATTGGCAGAGCCTGGCCGAAGATGCTCACCGCAGCGGTCGTGCGCTCGTCCCGATGCCCTACGCATACGGAGCAGGCACCTCGCTGACCCTCAGCGGAACTGCTTTCAACTCGTATACACGCTTGATCAAGCCCATCTTGGGTGATTCGGGCCTCGAGGTGCGCTACGGCGCTCGGGTGCAGCGCCTGGAGTGGCACGCCGCGGAACGCAGAGTTTCCGCCGTCGTGTACCGTGACGCAAAGACGGGCAACGAAGTGCGCGTCGAATGTCGCGCCGTGGTGGTCGCCGGTGGCGCCATCAATACACCTCAGGTGTTACTGCAATCGACCAGCGCGGACTTTCCGGACGGGCTCGGGAACTCGCATGGCGTGCTCGGCCGCTATTTGCACGATCATCCGTTGGCCAAGCTCGTCCTCGATCTCGGAACGCCGATTTCGGTGCACCCGCCCGCGTACATCACGCGACTCACGGTGGATCGCTCGATCCCGCTGTATGCTGCAGCCGGCATGCAGTGGAGTGGTGCGGCGATCGTCGGCCGCTCGCTGCTGAAACGGCATCCGGGTCGCTTGCCGTGGACCGGCTTCAGTGTGTTCGGCACCATGGCGCCCACTCCGGACAACTGGATTTCGCTCGACCCGAGCCAACGCAGCGCGGATGGCACGCCGGGAATCGCGCTGCACGTTCGCCACCCGCCGGAGGCCATCCAAATTTTGGAGCAGACGCGGGAACAGATCCTCGCGTTGCTGGCGCGCGGTGGCTTCGAGCCGAAGGTGCGAGTGTGGAAGATCGAAGCGCCCGGCAACTCCAATCACTTCGGCGGGTCTTGTCGCATCCACGCTTCCCCCAAGTTCGGCATGCTCGATGGTTGGAGCCGGATGCACGAAGTTCGCAACGTCGTCGTGGCTGATTCTTCGGCGTTCACGACGGGGCCGGAGAAGAACCCAGTGCTGACTTCGATGACTTTGGCCGCCCGCGCGAGTGATCGGCTCGCTGAAGAACTGAAGACCGGAGATCTCTGAGCGTGCGCGTGCTCCAAGCTCCCCGGATCACGTTCCTCCAGTCTACGCCGATCGTCGAGGAAGGCGTCGTCAATGGCTGACAAAATCGGCGTCTTGTTCATCGTGGCGCAGGAAGAATTCGGCGCGGACACCGCGGTGCATGCCGACATCATCCGCAATTTGGATCGCGAAAAGTTTTCCGTGCACGTCGCCTGCACGGATGGCGGCGGCACCCGAGTGCCTCCGGCGCTGGCGGTGATGCAAACCATCCCCAACATCGAGCTGCTGCCTACGCGCTTCGCGCCCAGTTTGCGCCAGAGCGATCCCGCCGCGTTGCTGCGCAGCGCACGCTCGATCGCTCGCCTATCTCGAGATTTCCTCGCCCTCACGCAGTACATCGCGCGCAACAACATTCGCATCATTCACAGTACCGAGCGCCCGCGCGACGTGATCTACAACCTCGTCTTGTCGAAGTTGGCAAGCACGCGCTCGGTGGTCCATATCCACGTCAAGTGGTCGGAGGAGTATGGACGACTTCCGAAATGGGCAGTGCGAAATGCCGACGCAGTGTTCAGCATCTCTCGTTTCGTGACGAGCGCGCTCACCCGGATGGGCATCCCGTCTTCCAAAATTCACACCGTGCTCAATGGCATCGAACCTGCCAAGTGGGACCCGACCATCGATGGCAGTGCGTTGCGTCGGGAGCTCGGGATCGCCGAAGACGCGCTGCTCTTGGCCTCGGTTTCGCGGCTTTTTTCTTGGAAAGGCCAGCGCGAACTGGTGCGAGCTTTCGCCCTCGTGCGCGAGAAATTTCCGAGCGCCGAGCTCGTGATAGTCGGCGCGGACTACACCCTACTCGAGCCCAACTCTTTTACGGCCGAGCTGAAGGACTTGGCGCAAAGCTTGGGTGTATCGGAGCACGTTCGCTTCACCGGCGGACGCTCGGACATCCCGAACGTGATGGCGGCCTGTGACGTGTTCAGCATGCCGAGCTTCGAGGAGCCGTTCGGTTTGGTCTTTTGCGAGGCCATGGCAATGGGCAAACCGGTCGTAGCCATCCACAACGGCGGTACTCCAGAGGTCGTCGAGCACGACCGTTCTGGTCTGTTGTCGCCGCCTTGGGACATCCCCGCGCTAGCAGCCAATATCATGCGACTGCTCGAAGATCGCGGTCTGCGCGAGCGCATGGGTGCTTATGGTCGCAGTCGCGTGCTCTCGTTCTACAACGCGCAGCGCATGGCCGCAGAGGCAGGCGCCGCGTACGAGCGCATTCTGAACGGTCGAAGTTCCGCAGGCTGAGGCGAGCGCGGGATCTCCCGCGCTCGAAGCCATCGCTCGAGCTGCTGCGCTCGGCGCCGGCTATTTCCCCGCGATTTGCTCGTAGAATTGGACCAGCTTGCCGACGACTGCGGTCCAAGCGTAGCGCTCCTCAGCCAACTTCCGCGCCTGCTCACCGAGTCGTCGAGCGAGGTCCGGTTCACTGAGGGCGCGCACGACTTGATCGGCGAAGGCCTGCGGTGAATCGGCCAACAACGCATTGCGATCGTGGGTGACGTCGATGCCCTCGGCACCGATGGAAGTCGAAACGATGGCTTTCGATTTGGCCATCGCCTCCACGATCTTGAGGCGGGTGCCGCCGCCGATACGAAGCGGCACGACGACCACGCTGGCTCGGTCCAGATACGGCATGACGTCGTCGACGAAACCCACGAGTTCGACGTGGCGTCCTTGGCGAGCGACCACCGAGGGTTGCGCCCCGGGTCCCACGATCGACAGCTTGACGTTCGGACGGCGTTGTACGACGAGCGGCAGAATTTCGTCGATGAAGTAGATCAGCGCGTCGTGGTTCGGGAAATAGTTGTTCGCGCCGAAGAACAGCAGCTGATCGGGTTCAGGGGCAGCGGGCGCAGGCTGAAACTGTTCGACGTTCACACCGTTGGGGACGACGGCCGAGCGGACCCCTTGCGACACCTCTGCCAGCAACTGCGCGTCTCGGGCGGACGTCAGCACCACACCGTCGAAGCGGCGCCAGGCGGCCTTTTCTTCGCGCCCGAGCTTGCGCCAGTTGAGGGAGTTGTAGACCTTGCGGAATTTCCCTTCGGCAGAACCGGCGGTTCGGCGCTGTAGATCGTATTCGATGTTGTGCTCATCGAGCACGAGCAGCGGCCTGCGCCCGCGTCGCGCGTAGCGGTACGCGGCCATGTTCGCGAACTCGACCTGCACGACGTCGTACTCGTCGCCAGCCAGGTGTTCGTCGATCTTGCGCTGGAAGTCGCCGCGCCGCTTCACTTGCAGATGCTCGTAGCTGTTCAACGACAACAGCGAGCGCAATTGTTGTCGCCGCTTTTCCGACACCGTTCGCGCATCGAGATCCGATAGCGTCGTGACCTTCTTGCAAAACGCGCGTGACGCCTCGAGCGACTCCTGCGTCCACTGATCGGTGGTCGTAAAGGACAAGATCGAAACTTCATGGCCTGCGGCGGCGAGCCCGCGCATCAAGCCATCCATGCGACGTTGTCCGCCGAAGCGGGGAGGACTCGGAAGGTAAGGAGCGACGAACAGGACTTTCATTGGATGCGTCGGTGAGCCTAACAGCGTTTCGATTTCAAATAGAGCACAGGGTTTACAGGCTGCGAATGACTCGGGCGGGTACGCCAGCGGCCAGGGTTCGCGGAGGCACGTCGTGCGCGACGACACTGCCAGCGCCAATGACGCTGCCGGCGCCGATGGTCACGCCGCGTAGCACGATCGCCCGGACGCCGATCCAGACGTTGTCCTCCAGCACGATCGGAGCCGAGGGCGGCGTCTCGTTGCGGCGTTCGGGTTCCATGCGGTGAAAATCGTTGTCCATGATGGTGACGTGACTGCCGATATTGCAGTTGGCGCCGATGATCACGGATTTGATGGCAGCGAACGACACGCCGCGGTTGATGAACACGTTGTCGCGAATGTCGAGACAGCCCTCCGGGCCGACGCCGAGCTCGACTGGAAAGATGTCCGATACGATGCGTACGCGATCACCGATCAGCAGATTGCCGCCGTTGTGCACGGCGACGGTACCCCAGACGCGCGTGCGCGGACCCAGTCGCGCAGCGCCGCGCAATTGCCAACGCGCCCGCAAGACAGCGCTTCCGAAACCATAGAGCTGAGACAGTGGAGGGAGAGCCATGCGATCCAAAGCGTCGTTACTTCAATTCGACGTCGAAAACATTGATTGAATAGGGGGCCAAGACTTCATCCAAGCCGCCGCCGGTCTTGCTGGTCTCTTCGACCAACGCAGTCGACTGCGAGCCGTAGACGAGCTTGCGGCGTGTCACCACACTGCCGCATTCGGTCATCGCAATGGTGGCCTTGGCGGCGGTAGTCGGGTCCAGATTGAGCGCGATCAGCACCATGTGCTTACCCGAGTCGTCGCGCGACGCGAAGAGCGACACGCCGGAGGCCATCTTGGTGTCCACCGAGCGGTTCAAGAACTTGCCGCCCTTGCCGTCGAAATTGCGAAATGCTCGAAACGCCCAATACACCGGCGAGTTTTGCGGGGGTTCGAACCAATAGAAGGCGTAATCGATGCCTTCGGTTCCGAAGCGGCCCAACGCTTCGGCCAGCGCCAGCGCGCCGCTCATGTGTTGTTCGCCGCCGAAATTGTACTCACCGATGGAGATCGCGAGCCCCGGGTAGTTCTGCTGCACCCATTCTTTGAGCCGCGGTAGTAGTCGAACCGGCTCTGCGATCCACGATTCGTCCTTGTAGGTCGGATCCCAGAGAGCACGCGTCGATCGCAGTCGCAGCGCGGCCGTCGCTGGATCTGCGTTGGCGGAGTACACGCCATTGCCCTGAGGGTAAAAGTGCACGTCGAGCACGTCCAGCACGCGCTTACCGCTGGTGCGATCGTGCTCCTTCAATTGCTTCAAGTACCAGGGAAGCAACGGCGTATCACCGTGCGCGCGGCGATCTGGACGGAACGATACCCCTGCTTCGGCATCCTTCGCCGAGTAGAAATAGGCCGTCCAACCCCACTCTGCCGGTCCGGCGATCAGCGCTTGCGGGTCAGCGTTGCGGATGGCAGTGCCATAACGAATCGTGCGGTCGAGCAGCTCGTCATAAGTGAGCGCGGTCGGGTGAACGTCGCGGTGGTTCGAGTTCCAGAGCGAGGGCTCGTTGTCCAAGATGTACATCTTGACGCTGCGTTTGCCCGTCTTGGCGTCATTCGCGGCAATACCCTCCACCCACTTCT